>Ga0207712_10000615_pt1 | contig 28133 bp, 25 predicted proteins | sample KBSS44metaG_FD_184402 | JGI IMG/M metagenome (GOLD analysis project Ga0207712, IMG submission 184402) | Switchgrass rhizosphere microbial communities from Kellogg Biological Station, Michigan, USA - KBS S4-4 metaG (SPAdes) (version 2) | ecosystem: Host-associated > Plants > Roots > Rhizosphere...
AAGGTTGCCTCAGGGTGGGAGTCGCTGGTCCTGGCCGGCGGCGTCGAGAGCATGTCGCGAGTCCCGATGGGCTCGGACGGCGGCGCATGGGCCAACGACCCCGAGACCAGCTTCCAGACCGGCTTCGCCCCGCAGGGCATCGGCGCCGACCTGATCGCGACGCTCGAAGGCTGGACCCGCGACGATGTCGACGCCTTTGCCGTGGAGTCACAGCGTCGCGCCGCCGAGGCGTGGGCCGACGGCCGGTTCAGCCGCTCGGTCGTCCCGGTGAAGGACCGCAACGGGCTGACCATCCTCGACCGCGACGAGCACATGCGCCCGGGCACGACGGTCGAAGGCCTCGCCAAGATCCCGTCGGCCTTCGTCGAGATGGGCGCGGCCGGCTTCGATGCCGTCGCGTTGGAGAAGTATCACTGGGTCGACGCGATCGACCACGTCCACACCGGCGGCAACTCTTCCGGCATCGTCGACGGCGCTTCGCTGCTGCTGCTTGGCAACGAGTCCGCGGGCGTTCATGCCGGGCTCACGCCTCGCGGCCGGATCGTCGCGACCGCCGTCACCGGCTCCGAGCCGACGATCATGCTCACCGGCCCAGCGCCGGCGAGCCGCAAGGCCCTCAAGGTCGCCGGCCTAAGCGTCGAGGACATCGACCTCTTCGAGATCAACGAGGCCTTCGCCTCCGTGGCAATGCGCTTCATGAAGGACCTCGAGCTGGACCCCGGCAAAGTCAACGTCAACGGCGGGGCCATCGCGCTGGGTCACCCGCTTGGGGCCACCGGCGGGATGCTCGTCGGCACCGTCCTCGACGAGCTGGAACGACGCAACGCTCGCCACGGCCTGATCACATTGTGCGTCGGCGGCGGCATGGGCATCGCCACCATCATCGAGCGGGTCTGAGGCGGAGAAAAATGGAGAAGAACATGTTCACCTGGCAGCAGTCCGCCGAGGGCATCGTGACCCTGACGCTCGACGCGCCGGACGCACCCGTCAACACGATGACCGCCGACTTCCCCGCCACCCTCGAGTCCGTCGTCGACCGGCTCGTCGCCGAACGCGATGGCGGCACCCTGCGCGGCGTCATCCTCACCTCGGCGAAGCAAACTTTCTTTGCCGGCGCCGACCTGCGCCACTTCATAGGCTACGGCCCGGACGATGCGGCCGCCGTGGCCGCGTTCGCCGGGACCGTCACCGGTTCGCTGCGCCGGATCGAAACGCTCGGCGTCCCGGTCGTCGCGGCACTCAACGGCTCGGCACTCGGCGGCGGCCTCGAGCTGGCACTCGCCTGCCACCACCGGATCGCCCTCGACACGACGTCGGCGCGCTTCGGCTTGCCCGAAGCGACTCTCGGGCTCCTTCCCGGTGGCGGCGGCGTGGTCCGTTCCGTCCGGCTCCTGGGCCTGACCGCCGCGCTCGACTCACTGCTGCTGAGCGGAGCCGCCCTGACCGCGGCCAAGGCGCTCGACCTCGGCATCGTCGACGAGCTCGTGACCGATGCCGCCGATCTCCTGCCCCAGGCGCTGGCCTGGATCGAGTCCCATCCGGAGAGCCAGGCCGGGTGGGACCACCCGGGGTGGCAGCAGCCGGGCGAGCGAATCAGCGGGATCGACGCCCCCGCCTACCTTCCCGCCCTGACCGCAGGCCTCCGGCAGAAGACCGGCGGTGCACCGGCGCCCGCGCAGCGCAATATCCTGTGCGCCGCGGTCGAGGGCAGCCAGGTCGACTTCGACACCGCGTCTCGGATCGAGACCCGCTACTTCGTCGAGCTCGTCACCGGGCAGATCGCGAAAAACGTTATCCAGTCACAATTCTTCGACACGAAGGCGGTCCGCAAGGGAGTCGCGCGCCCCGCCGGCTTTGAGACCTTCACCGCGTCGCGGATCGGCGTCGTAGGCGCCGGAATGATGGGCGCGGGTATCGCGTACTCCGCCGCGGCCGCCGGCGTCGATGTCGTCCTCAAGGACGTCAGCGTCGAAGCCGCCGAACGCGGCAAGGCGGCGGTGGCCGGCAAGGCGCGGCGTGCGGTCAAGCGCGGCCGGCTCACCGAGGCCGCCGCTGACGCTCTGGTCGCGCGGGTGCAGCCCGTCGACGACGCCAACGCCTTCGCCGATGCCGACGTGGTGATCGAGGCCGTCTTCGAAGACGCGAGCCTCAAGGCCGACGTCCTCACCGAGCTCGACAAGGTCGCCAACCCGAGCGCGCTGCTCGCCTCCAACACGTCGACCCTCCCGATCTCCGGCCTGGCCGGCCACGTGAGCCGTCCCGCCGAGTTCGTCGGGCTGCACTTCTTCTCCCCCGTCGAGGCGATGGACCTGGTCGAGGTGATCGTCGGCAACCAGACCAGTGACGCCGCCCTGGCCAAGGCGATGGACATCGCCAAGCAGCTCGGCAAGATGCCGATCGTCGTCAATGACGGCCGCGGCTTCTTCACCAGCCGCGTCATCCTCCAGCGTCTGCTGGAGGCGTGCGCGATGGTCGCCGAAGGCGTCACCCCGATCACGATCGAGCGCGCGTCCACCCAGGCCGGCTATCCGTTGGGGACGCTCGCCCTCCTCGACGAGGTCACCTTGTCGCTGCCCATCTCGATTCGGGCCGGTTTCCGCGAGGCCGCCGTCGCCGAGGCACGGGCCTTCCGCGACCACCCGGGCGAGCCCGTCCTCGACCGGCTCGCGACCCAACTCGGCCGCCGCGGCCGGATCGCCGGCGCCGGCTTCTACGACTACGCCGAAGGCCGCCGCCTCAAGCTCGCCGCGGACGTCCTGGCCGAGTTCGGTCCTGCCGAGGCACAACCGTCGATCACCGACCTCAAAGACCGGCTTCTGTTCGCCGAAGCGCTCGAGACCGCACGCTGCTTCGACGAAGGTGTGCTCCGCTCCGCCGCGGACGCCAATGTCGGCTCCCTGCAAGGGATCGGCTTCCCCGCCTGGACCGGCGGCACCGCCCAGTTCGTCAACGGCTACCCCGGCGGCATTCCCGCCTTCGTCGCGCGGGCTCGTGAACTGGCTGCGCTTTACGGCGAGCGCTTCACACCTCCGGCGTTCCTGACCACGCTCACCGACGGAGACCGGATCGGCTGATGAAACGGAATCTCACCACCGACGAGCACGAATTCTTCCGGACCGCCTTCCGGGAATTCCTGGCCAAGGAAGCCGTCCCGCACATCGCGGAGTGGGAGCAGGCCGGCCAGGTCGACCGCACCTTCGTCGAACGGGCGGCGGCCAACGGCTTCATCGGCTTCGAGGCACCAGTCGAGTACGGCGGGCTGGGCATCTCGGATTTCCGGTACAACGCCGTGATGGCTGAGGAGGTGGTCGCCAGCGGCATCTCCGGCGACACCTTCACGATGACCAACGACATCTTCCTGCCGTACCTGCTGGACCTGGGGACACCTGAGCAGCGGGAGCGCTGGCTGCCTCAGCTTGTCGCCGGGAACCTCGTCCCGGCCCTGGCCATGACGGAGCCAGGGGCTGGCTCGGACCTGTCCGCCATCCGCACCACGGCCACGCTCGAAGGCGACACCTACGTCCTCAACGGCTCGAAGACCTTCATCACCAACGGCGCCTCGTGCGACCTCGTGGTGGTGCTGGCGCGGACCGGTGAGAAGGACGGGCGCGGCATGTCGCTGATCGCCGTCGAGAGGGGCACGCCGGGGTTCACCAGCGGCGCACCGTTGCACAAGATCGGGCGTCGTGGTCAGGACACCGCCGAGCTCTTCTTCGACGAGTGCCGGGTCCCGTCGGCGAACCTCATCGGGTCGGCGGGTCGCGGTCTCGCCGCTACTTTGGGCAATCTTGCCCGCGAGCGCCTCTCGTTGGCCACGCTGGCTGTTGCTGCCGTCGAGCGGGCTGTCGCGCTCGCACAGGAGCACGTCACGACACGTCGCGCCTTCGGCGGCCGCTTGATCGATCTCCAAGCGGTCCGGATCGCCATCGCCGAGATGCACACCGAGGCGACGGTGGCGCGTGTCTACGTCGATCGCTGCGTGCAGGCCCTCGTCGACGGCACGCTGACGGCAGAGGAGGCCGCGGGTGCCAAGTACTGGACGACCGATCTGCAGTGCTCGATCATCGACCGCTCGCTGCAGCTCTTCGGCGGCTACGGCTACATGGAGGAGTACCCGATCGCGCGCATGTGGCGCGACGCCCGGGTGCAGCGCATCTACGGCGGCGCGAACGAGGTCATGAAGGAACTCGTCGGGCGGGAGCTGGCCCGATGACCCACGAGGACAAGGGAAAGACCCGCCGATGACCACACCGTTGAAGGGGCGCGTCGCGCTCATAACCGGAAGCTCGCGCGGCGTCGGCCGTGCCATCGCCCTGCGTCTGGCGGCCGAGGGAGCCGCCGTCGCGGTCAACTACCGCCGGGAAGCCGACGCGGCCGACAACGTCGTCGGCGAGATCCGCCGCGCCGGCGGGACGGCCGCAGCCTTCGGCGCCTCGATCGACGACGCCGTCGCTACCGCGCAGATGGTCACCGCGGTCGCGGCCAGCCTCGGCCCGGTCGACCTGCTCGTCAGCAACGCCGGCACCGCTAGCCGCGGGCAGTCCGTCAAGAACACCGCTGCCGAGGAGTTCGAGCGACTGCTGCGGGTCCACGCGCTCGGGCCCGTCGCGCTCATCCAGCGGCTGCTGCCCGGCATGCGCGAGGCAGCCCGGGCGGACATCGTGCTGATCTCCAGCGTCCTCACCGATCAGCCGCCGCCGCTCAGCGCGCCCTACACGATGGCGAAGGCGGCCGCCGAGGCCGCCATCCGCACCCTCGCCCGCGAGGAACGTCGTCATCGGATCCGGGCCAACATCGTCGCCCCTGGCCTCGTCGCCACGGACATGGGCGAGCGTCTCGTCGCTGCCACGACCGGCAAGTCGATCAGCGAGGTCGAAGCCGTTTATCCGTTCGGTCGCTCCTGCCGGCCCGAGGACATCGCGGGCGCGGTCTCCTACCTCGTGTCTGCCGACGGCGGCTACGTCACGGGGCAGCGCCTCGTGGTCGACGGCGGCGGCGCAGAGCTCAGCATCGTGCACTGAGAGACACGCGAGCCCGATGACGCCGCGGGCGGCGTGAGCATTCCGCTCACGCCGCCCGCGGCGTTTGCGATGAATTGCCGGGTCAGGCAGAACTGCGCTTGGCCCGCGCCTTCGCGCCCTTGGCAGTCGCTATCCCCAACACCGACTGCTCGGCGATCTGAGCGGCCACCCGCCGCGCAGACGCCCGGCCAGAAGGCCGGAACCACCGATAGACCCAGTTGGTCGAACCGAGGATCGACAGGGTCGCCAGGGCGGGGTCGAGTTCTGAGCGCGCCTCACCGGCGGCGATCGCCTCCTCGACAAGGCGACGGAAGACCGAGAGGTACGGGTGCCCCTCGCCGAGAATCTCCATCTGCCGCTCCGCCGACAGCGCCTTCATCTCATGGAGGAAGACCGCCGTGGACAACAGGTTGCGGCACTCGTGCTCGACGTGCCCGATGAGCACCCGTTCGAGCCGCTCCAAAGGCGTGCCCTCTCCCTCGGCTAGGCCGGTGATGATCGCGAGCCCCTCAGCATGGACCTCGCTCACTACCGCGAAAAGCAGGTCCTCTTTGGACTGGATGTAGTAGTACAGGCTGCCCTTGAGGATGCCGAGACGGTCGGCGATGTCCTGGAGCGACGCGGCTTCGTAGCCCTTCTCGAAGAAGATCTGCGCGGCCACCTCGCGGAGTTCGGTCCACCGCTCCTCGCGAGGCTTGCGCGTCTTGGAGTCGGCGCGCGGCCTCCTCCCCAGCGGCTCACTCATGGACATCCCTCCGGTTGTGGCGCGGCGGCCACCGACCGTCGACCGACGGCCACGGGAATCCACCTATCGACCGGCAGACTACAGGAGGACCGCAGCGGATTCAGGACTAGGCCGCGTGCGCCGTCAGGCGTCCAGCCAGGGCGACACCACCGTCGCGATCGTATCGAGCAACTCCCCCGGCCGATCGAACATAACGTGATGGGCCGCTCCCGCCACCTCGCGATAGGTCAATCGAGGGGTGCGGGCGGCAAGATCGACGAGGACGCGACGATCCTGCGCGGAGAGGACGTCGGTGGCGTCATCGACGATCACAGCCGCGGGGCAGGCGGCGGCCAGGAGTCCGGTCACCAGCGACGACGGGCGGCTCAGCGCAAGCGTGGCGAAGACTCGCGGGTCATATCGCCACGTCCAGCCGCCACCGCGCCGGCTCCACGCTCTTCTCGGCGATGAAGGCGACGAGCTCCGGCACCTGGATCGGCTGTCGCGGTCGCAGCCGGAAGGCCGCGACGGCCGCGGCCTTGTCGGGATAGGTCCGCGGCCGTGCCAGCGATGTCTCGAAGGCTGGTGTGCACGTTGTGCTTGGCCGCCGCGGCCGCTACCTCGAGGCCGATGAAGCCGCCGCCGATGCAAACGATCGAGTTCGCCACGGCAAGGATCGTCCGCAGCCGATCGGTATCCTCGCGGCGGTAGACGGTCACGACCTCGTCGCACCCTGCCAGCGGCAGTGTGCGTGGCTCCGCCCCGGTGCAGAGCACCAGGTCGGCATAACCGAGCACATCGCCGCCGGAGAGCGTGACGGTCCGCGTTCCCGGGTCGATGCCGGTCGCGGTAACGCCGAGCCGCAACTCGATGTCCTGGGCCGCGTAGTAGGACTCCGGGCGGAAGAGGAGGTCCCCCGCCGCCTTCGTCGCGACCAGATACTCCTTGGACAGCGGCGGCCGGGAGTACGGCGCCGTGCCCTCGCCGTCGACGAGCACGATGCGTCGCCGATCGCCCAGGTCACGCAGCCGAGTCGCGAGTGTGAAACCGGCCTGGCCGCCGCCGACGATGACGAGTGGCCGGGCATTCATCACAACTGCGCCGCAGGCAGCAGGAGCTCGCTGTCCGCGAGATCGGCTACCCGAAGTTGGCAGGAGAGACGGCTGAACTGATCGCGCGGGCTCGCGGCCAGATCAAGCATCTCGTCCTCCTCCTCAGAGATCGGCGGCAGCGAGTCGCTAAGCTCGGCGCACACGTGCACGTGCACTCGTCGTCAGCCGCGGTCAGCTCACGAGACTCACTCATCGCACCGCCTCCCGGGGCATGGATGCCAGCTCGGCGCGCGCCATCACCGCCGAGCGCGGGAACAGCGCGAGACGGCGTTCCGCCGCGTCCGCGAGCTGTTGCAGGCGCCCGGCGCGGTCGCATGCCGGCTCGGCCGCGGCATCCGCGCGGGCGATGCCGGGCGCGAGCGTCCACGTCCGCGCGAGCTGCCCGAGCAGGATGCGCATTCGCTTGGCCCGGCTCCGCGCCTCGGCATCGGTCAGCGCGCGCAAGATGGTGTCGAACCCGGCCGCTACCTCGCGCAGCACGTCACCTCCAGGCAGATCGGCCGGCCCTTCGGGCGTCGGGGTCGGCGCCAGCTCGACGCCTTCCAGCCGCGCCAGCGCATCGATGACCAGCCGTTCGAGGGCGGGGATCAGCATCAGGTGCACCAGCCGGTCCCGGCCCCGCACCGGGTTCGCCACCGCGGCATGACAGCTGACGAGATTCCGCAGCAACGCCACCGCCTGCCAGTAGGCGAGCCGGCCGTCCTCGACGGTGAGCCCGGCCGCCGGCTCGTAGTGCTCTCGCACCCGCTCCGCGAAGCCGGGCAGGTCGAGTCCATAAAGGACAGCGCGGGCGGTTACCCAGGCCAGGTCGTCGACGGGATCGCCGAAATGCGCGAACTCCCAGTCCAGCAGAGCCGTCACCGTGCCGTTTTCGTGCATGACGTTGCCGGGACCGGCATCGCCGTGACAGAGCACCAACCGCTCCGGTTCCCCGGGAAAGTGTTCGCGCAGCACCGTGAACGCCAGGTCGACCAGCGGCGACGGCGGATCGATCCGGGCCGCGGCGATCCGGGCCCACAGGTCGAGGTCGCCCCGGGCGCACCGGTCAAACCCGGGCAGGTCCAGCCGTCGCGCATCGACCGAGTGCAGCCGGCCGAGCTCGCGCAGCAGCCCGTCGAGCACCTGGTCGGTCCAGGCCGCGCTGCCGGGCACGCGCGTCAGCAGCATGGCCTGGCGCTCGACGTCGACGGCGAGCAGCCGCGGCGCCAGCACGCCCGTCCCGCCCAGCGCCCGGTACACGGCGGCCTCGCGGTGCAACGTCAGCTCGGTGCCGCTGAGCGGCCCGTCCTCCGCGTCGACCCGGAGCACAGCCTCGTCGGAACCGGTTCCCGCGAACCACAGCGAACGCGAGTTGCCTTCGGCCAGCCGCCGCCACGACGTGACCTCGCCACCGAGGGTGTCCGCGACCCAGCGCCGCAACGCCGCAACGCCGTCGCTCCGTTCTCCCGTCACCGGGCCGTCACCGACTCGCGGTCCCACGCGGTCTCGGCGTGGAAGCCGCGCTTGATGCCGGTCCGGTCGATCTTGCCGTTGCCGAGGCGGGCCAGCGGCTCGCCGTCCAGCTGCAGGAAGCGCGGTAACTTCACCCTGCTCAGCCGCGCGGCGGCGAAGTCGTACAACGAATCCGGGGCCACGTCGCCACGCGTCACCACCACGGCGGCCACCTCCTCGGTACGAAGCCGGTCGGGCACGCTGAACACGAGGCATTCGACCACGTCGGGGTGCTCGGCGAGGACGTTCTCGACCTCCTCCGGGCTGATGTTCTCACCTGACCGCTTAATCATGTTCTTGAGGCGTCCGCGGAAGAACAGCCTGCCCTCCGCGTCGACCTCACCGTAGTCGCCGGAGCGCACCCAGCCGTCGACCAGCGTGGCCTTCGTGGCGTCGGGATCGTCGAGGTATCCGAGCATCACCTGGTCGTGCCGCAACGCGATCTCGCCGACCTCACCGGGCGGCAGCCGCCGGAAGCTCTCGTCGAACACGCCGATGTCGACGCCCCGCATGGGTGTTCCGACGTAGCCCTCCCACTGCCCGTGGTAGCCGGGTTCGCTGCCAGAGCACAGCGCGCCGGTCTCAGTCATGCCCCACACAGTGGACAGTTCGACGCCGAAACGCTGCCGGAACGCCTCCAGCCAGACGTGCGTGATGATGAGCCGCAGGGTGCTCTCCCCGGCGGCCGGGGCGGAACCGGCAGTTTCCATGAGCAGGTTGAGGTGGGCCGGGAAGAGGATCGACACGGTGGCGGAGACGTCGGCGATCTGCTGCCAGAACACCGAGGGGCTGAACTTCGGGACGACCGAGAGTGCCGCGCCTGCCCAGGTGGCGATCGCGGGGGCGACGAGCGCGCCGATCGCGTGCCCCATGGTCAGCGGCAGGAAGTAGTTGTCGTCCTCCCGCAAGCCGAAATGTTCGACGAACGCCCGTCCCGCGCTCGGGAAGACCCCGGCACCGAGCACCACGCCCTTGGGGCGTCCGGTGCTGCCGGAGGTGTAGAGTACCATCGCCGGGTCCTGGTCGGAGTGGCCGGGCAGGTCGGCGGGCTCGATCGGGTCGTGCGCGGCCACCTCGGCGATCGGCACCACCCGGCCACCGTCGCCCATGGCCGCCGGGTTCTCGCTCACCAGTGTCCGCAGCTGCGCGAACTCGCCGAGACGCGGTTCGATGAGGGCCGCGATCGGGTCGTCGGCGACCAGGATCGCGGACTGGCTGTGGTTGATCCGGAACGCCAGTTCGTGGAAGGTCAGCTCACCCTGCAAGGGGATCGCCACCGCCCCGAGTTCCTGCACCGCGAACAGGACCATGACCGTCTCGGCCCGGTTCGACATGCCGATCAGTACGCGGTCCCCGCGGTTCACCCCGAGCGCGGCCAGTCCGGCCGCGACACTTCGCTGCGCGCGATCGAACTCGGCAACCGTCCACGTGCGATTCTCCGCGTGCAGGAACCGTCGTCCGGGCGTGTCGCGAACCCGCGCCTGCCACAGCTTCCGTCCGGTCGTATCACCCATGGTCACCGTCTCCTTGCGCTGTCGGGCGAATCAATCGGTTGTTTGATAGGTGCCGCTACGATAGCCTGTCGGACGGTTGATGGACAATTGGTCCGTACCATCTCGCGAGGAGACTCGTTATGGGCGCGAAACGGATGTGGGCCTTGCCCGGCGCCAGCTACACGCTCGACGTGGGCATCATGATGATCGGGGGCCAGGTCAGCTGACCATTCCGTCGCCGTGCTACCTGATCGAGCACGACCGCGGCCTGCTGCTCTTCGACACCGGGCTCACCCCCGAGGCCGTGGGGGACCCGCGCCGCGTGTTCGGCGAGCTCGCGGAGGAGGTCGGCATCAAGTTCACCGAGGAGCAGCGCGTCGATTGTCAGATCGAGGCGCTGGGGTACCGCACCGACCAGGTCACCCACGTCGTCGCCTCGCACGTGCACCTGGACCACTCCGGTGGCCTGCGGCTGTTCCCGGACGCGAAGTTCTTCGCCGGTGCCGGTGAGCTGCCCTACGCATTCTGGCCCGCGCCGGCCGGAGCCGGCTTGTACCGGCACGCCGACATCGAACCCACCCGCGGTTCCGCTGGGACGCCGAACTCGAAACCGACCACGACGTGTTCGGTGACGGCAGTGTCGTCATCCTCCGCACGCCCGGCCACACGCCGGGGCACAGCAGCCTGCTGGTCCGGCTGCCCGAGCGCAACTTCATCCTCACCGGCGACGCCGTGCACCTGCGCACCGCGCTGGAAGCCGACCTGCCGATGCCCTCGGACGCCAACACCCGGGAATCGGTCGCCTCGATCCGCCTGCTCCGCAGGCTGCGCGACAGTCTCGACGCCACGATGTGGATCAGCCACGATCCCGAGGACTGGGGCCGAGTTCAAGCACGCACCGGTCGCAAACTTGCCGCCTCCGCGGCTGTGACCCCGCACGTGGCTGACATTCGCGACCCCGAGCGGGTCGACCGCGCCTTCGCCGTGATCGAGGCCGAGGGCGGTCCGGCGCCGATGCTGGTCAACGCAGCCGGCGGCGCGTTCCTCTCTATGGAGGCGGCTGACGCCGCCGCCGCTCATCCCCCAGGGCCAGGTGCCGGGCCGACAGCGCCGCGCACCATACGAGGCCGCCCCTCCAGGGCCAAGGACCGCTCCGCGGCCGCCTGACGGCGGTGGCCCTACGGGCCATCCTGGACCCCGGCCTCTACGGCCTCGTAGCCAGGACAAACAGGGCCAGGCAGGAAGCCTGGCCCATCAGACACGCGGCGCCGGGTACACCCAGACACAGGCCACCAGACCAGACCAGGGTCCTGACCCAGCCGATCCGGACGGTGGGTGTCCATGTCGATCAGCACGGTGGCATACCGATGTCCTCTGCGCAGCGAGAAATCGTCGACGCCAAGCACCGCGACCGTGCCGACCTCGGGGTCGGGCAGAGCGCGAACCAAACGCAGCAACGTGTTCCGCCCGATCGGCAGCCCTAACCTCGCGGCCAGCCGCGCCCCGGCCCGGCCGGCCAGCGCCACCGCGATCGACTCCAGCATCGTCTGCAACAGCGTGGTGCGCCGCCCATAGGGCACGGTCAGCCCGTCGACCTGCTCGGCGAACGTCCTGACCGCGCAATCCTTGGCGTCACAGAAGAATCGCCGGACCCGCAGCCGGATCACCACCCGCCGACCGGCCACGGTCGCGTCAGCGAGTCTGCGCTCGTAGCGACTGTGCACCCGAGCCGACCGGCGACCACACCCCGTGCACGCCCCCTCTGCGGCGTGCACGGACGCCGAGAGCCACACCCCGCCCCCGATCTCCTCAATGCCATCCACCGCCACGCCTGCCAGGTGCGGCAACAGAACATCAAGATCATGATCAACGTCGCACCGCGAACATGATCACAAAGGACGCCACATCCCCAGCTCAGGGGCCAAGTCGATCATGAAATATGTCTTGACTAACAGCCAAACGGCCGTTAGATTGCCTGCGCAACAGGCGTTATTCACGAACGACCTGAGACGAACGAGGTGGGTGTATGGCCGCGGTAGCCACCGAGGTAGCGGGTGCGAGAAATCCACTGTTCACCGTCGAGGACGCATCCATCACGTTTCCGGGCGTCAAGGCTGTTGACGGCGTCTCGCTCGACCTCTACGAGAACGAGGTACACGCGCTTCTTGGCGCCAATGGGTGCGGCAAGTCGACTCTGATCAAGATTCTCGCCGGCTTCCATCAGCCCGATGACGGCCTCCGGGCGACGTTCGACGGGAGCGAGATCGACTTGGCTACCGTCGAACAGCAGCGCGACCACCCGCTGCGCTTCGTGCACCAAGACCTCGGTCTCGTGAACGAGCTCAGTGCCACCGACAACATCGCGTTGGGCCTCGGTTTCCTCGGGTCAGGTGTCAGGGTCGACTGGAAGGCAGAGAATCAGCGGGCGCGCGGCCTGCTCGCGCGCTTCGGTGTCCACCTTGATCCGCGAAGGCCGCTAAGCGAGGCCACGGCGGTCGACCGGACCCTGCTGGCTGTCGCTCGAGCGCTGGGGGGTCTCGGTGATGCCAAGCACGTCCTGGTCCTAGACGAGCCTACGGCCGCATTGTCCTCCACGGAGGTCGAGCGATTGTTTGAGGCGGTGAGGGAGTTGCGCGATGCCGGATCGGCCGTGCTCTACGTCTCGCATCGAATGGACGAAATTTTCGAGATTGCCGACCGGGTAACGGTGATGCGGTCCGGACGCGTCATAAGCTCTGGTCCCATCGGCGCGATGACTCCGGCTCTGCTGACCTCCCTCATAGCTGGCGAGCCCACTGAGGCCGAGGCGCCAGCCAAGACCTCGAGCAGGCGCCCAACATCCTCGGCCCGTCATACCGAGGCGGCTCTTGCCGTCCGAGGTCTGCGCTCACAGAGCATCCGCGGTGTTGACTTCGAGGTACGCCGCGGAGAGATCGTGGGCGTGGCCGGCCTGTTTGGCTCGGGACGAGAAGCAGTTGGATACGCGGTTGCTGGAGCCCTGTCTGACGCTGCGGGGCATTGGGAAATCAACGGAGCATCGTTCGACCGGCTTACGGTCAGCGACGCAATTGACGCGGGCCTGGGCTTCGTCCCAGCAGACCGAGCCGCTGAAGGCCTGATCAGCGAGTTCACAGTCCTCGAGAATTTGTCGCTGGCCGCCCTGTCAGACCTGGGAAGTTCTGCGCGGCTTAGTCGCCGAGCTGAGAGGGAGCAGGCTTCGGCATGGCTGTCGTCAGTGGGCGTCCGCGCCGATGCGATCGATGTCCCCGTGACGACCCTCAGCGGTGGAAACCAGCAGAAGATCGTGTTCGGCCGCTGGTTGTGGCGTCGGCCTGCTGTCTTAGTGCTGTGTGAGCCCACCGCGGGCGTCGACATTGGTGCTCGACACGCTCTGCACGAACTCCTCCGTGAGCAGGCCGCGGCCGGTCTCGCCGTTCTCATCACCACTAGCGACATCGACGACCTAGTCGAGGTGTGCGATCGAGTCCTCGTAATGCGCAACGGAGTCGTTGAGCGCGAGTTGACGGGGGCCGCGATCGCGACGCCCACAATTCTGGCGGCCACGGAGGCCGACTCGTTACCAACCCGACCGTGACCACCTCGAACGGAGAGAGCATGTCCCGCGTTTCATTCCTTGAATTTGAGGAGCCATCCACTGTGGGGGTCGCGGACGTCAGTAGCCCAGCGGTCCGAAATCGGCCATGGACGTGGCTCAGCCCCAAGAACGTCGGCGCGGTCTACGTGCTCATCGTCATCATCGTCGTATTCTCAGTATGGGCGCCTGACACTTTCCCGGCCATTGACACAGTGAAGGTCATTCTCAACCAGAACGCCGTTACGGGAATCATCGCGCTGAGCCTTGTGGTGCCGCTCTCTGCGGGGGTGTTCGACTTATCCATCGGTTACGTGATGGGCCTCGCGTCGATTGTATGTGCCTACCTGCTTGTGAACACCGCGCTACCCGTTCCGGTCATTGTCGCCAGCGCCCTCATCGTGAGCCTCTTCGCCGGGGCGATCAACGCCGCCCTGGTTGTCAAACTTGGCATCGACTCCTTCATTGGCACATTGGGTAGCGGTGCTATCGCACTCGCCGCCATCATTTTGATCAGCAACCAACAAGCCATCACCGGAGATCGCCTCGGCGAAGGCTTTGCGGATATCGCCATCTCGTCGGTTGGAGGCATTACCGCTCCGGTCATCTTGATGGTGGTTGTTGCCGCCGTCCTGTGGTGGTTGATGGACCACACGGCCACGGGGCGTCGGATTTACGCCACGGGCTTCAATGCAGAGGCGGCTCGGCTCACGGGCGTGCGCACCGGTCGGCTTCGCACGGCTTCGCTACTCACCTCAAGTGTGCTGGCCGGCGTGGCCGGGGTGGTGATCTGTGCTCAGGTGAGCTCAGGATCGCCCGACATCGGACCGCCGTACCTACTGAACGCCTTCGCCACGGCGTTCCTAGGCGCGACGCAACTCCGCTCGGGTCGGTTCAACGCTTGGGGCACGGTTCTAGCGGTGCTCGTACTCGGTACCGGCCAAACCGGCCTGTCGCTGGTGGGCGCCCCCGTGTGGGGCAACAGCATGTTCACCGGCCTAGTGCTGCTCGGAGCCCTCGCCGTCACCAAGCTGCAGAGACGAAACAGGCACACGACCCGTACAGCCTAGGCGCGAATGGGCGCGGCGGGTGTACCCCGCCGCTTCGGCAGCGCTCTGCCCTCGACGGAATACCCGTCGTTCGCCGGTCTCATCAGCCGCGGACGGGCGGGGTGGGTGCGTCGGGTCTCGAACCGACAACCGCAGCCAGAGGTATCGCAACTCTGAAACCACCGGAAGAACAGGAAAACTGATGTCCAGAACACAGCGAATGTCCAGGCGCCGAACGCGACTTGGCGCGGCGGCCGTCTTAATTCTGACCGTCCTCCTCAGCGCATGTGGGTCCGGCAAATCCGCAGATACCAGCTCGCCCGCGGCGTCGGGGCCCGGACTCAAGGCCGCCAACCAGTTGCTGCATCAATACAGTACGCCCCCGGCCGACATCGGCATCACCGAACCTGTCGGAGCACCCATTCCCAGGGGCAAGAAAATTGGCTTCATCCAGTGCCCGGTTTCTTCGTGCCAAGTGATCGCTGACTCGCTGGAGCAGGCCGCGACATCCCTTGGTTGGAGCGTTTCCGCTATTAAAACGAGCGGAACTCCCGATAATCTTCAAGCCGCGTTCAATCAGGCCATCCGTGAGGGCGTTGATGCCGTGGCCTACACCGGCTTTCCTCGCTCCAGCTTCGACGCCCAGATTAAGCAGCTTGCTGCCCAAGGGAAGCCGGTCGCGGCGTGTTGCATCACCGAGCCGGTCAAAGACGGAATTATTTATAACATCCGCGGACATGACACTGCGGAACTCGAAGGCAAGATTATGGCGGCATATGCGGCGACTCACAGCAAATCGGGCGACGAGGCGGCATTCGTGAGTTTCCCGGTATATCCGGTGCTTGAGGCGGTTCAGAATGGCTGGGAAGCAGCGATGCACGAATTCGCTCCCGGTGTCCACACCAGGGACCTTGAAGTCTCCTTGAGCGATGTGGGTGTTTCGGTGCCGCAGAAGGTCGTCAACTTCCTGCGTGCGAACCCCAAGGTGAGTACGCTCAGCTTCGCCACTGACGACTTGGTGCTTGGTGTGCCGCAGGCTCTGAAGGCTGCGGGACTGGCTGACAAGGTGACGATCATCGGCAAGGACGCCGGTCCCACCAATCTGAAGTACATCAAGGACGGCCAGCAAGCTATGAGCATTCCGTCACCCAACAACGAACTTGGGTATTACCTCGTGGACTCGCTCGCCAGGACATTCGCCGGCGTTAGTACCGAACCCGGTAACGTCCCTGACCCGCTGGTCATCTGGTCTAAGGACAACGCCCCAGACAATGTGAACAAGCCCACCGTCACGGACTTCCGGGCTCAGTTTGAGAAGCTCTGGGCGCTCGCCGGTTAGGCATCAAGACCCGACACATCGTCACTGCAGCCCCTGGTCGCACCCTGCGGCCGGGGGCTGCGCTCATCACCGAGGGACGGCGCCCGTTGCCGTTATGTGAGATGGGTCGTATCTAACGAGCGGTAGCGTGCCGAAGCATACGAGAGCAAGTCATGACCTCCACCAACACCCCGGCGGGTCGCAGCCCCCGCACCACCACTAGGGGCCTCAAGCCGCGCGAAGAGCCCTGGCCTGAACTGATCGCGGCAGCTACACGGGTCTTTTACGACAAGGGTTGCGAGGGAGCGTCGCTGCAGGAGATCGCGAACGAGCTCGGGATGCTCAAAGGCAGTCTTATTACTACCATCGAGCCGCTTGACGGTGATACCGCAGACCGTCACGATCAAACCATCGACCGATAGATAGGGGGACCGGCTACTCAGAGGGAGGGCCGGACCACCGCACGACAGGAGTCCTTAGATGAAGACACGCGCCGCAGTCTTGATGAGCGCACCCGGCGAGTTCGAGACTGTTAAGGTTGACCTCGACGGTCCCCGTACAGGTGAGCTGATGGTGAAGATGGTGGCCGCGGGGTTGTGTCACTCCGACGATCATCTAGCGACCGGTGACATCCCGGTGGGCGTGTATCCCTTTTGCGGCGGGCACGAGGGCTCTGGCATCGTCGTCGAGGTCGGACCTGATACGCCCGGGTTTCAGGTGGGTGATCACGTCGTTTTCGCGTTCGTGCCGGCGTGCGGCCGCTGCCGGTGGTGTACCCAAGGCAGGCAGAACCTGTGCGACCTCGGCGCGAACATGCTGAACGGTTCACGCTTCGACGATCCCACTAGTTTCCGAATGAGTCTCGACGGTCGGCCGGTGGGTCAGAACTCGGGCATCTCAACGTTCAGCGAGTTCACGACCGTGTCTGTGGACTCGGCGGTCAAGGTGCGTGACGATGTCCCGCTTGAACCGCTGTTGCTGCTGGGTTGCGCGTTCGGCACCGGGTGGGGATCGTCTGTGCACGCCGCAAACGCCCGTCCGGGCGAGACGTTGATCATCATGGGCATAGGTGGCATCGGGAGCTGTGCCGTGCAGGGTGCGGTAGCGGCAGGAGCGGCTCATGTGATTGCCGTCGACCCATTGGAGTTCAAGCGGCAGGCCGGGCTGAACTTCGGAGCAACTCACGCAGTGGCGTCGATCGATGAGGCGACGGAACTGGCCCGCTCTTTCACGAACGGACAAGGCGCCGACGCAACGATCGTCACTGTTGGGGTGACCACCGGCGAGCACGTCGGCCAGGCCTTTGCGTCCATCCGCAAGGGAGGGACCGTAGTCGTGACCGGGGCGGGACCGGCAACCGTCTCGCAGGTGCCGGTGAATCTCCTCGAGCTTGCGATGTTCGAGAAGCGCATCACGGGCGCGCTCTACGGTCACTCCAGCCCACTCGGCGCCATCCCAAAGTTCGTGGACCTCTACGCGGCAGGGCGTATCCAGCTTGACAAGCTGATGACCACGACCTACAAGCTCGACGAGGTAGCGCAGGGATACCGCGACATGCACGCCGGCAAGAACATCCGCGGCATGATCGCCTTCGACGCCTAAGCGACCCCACCCGGGCGCCCGATCCGTGGCGCCCGGGGTACGCGTCGTGCGTTGAAAGACTAGCGATCGGTTACGACGTACGGCGCTCGGCGCTCGCGTCGTTTGCAGCGATCGACCGGACCGCCACTTCTGCGAACTGCATGTAGACCTGTGCTTGCATATCAAACGGTTGGCAGATATCGTGACGGTGCTCACGTTGCCGGCTTCCGATGTCTTCCAAAGGAGCTCTCATGACGACCGCCGCCACGATCGCCGTCCGAAGCTGGGATAAGCTGTTCATCGGCGGACGATGGGTGGATCCCACAGCTCCCGGGGCACTGCTCAGGGTGGTCTCGCCGACCACGGAAAAGGTCATCGCGACCGTTCCAGCCCCGCAGGTTGCCGACATCGACGCTGCCGTGGCAGCTGCGAAAAGTGCGTTCGAGAGCGGAGTGTGGCGCAACGCCTCGCCCATGGAACGCGCCGATGCTCTCGACCGGATCGCCGACGCTATCTCCGAGATGAGCCAGGAGTTCTTCGAGGCGTTCTCGGCCGAGATCGGTGGCCCCCTTGCGGTCGGGCCCTTCTACGAGCGCCTGACCCTCGAGATCTGGCGCGACTATGCCGAGCAGCTTCGAAACTACCGATTCGAGGAGCAGCGTCGAGACGGTCGAGTGCGCATCCGTAAGGAGCCTGTTGGGGTGGTGGCTGCTCTGGTCCCGTGGAACGGCGTCGGCCCTGTGGCGGCCTGGAAGCTCGCGGCCGCGTTGGCTGCCGGTTGCTCGGTCGTTCTCAAGCCTGCCCCCGAGGGGCCTTTGATCCCATACCTGATCGCTGAGGCCATCGAAAAGGCCGGGCTTCCGGAGGGTGTTGTCAGCATCCTCCCTGGCGGGTTGGAGGCCGGCCAGCACCTCGTGGCTCACCCGGACATCGCGGCGATCAGTTTCACCGGCAGCACTCAAGCCGGTAAGGCCATCATGAAGACGGCCGCCGACAACCTGACCCGGGTCAATCTCGAGTTGGGCGGCAAGTCGGCCGCGATCATCGCCGACGATGTGGACTTTGCAGAAATCATGCCGACCATCGTGCCGGCGTGGCTCGGCAATTGCGGTCAGGTCTGCGTCGCCCTCACGCGGTGGCTCGTGCCTGACGCGCGCTACGACGAATTCGTCGCGGCGCTGGAGAACCACGTCGCCAAGCTCGTGATTGGTGATCCGTTCGACAGTGCTACGGAAGTCGGCCCGCTCGCGACCGCCGCGCACCGCGAGCGCGTCGAGCGTTTCATCGAGATGGGCAAGGCGGAGGGGGCCGAGCTTATTATAGGCGGCGGGCGTCCCGAGGGCCTCGAGACCGGCTGGTTCTTGGAGCCCACGGTTTTCGGCAACGTCGACAACAACATGCGCATTGCACGGGAAGAGGCGTTCGGACCCGTGTTGTGTCTGATCCGATATGGCACGCTTGAGCAGGCGATCTCCATCGCCAATGACTCGGACTACGGGCTCGCTGGCGGCGTGTTCAGCAACGACGAGGCGACCGTCGACCAAGTCATTCGTGAACTCCACTCCGGGACCATCACCGTCAACCACGGCGGCAGCACCTGCGTCACCGAGCCGTTCGGGGGGTTCAAGAATTCCGGGATCGGTCGAGAGGGCGGTGTCGAGGGTCTGGAGGCGTTCCTTGAGTTGAAGACTGTGAATTTGCTGCCCTGACCCGCCAAGCCCCAACACCGCGGCCTCCATCCTGGCCTGGCTGGCTGAGCCGCCTCGAAGGTCAAGGAATGTCACCCAGACGGGAAAACCTCAGGCAGCAACAGGAATCGACCCAAACGAACATGTGCCCGTCCCAGGTCTCTCGCCGTGCTTGCCGATCCACAGGCCCAGGACGTGTTTGGTGCCGTCGAAGTGACCGCGGACCTGGGCATTATCGGGGTCAACGCCGAGACGCTGCGGAACTGGATCCGGATCGATGACGGGGACGCTCCTACCAGACGGACGTCCGGCATGTTAGTGTATTTGCACACGGTGCCAGTCGCCCAAGGCTACGACGCAGGCACGCCGGCCGCATCATCCGAGGCATGGTCCTGTTCGGCTAGGTCCCGGTCCTCTCGCGAGGCCACCCACATCTTTAATCCGACCCATCATCGGCTCATTCGAGCGCGGAGATCGACTGAGCCTTTCCCTGCAACGGGTCGTCGCTCTGGGTGATCGTCACGGAGTGTGAGGGTCTGAGCGGCGGGATCGGGCCGGGAGACGAGACGACGCGGGGTCTCGGTAGGAAGTAGTCCTTCCACAGATCACTTCGCCGAGGGTCCCCGCGTCTTCGATGAGTTTCACATATACCGCCGAACTGCCCTTCGGCGATCACACCGTCTTCCGCCTCGCCGGCCTGCTGGTCGCGGAGCGTCAGCGCCGTGGCACCCGGAACGGCACCCGAACCCTGTCCACACTGGAACAGGCCGTGATGATTCTGCGCTGGTTCTGTGACGGAACCCGGACCCGGCACCTGTTCGCCGATCATGGAGTATCCCGGTCGGTGGGCTACCGCTATCTCCACGAGGGCATCGCGGTGCTCGCCTGGCAGGCCCCTGACCTGCGCGAAGCACTGATGCGGGCGAGGGTCGCCGGCCATCACCACCTGATCGTCGATGGCACGGTCATCGAGACCGACCGGGTCAGCGTCCCCGGCCCGACCGAGGGTGTCGACCTGTGGTGGTCCGGCAAGATCTCCAACCACGGCGGCAACGTCCAGGTCCTGTCCGCCCCCGACGACGGCTGGCCACTGTGGGTCTCCGATGTGCGCCCCGGCCGCGAGCACGACTCGACCGCGCTGAAGGCCTCCGGCGCGCTGCCGATCCTCGAGGAATGGACCGCCGACCTGCACGAGGTGCTGTTCGACCTCGGTTACGAAGGGTTGGGCAGCCCGGCAGGGCCGCTCGCGAGCGCCTACAAGAAGCCGAAGGGCGGCACCCTCACCGACGAACAGAAGGCGCACAACCGGATCCACAACGCCCTGCGCGCCATCGGCGAACGCGCGAACGCCCTGCTCAAGGTCACCTTCCGGCTGCTCCACAACATCACCATCGACCCCTGGAAGATCGGGCTCGTCGCGAAAGCCGCCCTCGCCATCCTCCACATCGAGTACCGCAGGACCGCATGACCCCCAACACCACAACACAGAGTTGATGTTACGCAAGGTGGCGAAGCGTTACCGGGAAAGGCTCACTGCCCATGTCTGGACAGGAAGAGAACAATCATGGCGCTTGACGAAGCTACAGCCACGTTCCTCGCGCAAATGGCCGAATCGGGACAACCACCGATTCACGAAATGGATCCCGTACAGGCACGGGAGCTGACGGCCATGCTCAAGGGCATGTACGGCGAAGGCCCGCGGATGGCGCGCGCGGAACTTCGCAAGATAGATGTTGGCGGCAGGTGTATCCCGGTGCAGGTGCTGGTGCCGAAAGACCGGCCGCGCGGAGTCATCGTGTACTACCACGGGGGTGGTTGGGTGATCGGCGCGATCGACGAGTTCGAGACCCTGGGTCGCCAGCTCGCCGAGCGCACCGGATGTGTTGTGGCGCTCGTGGACTACCGTCTGGCACCCGAGCACCCGTATCCGGCCGCGGCTGAGGATGCGTGGGATGCGCTGCTATGGATCGATCGGAACCTCGAAGAGATCGCGGGTGCCAGGGTCCCGCTCATCGTGGCCGGCGACAGCGCCGGCGGGAACCTGGCGACCGTGGTCAGTCAGAAGGCACGCCAGCGCGGGCCGAACATCACGCTGCAGGTGCTCGTGTGTCCGGTCACCGACTGCGACTTCGGGACAGCGTCCTATGTGGCCCCGGAGAACCAGCTGATGCTCAGCCGTGACAGCATGATCTGGTTCTGGAATCGCTACGCGCCTGAGAGTGCCCGCAGAAACCCGGACGCGTCCCCGGCCCGCGCGGACGACTTGAGCGGCCTGCCACCGGCCGTGGTGTTGACCGCCGAGCACGACCCGTTGCGCGACGAGGGCGAAGCCTACGCCAAAGCCATGGAGCAGGCCGGAGTTCCGGTCACCCACCAGCACTTCCCCGGGCAGATGCATGGCTTCTTCACGATGGTCAATCTGCTGCCAGGCAGCGCTCAGGGGATCGACTACGTCGTATCTGCGATCGACGGGCACCTCAGCGCGATGGCCTGACGCGTCAGCGCCATACCCGGACACCCATGGGCGGCACCCTGCTGCCAGCCTACGCCGTTCCGCGCCCGTATCCGTGCTCGTGCACAACCAGTAAGGACTGGCACCAGCAGTAAGGACTGATTGAGATGTCGCACCGCAGCAGCGTGCCGAGCGAGCTCGACGTGATTGTCGTCGGCGCCGGCTTTTCCGGCCTCTACATGCTCTACAAGCTCCGACAGATCGGGCTGTCGGCGATCGCCTTCGAAGCGGGTAGCGACGTCGGCGGCACCTGGTACTGGAACAAGTATCCGGGCGCTCGATGCGACGTCGAGAGCATGCACTACTCCTACTCGTTCGACCCCGAACTGGAACAAGAATGGGAGTGGACCGAGAAATACCCGAGCCAACCGGAGATTCTCTCCTACCTCCACCACGTCGCCGACCGCCATGACCTGCGCAAGGACGTTGTACTCGACACGCGCGTGACCGCCGCACACTTCCACGAAACGTCGTCGCGATGGACAGTACGCACCGACAAGGGTAACGAGGTCTCAGCAAGGTATTGCATCATGGCGGTCGGCTGCCTGTCCAAGCCCAAAGATCCCGAGGTTCCGGGCCTGACGGCCTTCCGCGGACCCACCTACCACACCTCCAGCTGGCCGGAAGCGGACGTGGATTTCGCCGGCCAGCGCATCGCGGTCATCGGAACGGGATCGTCCGGCATCCAAGCCATCCCGCTCCTGGCGGCACGTGCGCGCGAGATGACAGTGTTCCAGCGGACACCCAATTTCAGCCTGCCCACCTTCAACGGGCCTATCGACCAGCAGCTCGTCGCCGAGACCAAGGCCAACTACCAAGAGATCCGGGAGGCCGGGCGGAACTCCGCATTCGGGATCGCGGTCGAAGCGCCCACCCACTCGGCACTCGAGGTGACCGACGAAGAGCGGCGCCGGGCCTACCAGGAACGCTGGAACCGGGGCAACCTGACCGGCGTGCTCCAGGCTTACACGGACCTGCTCGTGGACGAGACCGCGAACGAGACGGCCGCCGAGTTCGTGCGTGAACAGGTGCGCAAGAAGGTCGAGGACCCACGGACAGCGGAGAAGCTCGTGCCCTGTGGGTACCCGTTCGGGACGAAACGGCCGTGCCTGGACACGGGATACTACGAGACGTTCAACCGGGAGAACGTTCACCTGGTCGATCTCCGTGAGGAACCGATCGTCGAGATCACCACCAACGGCGTGCGAACCAGTATCCGTGAATACGAGTTCGACAGCATGGTGCTGGCGACCGGATTCGACGCCATCACAGGAGCGCTCCTCGACGTGGACATCAGGGGTCGAGACGAACTTACCCTGCGCGAGAAATGGCGGGACGGACCACATACCTACCTTGGACTGGCAATGTCCGGGTTCCCCAACCTCTTCACGATCACCGGGCCGGGCAGCCCGTCCGTACTAAGCAACATGATCGTGTCGATCGAACAGCATGTCGACTGGATCAGCGATCTGCTGGCCACCCTGACGCGTCGCGGGCTGTCGGGCGTCGAAGCCACCGATGCGGCCGAGAAGGAATGGACCGAACACGTCAAGATGTGCGGCGACGCGACGCTGTACGTAAAGGCGAACTCTTACTACATGGGTGCGAACGTGCCCGGCAAGCCGCGGGTGTTCTTGCCCTATGTCGGTGGTGTCGGCCCGTACCGGCAGAAGTGCCAGGAAGTCGCGGCCAACGAATATGAAGGTTTCGTGCTGCGGAGCTGATCGCCGAAGGAGATCCGTGCTGGGCCAGACGATCGTCAGCACGTCGATTATTGATCGGTAAGGCAAATGTGGCGTTACTGGTCTGCGGCGTATCGGACATGTTCCTTGCCGAAGAAGGCTTTCACGCGTTCGGGTTGGTTCTGGCACAGGTGGGTGGGGGTGACGCTCCCCCGAGGAGGTCATCCAGTGCCAGAACCGCCCTGAAGGCGGCCTGGGCGGTGCTGTTCGTGGACGCGCCGTAGGTCAAGACCCGGATCTTCACGTGGATCGCGTCGATGAGTACCACGGCATACACGTGGCGGTTTCTACTGATCGTTTTTAAGTAAGTTCTCTTCGTGTTCGGCGGAACCTGTTGGATCGTGAGGCCCGTGACCAGTCCTTGGAGTGAGATTCGCGAGTGGGTCGAGGGCGCCCTCGGGGCACCGTTGATTCAGGAACGGCGGCTCTCGGCGGGCAACTCGCGAAGCAGTTGGCTTGTTACCGTCGCGTCCGGGGGCGGCGACCGGTCCGAGCGTCGCTATGTGGTCCGCTTCGAGGCCGGGACCGGTCCGATGAGCGGTACGGCGTTGCTCGAGGCGGTCGCGAAGATCTCGGGAATCCGACGCCCGATGATCGATGGCGGAATCCCCGTAGCACCGAGGGCCGGCGGTGATGTTATGGGGGAGATCGCCGTTGGCTTGAAGGAGCTCCTGCCAGCGCTCGAGCACGACCCGGACGCCGCGAGGCGCGCGAAGTTCATGCAACGACTGCCGGCGCAATTGGCGCAAAGTTGGGACCTCGAAGTCACACCTGCCGCGCCGCCCGGCGACGGGGCCAACTTTGAGCAGCAGTTCGAATATTCGCAAACAGTGGCAGCAGCAGAACTCGCGCGCTTCCCTCAGGCCATGGCGATGGCGCGGACACCGGTGCAAACACTCGCCGTAGACGACCTAGAAGCCGACGATGCAGCAGAGGATGGGGACCAATGACTTTCAAGCCTGAGGATGACCTGTTTCATGCGGTGGTGAAAGACCCGCCAGACTGGGCCGAGACGGCATGGTTCGCCGCCAATGTGCCTGAACGTGACCTGGTTATCTGGTTCTACCCACTCTTCCGCCGAGATCTCGGAGTCATGTCGTGCGGCATCTACGTCTTCGGCCCTGGCTACTCAGAGCCGTGGGAGATGCTCTACTACAAGCAGGCATGGCACATGCCCATCCCGGCCGACGCAGTGGGAGCATGTGAGTTCCAACTGCCCAACAGTCTGGCCTACACGATCATCGAACCTCTGCGTCAATACCACATTTCCTACCACGACGGCGATGAGTTCACTGCCGACCTGACCTTCAGCGCCTTCCATGAACCCCACCCTGTCGGTGTCTCTAACGGCGTCGGGCACATCGACCAGTTCGGCCGCGTGCAGGGAGAAGTCGTCCTGCACGGTGAGCGGATTGTGATCGACGGAGTCGAAATGCGTGATCGAACCTGGGGCCCCCGTCGTGAAGACAAGCAGATGACCCGCCTGGGATACAGCTACGGAGCCGATGTCACGGGCCGAGGCTTCCATTCGTCGGTGCGCGCGGACTCGTCCGACGTGTCCACGATGCTGACCGGCTTCCTGCTCCACGATGGCCAGGAAACACCGTTGACCAGCGTCCAGCGAAACGTCCAACGAGACGATCGTGGACGCCCGGCGAGGGTCGACCTCGTCTTAACGACAAGTCAGGAGACCCTGCGGATCGCCGGTGAGGTGCGCGGACAGATGACCGTTTACACGAGTCCCTACGTGGTTCCCGTGTCTTTCGTCGCGTGGACCTTGCCCGACGGTACGGTGGTCTACGGAGAAGATCAAGACACCTGGTCACCGGGACGGTTCCGCAAGTTCCGAAAGGACCAGGGCTACCTGCGCGAGTTGGGGACCGCGGCCGGATCGGTCAACCACTCGTGAGTACAAGTGCAGGCGACTCGGCAGTCTCAACTCGCTCCGCGAGCGCATAGAAGGACTCGAGGCCGACCGAGACATCTGCCAGCTGCTGGCACGCTATTCTCACGCCATCGACGCTGGCGACCACGAGACGTGGCTCCACTGCTTCACCGAGGATGCATTGTCTGAAGTTACGAGGGATGCCGGCGGGAAGACGATTTTCCGAGTTACGGGCAGAAGTGAACCCGAGCACTTCATCGCAAGGCACTCAAGCCGGCCAGTCGCATACCACTCACATCAAGTCTCGCAGTCCGTCATCGAGATCGAGGGTGAGCGAGCGCGCGCCGCATCAACGTTCGTTGTTCTTAACGAGTCTGACGATGGACCGGTGCTGCGCGTCTTCGGTCGGTATACCGATCGACTAGTGCGTGTTGACGGCGAGTGGCGCCTTAGGCGTCGCCGCGCTGTGATTGACGGAGAGGCCAGCGGCCTTCCGCCTTTGGTGCGCCGCCGCATCTGAGCGCATTGTCGTGAATGCTCGGATGAGTGCCTCAGAGGTCTTGGTGGACTGTAGGGCTGCTACGGCTTGGGCGCCCAGGCGGTAGTCGCTGTCGTCGTTGCCTCGATTGGCGAATCGCTTGATTGAGGTGGTGGCGATGGCGGGATTGCGGGCGAGCTTGGTGGCGAGTTCCTCAGCGAGTTCGAGCGTTTCGGCGGCCTTGGTGAAGGTGACCCGCTGGACAAACCCGAGCTTGTATGCCCTCCTCAGCAGTCAGTCGGTCACCCGTCATCAGCAGGTACTTCCCCCAGTGGCGGCCGAGAATATCGGCAACTCGTAGAACGCCGAACCCCGGAGCCACGCCGAACTCGACCTCGGGCATGCTGAAGAACGCGGTCTCCGACGCGATCACGATGTCGCAGGCGAGGGCCAGTTCGAATCCGCCGCCGATGGCGAGGCCGTTGACAGCCGCGATCACCGGCAGAGGCGACTCCTCGATGCGCCGGAAGGTGCTCAAACAACTCTCCACCAGTAGGCCCGCGAGCGGGTCGGCTGGCTGACCACGCCGCCACACCAAGGCCGACCTCGCCGGTGTCGCTGTCGAGCTCAACGGCACGCCCACGCAAAACGCTCGGCTGGGAAACCCCAGCCGAGCGTCTCGCTGTTTACTGCGGTCAGAGGCCCGTGTTGCGATGACTCCTAGAATCCGCCGCAGCCCGGGGCCACGGGGGATCGCGAGGCGCGATCAGCCCTTGGGGGTGGAGACGATCTTGGGCGCGGCGGTGATGCCCCGGTCCTTGAGTTCCTCGGCGATCCGTTCGCGAAGCACGACCTTCTTGACCTTCGTCCCCGACATCGGCCAGTCGCCGGGGCGGACGAACCTGACGTAGCGCGGCACGCGATAGGTGGCGATCCGGCCGACGCAGAAGTCGATGATCTCCTCCTCGCTCGCCGCGGCGCCGGGTTTGAGCTGCACGAACGCCGCTGGCACTTCGACGTAATAGGCATCGGGCGCTGCCACGACGGCGAGGATCTCGATCGCGTCGTGTCCGAGCAGGTACCCCTCGACCTCGGCAGCAGCGACGTTCTCTCCGCCGACCTTGAGCATGTCCTTAAGCCGCGAGACGAAGGTTAGGCGCCCTTCCTCGTCTGCGACGACGACATCGCCGCTGTGGAACCAGCCGTCGTCGTCGAAGACTCTGGCGGTGAGTTCGGGGTCGCAGAAGTAGCCGTCGAACGTGTTCGGGCCGCGGAACAACAGCTCTCCGGGCGTAAGCGGCGGCAGGTCCAGCCCGGTCTCCGGGTCCACGACGCGACAGGTCATCCCCGGCATCGGCCGCCCTCCGGTCGTCACTCGCTTGTCCAGGGAGTCGGTCAGTTCGTTGAGCGTGAGGAAGGCCGAGGACTCGGTCATCGCGACGCAGGAGACCTGGACGGCGTTCGGGAGCCGGTTGGCCATGTGTCGCAGTCGCTCGGGTACGCCGACGGCCATGACGAGACGGATCCGGGAGAGGTCGAAGTCGTGGAAGTCCGGCCGATGCAGGACCGGGATCCAGATGGTCTCGAAGGCTGCAAGGGCCACGGTGACCCGCTCTTCGGTCAGGAGCTCGAGCGTGGTGGACTGGTCGAAGAAGCCGGGGTGCACGAAGGTCGCACCGGCACTCAGCGTGCTCAGTGCGAATGAGATGCCCCCGCCATGAAACAGCGGGATGGCGGTCCACACCCGGTCCTCCGAGGCTGAAGCGCATGCGTTGTCCGATGCCGTCAGCCAACCGAGTGAGCGCCTCGTGGCTTAGCTTGGCGCCCTTGGGTGCCGCAGTGGTGCCGGACGTGTACACGAGGACAGCCGTGTCGCGGGCGCGGACGCTCGCCTGGATCCGTGCGACAGCACCTTCCGGAGAGGTGAGTGCGCCAAACTGACTGGCGCCGACGCAGCCCGGCCGGTCGTCCGCATCGACCAGGACGACGTGGCGCAACTCCGGCGCCTCAGGCAGCGAGAGAGGCTGGCTGCCGTCGCTCCCGATAAGACTCGGCACCGCAGTCGTGAGGAGTTCGAGCGTCGCTCCGTCGGTCACCAGCACCGCCATGCCGGAGTGCGTGATGATCTGGCTCAGCTCGTGGCCTTTGAACCGTGCGTTCACGGGCACGCCGATACCCCCCACCTTGGCGACGGCGAACGCGCATGCGACCAGGTCCACCGACGCGGGGGAGAGCAGCCCTACCCGGTCGCCCTCGCGGACACCCAGCGCCAGCAGGCTGTCTGCCAGCTCGTTGGCTCGAGTCTGCAGTTCGCGGTACGTGACGCGGCCGGAGCCCGCGAAGACGAGCGCTTCCTTCTCTCCATAAGCCGCCGCGCGCGAATCCAGCAGGTCGCCCAGCGTCATCGCAGGGACCCAGTGGGCTGGGTCACGTTCTCAGACATCGTC
>Ga0207712_10000616_pt1 | contig 28128 bp, 28 predicted proteins | sample KBSS44metaG_FD_184402 | JGI IMG/M metagenome (GOLD analysis project Ga0207712, IMG submission 184402) | Switchgrass rhizosphere microbial communities from Kellogg Biological Station, Michigan, USA - KBS S4-4 metaG (SPAdes) (version 2) | ecosystem: Host-associated > Plants > Roots > Rhizosphere...
GACCGAGCAGGATCTGAAGAGCAACAACTTCCCGCCCGAGCTGGTTGCAGGTCTTTTCGGCTCGATGCAGGTTGGTGATTACACGCAGCCAGTGCAGTTCAGCGGCAAGTGGTACATCTTCAAACTCGAGGAGAAGCGACTCGCCAATGAGAACCTGACTTTGGAGAGCGCGGGTGTGCGCCAGCAGATCACGCAGGGACTCACGAACCAGCGTAAAGCAATTCTAAATGCGGCTTTGTTGGAAACCGCGATAAACGAAGCGAGGATCGTGAACCATCTCGCTTCGAACATGCTGAACAATCCGGGTAATCTGGGATTGCGTCCGGCTGCGGCAGGCAGTGCTCCAACGCAAGCTCCGTCGCAAGCTCCGAGCCAGGCGCCCGCAGCAAGTCCCGCTGCTAGTAGTTCAACTTCTGTGAAGCCCGCCAGCTCGCCGAAGTAAATTTCTCGGGCAAGGCCGTAACCACGGATGACACGGATCAAAGCCGCGGATCAGATCAGGATTTATCCGTAGCTTTGATCAGTGTCATCCGTGGTTACGTTTTTTCTGTTTTATGCTGTTTCGTCTCTCAGAGGTTTATAAATCCTACGGCACCCAGGATGTCCTGCGCGGCGCTACGCTGCAGGTGAATCCTGGTGAACACGTGGGGCTCGTAGGCCGCAACGGGGCCGGCAAGAGCACGATCTTCCGTCTCGTCAGAGGGGATGAGACAGCGGATCGTGGTGACGTCGTGCGCGCGCGCGGAGTGAAGCTCGGCCTTCTGGACCAGCACGTCCACTTCAAGCCCGGCTCGACCGTCCACGAATCTGCGCTCGCTGCCTTTGGTCGTCTGCAACAGATCGAGCACGAGATGCACGAGCTGGAGCATCGCATGGCCGACGCCGGTGACGATCTGGAAAAGATCCTCGAGCGCTATAGCGATCTGCAACAGGAGTTTGAGCACGAGGGAGGCTTCGAGTACGGAGCGAAAGCGGAGTCGATTCTTCAGGGTCTCGGTTTCGAACGCGATATGTGGTCGATGGAAACGGAGACGCTTTCCGGCGGCCAGCAGAATCGTCTCGGGCTTGCCTGTCTCTTACTCGCCGCGCCCGATGTCTTGTTACTCGACGAGCCGACGAACCATCTCGACGTGAACGCAGTCGAGTGGCTGGAAGAGTTTCTACAATCGTATCCGGCCGGGCTTGTGATTATTAGCCACGATCGTTACTTCCTCGATCGTTCGTGTCGCCGCATCATCGAGCTGGAGAACGGCCGCGCTGCAAGCTACACCGGTAATTACAGCGACTACCTCGTCGAGCGTGAAGAGCGTCGTGAAGCTCAGCAACGTGCTTACGATAACCAGCAGCAGTTGATCGCGAAGACCCAGGAGTTCATTCGCCGCAACATCGCCGGACAAAAAACGAAGCAAGCGAAATCGCGTCGCAAGATGCTCGAGAAACTCGAGCGCATCGACGCAGTGCGTCACGATCAGTCGTCAGGCGACTTCCGGCTCGGCGGGATCGAACGAACCGGCAACCACGTGCTGACTGTCAACCAGCTTTCGATCGGTTATGAAAATAATCTGCTGGCGCGCGATATCGGGTTCATACTGCGCCGCGGTGAGTGTCTCGGCATTATCGGACCGAACGGCTCAGGCAAGACCACCTTTCTGAGAACGATCTTGAACAAGCTCGCGCCGCTGAGTGGTGAAGTGCGCTGGGGCACGAAGGTTCAGATCGGTTACTACGCGCAGCAGCTCGACGATCTCGACGACCGCAATGAAATCATAATGGAATTGCGACGTGTTGCGCCTTCGAGTGCTACTGCCGGTGAGCTACGCTCGTTTCTGGCGAAGTTTTTATTCACCGGCGACGACGTCTACAAGCACGTGCAAGATCTTTCCGGCGGCGAGAAGGGTAGACTCGCCCTCGCGAAGTTGATCTACTCGCGCGTGAACGTGCTCGTACTCGACGAGCCGACAAACCATCTCGACATACCTTCGCGTGAAGCGCTTGAAGAAGCGTTATCAGCGTACGAAGGAACGATCGTCACGATTAGTCACGACCGCTATTTCCTCGATCGTGTGGCGACACAGATACTCGCGCTGGACGGCTCCGGCGGCGCAGAGCATTACGATGGTGATTACACCGAGTATCACGATTGGAAACTAGGTTTGCGTGAAGCTGCGCCGGCCGTGAAGGTCATCGCAGAAGAGAATCTGGTGACTGTCGCTCCTCCCGTTATTCAACAGGAAGAGCCGCGACCCGCAAAGAAGCCTGCACCCGCGCCGAAAAAGCCGGGCGTGAAAGTCGTCAAAAAAAAGAAAATTGACACGCGAACACCGGAGCTTGTCGAGAGTGACATTGCTCGCGCCGAACAGCGTCTCAACGAGATCTCAGAGCAGATGGGAACGCCTGAAGTCGCTCGCGATCCGGATAAGCTGATTGCGCTCAACACCGAATATCACCAAACCGAAAATTTACTTCGTAATCTATACGAGGAATGGGATCGTGTTACAGAGCCGAGCACAGTAGCGCCGGGTCAATCTTCCATCTAGCGCATTTTGAACTGTGGCTAAAGTCTATGGCGGAACGCCACGAAATGGTTGACATGCCGTTTTAAAAGTACGATACTCCGCAGCACTCCCGAACACTCAACACTTCCCGACCGTCCCAGTAAGCGCCCAGTAACTAAACTCGCCGCGAGGTGCGGATAAGAGGTGAGCAATGCTTGGTGTTTCGCAACAATTTGTAATTGGAAATAAAATTCTCGCAGCTCTTCCAAAAGAGCAGTTTGTCCGGTTAACCCCACATCTCACACAAGTTCGCTTGGCAAGAGATGAGGTCGTTTACCTGACGGGGGATCACATCCGGTATGTGTACTTTCCCATAGACGGCTTGATGTCTCTGCTTTCAACTACTACAACGGGTTCGACAGTTGAAGTGGCTATGGTTGGAAACGAGGGCATCGTCGGTCTTCCAGTGATTTTGAAAAACAGGATGATCCCTTATGAAGTCACTGTTCAAACTGAAACCGAAGCTTATCGGATCAGAGCCGAAGACTTACAGCACGAGTTTGATAAGGGCGAAGCATTGCACGAGTTGATACTTCGGTATCTCAACGTGTTGCTTGCCGAGATCTCGCAGTCAGCTTTGTGTCATCGTTTTCACACTGTTGAAAAAGCGCTCGGCCGCTGGTTGTTGATGGCTCAGGATCGTTTGAACACAGAAAGTTTGAATCTTACTCAGGAGATCATTTCACATGCGTTGGGCGTGCCGCGCACTGGCGTGACGATGGCTGCCGGCGCGTTGCAACGAGCTGGCTTGATTCGTTACAGTCGCGGCAAGATCATGATTATCGATCGCCGCAGACTCGAGGAACAGTCATGTGAATGTTTTCGGATCGTGCATAAAGAGTTAGATCACTTCCTGGCGGAAGTAAGGCCTTAATCTCGATCTTGACTACCCGGCGCCTTTTTATGGCTTAATCTATTTTCCAACGGAGGATTGAAGAATGGCAGACGATGCGGAAGATACCACTATCTACAAAGTCGTGATGAATCACGAAGAACAATACTCAATCTGGCCCGCCGACCGCGAGAATCCACTCGGATGGACTGACGTTGGCAAGTCGGGTCTGAAAGCTGAATGTCTTGAATACATCAAAGAAGTATGGACAGACATGCGTCCACTCAGTCTGAGAAAGAAGATGGAAGCGGCCGCTGCCGGCAACAACTAAATGAGCAATCCAACTGTTGCCAAATCATGCGTGATCTATCCGAAGCCTAATCCTCAAGCGCGCATGCGTCTGTTCTGTTTTCCTTATGCTGGTTCAACTGCGGTGGTGTTTCGTAACTGGCCACAATATCTTCCTTCTGAGATCGAAGTTTGTGCGGTTCAATATGCGGGAAGAGGGAGTCGTCTCGCCGAGCCTCTGGGTGAAGATATTGTGGAGGTTATGAATGTGCTTTATCAGGACCTGCAGCCATTTCTGAAGAAGCCTTTTGCATTCTTTGGTCATAGTATGGGCGCGCTTGTTGGCTATGAGTTTGCGAGGCGTCTTCAGCGTGAACAACAGCTGGGGCCGTCTCAACTATTCGTTTCGGGCTGCAGTGCTCCTCACGTGAGAATGTTTGATGAGCTTACCTACAACCTGCCCGAGCCTGAATTCCTTGCTGAGTTGCGACGTCTGCAGGGTACGCCGCAAGAGGTTCTCGACAACGCTGAGCTGATGCAGCTCATGATGCCGATCGTTCGCGCTGACTTTAAGGCTTCGCAGACTTACCAGTACGTTACTGGTCCACTACTCGAGTGTCCGATTCGTGCGTTTGGTGGTCTCAAAGACGAGATGGTGCCGCGGGAAGAATTGGAAGCGTGGAGCGAACACACTCAGGGATCATTTCGCGCGCAGATGCTGCCGGGCGATCACTTCTTTCTCAACACTTCACAGCCGTTGCTCACGCGCATCATCGCGCAGGAACTGATCATGGACCTGAACAAAGGCCGAGTTCAGCACGCTTGAGCAGGGGATCAAATTATTTATTTCACGCAAAGACGCAAAGAACGCAAAGACGCAAAGGCGGGTCAAGTGCTTCGATCGCGTCCGCGTTTTTGCGTGAAAACTTCTTTCGGCGCTCTTCACCACGCGCGTTCGAAGGCATTGAAGTCCTGCTCGAGCTGCCACTGAAGCCTGCTCTTCTCGTTGACGGCTAAAAATTGACGGCAACTGTTTGAAGTCAGTTTCATTTCCTCAACATCACGCGCGCACTGGCCCACAGGAACAAATTTTCGACCGTCGCTCCATAAACTCTCTCCCGCAACAAAGGAATACTGAAGACTATTGCGCGCCATGGTTTTTAGTTGAAGATATCCAAGGCCCTGGTCGGCGGCGGCTTTCAGGTACTCCATCGAAATCTCAGAACGTGAGACGCCTTCATCATCTGTAGCCAGCGCGACCGGCACGCCATACTCGAGGTAAGTGGCGAGCGGATGTCGCGAACCCGAGATCCCGAGAATCAGATCGTTGCTCGACAGGCAGATCTCCACCATCACATTACGACGGGCCATCTCTTTCAAAAGCTCGAAGGCGTCGGTCTCATGCATGACGTCAACGCCGTGTCCGATACGTTCGGCTCCAGCCACCATGACTGACTCGCGAATGTGAAACGTCAAACCGTCAGGAGGCACAATCCCCGGAGCAAGTTCACCGGCATGTAACGTGACCTTCGCTCGCGGATAGAGTGGTCGTAGAAATTTCAACATCTGCATATGCAGCGAGAAATTTTGCATTGAGTTAAGACCATCTTCACCCTGCACCAGGTTCGTTGCCACAACCTTTGACTGCGGATCGTTCGCGAGCGCAAGGCCGGTCACCATCTGCGCATAGACCTGGCCCGGCGGGCTGTTTCGCGACACCTGAGCGACGTAGCGAATCGTAACTGAGCAGCCGGCGTCCGCTTGCCCCGTGCCACACTTCAGCAGTTGGTTCTTTTCATTCTCCATGTCCTGGAGGTTCTTGATTCCGATGACGGCGGCATTCTCGATTCCATTTGCTTTCAGCTTGCTCAGCGTCCCTTCGAAATTTCCATCCCATCCGACCTTGTCTCCGATTTGACTGGAAACCACGCCCGTCGGAGTGCCATCGGGAGTTAACATCAGCTCGACATAAGAGACCCTGCCGCGCGCAGCGCTCTTCACCGCCTCGGCGAGCATACGGCCACTGTTGTTATAGGTAGCTGGTCCAAACCTGCCGAAAGCATCGAAAAAGTGATCGTGTCCGCTTTGTCCGGAAAGCTGCCAGTTGCGCATGGACCATGCATCGATCATTTGCCGGTACAGCACTGAATTTGTCAACGCTGTACTGACCGCCGCCTGGTTGGTGTCGCACTTGGAAGGCGACGCCGGGACGGCCAGAAACATAGTAGAGGTGTTGATGCATAAACCTTTTTCCGCCGCCCATTCGATGTAACGCTCGGCGTAGATTGATCCGGAAAGGTGATTGTGCAGATCGGCGCCTTTCGGCATCTTCAATAGAAACGCCAGTTGCTTCGGCGGGGACTTTCGGATCGATTCAAAGTAGCTTGCTGTCTTTTGTTCGACACCTCTGGCGCCGGGTTGTGCAGACAGTGTCCACCCGCACGAGAGAATGACCAGCAAGGTCCAGGTAAGTTTGCGTCGCAGTGCTGCTCCGCGAGAGATCTTAGACATCAGTGAGTTCCTTTTATGAGACTTGAGAGACCAACAGAAATGCGCTGATAGTATAGACGTTTGTTGACGAACTTTGAATTTTCTCTGCGAGAACCGCAGAGACAGGAATCTGACGCATTTGTTCTTGACTTCAATAAGGGAGCGGTGGTATATGCTCCGCATACATGAAGGTCGCTTTAGCTTCCTGTACTAGCAGCAACCTGAAATGTTGGACCAGGCCGGATAAAAAATCGCCCGACTACTGACGGCCGACAGTGAGCATTTTCCCCATCCTCAGTCAGCCCGAGTTAGTTTGACTATCTAACTCTCTTTAAGGTTCGGTTTCTCTCGCAACCAAAACCTTAACTATTACCCGTTCACGCGAAGCAGCTAAGAGCAAGCGGACTAAGCGCAATCGTCGCGCGGGAAGTTAACCAGCCCAGTACGTCTGCCTCCCTACAAACGATCACCTAATGATCGGCCGTTCCTAAACCCGGTCGACCGGAAGGGAGAGAGGATCTATGTCTGCAACAAAACTAGACATTAAACAGGAATCACCGTTTGATTCCCTGGAAGCCGCACCACTTGATTTGGTCAACATCAAACCCTTAGCCAAAAAGCAGCAATGGGAAGGCTCCAGATACAACCTTCGAACCACAAGTGAGGACGGCAGCTACGTCTTGTGGAATAGCTACACCGGTGCCATCAGTGTATTCAACGCACAGCAAAGAGAAGGGATCCAGGCGCTGTTGAAACAGGGCTACACGGGAGAGCCGAAAGGAGTGGTCAAGTATCTCTCCGATCGTGGTTTCCTGATTCCGAAGGGGTGACTCGAACCCCCCACGAGTTGCCTCACACGCCCCTCAAACATGCGCCTCTTTCAATTGCGTTGCGCGAACCGCCGTGTCGTGAATAGGTCAGGCTGAGTATTGTTCGCGAGCCCTCTGGGCTTCTTCAATGGTGCGGAACTTGAAGACACCACGTGGATACTTCTTTGGGGCGATAGCCCACCAGCGGGCACAGTGTCGCAGGAAGCGCTCGAAGTGCGGTTCTCGTGACTCAGGGAGGGGCGCTTTGTTCATTTCTTCGATCGAGCAGAACTTCTGAACCGGCATATCAACTGCGCTCACGTTGCGTTAAGATCACTTGCGAGATTGAAGACGCGCCTTACGGTTGCAGAGATTTTGACCTAGAAGATAACTCGGACTATATCCTCTGCTTCGGACAAGATATAGAGACATAGAAAATTTCACGTGTTTGCCTCAACCAACTCCTTCTCCATCAGGACGCCTAGACTGCACTCATGCTGGAGCTTTGAAATGGCAGCTCGGCTTTCGCAAAGTCGGGATCCCAGATCCCGCCCTGCTTATACATGAAGCGAACTTGTTGATAAAGGCGTAGCCACTCCATCGTGACGTGCGAAGCGCGCGGGTTGTTCTCGATCTTTGAACAGACCTTACCTATCATTGCGGCTTCAGCGCTTCCCATTTCACGAATGCCGGCAAGAATGAGAGCGTCGACGCGTGGCTGCAAATCAGAGGCGGAAGTATCTACCCCAGGCACAGGCTCCAGCTTGTCAATAAAGCGCAACAGCCGGTGCTCAAATGCTTTGGGTTCGTAAAGTTTGTTTACCAACCACTTGAATCCAAGTTCGAGTTCCTCGTTCGACATTTGCGCCAGGACAATATTCGTTCGGCCTAGGGTAAATCCAACCCCCGCATCCAACTGTAGTCGGCCCTGCTTATTGAGCCGCTCGAAGAGTGGCGTTCCATGCGGCGCAATAAGCGTGTTGAGAGCAAAGATCGGAACTGGAGAAGCCATTGCGAACTCATACTGCCGTTCGAAAATGTCGAGACCATCGGAATCAAAACCGACGATCATTCCCGCCAGCACACCAATGCCATGGGCCAGCATTTTCTCGATCTGCGCAACGAGGTCGACTCCCACGTTCTGCTTTTTCTTAGTTTCACGAAGACTGGCTTCGTTTGGCGTTTCGATGCCGACAAAACTATACGTCAGCCCGGCGCGCGACCATAGCTCCAGCAGTTCATCGTCTCTGGCTGAGTCGATAGACACCTGCGTGGTGAACTTCACCTTGCCCGCGGACCGGCGCTCGTTCCACTCGCGAACTGCGACAGCCAATTCCTTCGCATGCGTTCTATAAACTGTCAGGTTGTCGTCGGCGAAGAAAACATGCCGGTAACCGTGTTTGTAAACACAATCCAGTTCACGATGGACTAAAGAGATCGGCTTATGACGTTGTTTCCTACCAAGGAAAACTATCACGTCGCAAAACTCGCATTGGAATGGACAGCCGCGCGAGGTTTGGACCGCTGCCATTATCGTTCTGTCGTTCGGATAAAGATCCCAACGCGGAACTACGGTGTTTGCCAAATCTGGTTTATCGCCGACGTACTCGTCTTTCCACGTCGAACGGTTGAGGTCGGAGAAGAGTTCCCGGGCGATATTCTCTAACTCGCCACGAACGAGCACGTCACAATAGGGCCGCAAAAAGTCCGGATTCATACTCACAAACGGTCCGCCCATGATTACTACTTTGCCGCGCTTACGAAATTGACGCGCCAGGCGCAACATGCGGTAGTTCTGACCTGCTTTGCCCGTAAGCAGGATAAAGTCACAAGGCGTATCGAGGTCCACGGACGAAACTGATTCTTCACATAACGTTACGGAAAACTCGGGCGGGACTAACCCGGCGAGTGTCGTTATGGAGAGATCCCCGTAGTGTTGGACTTGGAGACCTTGAGACGCCAGGGCGTCGACCGTGTAGAGACTCGGGAAATCCATGCGAGGGTTGATTATGTAGAGAGATTTCGACATGAGTTTATCGGCCTTCTCTGTTCGTGCCCTCAGGACTGAATAGCCCTGGCAATGCGCTGGCGCACTGCAAGCGGGCCGCCTCCGTCTACTGCTGAAACTATGTTCTTCAGAGTTACTTCGATTCGTTGGATGGCGTCAGCGCAGAATACCTGTGTCATATCTACATAAGACGACGGAGCGCCGGCTTTTTGCGTACGCAGGATAGCGCTCTCCATCGCGTAGGTATCGATGACGATGTCTGCGATTGCCATCATAATCGCCTGCTGTTCCGGCAATGCCAGTTTATTCATATGCGCTGCCATCCTTAGGCTGGTCAGTGCCGCCTCTTTTGCCTTCTGCAAGAGTGTTCGTTCATAGCTGCGCGGGCGCGCGTCTTCGGCGAAAGGCAGGCATTCGCGGGGCGCGGATTTAATTAGCCCGCTTGAAATTATCAGGCGATTGATCTCGTTAGTGCCTTCAGCTATGCGGTTGAGGCGCGAATCGCGATAGGCGCGCTCAGCGGGATAATCCGCCAAATAACCATAGCCGCCGTAGATCTGGACCATCTCGTCAGCCACGTAGTTGCAGTACTCCGTTACCGCGACTTTTACGATCGAACACTCGACCGCATACTCTTCGATCCCGCGAAGCCACGCCATCGAGTCGTTCAGGTCGTGCGAGTCAATCGCACTAACGCCGGCGTCGATTAATCCGAGAGTTCTATAAACCATCGACTCTCCCACCCAGGTGCGAATCGTCATTTCGGCCAACTTCGCTCTAATAGCGCCGAACGAGGAGATTGATCTGCCGAATTGCTTTCTCTCTTTGGCATAGTGCGTTGACTGCTCAACCATCAACTTCGTGGCGCCGAGGCCTATCGCACCCAGGTTGCAGCGTCCGAGGCTTAGGATGCCGAAGGCGATCTTCTGGCCCATTCCGGCTTCGCCGAGGAGGTTCTCGCGCGGTACCTTCACATCAGTGAGTACCAGCGAGGTTGTGCTCGAGCCTCTGATGCCCATCTTCCGTTCCTCAACGCCGCGGGTGACGCCTTCCTGCGCTTCGACTATGAAACCCGTGAGCTTGCCATCGACTTTGGCAAAGACGATGAAGATGTCCGCCAGGCCGCCGTTGGTGATGAAGACCTTCTCGCCGTTGAGAATGTAGTTCGTGCCGTCTTCGCTAAGGCGCGCGGTTGTTCGCGCTGCGAGTACATCTGAGCCTGCGCTCGCTTCTGTCATGGCGTAAGCGGTGATCAATTCACCCGACGCGATCCGCGGCAGATAATTTAGTCGCGCCGTGTCAGTGCCAAAGTGAATAATGGACCACAATCCCATTCCGGTCTGTGGTAAACACGTCGACGCAAACGATACGCATCGGCCCATGTTCTCGGCGATCAGTGCACCGGTTGTATAGTTTAATCCGAGACCACCGTATGCCGTCGGAATGGTAGCGCCGATCAGACCGAGCTCAGCGGCTTGCCTGACAAGGTCTCGCGCCAGGCGCCAGTCATGCTGTTCCAGTTGGGCAATGCGCGGCGTGACTTCGTTATCGACGAAGCGGCGCGTAGTTTCCGCGATCATCCGCTGCTCTTCCGTGAAGTCTTCCGGAGTGAACGTCTCCTCAGCGGCGCACTCGTTGTTTAAGAATGCGCCGCCTTTGAGTAGTTGTTGCTCAACTAAGACTGCCATCTTCGTTTCCTTAGGGGAGCAATCGGGGGCCGAGCAGCGAGAAATAGACGAAGATCCCGAGTGCCAATCCAGTTACCAGACTTGCTAAAGAAATCCACTTGTGGTCTTTCGGAATTCTTCGGACCAGCCAGATCCAGGCCAGCACGAGAACCAGCAGGCCGGCAACGTTCAGCAAGAGCAGCGGAATGCCGGTCAAGGCCGCCAGGTGTGCTTCGTCCGTACTGTCCCTGACGGTTTTACCCGACAGCGTTGCTAGTAGAGTTGGAATACCGGAAAGAAACCGCACCGGCGCGAAGACGCCTAAGGCGATTACCAGCGGGTGCGGACTTTTCCTGGCGGCGAAAACGCAACAACCCAACGTCACGGCGTAGGTGGCAAGTATGCCGGCGGTAGTAGCCAAACCCACTTTCGTCAGCGGTAACAGTGAAGCAGCCGCCTCGATATTTCCGCGGGAGACCAGTTGCCAAAATGTTCTCTCGACGGTATGTGTGGCGGAAGCGTAGTGGAGTGCAACACCCTGAAAGCCGAAGGCCCAGTAAGCCAGAAAATGACCTAGCTCGTGCAGCAACACTCCCAGCGGAACGGCGACGACTGCTGAACCAATCCACGTCGCTGCAAGGCGCCACGTTGAAGTCGTCGGAGCACTATGGCTGATCGCTGCAACACTGCTCATGGTAATTGTCTCCCTTCTGCGTTCAAACTTTCCGTGAGGTGCTCCGCCAGACTCTCGAGAGTCGGACGGTCAAACAATACTGCGGTATCCAACTCGATCCCCAGCTCTTCCTCAAGCTGGACTGAAAGAGTCACAGCACTAATTGAATCCAATCCATAACTCGAAATCGGCCGTCGAGGATCCAATTCCTCCACCGGCACTTCCAGCCAGTCAGCAAACTGCGATATCAACCAGGCAAGAACTTCCGGCCGTGCCAGCTGCTTCTCTACCATTGTGTTGTTCATTGTCATTGGCCCATCCTTTTAGCCGCAGATTTGCGCGGACGAACTCCGATCTGCATCGTCAAGCGAAAATGCTTTCGGTAAGACTGTTTCGCAGGAAATCTGCGCGACAAGCTGAACGCATGATCTTGCCGCTCGTTGTTTTGGGAATCGTGTTGGGTTTAAGCAGCACGACTGCATAAGGTTTTATGGCCCGATCCTCAGCCAGCGCCTGCCGGATCGCGCACTTGATTTCGAAGCTCTTCTCCGGCGGTGTTTGCCGCTGCACCTCCTGAAGGACTACCAGTTCTTCTCGCCCGGTGACTTCGACAGAAAAGGCTGCTCCGCAATCGCGGCGCAGCAGCGGATGGCTCGTCGCCACGGTCGCTTCGATGTCCTGTGGATAATGGTTCTTGCCGTGCAGAATGATTAGTTCCTTCAAACGGCCGGTCACGTGTAGTTCTCCGTCGAGGAGAAAGCCCAGGTCTCCCGTTCGCAGAAAAGGACCGGCGCCGTCATCGCTCAAACAGGCCTTAAACGTTTCGCGGGTTTCACCGGGACGTCTCCAATAACCCTGCGCGACGTGTGGTCCAGCCACCCAGATCTCGCCTTCGGTTCCTTCTGAACAGAGCCGGTGAGTTTTTGGATCGACAATCAGCATGCGCTCCCTCGCGCAGGGTGGACCACAACTGACGACCTGGCGGCGTGAGACAACGGGCTGAGACGGCACGCGGCTAGAGACGAAAACCGTCGCCTCTGCCAGTCCGTAGCCGGGGTAGAAACTCTCCGTGCAAAAACCCGTTTTGCCAAACTTTTCCGCGAACCTTTTCATCGTCTCAGCTTTGACCGGTTCGGAGCCGTTGAGGGCCACCTGCCAACAACTCAAGTCAAGCTCGGCGATGGCTTCTTCTTTCACTCGCTCGACGCAAAGGTCGTAGGCAAAATTCGGCGCGATACTAATTGATGCTCGATATCTCGAAATGGCCCGGAGCCATTGAACTGGTCTGCGCACAAACTCGATCGGCGCCATCAGCACTGCCAACATCCCCACATAGATGGCGCGCTGCATAACGGCGACAAGACCCATGTCGTGAAAGTGCGGTAGCCACGAAACGATTACGCCGTCTTCGCTGGTTCTGAGAGCTTGCTGGAACATCCACTGATTGCACATCACGTTGCGGTGCAAAATCACTACTCCTCTTGGAGAGGATGTGGATCCGGAGGTGTACTGAATGTACGCAACGTCATCAGCCCCACAGTTCGCTTGTGACCATTCCACACTTTCGGTTTCCGGCACTTCGTCCGTAGCCAGCAGAGTTACCCGCGAAGTCCACTCGTCGCCGGCGATGGACTCACGAAAAGAAGTTAATACTTCAGCAGACGCGACGAGGATGAATTCCACTTCGGCGTCTTCAATGAGGAATCGGAGGCGATCGCGTTTGCGTGCAGACAGAAGAGACGAACACGCGGGAACAGCCACGGCGCCGGCGTACAGACAGCCGAAAAAGTTCGCTACAAACTCCAAACCGGGCGGATTAGGCAGCAGCACCTGTTTGCCTCTGGCGCCAAGAGCGGTTAGGCGGCTGCCGATGGCCTTCGCTTTTTTATCGAGCTGCGCAAACGTGAGGGACGCACCTTCGTGCTCGCCCTTGTCGAGGAAAAGGAAGACGCGTTTGTGTGGCGTCAGTCCAGCACGTCGCCGCAGCACGTCGACGATCGTCTCAAAAGAATTCTCACGCAAAGACGCAAAGCCGCTAAGCGGCGCGGCTGCGTTGCTGAAGGTTTTATTTGCGTCTTTGCGTCCTTGCGTGAGAAACATTTCTACCCACTAACCACGAGGAGATGACACGGGCCCAACACCCGGATCGTCGACCACCGTCACTATCTTCCTAAATTTCTGCACCAACGTTTCGACCAGAAACTTGAGCATGGCCCAGACGCTTCTAAGCAGTCGATAAACAAATACCGATAGCGAAACGAGCACTACCGTGCGGAGGAGAACTCCAAATAACAGTTGGAAGAGCTTGATCACGTCGAGCGGCCAGTGTAGGGCCACTTGCCAAACGGCTATGAGCCGTTCCGGATACGCTGGAAGCATGTAAAGAAACGCGTACCTAATCATGATTGAGCATAGATAGAAGAAGAAGACCGTGGAAAGTACGGAATAAACCGCGAGGAACACTCGTGCTCCGGGCTTGAGATTGTGTAACGGGGCGCGTTCCTCACGATTCACGCCAAACAACTTAAGCACCTGATACCTCATGAGCTTCGTCGATTGTTCTCGCAGGTTAAAAATGCCGAAGAGATCGGCCACGAGCCAGTAGCCGTCCATCCGCAGAAAAGGGTTCATCGTGCGAAACATAATGAGGTCAGTAAAAAGAAAGAAGTAGATCGGAACAAGTGAGCCATTGATGAAGAAAAGACCGAGCAGCAGGAGTTGAAAGACTGATTGAAAATAAACGCCGGCCACGTCGATCATCGCCCTCTGCTGGCGCGACAACTTCCATGCTTCCGAGACGTCTGTATAAAGGACCGGGAAGTAGAGGTACATGCCGAAGCCGATCTCGGTCTGCTTGCAGCCATACGAGACAAGCGCCGAGGCATGGCCGGTCTCATGAATGAAGGCGCCGAGTAAACTGAGGAGCATCACGACCGCAACTATTGAACCCTCGAAATGGTTGAGCTGCGTACGATGATTGGGTAAAAGCCACAGATAAAAGATCAAGTGAGTCAGTATGAAGATCGACGACCAACCTATCAGCAATCGTTTGTCGAATGCCCAGCTGAATAACTTCCCAACTGGATAGACGACGTGCTGCGGGACCAGCCGTACTTTCCCGAACAGGTAGGAAGCACGCTTCGCACTAATTTCCGGTACCGAACTTGGCGCGCTGAGATCAACCAGAAGACTCTTGGGAAGGAGGAAATTTTCAACCAGGTGCTCTACCTTCGGCAAAGAATATTTTCCCGGGTTGAGCTTATCGTAAGCTGCAAAGGCCTCGGCCACGTTCCTTCGCCCGTCAAACATTTTTAGAAGCTCCAGCAAGGCGGCGGGCATGGCAAACCTTACCGTCGAACCTTTTTGCGCCGGAACTTCACAAATGATCATTGGCTGATCTGAGGCGGCATCGAGCGGGTAGACAGAAAGTGCTTGATTGAACGAGTAGACCATGCGAATAACCTCTTCCCGTTTGTCGTTTCAGAGCTTAAGAGTGCTCGCTTCCCGATGAATCCACTTCCGGCGAACCGCAAAGAGACACTCACCGGGAAGCCGCATCGTAGATCCGCCGCCATCCCTAAATGCAGTTGCACTGCTCGTTAGGAACGATGCAGAACTCGTCAGGGTTACACGAGCAATTACTGTTCGGATCGGTGCACGGGCAATTACTGTTCGGATCGGTGCACGGACAATTACCGTTTGAATCGCACCCGAAATTGCACCATGCTTCAAATTCGAGTCGCTGTTCGAGCTCCGTAATTGAGAACTCCTCCAGTAACCCTAACTTGATTAGGTCTTTTTCAGTCATAACTACCTCCCGCGAGGGTTGTTCGGCACTCGAGAAGCCATTGGGTGCTCGAGTGTCAGGGGTTGCAGATACCGCTGTGTGTGGTTGGTCCAAACAAAGCGGTTCAGGTGAATTGGACGCTGAGTTACTCTTCAGCTTCCGTGGTTGCGAGGTTCAGTGCGCAGCAATTAAATCTGACTGCTGCAAGTAAGCCAAAAGTAAACAGATCTTTTCTTCCCAAGCGGGATCGCTTTGCCTTCGGTTGATCCACGCTAGGTCAAGCCCGGATGGCGACGATAGGGTCGCCAGCACGTTTTCTTGTCCGGCCCACTTTGGATTCTGAAAACCCTTAAGCGTTTTAAGGTTGACCCACATCACACCGTCTTTCGTCGGCAATTGCGCCACGCGGCGTCGATTCACGCTGAACCTCTTGCCGTCGCGGAGCAGCCGGGCAATCGTTTGTGCATCCGCGTTACTCGATTCGCGCCTGCTCGCGTCGACGTCATCGCACAATCGCCACCGGTGCAGCGCTGACCAGCCTTCCCACTGTTCCAGATAAAGATGGACATATGACTCCATCAACGTATAAAGCGATTGCATCGTGGTCTGAGCAAACCTTTCGGTTTCAGAATGTTTGAGTCCCGCAGGAGGAATAATGGGTTCACCGAAAAGAATCTGTCCGTTCCCGGTGCCCTCTCTCGGCACTATCACGGGAAGAATCGGAGTTCTCAGCGCAACCGCCAACCGGGCTGCTCCATTCTTCACGGCGATGCGCAGGCCCAGAAAATCGATCGTGCTCTTGGATGTTTCACCCCATGGACCATCCGATCCGCTATTACCCTCGATGCAGAACATAACCATTTCGTTCCGCTTCAACGCGTTCACAAATTCAACTGTGCAACGGGGATCTTCGACGCAGAGGTTCTTGAGGAGCCGGATGTTTTCAGCTTTCGGCTTCGATTTGGGAACGGGAGGCGTTTCCCACGGGCAGGGTCCCAATAAATTAAGGGCCAATTGCAACCCTTCGTAGACGGGCTGATTAACGATCTGGGAGATGGGGAACCCCAGCAACGCAAGGTCGGTGGGAAGGTCGCGAATGGCGCCCAGGCGGAAACTGCAGATTATCAACCCTCTTCCACGGCTTAACAGTGAACGGATCAGCTCAAGGTCCCAGCCCTTGATCCGCAGCAGACTTTGATCGGTCGCAAATTGTGGTCCCCTCCCGCCCGACTTGGCCAGCTCCAACAATTGCGAAAAATAAAAGGACTGTTCAATTTCATTCCAGAGCTTCGTTTTGATGCACTTGATAGCGAGGGAATGAACCTCCTCATTTGTGAGCTCTTCGCCAAACACGGAGAGGAGGTTCAGATAGGTCGGATTGTAGTGTCGCGGAAGAGATCTGACGATTACCTCATCGGTCAACTGGTCGAGCCATTCACAAAACTGAGCGAATGGCTCAACCTTCGTCGAGACGTCTCTTTCGGGGTCTTTGATCAGCCCGCGGAAGTAGTACAAACGTCGATCTTCCGCAACCGCGGCAAAAGGCTCCCGAATTAGCTCTGCACTTATATCCATGGCATTGCCTGATCCGTGTCAATCCGTATGAGTCATCCGTGCCATCTGTGATCCTCAATCAAAGTTGACCAGGACTTCCTGCGACTTAACCTCGGCGGTCTCCATGGCCAACAAGAGTTCATTGCGAACGTTCCTTTTAGGTGTGGCTGCGCATGGACTCTTGTTGTGCTCGATACGGATCAGCGGGCATGAGATTCCCTGACAGGTCGGCAAGATGGCGCACTTTTGACAGCCGGTATCGCTTTGAAACGCCGGCTCAGTCCAAAGAGCAAAGTTGTCGGCGTTGATGATCATATCGCCGTTAGGCATTAGCTGGCCGACGATGTTGTGGTCCTCTTTGTCGAGCACGATGGTGCACTTCATCAGCTTGCCGTCGGCACCCACGATGAAATTGTATGGCCGTGCCGCATAGCAAACGTTTCTGCCGAGGCTATTCCTGTCGCGCACAGTTCCCCCCGGCCGGAAGCCTTTATCTTTGGCTGATTGGCGTAGTCGTTGTTGCACTTTTCTCACTTCATCGACGCCGCAGACTTCGAGGTCCTGGTCGTTTGGTCCGCCCCATCGGCCAACGCTATGAAAAGCCACACCAAAGCGGTCGTCACCAGCAAACTCCTTTTGCAAAAGCAACAAGAGGTCTTCGAGGTACGGATGGTTTTCGCGGTCGTAGTTCACGCGGATGCGAACGCGGAACCGCTCCGGTCTCTTCTTGAACTCAATTAGATTGGAGATGATCTGATCGAAGGTGCCGCTGCCATCTCGAGCGGGTCTCTTGTGGTCATGTTGCTCGCGCATCCCGTCGATCGTGATCTGATAGTCAGTTACTCTCCACGCCAACAGCTTTTCGGCAACGTCCGGTGTCAACAGATACCCATTGCTTGTAATGTGACTGGCAAAGCCAAGCGAGTATTTTTTGGCGATCTCGGTAAAGAACGGGCCCAGGTCTTCCATCGCCTGGAAGCCGTAAAGCGGCTCACCGCCGAACCATCCAACCGTCAACTGCCGCAAATACGGTGCTTTCCTTTCAACCATCTTCTTTACGCCTTCACGAACAGAAGGCAACATCGTGCCTCTCGCGAAGTCCTCATAGCAGTAATTGCAACGGAAGTTACAGTCTTCGGAGGCGAGCAGAATCAGTTCGAAGATGTTCTGACGATAGTGCTGTTGACCGAAGGCGAGTTGGACCTTGCGATACTCGTTGGTCCCCTTCGGCACCAGAAAGCCATTGTCTGTTAGATACTTGACGACTCCTTTCGGCTCGCCCGTATAGCCCTCTTTCAACAGGGCCTGAACACCTTGCCGTTGTTGCGGCTTAATGACACAGATGGCGCCGGTGTAGCTGTTCCACAGTACGTAACTGCCGTCTTCAGCCGTAGTTCTAAGGTTGTATCTGGAACCCACCCATTGCAGTTTTGTGGCTAAAGGTTTGATTTGGACTAGATCGATTGGAGTGGGTTCAAGCGAATCGAGCGGAGATACTTTTTTGATGTCTATATTTGTTGCAGACATAGGCCTCTTTCTCCCTTCAGATCGACCGGGGAGGCCTCTTCGGAACGGTCGATCATTGGCTGATCAACTGTTAAGTAGACGCACTGGGCTCTTAATCCCGTCGCGACAATGGCGCTGGGTTCTTTTACTCTGGGCAGGGTTCGCGTGAACTAGAACGGGAGGTCGGAATATTCAAAGGTTTCGGTTGCGAATGGCCAAACCTTAAAGACAGAGAAAACTCGGCTAACTGAGGAACGGGAAAAATCTCGCTTTGGTCGTCAGTAAGTCGATTGCAAAATATCCGGATGCCTAGTTCGAATGTTTCAGGGCTTGCGGCTAATTCAACAAAGCGAAGCCGCTCCTATTTTGGGAGCCCTCCGTATACCACCGTCTCTATTCGAAGTCAACAACAAATTCATCAACACAACAAATGCATCAACAAATGCATCGACAACAAGCGCGTCGACGCGGGCGTAATCTTCCCCGACAAGAATTGGTGAATTGGTCTGGGAACCCCAGTACGTCGAAGAAAGAACGTTAAGCCTGCATATATTTGCACCGCCGAAAATTACTCGGCGAGGAGTGTGCTTACGACCGGTGCAACCGACGGCCGGTATAACTTCAAGATGCGAGAGCAATGAGGGGTGCACGTAAGCACGGAATACACGGCAACGCTGTAACCAATGGAAATATAAGGATTGGTGCTGAAGGGGGACTGCGAGCAATACGCTGTGTCGCCGGTTTTCCCGAGCTTTGCAATTTCTTAGGAACATGAGAGCGCAATATAACGAACACGAGGATACAGGTGCACAAACTCGCGGTCCACGCCGGTCGGAACAAGAGGAAACGAGACTAAAATTCTCTCTAAACTAATTGTTGCTGTGCCTTAGTTGTGACAGGCTTGGGATGGTAGTCTGGCTAATGAGATCAATCGATTGCTGGTGTCCAGCCGGCTAATGAAGTATGCAAAGGCCAATGCGCGTGACTTCCTGGAAAAGTCGGCCTTCGCGGAAGACAAAGGAACGCTTGCACATGAACAGAAACTCTTGAAGAAGGTGAAACAAGCGGCGTTGACTAGCCTTGCACTGGCCGTCCGAATGAATCAGCTTCCACTCGCGGAGCAGCAGGTCATCATGCTGGGGATTGCGGATATCATCATCGACACGTTTGCAATTGAAAGCGCGATCCTGCGCACCGCGAAATTGGCTGCCAGGGACGCTGCCGCGTCGTGTTATCTGGACATGACACGAGTATTTTGCTCCGACGCAATTCAACGAATCGAAACAACCTTGAAGAACACGGTCTCCGCGATAGGCGCAGGCGATGAGTTACGCGCCCTACTAACGCAGTTGTCCGAACTTCCGCAGTGGAATACCATCGCGGCGCGCCAACGGATCGCGAAGGAGTTGATTGAGGCCAACACGTGGAAGTACTGAAAGGTTGTCCGCTGGCAATCGGGTATAAATATTGTCGGATTTGAGGCCCGTGCGTGATTTTGAAATGACGTGTTATTATGTCGCCTCCAATTTGCCCGGACAGTTGCCCGCACCGGCGGCTTGAGGGACAAGGCGGAGTTTGAAAAGTTGAAAAGGGTTTTTGAAATCCTTCCTTTTAGGCGCGTAGCTCAGGGGTAGAGCACTACCTTGACACGGTAGGGGTCTGCGGTTCAAATCCGCACGCGCCTACCAATTCTCTCAACAAGTTACGCCGTACAACCTCGTTTTCCGTTGCTCCAAAACGCTCCACTTAGCCACTGCTTATTTTCCGCCTGTTTTTCTCACACTGAAACATTCAATATCGAGTCATTGAGAGCTGATGAACCAGTAAGCGCAAGGCTGATTAGTGTTGCAATGACTCCCGCAACCGCGGCTCCGTAGGATTCAGGAGCGCCATCTCCGAAGTGGTTCTTACATTTGCCAGCTGACGCGCGAGTAGATTGAGTTGCCGGCCCAACCAAGTTCGAAGAGTGATTTGAGAACCTCACATTAGATAGCTTTGCTTATCCTTCGTTTGGGTTTGGTCACGTTCAGATGACGTCTCTGACCCTTCACTGTCAAAGATCAACGATGCTACGCCGTTAAGGGCAAGTCGCTTTTCTCTTTCTCGTAAATGGTCTGGAACCTCCGGATCTTCCAGGGTTAGTGCACTGTCTTCAACGCCAGGAAACAGCAGCTTTTCTATGCCTTCTTGCGCCGTCCGCTTTAGCTTCTTCCGCGCTTTGACATAAAACTCAAGAGTTGTGCGAGGGGAAGCGTGGCGCATCAGTTGATGGACAACAGCGATGTCTACGCCTATGGCGACCAACCAACTTCCATATGTATATCTGAATGCGTGCCAGTGAACTCGCTTACTAATTCCTGCGAGCTTGGCGGCTGGTTGAATGACTTCGTACATGGGATATTTTGAATTGAGTGTGGTTCTTCCTTTTGTGCGAATACTAGGAAAGAGCCAATCGTCATCTCTCTTGTATGGAGTGGATTTTCGCCAAATGCATAACGCAATCGCTACGGAACTGGGCATCGGTAGAATTGCGCGCGAAGCTTCGGTCTTACATGTCCCGAGCTTTCCACCGTAAATGTTCCGCATAATAGTGACTTCGTTGCGCTCGAAATCGAAGTCCCTCCACTGCAAGGCAAAAAGTTCGGCCCGTCGTAAGCCAAAGCAAAGAACCACCAAAACCATCTCGCGATAAGGTGATTTTAGTACGTTTAGCAAACGCTGAACCTCTACCGGTTCTAGGGGATCTGGTTCTTTTTGCCGCATTGCGCTTTGCTTTACGAGCTTGATTACATTTTTCCCCTGCTCCAGCCATTCATTTTCGATGGCATGGTTAAAAAGACGTCGCATGAGATTGCGTATCTTTGCCTTAGTTGCGTCGGCGAGCGGTTGTCCATCTTTTCGCTGTAGATTTCCGAGCCACTCGCGGACAGCACTAGCTCGCACCTCTCGAATGTTTATTGAGCCCCACTTTGGACGGATCCATGTGTTAATGGTTGCTGGGGTGACTTGTCTTGTAGATTCGGCGTACGGCTCATTTTCGTTGTAGAGAACGGTCTGCAGAAAATGGTCAATCACATCGCCTAAGCAAACGGGTTGGAACTGAAGTCGATAGCATTCTTCGTTGATTCGCATTCTGAGACCATTCACGGCATCATGTGCTGCCTCTTTTGAAGGGTACTGGGTGACTGTGCCGATTACTTTAGTGTGGCGAATACGCCTTCCGTCAGCGGCTTCCTCCCGCCATAGATATTCCCACACGTCGGCACCTGTCTTTCGCCTGACGCGTCGGATACATCCAGCTTGGTATTGTTTGCGCATGAGCGGGCTGTGGTTGACGCGAATTTCGCTTGAAACCAACGTGATTGCGGTTTCCGGTTCGCGAATGCGTATAGCGAAAGGCGTGTGAGGTTGGAAGAGGTGGGTTTCAAAATGTCATGCTCATGTGACATTTCGAAATTAGACATCACTACTGGCTACTACTTTGGAGGGAACCGAGATGCCCTGTTTTAATTTGATATTAACTTGCACTAACTGTCGCAAAAGTAGTGCTGTTCAATACGGGTTCCAGATTTCCGACTTTACTCAAGAGAAATGGATTGAATGGGGTTGCGTTCGTTGCGACACAAATCATCGGTGGCTAATTCCGCAGGGACGAACAGTCGAAGACACTGCGCGGGAAAGTTTAAAGCATTCGATAGCTCATAAGAAGGTGCGTGATCGAAAAGATGTTTACACTCGAATATGTGGCGTTCCCCAAGATGAGAGGGAAAGAATTCTCTTCGGCGAACTAATTTGGTGGTGGCGTAACGAGGCCGGACTGGGGCAGGCAGATGCTGCAGCCGCAGCAGGCATCACCAGTCGAGAATGGATGCGAGTGGAGGCCGGCAAAAGTTTGCCGCGAGAAAACAACCTTGAAAGAATTGTGCATGCAGCTCGTGGAAGCATGGACCAGGCATTCCTGATCATAGGATCGGCAAGGAATTGGAAGCAAGAGTTCATAAAGCGTGTGCAAAGCTTCCAGGCACGCATAGCGGAGCAAGAACATTTTAATGTTGATGCACGGAAATTGGAATTTGATCCGGACGTCGAATGGGCCCTCCGGGCATTTAGGAGGGTGTTGCCGGTTGAACCTGATGACAACAGATTTCTGTTCCTCGCTCATGCTATCCATCAGGCATATTGGACCAGACTGCTTGGCGGCACAATTACCGTCGATGACAAGAGAGGCGAGATTATTCCAGCGGTCATGAAGCTCGCAGATATCTTTGAGAGATGTGAAAGTAAGAAAACCAAACAGCTCGTGGTCTATGAGCTTACCCGCGTCGCAGGGCTTCTTATGAGAAAACAAGAGCTCGCGGACTTTGTGCAGCTTTTTCTGCAGTGGAGTTTTAACTCGGGTGCTGGAGAGGAGGAGACCGAACGAAGAATAGGCGCCGGGTGGAAAGAACTCACGCCGCCGGAGAAAGTGGTTCTGGCACTCTTTGACCTAATTGATTCCAAGTACCAACCGCGAGTCATCAAAGCGTGCCAGAAACTCAGCTCAACTGAACGGCGACCGGACTGGTGGTTCATACCGGAAAGCTAAAGGTTGAAATTGTCCACATACGGTTCTATACCTTGGGTTCGTCCTGTTAGCTCTGACATTCACGGGCCGATGCTAGGACCCGTCGCGCGCGTAATCATTCGCACAATTCGTTGTTGTGCCCTCCGTTTAATATTGGTGATTGCTTGAGAATAGATCTCGACCGTAATACGCGCGGTTCCGTGACGCATCAGTTCCTGGACCACTTTGATGTCTTCGCCGTTTGCTATGAGCAACGTTGAGAAAGTGTGCCGAAACGTGTGCCAGCTGATACGCTTTTTTATACCGGCTCGCCCCGCAGCCGGTCGAATTATCTTCGCCAGAATGAAATTTGGTGAGAAAGGAAGCCTTCCTTTCTTACGAGGACTCGCAAACACCCAATCATCCGGCAAGTTATGCTGACTTTTCTCTCGCCAACGTTTTAGCTCATTAATAACGTCTGGAGCGAGAGGAAGCGGTTTCTGGGAGTGCTGCGTTTTGCATTTGCCGATCGTCTGTGCATACACGGAGCGTCTAATCTGAATAGTCAACTTCTCGAAATCGATGTCTTTCCATTGCAGACCGAATAGTTCGCTTCGACGCACACCTGTGGTCGCAGCGACCAGTACCATTAACTGAAAAGGCGAATCTAGCTTTGATATTAAGTTGCGGATTTCGTCAGGACTAAGAATTTCCGGATCCTTTTGACGAGCCGCGCTTTGGCGTACATGCGTGATGGGGTTCTTCCCTTGCGCGAGCCATTCATACCTAATTGCGTGATTGAACAGGACACTCATCAGGTTTCGTATCTTTGCTTTGCTCGAGTTGGATAGTGATTTCCCATCCTTGCGGCGTAGTTGTCTTAGCCAGTTTTCTACAGCGACAGTGCGGACATCGCGGATGTCGACCATTCCCCAATGCGGCTTTATCCAGATCCGTAAAAAATCCCTGGCGATCATCTTTGTTGCTTCCGAGTACCACTCTGATTCTTCCCCCAGCTCAGTTTTCGTGTAGTGGTCAGCGATGTCGCCAACACGAACAGACTTATGAAACTGTCGGTTACAAGCGTCGTTTACACTCACCCGGAGCCCATTGATTGCGGCTGACGCTGATTCTTCGGTGGGGTATTGTTCAATACTTCCAATCACAGTCGTACGGCGGATCAATTCACCAGTTGGACCAACTTCGCGCCACAAAAACTCCCATTTGGCTGGACCTTTCTTTCGCTTCGCACATCTGAGATAACCGCGTTGATGTCGTCTTTGCCTATGCATACTTCGATTCTCCTCGTGTCAGTTTGGTGGAGCAACGGCAGGTCAGTTGGCGTAGACAAAAGTCACTCGCCGAAGTGTTCGTTCCGAACATCTCTTGTGTGACCAATCTTGTGATTGATTGCTTGAGCGTTGGACGGCGGCCAGCTACTTGTCCGGCAATTCAGCCCGTTATTGCCTTAATTGAATGGAACTAAGGACGAAGTTTTCCCGGGCTTCTTCTTGGTCAAAAGGAGTGGATTTCAGTGGTCCAAGATTGCTGGGCTAGCTGTCTTCTAGTGTTGTATAGATCCTTCGTCCTGTCATTGTGCAATCAAGCCGGCGAGGAAGAGAATGCCAATGGTCCTAATGAATGCTTTTTTTATGGATTCTGGTTGTCAATTCGGTAAACTGCCGCGTCTAACCTCAAAGCTGGCAATTCTGTTATCTTAGGCAGACTGACGTTAGTTGCTCTTTTCGAGATTTAAATGCGTAGCTCGCCATCCCGAGTCTTCGAGTGATGAACATCGCTGAAGAGTTTGGACCGCTCCAACTCTCGGCGATTCATGGTTACAGGATAAGGCTAGATACAATCGTATCTAGTACGCAGGATGACGTCAAATTTCCGCTCTCATCGGGAGGTTTTATCCGATGAAGCGGGCGTCCCCGACCAAATCAGCTCGCCTCGCGGAGAAGCTAAAGCGTATTCGGGAAGGGTTAGAACTTTCTCAGAGTGAAATGCTCGATCGCCTGGGGTTTAGTGAGCACTTGTTTCGGAGCAACATCTCCCAGTATGAACGAGGTCACCGTATTCCGTCGCTCCCGGTGTTGCTCGAGTACGCGCGCGTGGTGAACGTCGATCTTGCAGTCTTGATCGATGATAGATTGGACTTGCCGCAAAAACTACCCTACACGGCAAAAAGGAAGGGAATCAGCAGATCGTCAAAGTAGTCGGTGGCGAGAGAACGACTCCCAACGATACCAAACCTTAACAGCGGTGATAAAACCCTTCCTTATGGAAACAATTGGTGAGAAACTTTTGAAGAGTATCTCAATTCACGTGAGATCAAATACGACGAACGACGGCCGCCAGGGCACGAGCTTCATTGGTGGCCACGTCATCCTCGTGCCGCTCATGATCCTCGGGTTCAGGGTTAGTAAGCCTAATCACTCTCAATAAACCCGTCCTTTCACGAATTCAATACATTAACGTGGCCTTGCGTTCTTTCCATTCGGTTACCCATCTCTTGACGACGACGACCATCTCGCGAGCGCTTTGTTCGGGCGTTTGTTTTATCTCGGGCTCTTCCTTCTTTGGTTCGGTTCTTTGGCCGCGCTTAACGATCTTGATTGTTGATCTCATTTTTCCGTACCTCGATCTGTTCAGACAATTTCTCCCTGAACAAATGCAAGATAGCGGAGGCTCTCTTGATGGTCTTGCGTGTCCTTGCTATCCGTACAGAGTTTTTGCTTGTTATCCAAACTTCAGGCATCACAAGAAGGGAATTGAGGATTGCCAAAGCGCATGCGAATATACGGAGCACACGATGACTCCTCCTATATTCTCGGCCAACTCGTATCCGGCGGGCGACTTCACGTTTGAACACTATCGCCAACCCGCGTTTGCGTTATTGCCGCAAGCCTTCCTGATGTGTTCCATCCTAATCAAGCTTGATGGACCATCAAACGTTGAGATTAACTGCGGCGAGAAACTCACGCGCCGGCAATTGTCGCGCGGGGACCTGATCATCATCCCGGATCGATTTTCTATTGAGGGAGCTCACGTCGAAGCCTGCGAATTCCTGCAATTGTGTCTTAACCCTTTAGTTGTTCAGCGCTCGGCGAAAGAACTCGGACTCGGTGAACACGTCGAGCTGGCGCCGGTGCTCGGTGTTGTTGACCCCCTTGCGGAACAAACCATCTATCAATTGGAGCAACAGCTCACGGCAGCTCCTGTTAGTAATGATTATATAAAGGTACTGGTCGATACCCTGGCCAAACATCTTGTGAGGTACTACAGGGAAGGCACGTGGACCAGAAACAACGTTGGTGGATTCCCGAAGTACTTGCTGGACAGAATTCTGGAATACGTCGATAACAACCGCAATCGGAGCCTTTCGCCGCAGGAGATCGCGGGCGCGGTTGGCGTTGACGCCGATAGATTTGCCAAGGCGTTCAAAGCAGCGACAGGCAAGAGCATTCAAACTTACCTCAACAAATAGAACATTCCAGCAGAAATGAGAAAGAAGCGCTCCAAGTCCATTCGTACCATCCCAGTCGTAAGTTGCAAGGATGGCTGAAGCAGTTGGCTTTACCAACTCCATCGGGAGCATCGCGAACGCAAGCTTCAGAGCGTGCGCATAAACGACTGGAGAGAGGATGAAAATCGTAACAAAATTATTCTTATCACTTTGTCTTGTTGCTGGTCTGGGCGCCACGCTAACTAACGCGCAGATTAGAAGCGATGCGACAATCAGAGCAAACATTCCATATTCCTTCGTGGTGAACAACACCACGTTGCCTGCCGGAACGTACATGGTCACGGTTCTGGACGCGTATGCGTCGGACCTGAGCGTGCTGGAGATACGAAGCGCGAACGGTAAGACAGCAGTTCTTTTCGAGACCGAGCCCGTTACCGTGCCGGGCCTTGCGCCACGTACGGAATTGGTGTTCGACAAAGTCGGTGACACTTACTTTCTATCGAAAGTGTTTCTGAAAGACGATGAAGGAGATCAGTTGCTGAAATCAAAAACACAGCGACGACTTGAAGAGAACGGATCGATCGCGGAGAGCCATTCAATCGCGGCTTCGCCCGCGCTGGCGAAAAATTCAAAGCATGCAGCGCGAAAAGACTAACTAGAACACCGCGCTGAGAGACTAACGAATGCGTTCGCTAATCGATATTAGCGGACGCCTTCGGCGCTAGCGCGATAGGATTAACTGAAATCTGTGGTTACGCCTGGACCGTTTGCGCCGGTGCTGGTTGGGTTATCAGTGCACGTAGCGCAACTCTGGCTTTGTGCAACTGCGACTTTGATGTTCCTTCAGTTCTACCTTTCCATCTGGCTATTTCCTTATGTTCCAATCCGTGGATATCGTGCAGGATCAGAGCTTCGCGATAACCATCAGGAAGTTTGGCAATGACTTCCGATAAGAGAATGCGATCCACGATGTTCGTGGGCTTAACGCCGACGACTCCTTGCGCGGGCATTTCTCCCTCTTCAGTTAACTGCTCAGATCGCAGTCTGCGTTTGTTTTTGCGGAAATGCATCAACACGCGATTCACTGTCAAACGATGAAGCCAGGTTGTAAACGCTGAGTCACCGCGAAAGCTTCCAACAGTGCGGAATAGCTGAACAAAGACTTCCTGAGTAAGATCTTCAGCATCTGAAATATCCTGAGTCATGCGAAGACAAATGGAATAAACCCGACGATAATGCGTTTGATAGAGCTCGTGAAATTGTTCTTGATCAGCGTCGGTGAGCGGTTTTGTTTTGTCTGAATTGTTCATCGGTACCCTCGCTCGTAATAATGCTCTGGTGTCATTTGATCCGGCCCATCTCCCTCAGTTCTGCGACCCGACGCGCAAACCACTCTTGCAGTCGATTGGTGAATTGAGGGTGGTCGCCCAACCATTGCCAGGCCCATAGCACCTCTTCCTCGGATCCTTTCATTAGTCCTTCAGCCAGGCCGACCGCGCGATACTGAATGATGCGTTTGGGGTCATCGAGCAATCCGTCACGATCGTTTAGTCCTTCTGTTGTTGACCGCTTCATTGAACCAAATCCTTACCTTTTGAATTGTCACCCCATCTACAACATCCGTTCTTCCAGAATTCTGCAGGCGCTTACGTTGCTTTGCTGCGCTCGAATCTGGGCACTCCAACGAGCGCTGCGAATTTGGAGTGAGCGAAATCCGAAAGATTCGACATAAACCGAAAAGAACCTCGCTGCCGAATTAACTAGACTCACCAAAGTTGAGAGTTAGAGAGGAAGGGTTCATGTCTATTAATAAAGCAATACATCGAATAGCGATTGTGGGTACGGGAGTAATAGGAGCCAGTTGGGCGGCGCAATACCTGGCTCGCGGGTTTGATGTGATCGCCACAGATCCGGCGCCGAACGCTGAAGCCAATCTGCGTCAATACG
>Ga0207712_10000622_pt1 | contig 28023 bp, 27 predicted proteins | sample KBSS44metaG_FD_184402 | JGI IMG/M metagenome (GOLD analysis project Ga0207712, IMG submission 184402) | Switchgrass rhizosphere microbial communities from Kellogg Biological Station, Michigan, USA - KBS S4-4 metaG (SPAdes) (version 2) | ecosystem: Host-associated > Plants > Roots > Rhizosphere...
CCTGGACCAGGCCCAGTCCGAGATGGACCGCGTGGCGGCGCGGCTCCGGGAGACCTACCAGTTCCACGCCACCGAGAAGCTCCAGATTGAGGTGGCCGGCATGCAGCGCGACGTGGTGGAGCACGCACGGCCCGCGCTGCTGGCGCTCCTCGGGGCGGTGGGCTTCGTGCTGCTGATCGCCTGCGCCAACATCGCCAACCTGCTCCTGGTGCGGGCCTCGGAGCGGGGCCGCGAGATCGCCGTGCGAGCGGCGATCGGAAGCGGGCGGGGCCGCATCGTGGCCCAGATGCTCACCGAGAGCCTGGTGCTCGCCGCCGCCGGCACCCTGCTCGGGCTGGTCCTCGCCTGGCAGGGGATCCGGGTGATCAAGGCGTTGGGCCCGGCCAACCTGCCACGGCTCGAGAACGTGTCGCTCGATGCGGGCGCTTTCCTGTTCGCCGCAGTGGTCACCGTGGTGGCGGCACTCCTGTTCGGGCTGGCGCCGGCGCTCCGCGCGGTCCGGGGCAACCTGGCCGACAGGCTCCGCGACCGCGGCACCGGCACCGGCGGCGCCCGGGGCAACAAGCTCCGCACCGCCCTGGTGGTGAGCGAGGTGACCCTGTCGCTGGTGCTCCTGATCGGCGCCGGGCTCATGGTGCGGAGCTTCGCCGCGATCCAGCGGGTGGACCCTGGCTTCGACCCGAAGAACGCCGTGACGTTCACCGCGCCGCTCCCCTTCATCAAGTACCTGTCATCCCAGTCGCGGGCCACCTTCGTGAATCAGCTGGGCGACCGGCTGGCCGGCATCCCGGGCGTCGAGGTGGTGGGCGGGGTCACCCCGCTGCCGCTGGCCGGCGGGGAGCAGTACGCCGTCGGCTCGTACGGTCGGATCGGCGAGTCGGACGACGCCTACCGGGCCAACAAGGCGGACTACAAAGCGGTGCTGCCGGGATACTTCGAGGCGATGAAGATCAAGCCGGTGTCCGGCCGCACCTTGGTCCGCTCGGACAACGAGTCGGAAGCGCTGGATGTCGCGGTGGTAGACCAGAAGTTCGCGACCCGGGTTTTCGGTAAGGAGAACCCGCTGGGGGCCGAGATCCTGGTGGATCACGTCAACGAGAAGACCTTCTCGCTGGAGCGGCTGCCGGTGACGATCGTGGGGGTGGTCGCGAACGTGCGCTCCACCTCGCTCGCGAGCGAAGGCCGGGAGACGATCTACATGCCGTACGTCTTCCAGTCGTTCCTGCCGCTCACCTTCGTGGTGCGCACCACCGCCGCTCCCGACGGCCTGATGCCGCTGATCCGGGCCGAGGTCGCCGCGCTGGACCGGGACGTGCCCGTCGCCGACCTGGCGACGCTCGAATCCTGGGTCACCGAGGCGATGGCCCCGACCCGGTTCCTGTTGGCCCTCACCGGCACCTTCGCCGGCCTGGCGCTGGTGCTCGCCGTGCTCGGCCTGTACGGCGTGGTGGCCTACTCGGTGCGGCAGCGGACCCGGGAGATCGGGCTGCGGGTCGCCCTGGGCGCCAGCGATCGCGATGTTCGCCGCCTGATCCTGGGCCACGGACTGGTGGTGACCGCGGTCGGGATTGTCCTCGGCCTGGTGGCCTCGATCGGGTTGACCCGGGTGATGAGCAGCTATCTGGTGGGGGTGAGCGCCACCGACCCGTTGACCTTCGCCGGGGTGCCGGTGGTGCTGCTCGGGGTGGCGGCCCTGGCCTCCTACCTCCCCGCGCGGCGGGCGGCGAGCATCGATCCGGTCCGTGCGCTCCACGAGGAGTGACGGGTGGGCGGGGCTCGAACCCTTGAGCGACTCGACCATCTCGGCGGCGCACTAACCGCCGCGATTTGGGGGCAGCAACTTCCGTGGTGGCCCAGCGAATCGCGGCGAATCGAGGCGCCGGGGCGGGCTGTGACGTCGATAGGCTCGGCTACCGGTGCGGTTCAGACCAACCGTCAACCTTCTCGGACTTGAAGGTGATGTGGGAAAAGTCTGGATAGAACCAGGTGGTGATGTAGCTGCCTGCATCCACGTTGTCGGGCTCGCCCAGTAGTGCGCGGACCTCATCTGCCGTCATTCCGAGCCGCAGGCGGCGCCAGTTTGCGACGTCTCGCGCATTAGCGGACGCTGTGACCGGCCGGGTTCGCGATGGCTCAGCCTTGATGAGGGCCTCTAGTTCACCGACGCGTCGCTCTAGGTCAACGGTTCTGCGTTGGAGAGAATCGAGCCGATGAAGAAGAGTGTCGACTGTGACGTTCTGGCCTGCCGCAACAGTCGGGATGGAGACGGCTGTGAACGTAGCTAGAATGGCTGCACGGCAGAGAGAGGTCATCGGAGGCTTCCTAGCTGATCGAGAATGCCGAACGGTCACTTAGATGTGGTGGCCACCCTACGTAGCGGCCTAACGGCCCGCGCTTCACCTGCGGCGCGCACAAGAATGAGTCATTCCCTAATCTACGCGCGCCGACAGCTTCAAGCGCTGGTTAGGCGGCAGCCTTGTGAAGAAGCCGCCACGCCCAATAGCTGAGCCCAGCACTGGCCAGCACAAAGAGGTCAGTGTGGTGAAAATGCCCTCGGGCGATGGCCCCGTATGCGTGTGCGACCGTGATGGCCGCGAAGAGAATGCCCGTGGTGATCAGATAAGGTTTCATTGAGGGCAGTGTGGTGATATGTGGGGCTGCTGCCTAACGCGCCGGCGCTCACCTGCGCGGCGCGAAGCGCCGTGGCAGGTGCAACGCCATGTTAGCTGGCGCGATTACGGCGCGATCAATCACGCATATATGGCGCGATGTTGTTTGCGACGACACCGAACTCGGCCTCAGTTAGTGGGAGTCGCCGGAACGCGGCCCAGCCTGCCTTGGGGTACGTGAGAGGTCTTGCGGCGGCGTCCGAGCCGTACAGCACATGCTCGACGCCGATCTCGCGGATGCGCGCCGCGATCTGCCGCAGCTCAGCCGGCGCCATTTCCGGCCGTACCACGGCCGTCGCGTCGAACCACACGTTCTTCACGCGGGCATCATGCCTCGCGATCGCATCTGTGAACACGCTCAGGGCCGAGTCAGTCGCCGCCTCATAACCACCCGCTCCGGCAAGATGAGCGATCTGTACCGGCACGTCAGGCGCGGCCGGCAGGAGCTCTTCCAGAAACACACGTGCCTCGTCGGCGCCATATTTCCGTTGGTTGTCGATCGACGTCCGCATGTGCACCACGATGACCATCCGATAGCCATTCGCAGCTGCGAAGACTTTCTGGACCTGCGCGACGTTGGTGGGATTGTCGAGATCGACGTCAGAATTGCCGAAATGCAGCTTCAGGCCCTGGTGCAGTATCGGATCCCTGCTGCAGCGCGCCAACTCCTCGAGTGCGTAGGCCTTGAGCGGATTGACACTGCAGAACGCGCGCAGCCGGTCCGGATACCGCGCCACCTCCTGCGCCGTCCAATCGTTCTCCGCCTTGACGTGCTGGTATTCGTTGTCGACCGGCACCCGGCTTGCCTTGCCCCATGTGTATGCGACCGACAGCACCAGCGCGCGCCGGATGCCTGCGGCATCGAGCAGAGCAACGACGTCGCGCGCGCTGATGCCCGGCGAATCTGGATTGCCTGTGACGAGCGCGGCGGCGCCCGGACTGAAAAGATGCTGGTGGTAATCGATCACCGGCGCTTGTGCGGGAAGCGTCACCGGACAAATGAGCGCGAGGACAAGGATCGTGCAGAGCCTGGATCCCATAGATTGCTCCTCAATGCCGTGAAGCAAATGGGGGCGCCAGCTAACGATCCCGCATAAGCTGTAGGGCGGCGGCACGGTCGGCAAGCCGTCCCGGGCTAGATGGGCTGTCTCAGCCCCGAGAAAACCGATGGCCGCGCCCTGACAGCTTCATGCGGTGGTTAGATGGCGCTGCGGGTCGTGCCAGTGAGAGGGACCCACTTCAGCCGATCTCGTAGGCCCAGGTTCGTCCGTAGGTCGTCCACCGTCAAGGCTGGGCTGGGCGCTGCGACTGGCGGCAGGGCGCGATCGAGGTCTGACGCGGTTAGGGGGGAGTCAAGAAGAACAAGAACAAGTGCCCGCGTGGCCAAGCCGGGGTAAGGGAAGGTGACGGTGGTCCGACCGGGCTCCAGCGGTAAGGTGACCTTGTTGTCCGCGGGGGCGAGCCGCTCTATGGGTTGGCCAGGAGTGAGAGCCAGGATGATGAAGTATCGATGCTGGTCCGTGAGGATGGTGTAAACTAGCGAGTCGGTTCGGGCCAGCCGCTCGTTCATGGGGGTGGCGGTGGCTACCGGCGCCCGGGAATGGCAGGCAGTGAGAAGGAGCAGGGGTAATCCTAAGCGCATCCTCATCTGGCATTCCTCGCGACCTAGTTCAGCGCCATCTAACGACCCGCAAATGAGCTGCGCAGATAGCGCGCCCCGCCAGCTCCATTTGCTGGTTAGGCGGCGACAGCTTCGTAGACGCGCACGGATCCCTTACAGCGTCGCACGACAAGATGCATGGAAGATGCCGGCTTCAAGGATGAGGTTTTACGGCGATCATCTGTAATTCAACCTTTGCCCCGCCAATCAGCGCAGCAACTTGCACGGTAGCCCTCGCAGGAGGATCAGTCGAAAAGACCTGCTGATAAACTTTGTTGAATGTGGCGAAGTCATCGAAGCTTGTGATGTAAACGGTCACAGACGTGACGTCTCGAAAGCTCATCCCGGCTGCCTTCAGCACTTCGGCGACATTGGCGATGGCTTGGCGCGTTTCCGCTTCGATTCCCCCCGGAACGATGTTATTGGCCGCATCCTCTCCTATGGCGCCCGCCAGATAGAGCGTGTTGCCGACAAGGATGCCGGGGCTATAGGGAAGGCCTCCCGTGTTTGGCCCCGCTCGAATCACGCGGTGTCCCCCTCGGGACTGCGGGGTCGAGTGTCCGCCTTGTAGTGCTAGAGTCAGCAGGATCCCAGCGATCACGCCCCCGAATCCCGCTAGTGCGACGCCGCGAGAACGACCATCTCCCATGATGGTGCCTCCTCTTGAGTGCTTTGGAATCCCCGAAGACAAGCTCGCCGGGTTTAACCCGCGCGCTCGGTTGCACCAGACAACGAGGCTTCATGGCACCGTTGCACTTGGTGGAAGCCGCTGGTTAGACGGCGGGAGGAACCCACGCGACATACTCATCGATTGTGGAGAATCGGCTCCGCTCGTCAGAAGCCATTGTTGCCGCCGTCTAACGTCAAAGTTCAACTGCAACGCCAAGTTAGGCCGCTGGATGTTACCCCTCATCCCGGTTGCTCACATCGACAGCAGTCCAGCCAAAGCGCCAGACCAGGCTCCGCCGCGTCATTGAACTGCTTCACACTGGAGCTACTTCGCAAGCCCCAGCTGCTTCATGAAGTCTTGGCTGTCCCAGAACAGCCACTCGTGGTCCATCGTGCCGCCCTTCCAGTGGCCGATCGTCACCATGCCGAGGCGAAAGGAATTGCCCGTGGGCGGGATCGTCTTGCCACCGCCAATCGGCATCGGCTTGCTGAACGTCCCTGTCATGTAGCCGGTGACCGCGGTCCAGTCACCCGACCCGAATCGGATCGGATGCTCGGCGATCTTGATGTTCGGCGCGTAGACGAACATCGCCTTCAGGTCTTCGATGTGCGTCGCGATGCCGTGCGTCTCATGGCCGTCGGGCCAGGTGACGATGATGTCCTTGGCGTGCGACTCGCCGAGCCGGTCCCACTTCTGGTTGCTGAACACGTCGAAGTCGAGCACGTCGAATGCCTTGAGCCGCTTCTCGACGTCTGGCGCCTGCTTCTGCGCGGCCGGCGGCGGTGTGTAGGCAGGCGAGGTGCCCTGCGCACCGGCGGTGGACGCCAGCACGCCCGCGAAAAAGGCGGCGAAGGCAAAGCGGAAGGCTGCGTTTGTCGGTTTCATCGTTGTCTCCAGTGACGGGTTGCCGTCCGTAAAACATACGACTGTTGCTGCCCTGTTCTACTTCTCGTCCCCGAGAGTCACGGCGGATTCCTCGAATGCGGTGAGCGGCTGGTTAGGCGCTGCTCGCACCGCCGAACAGCGAGCGATTGAGCATCACTACGACGCCTGCGTACACCCCGCCAAGTGCCACGAGCAACGTGAAGACCAGGGCGAGCACTCCTAGCGCGGCGTGGGGCACCCCGACCAGCCCGAGCACCGAGATGTTGAGGCCCAGAGAGAGAATCAGCACACCCGTCGTCAAGAGCAGGCTGCCAGCGCCCCGCCACCCGGGCCGGTAACCCACGCATAGCAGCACGGCAGTCGCCAGGGTGAACAGGCCTGAGAGGGGAAGCGCACGGCCGATCAGCGCGCGCGGGGGCTCATTCGATTTAAGTAGCGCCGCGATTGTTGTCACGGGTTGGAACGCAGCCAGGGAAGTGAGCCCGAGCGCGACGAACATGACCAGGTAGAAGCAATTGTACCGCAGCCAGCTGCCAACGGAGGATATGGGAACGACTAGGGTGTAACTCCATGCAAGACATACCCCGCAGATCGCACCTGCCGCGAGCATCGCCGGGAGGGCGAACCAGATCGGGCTGATGAGCAACTGGTGGATGACTGTGAAGACGAGGGCGGACACGGCGCCTGCGAGAGCGCCGGAGCCGACGAATCCCGCACGACGAAGCGCTTGAACAGCGGGTGCCATCATTCGAGTAGTCCTGCAGATGCCTTCCTGGGCGAGCGGCGCCTAACGTCGCAGTTCAGCGGCCGCGCGCTGCCGCAAGTGCCTTGGCGCTTTATCCATCACGGTCCGCTGCAACTGCTTGTTATGCGGCGCCATGAAATCCCGCTGGATCTTCAACCGAGAACGCGTTTGGCGGCTCAATCGTGTCCGATATCCTGGCCGAACACGACCCCGGCACCGTTAACGTCGCGTATAGCAAGTTCGCGAATTCCGTAAGGCTGATCCGCGGGTCCCGAGGCGATTTCCGCGCCCCGAGCGATCAATTCTTTGTGATAGGCATCGACGTCTTTGATCCACTGAAATAAATGGATGCCGCTTGGACGTCGATCATCTCGCACAAAATGAATCGCGGAGTTGTCGCGCCACACAACCGAGTATGTTTCATCGCCGAAATCCCATGTAAAACCCAAGACATCGCGATAGAACGCTGCTGTCGCTTTGACGTCTTGGACATGTAGTACTGGCGCACCTTGAACGAACTGTGCAGGATTAGAAGATGGAAGTGCAGGCATTGGGTCCTCCTCAGATGCTGCGACACGCCATTCCGACGGTCCACCGCGCTGTCAGTGCCGCATAACGCCCGCGCTTCACCTGCGGGCGACGAGTGTACGAGTTCACAACTGGCTGGCTTCCTTCAAGAATTCAGCGCCCGACAGGCCCAAGCGCTGGTTAGGCCCGCATTGTCATGGCAGTATCATCCAGGGCGATGACCACCAAGCGAATCCAAGTCCGGCAAGAAGGACAACGATACCCACAAGAACACGCCGACGAGGCGATTCGGTTGCACTAGGCACGTTGCGGCGCCGCACAATCAGAGTCCCATTCACGATCGCAACCACAAGGGCAACGACCGCGATTGCCAGGCCTCCATAAGTCAGGTACCAAGCGCTGACAGGGCTAATAAATGCGGCCTAACGGATAGCGCATCAGCTGCGCTGTCAGCCTCACGGCCTGAAAATCCGCGTGTCGGGGGTTCGATTCCCTCTCTGGCCGTTGAACTTAGCCCACCGCACGTCTCCCAATTGTACCTAAACGCGGGGAAAGCCAAGGGGACCATGTCTGGCATGGTCCCCTTCACTTACGTCGCCGACCCACCATCAGCAGAACATCTCCGCTGCGTTCTTGCCGTGGGCGTGACGGTCTAACGTAACGGTCCGACCGCTCCGCGGATGTGCCGGTCCACAAAGGTGTAGGCACGGTCGCCGATCAGCGTGCCGAGCGCGGCGCCCCTGGTGCGCGCGTCGCGGAAGTGCACGCCGGCCCACATCCGGCTAAGCGCGCGGGTCCAGGTGTGCCAGGGCCCGAGCACGATATCGGCGCGCGGGGTGACGCCCGGCTCCACCACCGAGGTGCCGCGGGGGATCGTGACCGACAGCCCCAGCGAATCGGTACCGGTGAATCGCCGGCTGGCCTGGGCGTGCGCCGCGCAGATCGCCGACGTACCCGACGGGTACTCGGGATGGTCTTGGGTGGTCAGGTAGCTGCGCCACTGCTCGCCGGGCAGGTCGGTGACGGTGCCCCGCCCGGGGCCGCCCCACGCGGTGACGGTCCGGCCGCGGTAGAGGTAGTGGATCGCGCTGAACGGCCGGACCGCGTCGTAGCGCCGCTTGAAGTACCACGCGGCGATCCCGGTGTCGAACGCCGCCAGGTTGGTGAGGAACGCGTGGAAGACGTACTGGTCCAGCGTGTACCGCCGGGTCTCCGCGAGGAAGGCCACGGTCGTGGGCAGCGAGCGGTACTTGTCGTTGAAGTGCTCGGCGGTCAGCTTCTGCCGGTCGGTGAGCGCCGCCGAGGCCCGCAGCACCTCATCCGCCTGGCGCCGGTACTCGTCCGGATGGTGTACCGGATCGCTCTCGCCCGGCGGCGGCACGTCGAACTCGGTCGGGCTGTCGTAGGAGTATGGCCGAGTGACCCCGTACTGCGGGGTAACGAACTCCTGCACCCGGAAGATTCCGTTGCCGGTGGTCACCACGTCCGGCTGCCAGCGCCCCGGATCCCGTAGCGAGTCCGCGGTGTTCACCGGCCGGTACCCGAGGTAGTCGGCGTACGGCTGCCGGTAGTACTGCCGGCCGCCCTCGTCGCCGAGCCGGTTCATCCCGTCGTGCAGCCGACTGGCGAGCACCGCCTCCCCAGCCCGGGTGCCGATGCCCACCGGGCTCGCCGGGTCGCGGTCGGGGTCGTCCGGATCCAAGCCCACTCCGCTGAGCATCGGGGATGCCCTCATGCCCCAGCTCACGATCGCAGAAATGCCAGTGAGGGAAGCCGCGCCAATTGCGAGCGTGCTCCAGTTGCATCGCCGGGATGGACCTGAGTCGCTCTCAATACTGGCTCGGGGGAGACCGGCCGTCCAGTCCGCCGTGCAGCGCTGGTGAACGTTTGAAGGGATGTGTAATAAGGCGGGAGATCTGTCAGGGCTGGCCTTCAACCAACATCAAAGCCCTGAAGGGATAAGAGACAGGGTGCCGCTGGGGGTTCACCTTTACCGCTACCAAGGGAATACCGAGGCAACGGGACTACAGTTCGGAACACGCCATTCGGGTCACGAGGCTGCACAGTTTGTGAAGCAACCGAATATTATTGAGCGGAACGCTTATAGGGATACCTGGGGATGTAGGCGAAGCGGGGGATGAGGGATGCTAATATCAATTCAAACTGCCACTTAAATAAAAACAGACAATGAAAACATCACTTCAGGCAAACAAAAGCATACTGTTACTCATTGACCACCAATCAAATTTGTTCAATGGAATTATCTCGCACAAGCCGGAATATGTAAAAAATAATGTGCTGGCATTGGCAAAAGGTGCTTCGATATTGGATATTCCGGTTGTACTAACCGTTATAAGTCCACAAACTAACGGACCGATGATTTCTGAAATCACTGACATGTTTCCGGATGTTTCTGTAATAGTCCGCAAGCATCCTTCATTCAATGCTTTTGACGAGCCAGGATTTGTTCAGGCAATAAACAGTACGGGACGAAAACAACTTGTACTTACCGGTCTGTGGACGAGCATGTGTATGTCGTTCAGCGCACAGCAAGCTTTGCAGGAAGGTTTTGAAGTTTTCGGAGTGATGGATACTTCCGGTTCCGAATCGTTGGATGCATACAATATGGCTGTGCAACGTATGATTGGTGCAGGAGTAATACCTTGCACGTGGATGCAAACTGTTTCTGAATGGATGGATAACTGGCTAAATCCTAAAGCTGGCGACATGTTCACTCAAGTGTATTGTCGGTACAGCAAAGGCAATCCTTTTTTTGACCAAGATATGCCTGAAGGCACAAATTAAGGTCTACCCTGCCGTTGCAGTCGTGACCAGGATCAGCGCTCGGCTGGTTGCACGGTGCAGTTGATCTGCGACTAATCAGCGCGACCCCCTTCGGCTCTGGCGTCGTGGCAGCCGTCTACCATCCGTCGTCATTCCGCGCGCGCCTCGGGCGTCGCTGATACGGAGTCGGCACACAGGAGGTTGCATTGGCCGAAGGCACCTACCGCATCGAGGCGTTCAGCGACGGCGTCTTTGCCATCGCGATTACCCTGCTTGTCCTCGAGATCCGCCTTCAGCATGCGGGGGTCGAAGGTGGTCTGCGGGCCGGCCTCGTGGCGCTCTGGCCTTACTACCTCGCGTTTGCGCTCAGCTTCTTCGTGATCCTGGTCTCGTGGATCGCCCATCACGACCTCATGCGGTTGGTCCACACGACAAATCGCCCACTACAGCTCGCGAATGGCTGTGTACTCGCCTATGTAACCTTCATCCCATTCCCGACCTCGGTGCTTGCGGCCAGCCTTCGAGGCTCGGAGATAAGTACGGCAGTTGCCTTCTATTGCGGAACGTTTGTCCTTGGCAGTGGCGCGTTTAACCTGCTGATCGAGACGATCGCGCGCGGCCAATTGCGCCCGGAGGTCGATGCTCAGACTATCGGGCGAGTTCGCCGGGGCGTTCGGATGGCTTTCACGATCTACGTCGCCGCGACGTTGATCGCGCTGGTGGCACCGTGGTGGGCACTCGCGCTCAATGTCGCGGTGCGGGTGTACCTGCTCCGTCTGCGGTATCAGCCGGTGCCGCTAGTGGCCACATAGGAGAGCCAGCTCACCCGGCAGCGCGAGTAGCTGCTGGAGAAAGGTGCCCCTTCCTCGTCCTCCCAGAGCATGGATGACATGGCAGCCATACTGTTCAATGTCGGCGAGCGCCTTCTTCTCCTCAGCATCCGTGAGCGTCGCTTGTCGGTCTAACGAAAGGCAAATCAGCTGCAAGCGACCCTGAGAAAACCTACGTCCCCAGCGCGCCAGCGGAGTGGTGCTATGCGAGGAGCTGGACCGCTTCGCGCTTGTCGGCTGCATTTGCGGGTTAGGCCGCAACCTGCACGGGACCGTGACGGCGCCGCCACCAGAACCCGTATGTCGCCTAACGCACCGCGCAGAACTCGGGTGCACGACCTTCTCCCATGACCCGGGCTCGACGTCCAATCCCGACACGGGCGACAGTGCGAGAGGATGCGAGGCTGCCAGGTAGTCTACCTTCAGGCCGGCCGTTCGCGGAGCGCGCGGGCCAGTGTGTCCACGACTTGGTCGGCGTCGGCGAGCGAGAGCGGCATCGGGCCGCGGATCTTAATGACGTTGTGGTACGGCCCGTCGGTGCCCACGAGCACGCCGCGGTGGCGCATGCGATCGACCACGAAGGTCGCTTCGCCTGGTGCCGGCTCGAGAGTCTGCCGGTCACGGACGAGCTCGACGCCGAGGAAGAGGCCCGATCCACGCACATCCCCGACGATCTCGAACTCACCCATCAAGGGCCTCAACCCGCTCAACAACCGCTCGCCCACGAGGAGGGCGTTCCGCTGGAGATCCTCGTCGAGGGTCACCTGCAGTGTCATGCGGCCAGCCACGCACGCGGCCGTGCTGCCGCCGAAGGTGCTGAAGAACTCCATGCCGTTGTCGAAGCTTTCGGCAATGGCGCGCGTGGTGATCACCGCCCCCATCGGATAGCCATTGGCAATCGGCTTGCCGAGGACCACAATATCAGGCGTGACGTCGTGGGCCTCGAAGGCCCAGAAGTGGGTGCCCAGACGGCCGAAGCCCGTCTGGACCTCGTCCGCAATGCAGATCCCGCCGGCGGCGCGCACGCGCGCGTACACGTCGGCCAGGAACCCCTTCGGAGGCATGATCTGCCCACCCACGCTCGGGCAGGTCTCGGCGATGAAGCCCGAGAGACGTCGCCCCTTCGCGGCAAGATCGGCGATCACGTCCCCGACCCGCGACGCGAACCACGAGCCGAGGTCAGCGTGAGCGCCGTGCGCGCGGTACGCGTCGGGGAGCGGCGACCGGTGCACCCAATCCGGCGCGCCCTCGCCGCCCGGGCCCGCATGCTTGTATGGGCTGATGTCGATCAGGGTTGTGGTGTGACCGTGATAGGCAGAGTCCATCACGATCACATCGCGCGCCCGGGTCCGTGCGCGCGCGAGGCGGAGAGCGAGCTCGTTGGCTTCGCTGCCCGAGGCCGTGAAGTAGCAGACGCTCAACGACGCCGGCAACAGCGCCGTCAACTGCTCGGCATACTCGGTGAGCTGCTCCTGCAGGTAGCGGGTGTTCGTGTTGAGCAGGGCCAGTTGTTCACTGACGGCGCGGACCACGCGCGGGTGGCAGTGGCCCACGTGCGCTACATTGTTGTAAGCGTCGATGAAACGGTGTGCCGCATCGTCGTACAGGTACTGTTTGTAGCCGCGGAGGATGTTGAGTGGGTTCGCGCCGTACGACACGCGTACGTTGCCGCCGACGTGTGCGTGACGCGCTGCCGCGATTGCTGACTTCGGTACATGATGCGGCAGGTCCTCCATCCGAATCCCAAGGATCAGGTTCGGGTCGGGACAAAGGCTTCTCCAAACACGCCGCTGGGTCGCGCGAACGACGCCGTTCACGTTGCAAGGGACGTCAAGGAGGTCGGTGACGAGTTGGACGTGTACGTGCGTCCACCAGTCGCCGTTGGAGGGTGCGCTGCCGACGCGGGCGAACACCGCGCCCTTCGCGATCGGCTGTCCGACCCATAGTCCCTCGAGCGAGTCGCACGAAAGGTGACCGTACAGTGAATAGAACTCCACGGAGTCCGGACCCTCCGTCCGATGGCGCAGGACGATGACGGGCCCGTAATCGTGGTGGGCGGCAGCGTTCGCAAATCCATGCACCACACCGTCGAGCGGCGCATGAAGTGGGGATCCGGGAGCCAGCGAGAGGTCGAGTCCGATATGGATCGTACGCGGCTCGGTTCCCGTCGGCTCGTTCGGCCAGGCGTAGATCAGCCGGGCCTCGTCGTATCCCCCAGCACCGACCGTCGCGCCGCGCTCGGCGAGCCGACGCTGTATGCGACGATCGAGTTCTGCTGGAGTGTTCTCGGACGGTTCGCTGGAAATGAGCGGGCTGCCGACGCTGAGATCAATCGGTGCCACCGGGGTCGTGCGCAGATCGCGGCCGATCAGGGGCGCGAACCCTGCCGATTGCTCCGCCAGCCAGGCCGTGACGCGCGGGGCGTGCGGCACAGGCGGTAGGCCACAGGCATCGCGAAAGGTATAGTGCGCGAATCGTGGATGGATCGCCGCGAGTAGCGGCAACGTCCTGGCAAGGGGTCCTTGGCTAATCCGAAGGTAGTCGTCCCCGGGGCGTTCCGCAGTCTGCTTTGCAGCGACGCACGCGCTCATGCAGAGTCGCATGCACATCAAGCTGAAGAGTGCCTCGAGCTCGGGCTCGGTCAGCGGGTGCGTCTCGTGGTAACCGGCGACGACCGCTGCGGCCGCGGCCAACGGATCGGCGGCGCTGAGGGCGACGTATGCCATCGCGATCGCGACGTCGTTGACGATGTGGCTGTACACCATGTCGCCAAAGTCGAGGATTCCCGTGACGGACTGGCGCGCCTCGTCGATGAGGACGTTGTAGTCGTTGGCGTCGCCATGGATGACGCCGCGCCGGAAGTCCGAGAGAATCGGGACGACATGGGCCCGATGGTACGCTGCAAATGCTGCGATCCGGTCGGCGAGCGCAGTGTCGGCGACCAGGGGGAGATACGTGCCGACGACGCGCTCTGCGTTCGCGAGGTCCCAATGGAAATCACGATGGAAGGCCGGATGATCGAAGTTCGTGAGCGTGCGACCCAGGCGACCGACTGAGCGACCGAGGTCCCGTCGCAAGGTGTTCGTGTGGAGACGCGCCGTTCCGAGTGTGGTGCCCGGCATCGCCGAGATGAGTCGCACGAACTGGGGACCGTGCATGCCGATCGCGGAGCCCTCGACAGTACGGATCAGTCGGGGGGTGAGTCCGCTCGGCTCCAGATGGAGCATGACCGCGCATTCGGCCTCGAGCACCTCACGCCGTTCGGCAAGATTGGCCAGTTTGAGGATGAAGCGCTCGCCTGACTCGGACTTGAGGAGGACGTTCTGGTCGCGTTCGGACGGAAGGTCGAACGCCGTGGCTCGAACGTGGTACAGCCGTTCGGCGACAGCGCTCGCCTCGGTTAAGGAGAGCCTCATCCGGCGCGGGGAGCGAGCCGCCGGTTGAGTTGGGTCGCGGCCATGTAGCCGGGTGTTCCGGCGATCGACCCGCAGGGATACGATCCGGCACCGCAGTAGGTCAGGTTGCTCCAACTGCCGAACCGGTAGAACTCCTGGGCGGGGTCGGCGGCGAACTGCCGATCTGCGAATTGCTGGCCCCCCGTCAACTCTGTGTGATCCAAGTTGCCTCCAGGAAAGAGAAACAGCTCCTGGAGGTCCTTCGGTGTCAGAAGCCGGCTCCAGACGCAGTCCTCGGGGTTGGCGACGTGGGCCAGCAATTGGGCGGTCACTCGTGTCTTGACGTCGTCGAGCTCATCACCCTTGCGGCCGAGGCCCAGGTTCTTGAAGAAGAGGGTGAGCCGATCGTATGGCTCGGTGAGCCCGAGGCGGCGCATCGCGGCGCCTTCGCAGTAGACTTGGATGTACCCTGGCTCGTAGTCGACGTCGCCGGCTCGGACCCGGACGGTCGCCCGCTCGAAATCGGCCAGGGTCTCGGTCGAGAAGATGAATCGGAACGCGGCGTCTCGATCGGCTTCAGGCCCATCCTTCCACCGAACCGGCTGGCGGAAGAACAGGGTGATCTTGCCGCTCGAGCCGAGGACGCGCTGCTTGGCGATCCGCTTGACGGTCTCCTCGTCACCGACCAGCCGGGCCGCCGCCGTCGGGTCGGTGGCGAAGACGAGGTGGTCGAAGGAGCTGACCCGGTCCACTCCATCGTGGCGGTAGCGGACGGTGCCCCGTTCCGGGTCAACCCGTTCGACCCGGGCGTCGAGCTTGAATTCGATCCCGATCTCGCGGTCGATCGCCGCCAGCTCCTCGGTGAGCCGCCAGAGTCCCGGCTTGACGAACCCATAATACCCGCCGAACACCGAGCCACAGTCCATCAGTGGCAAGGTGAAGGCCGAGGATGGCTCGGCGAGCGAGACGGGGCCGCTCTCGGTGACGGTCATCGCCAGGTAGATCTTGGTTCGCTCGGCTGTGAAGTAGTGGGCCAGGAGATCGGCCGCGCTCCCGGTGATCCACAGGCGGGTCAGCTCGTCCCCGAGTGCGGCGCGGGCATCGTCGACATCAGGCGGGACTGCGGCGCGGATGCCCTGCTGGAGGAAGGCCACCACTCGGGCCTCGTCCGCTCGGAACCCTGCCGCATCGCCGGTCTCGCCCCACCTCTCCTTGAATTCCTGGTCGAGCCGGGCAGGGTCACGGTAGATCCAGGCGCTGGCGCCAACGGTCGGGAAGTAGACTCGCTTTGGAGAAGACGGCACGTAGGTATCGAGCCGGTCGGCGAGTCCCGTCTCTCGAAAGATGAAATCCGGCATCAGCCCGAGCACCGAGGCGCCGAGCGCGTAGCTCTGGGTCAGCCCGTCGACGGTGGCGGTGGCGCTGACACAGGCTCCTCCGGCCCGATCGGCCCGGTCGAGGACGGTCACGGTGTGGCCGGCGCGCCGCAGGTAGTGAGCGGCCACCAGACCGTTGATCCCCGCGCCGACAACGACGACGATCATGGACGGGCAGTATAGGCGTTCGAGCCGTTCGCGCAACGGGCCGGGCGGCGAGCCGGCCCGTTGAGAAAGGAGTAGCCGAAGTTGTGGACGGCGCTCTTGATATTCTTGTACTTTGCCATGTGCTGCCCGCTTCCGAAGGATGACCGCGATGCGGCTCAGCTCCGCCGTCTCATCGCCAGAATCACTGACGCAACGACAGCAAACGCAACGGTGACCACGAACCGGGGCGTCCAGCCCCAGCGCCAAGCACCGGGGCAGGCGACCTCCAGGGCCACCGCCAGAAGAGCGCCGAGGATTAGTGCTCCCAATACGGCGCGACCGTACTTCTGACTCATGTCGCTCCTTCAGGCGGATCGGAGCTGGAGGCGGCCTAACGGATGGCGCTTAAGCTGCGGCGCCGAACTGGAATAATCACAAAATGGAATTCTACCACAGACGCCGGGCGCCGGCAGCTTCAAGCGCGTGTTAGACGGCGCCCCGGTCAGCAATTCCACAAAACCTCGCCGTGCCGATCGCTGCCGCCGCAGCGTGGGCATGGTTGGTGGCCGTCAGCGGTGAGGCCGCACAAGAGGATGTTCCTTGAAGAATGCCCACATCAACCCCGTCGCGCTGATGTTGCGGGTGGTGCGTCCCGCGAACCATTCGGGCACCGGCTCGCCTCCCGGCCACGTGTGGCCGCCGCCGTGAATCGTGTATAGCACCACGCCCGCGCCGTTCGCGCAGCGCGAGTACGTGCGGCGGATGACGTCCGGCGCCACCGCGGAGTCAACCGGGTCGGGCGCGCACCGGTTCCGGCGCGCCCAGTTCGCCGCCCACCGCTGTTGACTTGGAAAGCGCTGATCGGCGATCCACGTCTTGCCACCCGCGTACGGAGCCAGCCGATCCTCGGTGCCGTGGAAATCGATCATCGGCACGGGGTGCTGGTCGGTGCACCATTTCCACGGCAGCAGTTGCGCCGACCCCACGAGCCCCACGGCGGCGATGCGATCGGACAACGTGCAGGACAGCACGAACGACATGCCGCCGCCGTTGGACAACCCGTTGGCGTACACGCGGGACGGGTCGACGTTGTAGTGCACCGCGATCGTGTCGATCAGCGCCGCGAGGAATCGCACGTCCCGGGAGGGACCCGGCCCGGGCCCCGCGTGCCAGACCCTGATCCCCCTGCCGCCCACGCCCGATGGGTACACGACGATGAACCCCTCGCGATCGGCTTCCTCGTTCCACCGGCTCAGGTCCCGTTGCGCCGCGCCCCAGAGCGCGGCGCCGTGCAGGCTGATCACCAGGGGCGTCGGCCGGGTGCGATCATAGCTCTTGGGAACGTAGAGCAAGTACTCACGCACGCTGCCCTCGTGCACGAACGAGCCGGTGTCACGATTCGCGGCGTAGAACGAAGCGGCTTCGATGGGAACGAGCACCGCCGGCAGGCCGATGAGTGCCAGCGCCGCGCCGAGGACGAGGCGTCGGTCCTTCATCGATGTCGATTCCACGCGAGCGCCAGCGGCGCCGCGGACACTCGGGCCAGAGGGATCGCGAGCATGGCGACGAGCATCAGGAAATAGCGCGGGATGTGGGGACTATCGAACATCCAGGCGAGCAGGCCGAACAGGGCGAACACCGCGAGACTCCAACCGGCGGCTCCGGCCACGAGCGTCCGGTCAGACACCAGGCGGTCGCGATACAAGCGCGTCGCGACCCAGGCCGCCGCGATCATCTTGAGTGCGGCCAGCACGGAAAGAATCAGCGGGAGCGTGCTGAACAGCGCGCCCACGCGCCCGGTCTCGTAGATCCAGTCTCCGGTGAGCGCGATGAGGAACAGGATCGTGAGCGCGACGAACACGCTCCCTTTGATGAGCCACTCCCGGCCCGTGAGCCCGATGTACAAGCTTTGCACGAGCTGCTTCCATGTCGACGCCACGAAGCCGGCCACCACCAGCAGCGCAAAGACGACGGCGCGAGGCGTGCCAACGGCGTCGGCGACCTCGCGGGATCGTTGGGCCACGATGGTCGACGCACCGGACAGCGCGATCGCGATCGGCACGGCAACGGCGACGAGCAGCCAGGCGAGGATGGTGCTCCGGACGGTTAGCCTGAGCTTGGCGGCAACGAGTTGGGTACTGGTCATCGGCCGCGTCGCGACGAATGCGGGTAAGCCGAACGACGCGCCGGCTTCGCGGCTCGATCCGCTCACGGTCGTCGCGGTGAATGTCGCGATGACCATGGGCGTCGCGAGCGCGGCGAGCAGGATCTCCACCACGAGCGTGGTGGACTCGCCGACCGCCCAGAGCAGTGACAACTCCAGCGGGAGCAGGATCGCGATCCACGCAGGGAGCGACACGCCGCCGCGACGGCGCTCGAACCACGCCTGCGCGAGCGCCGCGGACGGGAACGCCTCCTGCTGCTCCCTTGGCGCCGCGCTGCGCATGACGCGCGCGAATCCGCCATGCCAATCGGGGACGTCGCCCCGCCGCGCGCGCGCCACCGCGTAGCGGGCGAGGAGATACGCCAGCGGAATCTGCGGAACCAGGATCGCCGCCATGACCGGCTCGGACGCCTTCTGGTACAGCGCCAGGATGGCGATCGTGTCGATCGACGCCAGCCAGAGCGATGCCATGAGCACCCGCGTGCCGCGCAGGCCGTAGGGCATCCACATGAGCGCTTGCGCCCAGGCGAGCTGCACCACGGCGAGCAGCCCTGGCCACACGGCCGGCACCACGATCGACGCCGGCCACGCCGCCAGCAGCCGCGTCGCCGTCCAAAGCACCATCACGGCGAGCGTGCCGTAGAACATCGGCCACCAGGCGAGCGCCGTCGTGGTGACCGGCCGCGTGAACATGCGGGCGGGATACAGCGACTCGCGGGCCGCGAGATCGCCGTCGAGCCCGAAGGTGAACACGGCGACCAGATACATGAATGCGACACTCATGGGCCCGCTCACCACGACTGCAAAACTCGCTTCACGGTCGAGATGGAGGGGGAACCCGCGCGCGAGGGTCAGGAGCTTGAGCGCCGCTTGCCAGAGCACGGCGGCCGCGATGGCCATCAGTCCCCACCGGTGCCGGCGGCGAAACGACCAGGCGATGGCGGCGGCGGGCGAACGCACGCGTCAGCCGTCCTGCGTCGAAGCGGGCCGCCCGACCCGAGCAACGAAGATTTCGTTGAGGGACGGGACTCGCCCGTCGACGCGGTGCGATTCCTTGATCGCGTTCAACGATTCGCTCACGAGGACTCTGCCGCAGTCGATCATCGTGACGTGATCGGCGACCTCCTCCACCTCGTCCAGGAGGTGCGACGAAAAGAGTACCGTACGGCCTTCCTCAGCGGTTGTTCGAATCACCGCGCCGACAATGTCGCGGCGAACGATGGGATCGAGGCCGGACGACGGTTCGTCCAGCACCAGCAATTCCGGGCGGTAAGCCAGCGCGACGAGCAGTCCGAGCCGCGCCTTCTGCCCCCTGGACAACGTCTTGACGGTCGCCGAGGCGTCGAGCGCGAAGGTCCGACGCAGGTCCTCCGCGTACGAGTCGTCCCAGGAGGGATAGAACGCGCGCGAATACCGAATCAGCTCGTCGACCCGCATCCAACCAGGCAGGTCGTTTTCCTCCGACAGATAACCGATGCGCGACAGGACGCCGACGGGGTCCGCCACCGGATCGAGCCCGAAGACACGCACCGAGCCGCTCTCCGGGCGCAGCAGGCCGAGCACGTGCTTGATGAGCGTGGTCTTGCCGGCGCCGTTTGCGCCGACGAGCCCGTAGACCGCACCGGGTAGCATGGCCAGGCTTACTGAAGCCAAGGCGGTCGTGTCACCGAAGCGGCGCGTCAGTTGCGAGATGTGGACGACCGATTCACTCACCATGCAGGCCGAAGATGATTGCGCCGTCTAACGGCCCGCGCCTCACCTGCGGGCGACGAGTGTACGAGTCCGCAATTGGCTGGCTTCCTTAGAAGCCAGCGCCCGACAGGTGCAAGCGCTGGTTAGGCTGCACCCCGGGCACCACTCAGGGCGTAAAGGTCACTTGGCCGGCGAGCACCCCATCCTCATGGCCAGGCCCGGTAAACCTGAGGACATCGAGTCGGTACGCATGGCCGGTCTGAAGATTGATGGGCGGAGTCAGTTCCTTGGTGGCCCCCGCCGGAAGAGTACCGTAGGTCACGGGAGGGGCGATCCCATTGGTACTGTCCGAGAGAACCCCCCACTGGTCAGTACCACCGGTGGGGTCCTCGACAAGCACGAGGAAGAGGCGGCACGCCGGTGTCCAGCGAATCACTGGCGCGAGGCCCGCACCGATAGTCGGGGTAACAGTCCCGGTGCATTCGGGTAGAATCCCTTCGCTGGTACTGTCACTGCACCCCGCGCTAAGCGTGAGCCCCGCAAGGAGGAAGAGGGACAAGAGGGAGCCGCGCATTCGGACCTCCGCTGTGCAGCCTAACGCCCGCGCTTCACCTGCGGGCGACGAGTGTACGAGTCCACAACTGGACGGCTTCCTTAAAGTACGGCGCCCGACAGGTGCAGGGCTGGTTAGGCTGCACCGCCCTAAGAAGGTGTCGTCGACTTAGGCTTCCACAGAGCTGCATCCAGGATAGACCAGAGATGAATGATCCAGCCCAACAGAAAGAACCAGAGAACGCCTGCCAGGACGAATTGGATGATCGCGATGTACAGGCGGCCTTGGAGCAACTGCCCCAAACCGGGAATGAAGAAACTGCAGAGCGCCGCAATGACGTTCCCCGTTGATCCCTGTCCTGCCATGTGGCCTCCGCCTCAACAAATGGAACCACTAGACGAGGTCTGCGTGCTGCCTAACGGATCGCGCATCAGCTGCGGCGACTCCTTATGTGGACACTATCTAACGTTCCTGAAACTTGACGCGCCCGCCAGCTGCATGCGCTTGTTAGGCAGCACGCCAGGCGGAGCTCAAGAGCGCATACACCACCACCCGGCACCCGTGCACGACCGCTTCGCCGTCCAACCGTTCGCCCAGGCGCTCGGCCAGGCGCACCGAGCGCGTGTTCGCGGGATGAATCAGGCTGATGGCGCGCGGCCACCCCAGCCGGCCGAAGGCCTCCCCGAGCGCCGTCCGTGCGGCCTCGGCCGCATATCCCTTCCCCCAGAACGGCCGCGCCAACGCCCAGGCCACCTCGTGATCGGGCCAGCCCTCAGGATAGTGCAGCCCCACGCGTCCCACGAAGCTGCCCGTCTCACGCTCCTCGACGGCCCACATCCCGTAGCCACGGAGGTGCCAATGCCCGGCCAGCGTTGCCATCTCCTCCCAGGCATCCTCCCGACTCAGAGTGCCGCGCTCGCCCACATAACGCATCACCTCGGGGTCGGCGCACATCGCAGCATAGGGCTCAAGATCTTCGGCCCGAAAGAGCCGAAGCCGCAACCGCGCGGTCTCGAGTTCGGTCAGCAGATCCGTTGTCCTCCGGTGCTTGTCGTGCTGCCTAACGGCCCGCGCTTCACCTGCGGGCGATGAGACTATGACTCCACAATTGGATGGCTTCCTTAGAACTAGCGCCCGACAGGTGCAAGCGCTGGTTAGGCACTCCGCGCCCGACGTTTGGGTCGGGAGGGCAGGGCTTCCAGGATGGCCCGCAGTGCGCGATTGACGGCGCGCGAGTCCGTAAACGCCTTTGCCACGTCGGGGTCAAGCACCACGACATTGCTCCCCTGACGATAGCGGGAGGCGTACTTGGCGCGCACCGCACCGGTGAAGTCGTACTCCGTTCGCATACCGTCGGACGTCCGGCGCACTTTAGGATTCTTCTTCATAGGCTTTCCGCTCTTTACGAGTGGCTTTCCGGGCGCTGATGAGTCGAATCGCGTCGCCGCGCTCGGTGTGGACGACGACGAGGAGCCTGCCGCGTGTGGAGGTACCGAGGAGAACGAACCGGGTTTCGGCTGCAGAGTGATCCGGGTCAGGGACCGTCTGCGAATGCGGGTCGGCGAAGGCGGTCGTCGCTTCCGGGAATGACACCTTATGCTTTCGAAGGTTGGCCGCCGCCTTGGCCGAATCCCAGAGAAACGCCAGTCCCATGTCCTAATGTAGCATCGGGGCTAACCGATGGCACGTCTTGGGGTTGGGCTAGGGTATCAGCGTGGGCTTACGGTAGCCGCTGCTGTACCGGGTGCGGATGTGCCTAACGGACAGCGCGTCAGCTGCGGGCGACCAGTTCGCCCGTCCACTAACGGCTGGCTTCCTTTGAAAAAGTAGCGCCCGCCAACTGCCGCGCGGGTTAGGTGCCGATCCTGCCATCGGAACCGACCGAGCTGCGGAGCCACCACCAGGAACGTGGGCGGCCTCACGCAGCGCCGGCCGGAGTGGCGCGCACGACCCTTCCAGTTTGGCGGAGCAAACATCCACGGAGGCTACGCAGGACTGTGGCCGCCTCCTGGAATGCCGCGACTACTAGCCGCAGGAGCTGTTCGAGTCCACCAACACAAACAACTGATCGGGAGTGCACCTAACGGCCCGCGCTTCACCTGCGGGCGACGAATGTACGAGTTCACAACTGGCTGGCTTCCTTTGAACATACAGCGCCCGTCCGGTGCAAGCGCCGGTTAGGTGGCTGCTTGACCGCTGGGTCGTTCGGTCAGGGCGGTGAGGTTGCCGGTCGGACGAAGTCGTGGTATTCCGCAGGCGTTGAGCGTTGGAGAGTTATATCCAGCTGGGCGGACCCTGGTGCAACGGTCAAAACCGAGTCCGCGGCTATATAGCCAATAAAACGAGCTCGGATCACTTGATTACCACCCTGCAGCCGGGGAAGCGTGAAGTGCCCTAGTGAATCGGTCCAGGACGTGTCTGGGTGGGTCGCGAGACTGTTAGAATCAACGCCGGTGCTGACAAGCGCACGATGAATGGGATCACCGGTGAATCCGTCTCGCACCGTGCCGGTGACTGTGCTCTCGCGACTCATGCAGGCGAAAGCCCCTGCTAAGATCAGGACGGCTCCGTACCTGAAGATCATGTATCCTGTGCGTGATCGATAGGGTGCAGCCACCTAACGGATCGCGCTTCTGCTGCGGCCCGCTACTGGATTCCAACACCGATTCGTGAACTCCACCGCGCCGACAGCAGCAAGCGCTGGTTAGGCGGCGCGGTAGCCTTCAGTCTCGGCCAAGAGAACGAAGCCTAGCGCGGCAGTGACTCGGCAAGCGCCACGGCGAGACAGGGGCTCGGTGACGCAGCCTGTCGGGCACGAAAGTCCGTCAGCGCGCGGTCGATGGCCCGCTGAATGAACCGCCGCTTCGGCGCGAACGGCGAGGCGTCATCCAGCACCTTCGTCAGCACCCGAACCCGCGTCCCCTCGGCGGTGACAATGTCGAACCTTCGGGTAATCGATGGCAGCATCATCGCCACGAACGACTCCGTCCAATCGTCCTCAGGGCGCCAGGTCGAGAAGACCGTGGTGAAAGGGGAATGATCGAGCCGGTCGAGGAATGCCGCGATGCCGTACCGCGAGGCGGGCTGCCAGTTCTGAACCGCGAGTGCGCCCGGATCAAAGGACCGGCCGTTCCCCGCGGCGGCCATCATCACGATGCGCGCTTTGAGGTTCCCGTCGAAGTCAAGCTCACGCGCCGCTTCGAGGGCCGAATCCTTGGCTACGGCCTGGTGCACTACGCCGTTCACGTCCAGGTACCGGGGCAAGGTCCAGCTGAGGTAGCCAAACTCGCCAGGCTCAAACGGTTTGTTTTCAGGTAAACGACGCAGTCCGCCACCGTAGTCCCGATCCAGTAAGTGACCCACCTCATGCGCCACCAGATGATACAGGGTGCCGCCCGGCCCGCTGAGACTCGATTCTATTTCCACGCGGGGCAGGGTGGGATCCTTGCTGGGACGGTCGTTGGGTCCGCCGGTCCACCAGTGCTGGGTCCAGGCGGTGGCCCAATCGATGTAGCGCACCTTGTTCTCGAGCACACCTCTTCGAACTCCGATGCTCCGGTACTCGCTTCCCGTCTGGCTGTCGGGGAAGACGGAGAAACTCGCGTTCCACAGTGAGTGGTAGTCGAAGTAGATGCGATCCAACGAGCAGAGATAGGCCTTGAGGATGGGGGGGGCCGCGAGAAAGACGTCCCGAAGAGGCCGGAGGTAGGTGGAGCGATCTACTTGCGGTTCACACTGATCCCTCGGACCATTGGTTCGGTCGCCGATGGTGAGGCAGACCTTTCGTTCCAGAGCGCCCAGCGCTTTCGTCAGGTCGTCCCTTTGGAGGTCGGTCGGGCCTTGCCTGTGCGCGCACGCGAGCGCTAGGGCGAGACACAAGGCAACAACGGTCCCTACCGGGCCATGTGCTCCCGCCGCCGGCGAAGGGCGGTCGATCCGAGTGCTTCCGGCTCCGGTTCGCAAAGCGTCCCTCCGCGATCGATGTGGACAGGAGCCCATTCCCGGATGCCATGACAATGCCTGAATGAAACGACGGCGTGCCGCCTAACGGACTGCGCCTAAGCTGCGGCGCCACACTGTATGGTTCACAAACGCACTTCTAGCATCGAGGACTGGCGCCGTCAGCTTCAGGCGCGTGTTAGGCGGCAGCCTTCCGCAGCAGACGCCATGCCCAAACGCTGAGTCCCGCGCTCACAGCAACGATCAGAAGGTCAGCATGGTGAAGATGGCCTCGGTTGATGACCTCGACGATATGAGCAGCCGCGATAGCAGCGAATACAAGGCCAGTAGTGATCAAGTAGGGCTTCATCGGTCCCGTTCGAAGGGGTGCTGCAGAAATCGCAGGTCACTCCTGACGGCAAGACTGGCTACTTGCCGAACACTCTGGCCGCCGCTTCTGCCGCGTTGGAATCGTCGACGACCGGGTGCAGTTCGATGTCAATCAGGTCGCCCCAATTGTTGACGTGCTCGCAAAGGGCGGTCATGTCGTCCGTTTCCAGGACGTGCCAGCCCAGAACCGAGCCGGGCACATGGTACCGAGCGACTTGGTTCACCCCCTCGGGCGGCGGACCGCCGGTTTCCAGAAACTGCTGAAACGCCATCTTGTACAGGCCGGGGCGCGTCCTCCATGTCAGCATGAACTTCACGGTAGCACTCTCCTTCCCCTAGTTGAGTTCTCGAGCGGGAGAAACATCGTAAGCGCATTTGTGGATAAGAGCTATTAGCGCTATCCGAAGGCGAGATAATGACTTTTGTCAGGCACCTCCGCACTCACAAGCCAGGACTCATGAAGCACGTTCGGCGAAGCGGTGGAGGCCCAGGCCACGGTGGGCGCCGCACACAGCAGTGGGTTGGTACTAAGGGGCCCGCCGCCTAACGAATCGCGCTTAAGCTGCGGGGTGCGGCGGGCCGCAATCAAGGCAGACCCGTTCCTTTTCAAGCGGCCGTCGCGCCCCGGCAGCTTCAAGCTCTGGTTAGGCCGCCTTTGGAAGCCCGTCTTCAGGCAGCCGGGATCGAGTGATGCTCGTGCGTGATCGTCCACTGGCCACGAATCTTGCGTAAACCAATTGTTAAACGAAAGTCGAGGGTGATTCTCTCACCGTTCTTCTCTGTTCCAGCGCACCGCATCAAGGCCGCGACGAATGCTACATCGGTGCCCGCCGTGATATTCATGTCGCTAAACGCAAAGACCACAGGATCGTCAGACCAGGAGTAGAACCCATCCCAGGTTCTCCTATACGCCTCCATGCCTCTTGATTGCAGTGGAGGTGGTACGTCAAACATCACGATGTCCGCAGAGTGATGCGCAAGAATCCCTTTGATATCTCGGGCACGAACGGCCTTTGCCCAGCTCTCGACCAGGGCCCGTATAGCAGATTTCTCCATTGCTGGGCTCTTACCTCTCGCCACGTCGACTCCTGTGTTTGGAAGGAAGCTTGATGTAGATCAGAATCGGGCGGCCTAACGGCCCGCGCTTCACCTGCGGGCGATAAGTATACGAGTCCACAACTGGCTGGCATTCCTTAGAAAATACAGCGCCCGACAGGTGCAAGCGCTGGTTAGGCCGCTCAAGCAAGCGCTTCGCATGGGGTTACTGTGAGTGCCCAGCGCTTCATACTCAGTATTGAACCAGAAGGATGCGCGGCTAGCGGCCCGGTCCGTTGGAGCGGTGAGAGGCTCCTCAGCTAGGGTGCACTAGACGCGTAGCTTCCCGGTGGGGCCGTCTGGACTCAGGAAGAAGCCCGGGTGCGTCTCAGAGCTGGTGGGGCGATGCCGCGAGGCGTTGCTCGGCCCGCAGGGCGACGACCGACGCGATCGTGAGGACGATGAGCAGAATCTGGCTCAGCAGCAATCCCGGAATGGTCAGCGAGGCGCTCAACATGTGTAGCGGCTCCCGGAATACCTCCCTGCCCGCCGAGAGACCCCCGTGCTGCAAGACGGCGATCTCCTCGCCAACCATGCCCGCGATCGCCACTGCCTGCACGACAACGACCGCAAGGGCGAGGCCGCGCACGACCCGAGAATCTGTCGCGGAGCGCAGGCGCAGGAGGAGGAGGATCGCCCCGATCAGGAGCATGACATAGACCGGGTGAAATACGGCGTGCCGCAGGAGCCCGTCTGGTCCGCCCGTCGTTACGGTCACCCAGAACGGAAGGGGGATCAGCGCCCACAGCACGACCAGCCTGCGTCCCATCGCCGAATCCTTCGTCCTATCAAGCTTCATGTCATCTCCTGGCTCGTGCGCGACCCTAACAGACACAACAGAACCATTAAAGAACCATTAGTGGAACCATCCGCGCCGCTCGGAAGGTCGGTGTGAGTGCGTCCCGATCGCCGATAGGCCGTATAAAGGGGCTGCCCCAAGACGTAACGACCCCTATCAGACGCTGGGCACCCTACTCAAGCGCACGAAAAGTACGACCCGCTGACGATGGCCGCCGGCCAAACTCGCGCCGACGTCCCCCCGGATTTGAGTAACTCTTCGGCCTAGGGCCGGTCTGTCCGAGACCAAGTGACATTCAATTTCCTACCCCTACGTCAGATCAGATCGGCCTAACGGCCCGCGCTTCAGCTGCGGGCGACATGTATACGAGTCCACAACTGGCTGGCTTCCTTCAAGAATACAGCGCCCGACAGGTGCAAGCGCTTGTTAGCCAGCTGGCTCACTCAGCCGCTCTATGTGGCGTCTGACCCACGTGAGTAGGTCTTCCTGTGTCCAGGTGCCATTGGCCACAGATAGAATTGCTCGCTCGGCTTCGTCGACGGACGCCGTCAGTTGGAATCCATTGAGCATGAGGAAGGCCTCCATGGCCGCATGCCCGACCCGCTTGTTCCCATCGGTGAAAGGGTGCCCCTGAATCAGGGCGAACCCGAGGATCGCCGCCTTGTCTGCCAGCTCCGGATAGAGATCTGCCCCGCCAAACGTCTGGCGGGGCAGGGCAACTGCGGCTTCAAGGTAGCTCATGGCTGCCAGGCCTTCACGACCGGCGGCCGCCGCCATGATGCGTGCGTGAAGGTGGAGGACCTCCCGCAGCGTCAGGTACCGCACTACCGCAGGCGATCGTAGAGCTCAGCGTTCTTGGCCAAGATCCGGTCGGCCACCTGAGCAAACTGGGAATCCGGGAGGCCGACGAGATCTCGGACGGCCGCAGACGCCAAGTCCTCGGGACTCAGATTGAGCCGCCGCGCGGCCTCCTGAAGCTGCGTCTGCTGCTCCGCGGTGAGTTCGAGGGAAATCTTCATGAGTGCAAATCTAAGGGATTATGGGTGGGGAGGATACTCCGGTCGTTCAGCTGGCTAACGGCCCGCGCTTCACCTGCGGGCGACGAGTGTACGAGTCAACGAGTGGATGGCTTCCTTAGAACCCAGCGCCCGACAGGTGCAAGCGCTGGTTAGAACGCACGCTATCCGCAGCCGTAGGTGCGATGCCGCTCCCTGAAGGAAAGTACGCTGGATGTGACCGGCGTGGCTACGACGTGTACGGACTGCGTAACGGCCTGACCGGTGGCACAGCCTCCTCCTGCCTGGTAGGTGGTGACGAATATGGTGCCCGTGCCACCAACGTCGACGAGGCTGTCGATGTGGATCAGGTAGCCCTTGTTTGGTCGGTCGCCCAGTCCCGCGACAACGAGTAGCTGCGTGTTGAAATCGATTGCTGGACGTGGGGCTGGCGGCTGCGCAGTCGACTGAATCGAATCCCAGAGATCAGTCCAGGCGATCTCGTCGCTGACCACTCGCCGAACCGGCGATCGAAGTCCGGACCACGGGCTTGCGTAGACCTGATTCAGCCCGGGTCCGAGAACGAGCTTGGGGAGCCCGGTGGGGTCCCCGCAACCGCTAAGGAGCACAAGAATGCCGACGCAGCGAGCGATTGATCTTATGAGCTGAACCTCGTCGTGCGTTCTAACGGCCCGCGCTTCACCTGC
>Ga0207712_10000629_pt1 | contig 27931 bp, 30 predicted proteins | sample KBSS44metaG_FD_184402 | JGI IMG/M metagenome (GOLD analysis project Ga0207712, IMG submission 184402) | Switchgrass rhizosphere microbial communities from Kellogg Biological Station, Michigan, USA - KBS S4-4 metaG (SPAdes) (version 2) | ecosystem: Host-associated > Plants > Roots > Rhizosphere...
GGCAGATTCTTCTTCGTTTCGGCGTTTGCGGCGGCGCATCGCCAGCCCAACGCCGAGGATGCCCAGAAATCCGAGCCCCGCGGCACCGGCGATCGGCAACATGCCGCTCGACGAAACGGACGCATTCTGTGCCGGCGGCGTGGCTACGGCGGCGACCGCGGGCGCGGCCGGCGCGGCGGTTACCATGATGGGCGCTGCCTCGACGGTCTCGACCGGTGCAGCGACGGGTGCCGCGACAGGCGCCTGCGCGACCGGAGGCGCGGCCTTGGCGGGGCGCACCACGCTCGCGGTTCGATGGGTCGTTGCGGATTTGGTGGACTTCGTCGCGGTCGACTTGGCGCTCGGGGCGAGCGGGTCGCTGGTGCTGGTGCTGGTGCTCAACGGTTCGCTGGGGGTCGTCACCACGGGCGCGCTGTCCATAACGGTGGTGACGGGGGCGACTGTCACGGGTTGCACAGCGTCAGGTGCCGTCTGGGCGAGGAGCTGGGTTGAAGAAAGGGCAAGGACTGCGGCAATCGCGGTCGTGGCGGGGCGGATTTTTGAGGTTCTGTGGGTCATTACAGGAGGTCAACGAACGCCCGACCACAATGGGCCCTGTACCGGAGTGAATAAAAATGCCCTCGGTTTCAAACATCCCGCCGGGAGCTCATGTCGCCGCCAGGGAACGCATCCGGCAAGGTAGCCGTTTATGACGGGAGCGAAACTTTTTAGGACTTTACATGCACTCCCCAGACATCATCGAAAGAGCGTTTGAACTCGCGCGCTCAGCCACCATCGAAGAAGTGAGACGGATGCTTAGGCGCGAAGGCTATTCTAACGTCGACGCGCACCTCGCCGGCCCGACGATCAAAGCCGAACTGAGAAAGTGCTTCGCTCGCTAACCTCGCCGAGCCGCGTCGACCGACAATTTCGCCCGATCAACAAATGTCCGCTGTCGACCCGTTGCGGACACTCTGTTCGACTAAATCGATGCGACCGCGCTCACGACTAATGCCCTTGCCCAATCCGCGGACTGCCGTTCCGGCGACCAGAGCCAAAGGTAACTAAGGATAGTCTCGAAATAGACCCACACCTCGTGTGAGCCGCATTTGATGGATCCTTCGACGCAGTCCTCATAGCGATCCGCATCTGGCAGACTGACGGTTAGTTCGGGATGAGCAGCCGCGATGCTGCCCAGCAGCGCTCGGTGGGGAGCTTCATCGTCCAGAAGGTCGCTCCACGCGTGAAAGCCCCAACCCGCTGGGCCGGTGTTGCCGAACTTGGGAGCGGCCTCAACTCGGTCGATGGATGAGTAGGCGGCCATAGGCGTAATTATATCTACGCAATGTCCGCCTTCCACCCAAAGCGGACATTTCCTTCGATTGAGCCTAATGCGCTTCGGCAAGGAGGTGCCGTCGTATGTTCGTGGGGCATTACTCAGCGTCCATGGCTGCGAAAGCTGCCGAGCCCAGAGTGCCCTTGTGGACTTATTTCATCGCCTCGCAGTTGCTCGACGTTGGTTGGGGCGCGTTTGTCATTGTCGGGATCGAGAAGGTGCGCGTTGACCCTGGCCTCCCGGGTTCGGTCTTCGACCTCTACGACATGCCTTGGACGCACAGCCTGCTGGCAGCAATCGCCTGGTCACTGGCCGGCGCATTCTTCTTCAAGAGATTGCTACGGCTTCCATCCCGAGCGGCGGTCTTCATCGGTCTCGTCGTCTTCTCCCACTGGGCGCTGGATCTTGTCGTCCATCGACCTGATCTGCTGTTATGGCCGGGCGGACCGAAGGTCGGCGTGGGCCTCTGGAACTATCCCGTCCTGGAAGAAGCGATCGAAATGGGCCTCGTTGCGATCGCTGCCGTTGTTTGGGCAGCGAGTTGCGTTCGGAGGGGCGAGGCCGAATGGCGCGCAGCTGCTCTTATCCTGCTGATGACGGGGATGCAGGCATTCGTGATCGCCAGCCCTCCAACCGGCAACCACATAGTAATCGGTGCATCAGTCCTCGCGGCATATGCCGTTCTGGCGGCTGGAGCGTGGTGGGCCGAGCATGCCCCGAAGCATACTCACTAACCTCCGCTTTCCACCCTGAGCGGGCCACAAACGATCCATTGCGGACGTTCGATACTGATGAGAACATGGCAGCATGACCGATGCGCCCTGGAGCATTAAGTGGTTCGAGACAGTCCAAATCGTCTCAGTCATGATCGGCCTAATCAACGGGTTCGCGGTCATCCATGATGACATCTTGGGTAGCGTCGTAAGCGCCCTGGTTGTCATGGGGCTTACTTTCCTTGTGTCTCGTGGGCGCAAGAACTGGCCGCGGTGGGTGTTCCTTGGAATGTTGGCGCTCGGCGTTCCTTGGATGGCTTGGAACGCGACGACAATGCTCGCGTATGGTTATTTCCCCGCCGCTATCGCTGTTGGAGTGACTCTAATGAACGCCGTTGCCGTCGTTCTGTTATTCACGCCGGAATCGGCGAAATGGGTCCAAACGTCAGCCTCGACCGCTTAGGTCCCCTTTCTACCCATTTCAGCCACGAGCGATCCGCTATTACTCGGGCACGGCGTCCTCAGCTTCTTCCAAAGCCCGGCCAGCCGAGCTCGCTGGCCAACGCGGAGCATCCTTTCTGGCGCGGGCGTGCGCAAGGCGCGCCTCGGTCGCCTGCGTTTCCCGATTGTCGGGCCCTAATGCCGCGCGACGAATCCGTAACGCTTCTACGAGTGCTGCTTCGGCTTCGGGCGTCAGGCGATTGTCGTGGATCGCAATGTCGGCGTCGGCAAAGGAATGCAGCGCGACCGCAACCTCGGGGGAGCCCGGCCCGAAGGCCTTGCGGTAGACAGGGATCGCGTCGCGCAGATAGTCGCGCGCGGTTCGCATTTCCGCCTCGTTCTCGGTTGCCGATCCCTCGGTGTACAGCTCAACGCCAAAGGCGGTCAGCAAATCCGCGACCCTGACGCTGCCGGATCCGTATTGCGAGCGGTCAAGGGTCAGCTGCCGCTCGAACACCGCGATGCCGGAGGGCAGGCCCTGCTTCCGCACTGCCGCCATTGGGCGCTCCACCATTTGCTCGATCGCCTCGGGCGACAGGCGATCCTTGGTTTCGGGCGGAGGCCCGGCAGGCCAGGCCACCCAGACCGTGACCGCCAACAAGACGACCAGCAAGGCCGCAACGAATATCTTCGTCTGAAGATTCACGCAGCGACTTTGGAACGCGCGCCAAGTGCGATCAAGCTAGCGTCCGCTTTCCACCCATTGCGGACGCTAGGTCGCTCCAGCTTGCTACTGGTTGTGCTGAACAATCCCTTTTTCGACGACCACCAGCGCATTCTGAGCGGTCGGGATCGGCTTGCCGTTCTTGCCAACGGGCGGGACAGGCTTGAGCTGCACCGGAACTTCCGCGCACGCGCGCTGCACAAGCGCTGGATCGACGACCTGCTTGTGCTTCAGGAGGTTGATCCCGACTGAATCGATCAGGGTGCAGTCGGAAACCTGCCCAGCTTCGTTCAGATAGAACTGGATTTCGAACGGGTTCTCACTCGATTGCGGGGCCGGGCCTGGAATCCGGATGCCGAATTCCGGCGCTTTGAATCGGGTGTCCTCCCTGACGTTGGCGACCAAAATCAGCTTGCGATAAACGCCGACAACCTTCCGGCCGTCAGGCCCGTGAGCCGGTTCGAACACGGCGCGCATCCGGAGTCGGCTACACACGTACGGGCCCATCTGCGGGTTGCCGGCATGAACGTATCCCACGCAATTATCGAAATAACCGTACTTGTTGATGGTCATCTCGGCCACGACTACCGACAGCTCGCCTTTCGCCAGTCCCTGTGACGGCGTGTCGTAATAGTCAGACCACCAGTCGACCGTCATCACCGGTACGGGTGCGGTGGCAGCCGCCATTGCCATAAGGACGCTCAGCATCGGATGGAAAGCTGCCTCCCGATGCACCCGTTGTCTACACCCCTTGTGACGTGGCCGCTTTCCACCCATTGCGGACATTCGTGACCGGCACGCTCTGGTCTCATGCCCGCCCCATTCGCGCCCCATTGCGTTGCTTAAGGCCGGGTGCAGCATTAACGGGGCGAGCATGTCCGACCGCCAGCAGACCTACGCCAAAGTCCTCGAGCTCATCGAGCCCTTCAACAAGAAGGGCGTCGAAGTCACGGAGGCCACCCGCTTCGCCGCGGACCTCGAATGGGACAGCCTCACCGTGCTCGATTTCGTCGCCAATATCGAAGATGAATTCGACGTCCTCATCTCGATGAACCTGCAGGCCGAGATCGAGACCGTCGGCCAGCTCGTCGACGCGCTTGAGCGGCTGAAGGCGTGAGCGACCTCTTCTCCAAGTTCGACCCGCTGATCGAACTGCGCGAGACGTTGCTGAAGTCGGGCGTAACCGACCCCTTTAACCTCGTCATGGAACGGGTCGAAAGCCCGACCGTGGCGATCTGCAACGGCCGCCGCACGATCCTGCTCGGCACCTACAATTATATGGGCATGACGTTCGACCCGGACGTCGTCGCGGCCGGCAAGAAGGCGCTCGACGAGTTCGGCTCGGGGACGACCGGAAGCCGGGTCCTCAACGGTACCTACGTTGGCCACAAGGCGGTCGAGGAGGCGCTGAAGGATTTCTACGCCATGGACCATGCCATGGTCTTTTCGACCGGATACCAGGCGAACCTCGGCATCATTTCGACGATCGCCGGCAAGGATGACTACATCATCCTCGACATCGACAGCCACGCTTCGATCTACGACGGCTGCGCGCTCGGCAACGCCCAGATCGTCCCCTTCCGTCACAACGATATCGAGGCGCTCGACAAGCGCCTGAAGCGCATGCCGCCCGAAGCGGGCAAGCTCGTCATCCTCGAGGGCGTTTATTCGATGCTGGGCGACATCGCCCCGCTGAAGGAGATGGTCGCCGTCTCCAAGGCGGCGGGAGCGATGGTCCTCGTCGACGAAGCGCATTCGATGGGCTTCATCGGCGAGCACGGACGGGGAGTTGCCGAGGCCCAGGGCGTGCTCGACGATGTCGACTTCATCATCGGCACCTTCTCGAAATCGGTCGGAACGGTCGGGGGCTTTTGCGTTTCAAACCACCCGAAGTTTGAGATCCTGCGCCTCGTCTGCCGCCCTTACGTCTTCACCGCTTCGCTCCCTCCCTCGGTCGTGGCGACCGCGGCGACCTCGATCCGCAAGCTGATGGACAGCGCCGACAAGCGCGCTCACCTGTGGGAGAATTCAAAGCGCCTCCACGCAGGCCTTCGCCAGCTGGGGTTCAAGCTGGGGACCGAGGAGCCTCAGTCGGCGATCATCGCGGTGATCATGCCCGACCTCGAGAAAGGCGCAGCGATGTGGGAAGCCCTTTTGAACGAGGGCCTGTACGTGAACCTCGCAAGGCCGCCGGCGACGCCCGCGGGAATGACCCTCCTGCGCTGCTCGCTCTGCGCCCTGCACAGCGAGGAGCAGGTCGGCGAAATTCTCGGCATGTTCGCTGCGGCAGGCCGTGCGGTGGGTGTCATCGGCTGATTCAGGCCCGCCAATTGTGAAATAATTACCGTTCCGACTCCGCAATTATTCGTGTAAAGATGCCCCTGTTCCGCCGCAGCATCGGCGTGCCGAATCCGCAACTGGGAATGGCAGGCGCATCCCGCTGAAGGGAAGTGCCGTGCGCTTCCCATTGGGGAGAACCGGCCATGACCATCTGCAATGCGATACTGACGCCGATCGTGACGATCATTCATCTGTTCGTCACGATCCTTCGCACCATTGTCGAAACGGTTTGCAACTGGGTGACGACCACGATCACCGTGATCGAGGAGGTCGCCGAGAAGGTTTGCAGTTGGCTGCCGTGGCCGCTCGACAAGATCTGCGACTGGGTCAGGAAGCTCATCGAGGTCGTGAAGACCATCGTCGAGTGGGTGTGCGAAAACATCCTCAAGACCATCGTCGACGTGATCGAACTCATTCTCGAATATGTGATTTTCGTCCTTCACTGGGTTTGCTGGATCGTCGACTGGATCCTGTTTCGCTGGCTCGCGCTGCTGCTTTGCATGCTCGGGGTAGAGCTCAAGAAATGCATTCCGGTGTGCCTGACGATCCTCAGCGATCGCGAGAACAACCCTGTGATAACCGTTCAGCAGGCCAAGGACATGATCGCAGCCTCCAATAAACTGCTCACGCAGTGCAACATCATGCTCGAGATCAAAAGCATCCGCATTGTCCAAAAGCCGGATCTAATCACCAACGTTCCCACCGGCGCCGGGCAGATTTTTAACTGGGCATTCGCCTGGTTCTCGAGCAACGTCTGCGATTGCTGCAGCGGGGTCACCATCTATTTCGTACGCTCGCTCAGCAACGGGGCACGCGGTCATTCGATCCCTGGAACCAGCTTCATTCTCGTGGCTGTTGACGCCCTCGTCGATGACGCGACGATTGACCACGAAATCGGGCATTTGTCGGACCTTTGGACGCACTCCTCCGAAACGGGCAACGTCATGTCCGTTTGGAATGGGACGACGCGTACGAAGCTCAGCAAGTTCCAGTGCTGCATGATCGGATCGTCTCGCTTCTCACATGCGTGCGGTCATCGCGATTGAGGGCGCTCGAAGGACATTCGCTGCGGCAGGCCGTGCGACTGGCTGCATAAGCTGAGTTGAATCAGCAAAATCGGGGGAACCTTTGGCTTTCGCCAAGTGGTTAACGGGACTACATTGGGTCCGATGATCGGGGATGGGGACGACATCCGCTTCGACTGGAGGCGCGGGGGTGCTGCCGCCGCCGGTCTGATCGCGGCTCTCATCCTGCTCGCGATGGTGTGGCTGGTTGCAGCCGCCAATAGCTCGCGCGAGCAGGCGCTGGCGGCTGAGCGGCACGCCTATGACGTCGCGCTGGTCGTCCGGAACGTCAGCTCGAACGTCTCGCGCTCGGAGGCCGCGCTCGCCCGCTTCGTGTTGGATGAGCAGGTCAAACCGAACGGCAACATCTACGCCAGCGACTGGCAACTCGCCGGCTTCCAGATCGGCCAGCTCCAGAAGCTCGTCCGCGGTAACCCGGACCAGGAGCTTCGGGTCGCCCAGGTCCAGCAGCTCTACCGGGTGCGCGGCGACGAACTCTCGCTCGCCGCCCGGGCGGCCCTCCAGAAGCAGGGCCAGGCGGGAATCAGCTATTATTACCAGGCGTCGAGGTCAGGCACTGGCCAGAAGCTCGACGACCGGCTGGAAGCGATCACGCGCGCCGAGCGTGAGGCGCTCCGCGACAAGATCGCACAGAGCCAGTTCTTTTCCTCCGAGGCCGACCGATTCACCGATTATCTGAGCTGGCTTGGGGTTCTCGTCGGCATCGGCGCGGTTTTCCTGGGCGTTGTCGCGGTCCAGGCGCTTCGCCAGAATGCGCTCGCCAGGAAGCAGATCGAGAGCGAGGCCGAACGCTCCGAGGTGCTCGAGCAAGCGGTGCGCGAGCGTACGCAGGAGCTGTGGGAGGCGAACAAGGCGCTGAAGGCCGAGGCCGCCGAGCGCGAGGCCGCGGAAGCTCAGCTGCGCCAGGTCCAGAAGATGGAGGCGGTGGGCCAGCTCACCGGCGGCATCGCCCACGACTTCAACAATATGCTCGCCGTCGTCGTCGGTGGAATCGACCTAGCGCAACGCCGCCTCAACGGGCCGCGGCGGGAGGTGTTGATGCATTTGCAGAACGCTATGGAGGGGGCGACTCGCGCGGCCGCGCTGACCCGGCGCCTTCTGTCCTTCGCGCGCTCCGAGCCCCTTCTTCCCGAGCGTCTCGACAGCGGAGACCTGATCGGCGGAATGTCCGACCTCCTCGACCGCACGCTCGGAGAACGCATTCGGGTCGAAGTCGATCTGGCGCCCGAAACCTGGCCGACTTACGTCGATCCCCACCAGCTCGAGAATGCCATCGTCAACCTCGCCGTCAACGCTCGCGACGCGATGGACGCCCAGGGCATGATGCGGATCGCCACCACCAACGTGAAGCTAGCGGCGAACGAAGTCGGAGATGTGCGCGCGGGCGATTATGTGAGGATCAGCGTCACCGATACGGGCTGCGGAATGACCAAGGAAGTGTTGGAGCGCGCGTTCGAGCCCTTCTTCACGACGAAGCCCGTCGGCAAAGGCACCGGCCTCGGTCTCTCGCAGATCTTCGGCTTCGCGCACCAATCGGGCGGCGAAGTCGGGATCGAGAGCAAGGTCGGGAAAGGAACGACGGTCTCCATCTACCTTCCGCGCACCGAAGCCGCAGCGCCCATCCGGATTCGTCCGGCGCCGCAACAGGCCGATTCAGAGGCGCGAGTCCCGGGCGCTCGGATCCTACTGGTCGAGGATGACCCTCGGGTCCGCGCTGCAACCGTGGGCGCGCTCGAGGATCTGGACTATGAGCCGGTCGCCTGCTCCAGCGGCGCCGAAGCGATCGAGCTTTTCAAAACGCGCGAGTTCGACCTGGTGATCAGTGACGTGATCATGCCCGAGATGACCGGCCCCGAGCTCATCCGGCATCTGAAATCCACCCAGACCCACGATTTCGCCGTGCTGTTCGTCACCGGCTATGTCGGCGAAGGCGAGAGCGACGACTTGAGGAGCCATGAGCTGCTGCGCAAACCGTTTACGGTCGGTGCGCTCGCGAGCTCCGTTTCAGCCGCGCTGGGTAGGGTGCCTAACGAACCGCCCCGGAGCTCAAAAGCCGCGGCAAAAGGCTGATCGCGGCGAGCAGCGGGTGCCGCCGCTGCCACGGCTTCAATTCGATCTTCGTTCCGGCGTGGCGGTTGATCTTCCACGCGATGTAATCCGCCCCGCCGGCGAAGGTGAAGCTGGCCTTGGCGAGGCGGAGGACGGACAGTCCCTTCCCTTCGATCCTGCGCCACGTCCATGTACCGGCCGGCCGAACCGCCTTGGCAGCGGCAAGCGCAGGCCCTGTGAATCGCTCGTAACGCTGAGGCTCCAAGTCGACGACCGAGGCTGCCCTGCCCGTCCGCTCGGCGCGCAGCTCCGCTGAATAGGTCAGTGCGAACGCGCGTCGCCAAAGGTCGAGCGGCGGCTCGTCGGCAAGCGGGCCGGCCGCGGCGAGCAAGGTCGGCGCGGCGCGGCTGACGGCATCGACCGCGCGGTCGCGGGCCTGCTCATCGGCAATCCACACCAGCCGTGACGGCTGAGCGAAGCGCGCCCAGACCGAGACACTGCTCGTTTCAGGGCCGTTCAGGCGGTGGAAGTCCGCCTCGCTCAGAACCGCATATTTGGCGGCGAGACCGTCATGCTCAAAATAGAAGACGTTTGGCGGGATCAGTGCGTTCGCGACCGCAAGCCAGCGCTTCGGATATGCCCTCCGATAGTCCGACACGATCAGGTAGAAATCGAGCATCAGCCCGTCGAGCCGCTTCTGCCGGAGGCATGAGCCGTAGAACAGCACCGCCCGGCTTGCCTCACCATGCTTAGCGGCGACCGCCGTGGCCATCGCCTTCACCTGGCGATCGACAGGCAGGCTCAGCTCCTCGGCGACGAGCGAACGGAGTTCGGACATAAGGGAGAGATTACGCCGCCAGCTTGACGAACGACAGCGGCGCCGCGGGCTTCAAGTTGATGGGGCTTCCGACTTCAGCGCGGAAGGTCTCCCCGTCGAGGATGACGTCTGAGCTGTCGCCCTCGATGGTGATTTCATTGGCTTCCTCAAAATGGACGCCGCGCACTTTCGACCGGCCGAGCTTGCCGAGAAGGCTCGCTGCGAACCCGCGGATGAGCGACATCGGCTGCTGCTCGATCGCAAGCAGCTTCAGCACGCCCTCGCGCCGTCCGCCGAGCTCCCCCGAAAGCAGGAGTTTTTCCAGCGTTGTCACGGCGAGCAAGGAGAAGCGCCCGCTGATCATGTCTCCCTCCTCCCGGAGTGAGACGTTGAGTGGCTGGGGATCGGGCGGAAGGAAGTTCGATTTCACTCGCAGCACCATCTTCGCAAGCAGCGCGATCGCGGTGATTACGTGCGCAAAGCTGTTGGGCAGGCCGAGCGGATAAATCTTGTTCCGGCAATAGAGCATCGTGTCGGCGAGCCCCGCCCCGCCGAGGAACATGCCGATCACCGGGCGGTCCCCGTTTTCGCCATTCCTGAGCGCGATCAGCTCGCGGGCCACGACGTACGGGGTGATATCCCCCTGGGCGATCTCGATCAGCCGCTCGAGTGCCGTGATCGGGTCGCCGTGCGCGCCGAGGTCGAGCGCGATGAGATTGGTCTTGCCGCTGGGAAGGACGGCGACCGGCGGTGGTGCCACTCCAAAATGACCGCCATTGTAGAGCTCAGTCAGAGCGGCCTGGACGGTTCCGTCGCCGCCATTGATCACCAGCACCTTGGGCCGGATCCGGGCGATCGTGCGGAGCGCGTCGCCGACCTGGTGCGCATGCTCGACCTCATAGTGGAAGATGTCGGGATGGTCCGCGCAATAAGCCCGGATGCGCGGCAGCTGAGCGAGGTTGCCCGTCGACTTCGGATTGGACAACAGCGCGATCCTCGGCCGGTTCATCATGAACGAGCCGTCGCAATCAGCACGGAAGGCGATTTCATCATGATTTCACGAGCCGCTTCGCTATAGGACCTCACTCGGACCGGCCCAGCCCGACCAAGGCCAGGCTGAATCCGTCCGTTATGCAGTGTCGGTCGCCTTTGCGGCCAAATGATGGTGTCAGGACGACCAAATTTGCGCCAGCTGTCCTTGATCGACCGTTACCTAGCCCGCTCGATCGCGGTGCCGTTGCTCGGGTCGCTGATCCTCGCCGCGATGCTGCTCGTGCTCGACAAGATGTTGCGGCTTTTCCAGTACGTGGTCGACGCGGGCGGGCCGGTCAGCGTCGTCTGGCGGATGCTCGCCAATCTCCTTCCGGAATATCTCTCTCTCGGCATTCCAATCGGACTGATGCTCGGGGTCCTGCTCGCCTTCCGCAAGCTCGCTCTGTCGTCGGAACTCGACGCGCTGCGCGGCATCGGCGTCAGCTTCGGCCGACTGCTGCGCGTTCCGTATTTCTATGCGGTGCCGCTCCTGGCGCTCAACCTCTTCATCGTCGGCTATCTCGAGCCCTGGTCGCACTACCGCTACGAAGGGCTGCGCTTCGATCTTAAGTCGGGTGCTCTTGGAGCTGCGATCAAGGTCGGCGAGTTCAACAATCTCGGCCGCAGGCTGACGCTCCGGATCGACCGCAGCGAGAATAACGGCACCCAGCTGCACGGCATCTTCGTCCAGATGGACGACAAGAATGGGATGAGTGTCGCTGCAACCGCCGAGCGCGGGCGCTTCCTCGCCACCGACGACCCCGACACGATCCTGTTCCGGCTCATCAAGGGCCGGCTCGTCCAGGAATCACCCAAGTTCCCGGCGCCGCGGACCCTGTCGTTCGAAACCTACGATCTTCCGGTAAACCTTCCGGTGATCGACCAATTCCGGCGCCGCGGGGGCACGCAGGCCGAAGAGCTCTATCTCCATGAGTTGTTCGCCCTCGGCTATCTCGGCGGGACGTCGGATCTCCACCAGAAGCTCGAGGCTCGGGCCAATCTTAACTTCCGCCTGGTGGAAGTCGCGATGATGCTCCTCCTGCCGCTGCTCGCCGTCGCGCTCGCGGTGCCTCCGAAGCGGAGCTCGTCGTCGCTCGGAATCTTCCTCTCGATCGTGATCGTCGTCGCCTATCACAAGGTCAATCAATATGCCGAGCAGATGGCGTCCCAGGGGCGCGTCGATGCGATTGTCGGGTTGTGGGTGCCGTTCCTGCTGCTGGGGGTGATGATCGTCTGGATGTATCACGTCCTCGCGCACAAGCCCGGAGGCCAGCCGATCGGAGCGCTCGAATTTGCAGCGTCCAGGAGCTGGCGGTTCATTCGCGGGATCCTGCCGCGGCGAGGGCGCCTGAACCCGGCATGATCAACCTCAACCTCTTTCCATCGCGCAAGCTCGCCTCTTACCTCGTTCGGCTGTTCGTAACTCGCAGCCTTGCGGTGCTGGTCGCGCTCGTACTGATCCTGATGACGCTCGACCTGCTCGGCGAGTCCGGCAAGATCCTCGCGGTTCCAGGCAACGGCGATTCAGAACTCTGGCGCTACGTCGGGCTTCGAATCCCGCTCATCATTTCACGCTTTCTACCGTTCTCGGTTTTGCTGGGAACGCTGATTGCCTTCGTCGGCCTCAATCAGCACAGCGAAGTGGTAGCGATGAAAGCCGCCGGCATTTCGGCGCATCAGATTCTGGCCCCCCTGATCCTTGCCAGCCTCGGCGTCGCCGCCATCCTGTTTGCGTTCAACGAGACCGTCGTCGTCAAATCCGCGCGTGTCGTCACCGCCTGGTCGGACAATGATTACAAGCCGATCCCACCGGAAAGCGGGGTCATGTCCAACGTCTGGTTGCTGAATGGCGAGGACTTAATACGCGCCGGCCGCGTGTCCGGGGCTGGCCCGACCTTCCAGGCCGACGCGCTCGCAATCTACGACCGGACAGGGGGTGAGCTGTCGCGTGTCATCCGGGCCGACACTGCGATGCCCCGGCCTGGGACCGGAATGTGGGTGCTCGAGAACGCGCGCGTCTACGACGCAGCCATGAACCTGGTGATGAAGCAGCCCCGAATGGACGGCCTTGAAGGTGTGACGCCGGAACAGCTGACGCTGGCCAAGGTCGACCCGACGCAACTCGATTATTGGACTTTGCAGCAAAGGGTCGGCGAGCTCGAACGCGCGGGCCGCCCGACGGATGAAGCTCGAGCCGGGCTTGCCCACAAGATTTCCCAACCGCTGTCGATCCTGCTGATGCCGCTGCTCGCCGCGGTCGCGGCCTTCGGCCTTGCGCGCTCGGGCCAAGTACTGCTCCGCGCCTGCGTCGGCATGGCGCTTGGCTTCGCCTATTTCGTTGCCGACAATTTCAGCCTCGCGATGGGCAATAGCGGAGCCTATCCCCCGCTCATTGCGGCATGGGCGCCGTTCCTCCTCTTCTTGCTGATCGGCGAAACGGTCCTGGTGCGGACCGAAGAGTAGCTATTCCGCCATCGTTTCGTTCGACCCGCCGAAAGCATCGGGGAAGTCCTTGAACTTCGGCAGGCCGTCGCGGATCGGAAGCACGCTCTCCTGGTAATTGACGTGCAGCCCCGGCTGGAAGTCATAGCCCTTTAGCGTTTCCGAATGGATGTCGATCATGCCGATCGTCGGGTGATTGATCAGAACCTGGCCGCCGCAATTGGCGCAATGCCGTCGGTCCGAAAAATCGGTCTTGCTGTAACCCTTCAGCTGCTCTTCGCCGCGAGTCACGGTGACGGCGTCCTTCGGCCAGACGGTGAACCCGCGGACCGGCGCGCCCGCGATGCTGCGACAGGATTCGCAATGGCAGTAACCCTGCGCCACCGGCTCACCCGTGACCTCGACCGCCACCTGGCCGCAAAAACATTCTCCCGAGTGAACCTGACCGTCTGCCATGTTCCAACTCCTGCTGATGATGATGTGCCGATCCCTACAATCGTCACCGGAACGAAGCGAGTTAAATGGACGAGGACCGCTCCCGACTGGGGAGCGGTCCTCCACCTGGCCGTCAAAAAGCGAAGATGTCGCCGTTGATCACCAGATGATCGTTTGCGGCTTCGAAGCCCGTGATGTGAACCGTGGCGCCTGACAAGCCGGTTATGGTGATGTCGCCGCCGCCGTTGTTGGTCACCGTGACCGGATCATCGTCAAAGATGTTGATGGTATCGGACACGCCGTCACCCAAGCCGTTGATGCCAAGATTGACGTTGAACAACGTGACGCCCGTGCCGGTCGGATCGTTGATCGTCACCGTGTCCGTGCCGGCGAGCGCGTTGACGGTCACCGTCTCAACATGGTCGAGGTCCATGACGATCGTGCCCTGGGCGCGTGTGAACAGGGCATGGTCGCCGCTCGCCGTAAAGGTGAACTGCTCGTTGGCGGCAAAGCCGTTGAACAGAAGCTCGTCGGTGCCGCTGCCGCCATGCACGATGTCGCTGCCGTCTCCCTGGTCCCAACGAAACACATCGTTGCCTGCCCCGAGAAACGCGACGTCGGCACCCTGATCACCGTCGAGGAAATCGTTGCCGTAGCCGCCAAGGAGGGTGTCGTTGCCAGCGCCGCCGGCAATGAAATCGTTGCCGCCACCGCCGGAAAGCAGATCGCTGCCTGCGCCGCCGAACAGCGAGTCATTGCCGTCCTGGCCGAACAGCGAATCGTTTGAGCTCCCGCCAGTCAGCGTGTCGTTGCCGTCGCCGCCGAACAATTGCGCGGCCGGCAGCGGACCATTGGTCTCGTCGAGCGTGATCACGTCGTTGCCGTCGCCGCCGTTGACCCGGATCAGGTCGGTGTTGGTAACGGTCGGATCGCCGTCGACTGCCTCGCCGTTGACGAACAAATGCCCGCCGGTATCGCGGCTGATGGTGATGTCATTATCGCCATCACCACCGGTGACGAACAGGTTATGAAGATGGTTCTGAAATTTGCTATTGATGCTCATTGTTGAAAACTCTTTCCTCACTAATGGGAATATTCACCTTGGTAGATGAAAGAACGCCACAACGATGTTCTTAGTGTCTACCTGAACACGATAGGTTCACGATGATTATTGTGAGGCATTTTTTGGGTACAAAGTGCCGCTCTTCGGAAGCAATGCTTCACGAAGTTGAGAGGTCTTCCGACACGGTAATCCGGTCTTAGCGGGCGGCCCGGGCGGCGGCCATGACCGATCAACCGGACAAATTGATTAGAACGCCGTTTACAATCAATTTTCTCGATTACAGAAATCGGCTGGATGCAAATCAGGAAGCGCGAACGCGCTCATCCCCGGCTGTTCGCGGTGTCCTGATTCCGAAAGGCCTCTTCACCCGCATCCGACACCTCGACCCATTTGGGATCCGGAGCGGCCCCGGGGGCATAGGCATCATTCCAGTTCCACCACTTGTACGTCGGAGTCTGGGGATAGTCCTTCGGTGAGTCCTCCCAAATCTCCTGCCGACCGAGCGCGGTAATATCGAGGTAGTTCCAGGTCCCGCCCATCTGTTCGTCGCCGCGATTGTTGACGAAATAGGTGCGGAAGACACGGTCGCCGTCACGGAAAAAAGCGTTGGTGCCGTGCCATTCGTCCACCCCGAAATCCGCGTCAAAGTCGTCGGTCAGGGTATACCAGGGGATGTCCCAACCCATCCGCTCCTTCAACCGCGCAATGTCACCCTGTTCTGCGCGCGACGCAAACACGAGCGTTGTGTCCCTGGCATTCAAATGAGCGACGTGAGCGACCTGGTCGGCAACCATCGAGCAGCCGATGCAGGCATGATCCGGCCAGCCGTGCACGCCGGGCTCGAAGAAGGCGCGGTAGACGATCAGCTGCCGGCGGCCCTCGAACAAGTCGACCAAGCTGACTTTGCCCCGCGGCCCTCCGAACTCATAGGCTTTTTCGACCGGCATCCACGGCATCCGCCGGCGCTCGGCCGCCAGCGCGTCGCGGGCGCGAGTCAAAGCCTTTTCCTTGACCAGCATCCGCTGCCACGCCGCGTTCCACTCCTCCGGCTCGACGATCGGCGGCCTGGACATTGGCAATTCACTGGTCGTGGCTTGGGTGGTCGTCGTCATCGTTCTGTCCTTTCCGGCGTCGCGTCACCAGCAACGCGCTTAAGCCCCCTGCGGAAGCCCCGCCGATCGCAATCCAGGCGAGCGTCGATGCGCAAATCGGGCACATTGCTCAGCCCTCCAGCGCTTTCTTCACCGCTTCGCGCGATTGCATGTGCAGCGCCCAGAAATTCTTGACGCTTCGTCCCGCGAGCTTCTCTTCGAGCACCGCGAGATGCGAGGTCCAGCCGCTACCGAAATCCTGCGCTCCGACCGGGCTGACGATCCCGCTGTGGGTGAGCACCAGCCGCGTTTTCGCGCCCTCGGGAAACAGCTCGTAGGTGACGGTCCCGTTCTTGCCGCCCTGGAAGCTGGTCTCGAGCAGGCGCGGCGGTTCGAAGCGGGTAACCTTCTCGGTCCAGGTCGCGCCTTTGGACGCCGCGTAGCTTTCCGGATACGGCACGTCGTCACTCGAAAGCTTGTCATGGTCGACGAGCAGGTCGAACTCGCCGACGCCGGTGACATCGGTCCCGCCCATGAACCATTGCTGCCGAAGCTCGGCCTCGGTGAGGTAACGCCAGACCTTTTCAACCGGCGCGTCAAGCGTGCGTTCGAGCCGGATCGTGTCCGGCGCGATCTTTTCGAGGGGCACGCGAATCTGTGCCGCAGCTTCAGTCATTGTCCTTCTCCTTTTCCTTGTCGCGTTCGATCAGCGCCGCGAGGCGATCGAGGCGGACATTCCAGAATTTCTCCCACTGGCGCAGCCAGTTGGTCGCTTGTTCGAGCGGCCCGGCGTTGAGTTGGATGAGGTGCGTGCGCCCGACCTTGCGCCGGACAAGCAGCCCGGCGTCTTCGAGCACCTTCACGTGCTTCGATGCGCCGGCGAAGCTCATGCTGAGCGGGCCGGCGAGTTCGCCGATCGACTTTTCGCCAAGCGCGAGGCTGGCGAGCATCCCGCGACGCGTCGGATCCGCGAGCGCGTGAAAGGTTATGTCCAGGTGATTCTCAACCATGCAGTTGAATATGCGCGAGTCGCGCGCAATTGTCAACCGATCGGTTGAATAACCTAATTAGACTGAGTTCAGCGCATTCGCGAAGTCGGCAATGAGGTCGTCGGCATCCTCGACTCCAATCGACACTCGGACCAGGTTCGGAGTGATCCCGAGCTGCGCCTTGCGTTCGTCGGGCACCGAAAGGTGAGTCATCGCGGCCGGGGCGCTGGCGAGCGTCTCCGTCCCGCCAAGGCTGACGGCGAGATGCGCGATCTTGAGCGAATCGAGGAGGGCAAACGCCTCCTTCTCCCCACCATTGAGGTAGAGCGAGAAGGTCGAGCCGGCACCCGTGCAGTGGCGGCGGTAGATGTCGGCCTGCCGCGATTGCTCGTCGAGGAAGCCCAGGTAACCGACGCTTTCGACTTTCGGGTGGCTTTTCAGGAATTCGCAGACCTTGGCGGCGTTCGCGCCCGCGCGTTCCATCCGCATTTCGAGGGTCTCGAGACTGCGGAGCAGCATCCAGGCCGTGTTCGGGTCGCAGATCGTGCCGATCGTATTGCGGATCATCCGCACCTGATTGATGAGGCCCTTCTCACCGACCAGCGCCCCGGCGACGAGATCGCTGTGACCGCCGACATATTTGGTGAGGCTGTAGATCGACAGGTCGGCGCCGTTGCTGAGCGGCTTGGCCCACAGCGGACCAAGGAACGTGTTGTCCATCGCGATCGGCGGGCGGGCGTCGGCGCCGAACGCAGCGTCGCGCGCGGCCGCGACCGCCTCGACATCGACCAGCTGGTTGGTCGGGTTCGCCGGGCTTTCGAGGTAGATCAGAGAGACCCGGCCCTTCTCCTTGCCCTTGGCGATGGCGGCGTCGATCTCCTCGCGCGTCGCGCCCGATGGGAAGTCGACCCACGTCACGCCGAACTGGCCGAGGATCTTGGCGATCAGTGTCTCGGTCGCGGCGTAGAGCGGCCCCGAATGGACCACGCAGTCGCCGGGCCGGACGAAGGTCAGCAGCAAGGTCGCGATCGCCGCCATTCCGCTGGCGAAGGCAAGCGCGTCGTCGGCCTCCTCCCAGACGCTCAGGCGATCCTCGAGGATCTCCTGGTTGGGGCCGTTGAAGCGCGAGTAAATGAGGCCCTCGGCGCCGCCCGGACGCTTGCCAGTGACACCTTCGAAAAAGCGTTTGCCAGCCGCAGCATTCTCGAACGCGAAGGTCGAGGTAAGGAAGATCGGCGGTTTCAGCGACCCTTCGCTGAGCTCGGGATCGAAGCCGTAGCCGAGCATCAGGGTTTGGGCCTTGAGCTTGTGGTTGCCGATCTTCGTCGGCGACGGCCGCGGCGGCCGGTGGTGGAGGGTGTCGTCGTCGGTGGGCAAGGGAGTCTCCTCGGTCGCCGCCGCGCTAGGCCGCGGGTATCGGCAGGGCAAGTTGAACTTCAGGGCAAGGCGATAAGGCTGGCTTGTCGTCCGTAATCGGCGTCGCCGCGGTGAGTTGCACGGCGGTAGCTATAGAAGCGATCGGGTTCGGCGTAGGTGTCGAGATGCAAGGCCTCTACCTGCTCGATTCCGGCAGCGATGAGGCGATGCACAACGTAAGCCGGAAGGTCGAAGTGGGGCTTTCCCGTCGCACTCTCAGCGAAGAAGCGCTCGCTTCCCGGCTCCTCGATCTGAAAGCGCTGCCGAAAGCGGTCGTCCACTTCGTAGGAAAGCTGCGCGATGCACGGCCCGACGGCGGCGGCGATCCGATGCTTACGTGCACCCAATTTCTCCATCGCCGCGATCGTTGAATCAGTGACGCCGGCAAGCGCTCCGCGCCAACCTGCATGCGCAGCGCCGATCACCCCAGCCTCATTGTCCGCGAAAAGAACCGGCGCGCAATCGGCCGTAAGAATGCCAAGCAGCAGCTTCGGCCGATCGGTGACCAATGCATCGGCGTGGGGGCGATCCGCCTGCGACCACGCATGGTCGGCATAGACGGCCTCCGCCGAATGAACCTGGTGGACTGTTACCAGCTCGGCGCCGGGAAGGACGGCTTCGATCGCCAGTCGCCGGTTCTTCCCGATCGCGACGCGGTCGTCCTTGCTGCCGTAGCCGACGTTGAGCCCGGCAACTTCTCCTGTGGACACGCCGCCACGGCGTCCGAGGAAGCCGTGCGGGACCGTTCCGAGCGACATCGCTCGAATAACTTCAATCCCGCTCACAAGACCTTCCTCATGATCACGTCCTCGTCGGCATGACTGCCGACCATGAAGTCGTAACGTCCCACCGCCTCAAATCCGTACCGGTCATAGAAGCGCCGTGCACGGTGATTCTCGGTGAACACGGTCAGATAGATTTCCTCGGCGCCGCGGCGCTTCGCCTCGGCGAGCGCCCAATCCATCAGATCATGCGCGATGCCGGCGCCGTGATGCTCCTTGAGGAGGTAAAGCTGGTCGAGCAGAAGGGCCGGGCGGCTGGTTTCGACCGGCAGCTTTTGCGGGCCGATTCTCACATAACCGACCGGCTCCCCATCGACTTCGGCGATTCGAAACGCGCATTCCGGGTCGCTGAGCTGGGTTTCCCATTCCTCGAGACCGAACTTTGAAAGAAAGGTCTCCAGATCTTCGGCCCGATAGAGATGGGCAAAGGTATCGCAAAAGCTGGTGTCGAAGATGCGGTCGAGCGCGGCGGCGTCCTTCGGGCTTGCGTCGCGATAGGTGACCGTCATGCGAAGCCCGCCGGCTGCGGCCAGTCGGCCGAATGGATCGCGATCACCTTGAACAGGTCCCCCATCTGGTCCGGCGCGGTCAACCGATCGAGCGCGGCCTGGATTTCGGCGGCTTTGCCAGGATTGGCCTTGCCGAGGGTGTCCGCGCGCACGCCGATCCCGAGGCGGTCGAGCCACTCCCCTTGTGCGACGAGGGGGGCGACAGCCGCTCCCGCGTCTCGCGCCGCCGCCGCGACCGCCTCGAAGTCGACATGGCTGGTCAGATCCTGCTCGCCTGGATTGTCGAGCACTGGGGCGAAGCGATGCCCGCGCACCGCCTGCAGGGTATCGCCCGGCGCGCTCTTCGCGTGGCCGTAGTCGATAAAGAACGCGGCGCCGCCCTTCGCGGCCAGGCACGTGGCAATGGCTGCAACGGCCGCCTCACGCGCCGGGGAGGTCTCGACGATGTCTCCGTCCCGGTCGAACGCCAGTCCGCCGGCAGCCACGAGGACGCGCCGCTCAACGCCGCCGACAAACTGGCGGATCGGCAGAGCGTCGAGAAACTCGTTGGCGACGAGCAGGAGAGGCTTGGCCGGAAGGTCCGGGATCTCCTCATGCCAATGGGCGACAGACAGCGCTTTCTCCTGCCTGGTCCGAAGAGCGGGGCTGGTCTCGACGAGGTGAACTTCGCCTTCGAAACCCGCAGCCCGGAGCGCCTTCAGCGCGTCGCTTGCCAACGTCCCCCGCCCCGGCCCAAGTTCGACGTAGATTGCATCGCTCGGCTTGCCTGCACGGGTCCAGCTATCGGCCAGCGCCGCGCCCACCATCTCCCCGAACATCTGGCTGACCTCCGGAGCGGTGATGAAGTCGCCCTTCGCTCCCAACGGATCGCGCGTCGCGTAATAATATGCGTTGCAGGCCTCCATATAGGCCTCGAGAGTGATCGATCCTTCGGCTGCGATGCGCTCACGAAGCGCCCGCTCGAGCGGGGTCACGCCCCACCTCCCGCTTCGTGCGGGAGGGCCATTCTAGGCAACGCTGTCTGGGCCGGCGAACGGTTCGACGCGGACGCGCCGGCGCTTGGCGGTGAGCATCAGGTACAGCCCGCCGAGGATCATCGGCAGCGACAGCCACTGGCCCATGTGAAGGCCGGTCATCTGCGCGAATTGGACGAGCTGCGAGTCCGGCTCGCGGATGAATTCCAGCCCGAAGCGGAAAGCGCCGTAGAAGAACAGGAACGCTCCGACGAGCTTGCCCGGCTGGTAGCGTGCGTCGGTCTTCCAGAACATCCACCCCAGGATCGCGAACAGGACGATGCCTTCCAGCACGGCCTCATACAGCTGGCTGGGATGGCGCGGAGGGCCGAGGATCAGGCCTAATGGCGTCTGTTCCTGGAAACGGATGGCCCAGGGTACGGTCGTCACGGCGCCCCACAATTCCTGGTTCACGAAATTCGCGAGGCGCCCGAAGAAAAGCCCGAAGGGGACGCAGCAGGCGACATAATCGTGAAGGCGCAGCCAGTTGAGCTTCTCCTTGTGCGCCAGATAGAAGATTCCGAGCGAGGTTCCGATCACCCCGCCATGGAACGACATTCCGCCGTCCCACAGCCTCAGGATCTCGATCGGGTGCCGCAGGTAATCGCCGAGATTGTAGAACAGCACATAGCCGAGACGGCCGCCGAGGATGATCCCAAGCGCGGCGTAGAAAACCAGGTCGTCGGCATGCTTGCGGCTCATCGGCGAGCCCGGCTTCCTGGTCAGTCTCAGGAGGTACCAATAGCCGATGAAGATTCCGGCGAGGTAGGCGAGGCTGTACCACCTCAAATCGAACTTCCAGATGTGAAGTGCGACAGGCGAAAGGCCGAGATCGGGAAAGGCGGTGAAGCGTGAATACTCGTCGGCTTGCAAGGTCTTCCCCCTTTTGGGTCAGCGCCTCATAAGGTGCGCGGCAAGAAAGGCAAAGGAGCCCCAAGCGAGACATGCAGACCGAGCTCGACCGCAAGTATGACGAGAAGCTGGCCGAGGTCACTGCGCCCGGCGGGCGGCTGGTCATCGGCGAGGACGAGCAGGGCCGCGCCATCGTCACCAACTTTCCCGACACCCTGCCCTCGTTGTTCCGCACCTTTTGCGCGCTTTATCCCGAGGTTGAGGCGATCGTCTGCGGCGACGAGCGCCTGACCTTCGCCGAGCTCGATCGAATCTCCGAATGCGTCGCCCACGGTCTCGCCGCGCGCGGGATTTCGAAGGGCGACCGGGTCGGGATCGCGATGCGCAACTGCCCCTCATGGGTCGCCGCCTTCATGGGCATCGTCAAGGCGGGCGGAATCGCCACCCTGCTCAACGGCTGGTGGGAATATCAGGAGCTCGAGCAGGCGCTGGCCCTGGTTGAGCCGAAGCTGGTGATCGCCGACGCTTCACGCGCCAAGCGTATCGCTACTTCCTGCGCGGCCTGCGATGTCCTCACCATTCCGATCGAGCTTCCCCTGGAGCAGGCGATGGCCGAGCTTCTCCACGACCGCGACGAGGACAGCGAGCTTCCCGAGATCGCGCCTGAGGACGACGCGACGATCCTGTTCACGTCCGGGTCCACCGGCGAATCCAAGGGAGCATTGTCGACCCATCGGGCGGTGACGACTGCAACTTACGCCTATGCGACGGGCCTCATCGTTCTGCTCGGAATACTCACCGACGAAGGCAATGCGCCGACGACCCAGGCTCGCACGCTCCTCAGCGTGCCGCTGTTCCATGTCACCGGGGAGCTTCCGGTGATGATCAACAGCTTCGTCATCGGCCGCTGCATGGTGGTAATGACGAAGTGGGACGCGGGCGAGGCGCTGCGGCTGATCGAGCAGGAGAAGATCACCTATTTCGTCGGAGTGCCAACGATGAGCCTCGAGCTCATGAACCATCCCGACCGGGACAAATACGACCTCTCCTCGCTTCGCGACATCACCGGCGGCGGCGCGCCGCGGCCCATTTCTCACGTGGAGCGCCTGAAGGCGGAGTTCCCCAACGCGCAGCCGGCGCTCGGCTACGGCCTCACCGAGACGAACGCGGCTGGATGCGCAAACTATTGGGGAAATTACGCGGCCAAGCCCGCTTCGACGGGCCGCGCGCAAAAGCCGCTTGTCGAGCTCGCGATCCTTGGGCCCGGCGACGAGCATCTTCCAACCGGCGGAGTGGGTGAGATCGCGATCCGCACCGCGGCCGCCATCAAGGGCTATTGGCGCAATCCCGAAGCCACCGAGGCGCTGTTCACCCCTGACGGTTACGTCCGGACCGGCGACGTCGGCTATCTCGACGAGGACGGCTATTTGTTCATCGTCGACCGCAAGAAGGAGATCATCATCCGCGGCGGCGAGAATATCAGCGCGGCAGAGGTCGAGGCGGCGTGCTACGCCTGTCCCCAGGTTGCGGAAGTGTCGGTGTTCGGAGCACCCGACGAGCGCCTCGGCGAAGTTCCGGTGGCAGTCGTGCTCGCGAAGTCGGGCGAGCAGCTGCGCGAAGACGACCTGCGGAGCTTCCTCGACGGGCAGCTCTCCAAATTCAAAATTCCAGCCCGCTTCATCTTCACCGACGAACCCCTGCCGAGGCTCGGCACGGGGAAGATCGACCGCCGCGCCCTGAAGGCGCAGTACGCGCGTTGAAGCTCGACCGCCGAACTGTTCTGATCGGAGGCGGAGTCGGGGTCGGCCTGGTCGTCGCATTCTCGCTCTGGCCGCGTCATCTCGGCAGCGACCTGCCCGTCAAAACCGGCGAACAGGCCTTTGGGAACTACATCAAGATCGGTCGCGATGGCCGTGTGACCGTGGCGGTGCCCCAGGTTGAAACCGGACAGGGGATCTGGACTGCGCTTCCGCAGATCGTCGCCGACGAGCTCGGAGCGGCGTGGGAGACGGTCGCCGTCGAACCGGCGCCGCTCACCGGGGAATACGCGAACTCACTGGCGGAAAATAAGCTTCGGATCACCGCGGAATCGACTTCCGTTCGGGCGTTCGAGCGACCCCTTCGCGAGACCGCGGCGATCGCTCGCGCCATGCTGATCGGAGCCGCGGCCGACCGCTGGAACATCAACCCGCGCGAATGCGAAGCTGCCGACGGCTTCGTGATCAACGGTGTCCGCACCTTCAGCTTCGCCGAACTCGCCGAAGAAGCCGCAGACCGCACGCCTCCGCGCCGGGCGCCGCTCCGGACCGGCAGCAAGGGCAGGTTGATCGGGCAGCCGCTGCAACGGCTCGACGGTCCCGCCAAGTGCGATGGCAGCCTGCGCTTTGCGGGCGACGTCCGGTTGCCCGACATGTTGTTCGCCTCGGCCCGCCTCGCGCCGCCCGGCGGCCGGCTGACGGGCTTCTCGCGGGATCCGGTCAAGTCGATTCCCGGAGTCCGACACCTCGCGGTTCGCAGCAACTCGCTCGCTGTCGCCGCCGAAACCTGGTGGGCTGCCGAGCGCGCGATCCACGTTGCCGACGCGAGGTTCAGCGGTCCGCGAACCGCGCCCGACGTCCGGCCCATCTTCGACGAGGCCCTGGCGACCGGCGAAGCGCACCAATGGTTCAGCCGCGGCGACTATAACGCGACCGTAAGCGGGTCCCGGCCGCTGGCCTCAACCTACTACGTCGCGCCCTCACTCCACCTCGGCCTCGAACCGCTAACGGCCACGGCGCGGTTTACGGCGGCCCACCTCGAAATCTGGGCCCCGACCCAAGCCCCGGAGGCAGTGCGCGCGCGGGCCGAAAAGGACGCGGGCGGTGCGCGAGTCAGCCTCTATCCGATGCCGGCCGGCGAACCGGCCGGACGCGCGCTTGACGCGGACGCAATTCCGCTCGCTGTCCAGCTCGCGCGCGCCACCCGGCGCCCGGTCCAGCTCAGCCTGTCGCAATCGGCCAGCCAGCTTCACGATCATCCATCGGGAGGGACGATCGCCAAGATGATGGCGCTTCCCGGCGCCGGCGGAATTACCGCCGCGTGGAAGATGCGCGTGGCGACCGCGGGCGGGTTCGGCGCCTCGCTCGCCGCGCTTGGCGGTGACGAGGCTCCAACGGAGCCGGGCCGCCCGGACCTCGATGGCTCGGCCCCGCCCTATGCAATTCCGAACGTCGCCATCGACTCGGTTTCCGTCCCGGTCGCCTACGAAGCCGGCTACATGCGCGGCTCACCGCAGCGCGAATTCACCTTCTTCACCGAAAGCTTCGTCGACGAGTTGGCGCATGCTGCGGGAATGGAGCCGCTGGCCTTTCGAATGTCGATGCTCGGCAGCAACCCGAGACTCGCGCGCTGCTTCGAGATCGCGGCGCAAACGGCACGATGGGACGGCGGCGGAGCCGGAAGCACGATGGGTATCGCCGGCTGCTCGGCTTATGGCTCCCACATCGCATTGGTCGCGACGGCGAGCATCGGCGAAGACCAAAAGGTCAAGGTTCATCGGCTCGTCGCCGCAGTCGATTGCGGCCAGATCGTCAATTCCGGGCTGGTCGCACAGCAAATCGCAGGCGCCCTAATCTGGGCCCTTGGTCAGTCCACGCTCGCCGAGCCCGAATGGATTGCCGGAATGCCGCGCGCGCGGGGCTACGGGTCGCTCGGCCTGCCCCGCCTTTCCGACACACCCGATTTCACCATTCAGCTCGTTCCTTCGACCGCTCCGCCTGGCGGGATCAGCGGCCTCGGCACGACGGTGCTCGCGCCGGCCGTCGCCAATGCGGTCTACGCCGGAACCGGGAAGAGAATGCGCTCGCTGCCGTTCGACCCGATGGCGACGGCATGAGCCGCCCGGCCGATCACGCAACCGTTCCCGAGCCGAAGGTCGGAGTGCTTCTGATCAACCTCGGCACTCCTGATGCGCCCGAGGCGCGAGCGGTCCGCCGCTATCTCGCCGAGTTCCTGAGCGACCGGCGGGTGGTCGAGATTCATCCGATTGTGTGGAAGCCAATCCTCCACGGACTCATCCTGCGCACCCGGCCGCGCCGATCGGCCGAGGCCTACCGCCAGGTGTGGACCAACGAAGGCTCGCCGCTGGCGGTGATCGCCGAGAGCCAAACTCATGCGCTTCGTGAGCGCCTCGGCGATCGCGTCCATGTCGATTATGCGATGCGCTACGGCAGCCCGGGCATTGCCGGCGCTGTCGAGCGAATGGTTCGCATGGGTTGCACGCGAATCCTCGCCGCGCCCCTTTACCCGCAATATTGCGCGGCCACGACTGCGACGGCCAATGACGCGGTGTTCGCGACGCTCGCGGCAATGCGCGCCCAACCCGCTCTGCGCACGCTGCCGCCCTATTTCGACGACCCGATCTACATCGAGGCCTTGCGGGCAAACCTCCAGCGTCAGCTCGACTCGCTCGGCTTCAAGCCTGAAAGGCTATTGCTGAGCTTCCACGGAATGCCACAGCGCACACTTGAGCTCGGCGACCCCTATCATTGCCATTGCCGGAAGACCGCACGGCTGCTTTCGGAGGCGCTGGGGCGCGAGGTCGACGTCGCCTTCCAGTCGCGTTTCGGGAAGGCGAAATGGCTCGAGCCGGCGACCGACGAGGTGCTCGCCGGATATGGCCGCAACGGAATCACAGTTGCCGTCGCCGCGCCCGGCTTTTCCGCGGATTGCCTCGAAACGCTCGAGGAGCTCGGAATCCGCGGGCGAGAAACCTTCGTCACTGCTGGCGGGAAGCAATTCGCCCTCCTCGACTGCCTCAACGATTCGGCCGAAGGCATGACCATGGTGGAGCGGTTGATCACGCGCGAACTTGCAGGCTGGATGGAGCCGACCTAAGCGCCGCAGCCAATCAGGACGGGAGAAAAGACATGGCTCGAGTGGCGATCGTCACCGGCGGAACGCGCGGTATCGGCGAAGCGATCAGCGTCGCACTTCGCGACATGGGGATGAAGGTCGCGGCCAATTACGCCGGCAACGACGAGCGAGCGCGCGAGTTCACCGCGCGCACCGGCATCGGCGCCTACAAATGGGACGTGTCGGACTTCGATGCCTGCCAGGAGGGCGTCAAGAAGGTCGAGGCGGAGATCGGGCCGGTCGACGTGCTGGTGAACAATGCGGGGATCACACGCGATTCGACGATGAAGCGGATGGATCATCAAAAGTGGCAGGAGGTGATGGATACGAACCTCGGCGGCTGCTTCAACATGGCCAAGGCGGTGTTCGAAGGAATGATAGGCCGCGGCTATGGACGGATCGTCAACATCGGCTCGATCAACGGCCAGGCCGGGCAATACGGCCAGGTCAATTATGCCGCTGCGAAGTCCGGGATCCATGGCTTCACCAAGGCACTGGCGCAGGAAGGCGCGCGCGCCGGCGTGACGGTGAATGCGATCGCTCCGGGCTACATCGACACCGACATGGTCGCTGCGGTTCCCGAAGAAGTGCTCGGCAAGATCGTCGCGCGCATTCCGGTCGGCCGCCTCGGCAAGGCCGAGGAAATCGCACGAGGAGTTGCCTTCCTGGTCGATGAGAATGCCGGCTTCGTCACCGGATCGACGATGTCGATCAACGGCGGCCAGCATATGTATTGATGGCGGATTACGCTCCGCCACAGAAGCGCTCGGTGCTGATCGCCGGGCACCAGACGTCGATCAGCCTGGAACCGGTCTTCTGGCGCGCGCTCGAGGCCGAAGCGCGGGAGCGGGGCTGCGCGGTCAATGCCCTGGTTGCCGAGATCGACGCAGCGCGGCTCGACGCGGAGCGCGTGCCGAACCTGACCTCGGCGATCAGGCAGTGGCTGTTCGAACGGAGTTCAGGATCGCCCTGCTGAAAGCCGCGCACGCGCCGGGCGCCGTGTCGAGGAAGAGCGCCGGCTCGATCAACTCCAGCTCCATGATGCGCAGCACGCCTTCGTCGTCGGGAACGATGTCGACGCGCGCGTAGACGGCTCTTTCCGGCGCGGCAGCGAGCGCCTTCTTGGCGAGCTCAACGCCTCCCGGCGGTGCGGGCGAGGGAAAGGTCATCCCGCCAAGATGCTCCTGGACCCGAAAGTCCCCCGATTTCGGCCGCTTCACCACGCAATGGCTGTATTCGCCGCCGAACAGCATCAGGGAGAATTCGCCGGTCCGCGAAATCTCCTCGATCAGTGGCTGGATGATCATCGCCCGCCCGCGACTGTCCGAAGGCAGATCGTCCCTCGGCCCCAGCCGATGCGTGCCCTCGGCGCTCGCCGAAACCGGCGGCTTGATCACCAGCCAGTCGGCTTCGAACCGCCGCCGGGCTTCCTCGATATCCTCATCGCAGCAGGCTTCGACCGCCAGGGTCGGCACGGTCGAAACTCCACGATCGGCGAGCTCGACCAGATATTCCTTGTCGCTGTTCCACCTGAGCAAAGCTGGCGGATTGACCATCGGCCAGCGCGCGGCCTTCGCCCTGTTCAACAGGCCGAGCCAGCGATCATAGTCGTTTTGATAACCCCATGCGACGAGCGGCAGGGCGAGGTCGAAATCGCCAAGATCGCCTGTGTCCGTCCAATCGATCGGCTCGACCGATGCACCGGCGGCGATCAGCGCCCCGGCCTGAACGTCGTAGGCCCAGCTCCAGGGCAGCGGATAGCCTGCCGCGGGGACCAGGACAGCAATGCGCATGATCAGCGCGCCAGGAGGATGCGTGCCTGGCCTGCGATCTGCGCGAGCATGGGCGCGCTGACGCGCCCTTCGGTGCGCGCTCTCGAGACGAGCTGGCGGAACTGATCGATGCGCGGCTTCTGCTCCTCGATCCATCG
>Ga0207712_10000630_pt1 | contig 27901 bp, 24 predicted proteins | sample KBSS44metaG_FD_184402 | JGI IMG/M metagenome (GOLD analysis project Ga0207712, IMG submission 184402) | Switchgrass rhizosphere microbial communities from Kellogg Biological Station, Michigan, USA - KBS S4-4 metaG (SPAdes) (version 2) | ecosystem: Host-associated > Plants > Roots > Rhizosphere...
GCAAAGGTGCTTCGATCAGGAGCCTTTTGCGCACCTGACAGGGTAGTTCCATAAAAGGCGAAATCTTCGGCGGCGACGTTCTTTGTCAGGACGCCGGCGTAGTGTTCGATCAGGTGAAACAGAAGATAACCCTTCCACGCATCGATGCTCTCACTCCCCACGAGCGCGGAAGTGCCGGTCACAGACGAAGGCTGCCAAACAATGAAATCCGACTGCCCGGCGAGTCCTGCCGCTCGGAAGTAAGCGTCCCAATCCATACCCGGCGCTTTAGTGGCGAAATCGGCGCGTTTCCACGGATTATTCTGTTTGAAGACGTCAGCAGAATCGGAGTCCGGTGCATGGGATCGCGCTATCCCAATTTCAAGCGACAAAATGCGTGCAGCCTTGTTCTCTGCGTCCGTCACTCCGGCCAGCTTCAGAATGGCCGCGATGTGTGCTTGATACGCAGCGCGTAACTCGGCCATCTTAGGCGACGGATCGAGATAGCTCTCGCGGTCGGGAATTCCCAGACCTCCTTGCCACAGGTGCGGAAGATTGTGCTTCGAGTCTTCAAAACCCTGGTTGATCCAAACGCCAAAAATATGATCGGCGTTGGCGGTGAGCCCGTCCACTTCGCTATTCAAAGTGCCGCCAAGATAGGCGGACAGAGAAGTTTTATTCGTTATCGCCGAGATCCTGGCCATTTCGTCGGAGAGCGGCTTGAGACCCTTGGCTTCGAGACCGCCTTCGTCCATAAAGCTGGCGTAGTAGTCGCCAACCTTCTGTGAAACGCTGCCCTTTGCGGGATGTGCGGCTGCGGCTTCTTCAATGAGATCGCGTACCCTCTGGTTCGTTTTCTCCATTAACGTTGCCCGGTTATCGTAGCTCGCTTGGCCTGCATTGCTCGCCGCCCTTTTCAGCCAGGCGCCACTGGCGTACCGGTAGAAATCATCACCGGGTTTGACACTGAGATCCACATCATCACCGTTCGCATTTTGCGCTATCGATGAGTTGATCGCGGTTAACAAAACCACACAAGTAAAGATTGCGCCGAGCACCGCAGCCCGACGAAGAGACAAGGTGTGCATAATCGTGACTATAGCGAATTAGATGCAAGCACATTGGACGTTTGCGGACCTCTTTCGCTAAATTTCGATGTGGCGTGGAAACCCGGTCCGAAAACGTCTGGTTTGGCGGACGGGCTCGGCTATAATAAAAACACGCATCGCTGATCGCGGTCATCGGTAGGATTGCAAAGTTATGACGTTAGACTGGCAGGTATGTTCACGAGCGAGGCTGTCGCGGGATTCGCGCTTCGACGGCAAGTTCTTTATAGGTGTGCTCAGCACCAAGATCTATTGCCGGCCAATTTGCCCCGTACCTACAGTTAAGGAAAAAAACGTTCGTTACCTTCCAACTGCGGCGGCGGCGGCGGAAGCCGGGTTTCGTCCTTGTCTGCGTTGCCGGCCGGAATGCAGCCCGGGAACTCCGGCGTGGTTTGGAACTTCAAACACGGTTTCGAGAGCTCTGCGCCTGATCGAGGAGAGTGGGTTAGAAGACGGAACGGAAGGCCTGGCGGAGCGGCTGGGAGTAAGTTCGCGACATCTTAGACGATTATTTATCCGGCACCTGGGTGCGAGCCCAAGCGCCGTGGCGAAGACGCGTCGCCTGCACTTTGCCAAAAAACTTATCGACGAAACCCGCCTGTCGATGACGGATGTTGCCCTCGCATCCGGATTCGGATGCGTGCGCAGATTTAATGCCGTTATCAGCAAAACGTACAAAAGAACGCCGACGCACATCAGGCGCCTCGCACACCAGACCACGACGCAGCAGGAGGATCACTATCTTTTTAATCTGCGCTTCCGTCCGCCATACCAATGGAACGGAATGTTGGAGTTTCTGGCTGAGCGAGCCATACCCGGTATCGAGGCCGTCGACCTGAGAGGCTATCGCCGTACCATTTCACTGAACGGCTGCCATGGTTTTTTTGAAGTTTTGCCGGATGAGGGACAGGACGCCGTTGCGGTGCGGGTGCAGATCGCGGATCCGCGCCTGCTGTACCTGATCATTGAGCGGATCCGCAATATGTTCGATCTGAATGCCGATTGGGCGACCATAGCCGAGACGCTTGGGACGGATCCCGCGCTGACTTCACGAATTAACGCACAACCAGGTCTCCGGGTTCCCGGTTGCTGGAACGGATTTGAACTCACTATCGAAGCGATCCTCGGGCAGAATATGCCGTTAAAGCGAGCAACCGCGCTGATTGGGCGAATCGCAGCTACATACGGCGAACGCATCTCTGGTGTAGACGACCTTACGCATATCTTTCCCACGCCGGAGATCCTGGCGGATGCCAAACTGTCTGGTCTTGGTTTGGCCGAAGAGGTGGCTGCGACCATCAACGCTCTGGCTCGTGCTGTTTGCGACGGATCGATCATCTTTGAACGGATCGTCGACTCCAGCGCCTTCTTAGCGGCGCTCCGCGAAATTCCCGGCATTGATCCCTGGACCGCGCAATACGTAGCGATGCGAGCCCTTGGGGACCCGGACGTGTTTCCGGCCGGCGACGCGGGACTTCTTCGAGCCCTCGGTCTAAGAACTTCAAGCGAGTTGGAAGAACGTGCCGAAGCCTGGCGACCCTGGCGGTCCTACGCGAGCATATATCTCTGGAGTACGGCGGAAGAAATGAAGCACTCCGCCAAAACAGCTTAGCGGGGCTGATGCGCCCAGAAGTAAACAGTCAGGCTGATTTTCTCTAGGTTGCTTTGCGTTCTTAGCGAGCTTTGCGTGAGATCTTCTTTCCTCCCGCAAAGACGCAGAGATCGCAAAGAAGAACCGCAACAGCACATGAACCGTTTCCAGACCCCGCCTTGCTAGTCCGCTAAAATCATTTTTCCCACGCGCTAAATCATTTACCCCAAGCGGAAACCCACCTACCCCGAGCGGAAACCCATCTACCCCAAGCAGAAAAGCCTCTTTCCCAAGCGGAAAATCATCTACCCCAAGCGGAAAACCCTCTACCCCGGGAGAAAACCCGCGCCCCCAAGCGGAAACCCATTCTACCCCAGGCGGAAAATCATCTACCCCAAGCGGAAAATCATCTACCGCACGTCGAAAACCGTTTCAGCGCACGGAATACGAATCTTTTCCAAGGCCTAGATCATCTTTCCAATCTCCTAAACCATTCTTCCCTGGCCTAAGTCATTTTTCCCAAGGCCTAGACGATCTTTCCCACGGCCAAAGCCGCCTTTCCCCTGGCCTAAGCCATTTTCCACATGGCCTAGATCATTTCCCCCTTGGCCTAGGTCACCTTTCCCACGCCCTAAAGCATTTTCCCCATGGCCTAGATCATATTTGCCACGGGCTAAGTTGCTTTTCCGACGCGGAAAATCACTTTCCCCATCCGCGAAACCATTTTCAGCAATTTGTGCCGACGCTAATGCCTCGTTGCAAAAATCTATCATGCTAGAATCGTACAGAGATCGGAGACCTGACGCCTAAGATCGATCCTCATAGCCTCGACGATTCGCAGTAAGAAACATACCTTGTTTGCAGGAGGAGTATGGTGGAATTCTCGAGTCCTGTTAAAATTGTTAGCGGAAGGAGAGACTGGAATTGCACCATCGCAGGTCTGACACCGATCTTTCCGTGACGCATATTTAGTAGGCCAGACAATCAACTTTAGGCCATAGGAGAAAAAATGCGAAAGCGAAAACTAATAGCTTTCTTTCACATCATTTTGATTCTAATTGCCGGATTCTGGAATCTCCGAGCACAGGAGAACGAAAAACTCGAAGATAAAAGAATAACAATGCATATGAAGAGTCGTTCCTTCGGACACATCTTAGGAACGCTAATTGTTGACTACAACGTGCCATTCGGATTCGAGGAATCTACGTTAGACCGAAATGAACCGTGGTATTTTTTCGAAACAAATCTGCCAGGCGACCCAAAAAAAGGCCGCAGCGGCAAGGAGCAGTATCTGGAACAGGTAGAGCAAGATTTCCCCCCTCCGATTCCGATTACCATCGATGTAAACAATCAGCGCTTGGAGACGGTACTAAATTTGCTTGTTCATCAAATGCCAAACTACAAGTGGGAGATAGCCGATGGCGTTGTAAATATTTTACCGATCAAGGGCCGAGATGAAATCTTCCAGGCACTACTGATGCTTAAAATTAGAGATTTCGAACTGAGAAAGCCATTTATCTGGTCGATGAAAAACGACATATGTGCTCTGCCTGAGTTCAAAACATTCATGTTCGAACACGGACTTTCTTTTAGTAAGGGTCATAGCGATTCTGTAGATAGCCTAAGGCGTCAATTGCCAGAAAAGATCCGATTCGCCGATCTTACATTGAAGGAATTACTTAACAAGCTATCCAGAATCAAGGGTGGCGGTTGGATTCTTAAACACCAGGATTTTCCCAATGTGGCGAAAGGGCTGGATATTGAAATTTAGACGGATGTTGCCCGGGCCGTGGAAGATTCACAAGTGCTGATCCATCACATTATAAGGCGGTGATCAAGAACCCTCAGACTTCTACTCGCTTATAGTTCGTCCTAAATTCGCCTTATGAGTTTAGAAGTCCTTTTTGGGACTATTTCCACCTGGCCCGGGCGCGTTGGCGGGACAGGACGATGTTTTCACGTCGAATACGCAGACGACAAGGCACTGGCATTTCCTACACCGTCGCCGATCTTTTTTGGGTTAAGGGGAAGTTCTGACGATAAAACAAGCTCGCCTTCTTTTGATTAACTTTGATGTCCTTTCAAGGATCGCTTCGCCAGTTTATGGTGAGTGTTACCATCCCGGAAAACAGTACCGGCAGAATAAAGCTACCAGGCCTATCTCAATCCGAAGAAATTCTTGATCGCTCTTAGCATTCCTTTTTCTTCGTCCTCGGGTGAACCGTTAGTCTCCTCGGCCTTTGGTTTGAGGAGTTCTTTGCGTTCTTCGATGATCTCGCTGATCGAGCGGACCAATTCCGGATTGCTCTCGAAGATCGGCTTCAACGCGCTCTTGGTGATCCGGAGCACTTCGGTTTCTTCGGACGCAACGACGGTCGCCGTGCGCGGCTGGCCGGTCAGTAAACTCATCTCTCCGAAAAAATCGTTATCGCCAAGTTTGTTTATTATTCGCGGATTTCCGTTTTCGATGATCTGGACATTCACAGCTCCCCGAATGATAACGAACATCGAATTGCCTTCGGCACCCATCCGAACTATCGCTTCGCCGGGAGCGAAAACGCGCGCCGTCGAACCGCGCGCAAGTTTTTCCGTTTCCTCATCTGAAAGCGGGGCGAAGATCGGAACATTGCTTAGACGCCCAAAGATCGTGTCGGCGGTTTCGACAAACACGGTTTCCTGCGGTTTGGTTTCGACGTGAATGGTGCGGGTCGGGTAGGCGAATTCAATTTTTTCGCGTTGAAACACGTACCATATTCTCTGTCTCACTAAAGCATCGGTATCGTTATGTTTCGAATAGTCTTCGAGCCAATACTTTACCTCCCACTCAACCCCGTGATCGCCGAGATTTCGAATTCGCACCACGGGCCTATGTTTTTGTGAAACATTTTCTGCCTGTCTGATCGCCTCGCGAACGATCTGGATGATCCGGGTCGGTGAATCCGCATAAATGGTCTCAAATGTTACTAATCGGGCATTCAGGTTTCCGCGAGGGGCCACCTCGATGGTTTCCTTTCCCAAAACCGCATTGCTGATCACAAGAAGTTTGTTTTGAAAGGTCCGGATCTTTACGCCGCGCCACGAAACACTCTCTACCACGCCATTTCCGCGTCCGATGATCGACACGACATCGCCAACCTGAAACGGCTGGTCCGCTTGAAGCGCGATGCCAGCGAACAAATTACCAAGTGTGTCCTGCAAAGCAAGACCAACCACGATACCCAGGATCGCAGACCCGGTAAATAGCGGAGCCAGCTGAACGCCCGGATACTGTGACTGAAATACTATGAAGAAAGCGACGATATATATGACGATCGACAGGACGGTCTTTAATAACGTCGAGATCTCGGACTGGGCTGAAGTCCTAAATGCCGTACCGAAGATCAAATAGGTGAAAAAGCGTATGGTCGAAATGACCAAAGCCATCCATAAAATTATCCGCAAGATATGCAGAAAATTTTCGATGAGGCTGGCCGCGGTCTGAGCCATCATCGTCGGCGAGCTTTTGGCGGCGTCCAGATCCCAACCCCCGGGACTGAATACCAGACCGAATTGCGGTAGGACGTCTTGGCGAAGCCAGCCAACGACCAGCGGCAAACCCATCAGAATAATGATGACGATCCCCGCGAAAACTATGAAAAATAAAGTTTTTCGGCGGAATTCAGTAGAGGTCATAGCGGTTCCGAGCTAAAACATATCAACAATCGTTTTGCCAATCAACAGCAATGAAAGTGCCGAGACCACCGCCGTGATCGTCCAGGCAAGAATATTGAACCAAAAAGTATTTTTATGCTTGCCCATGATCTCCTCGTTATTAGCAAGCAGAACGATCGCGATCAACAAGACGGGCAGGAGGAGTCCGTTGATGCATTGGGTAAACACCAGCAACTGTATTTGCGGAATTCCGGGGATCAACGCGACAAACACGCCGACGACGATCAATGCCGTAAAAATTCCCAAAAAGATCGGAGCCTCGCGAAATGATCGCGACAAACCTTTTTCGAATCCCAAAGCCTCGGATACTGAATATGCCGTCGCCAGCGGCAAAACAGCCATCGCAAGCATTGCCGCGCCGAAGAGCCCGATCGCAAACAGATACTTTGCGTAGATCCCAACGACCGGAGCCAATGCCTGCGCGGCGTCCGCAGCGTCATTCAGATGAATGCCTTTGACATGCAGCGTGGCCGCCGTTGCGATCACGATAAACGCCGCAACGATGTTCGCAAACATAACGCCGATGATAGCGTCGGCGCGCGCCAGCCCCAGGTCTTCAGCGTCGGTTCCCTTTTCGACCACCGAGCTCTGAATATAAACCTGCATAAAAGGCGTGATCGTCGTACCGATCAACGCGACCACCGTGAAAAGATATCCTGACTCGATACGAAAACTCGGCGTGACAAATTCTTTACCGACGACGGCCCAGTCGGGTTTCGCCATAAAGCCCGCGAGAATATATGTCAGAAACACGAGCGACATGAGCAGGAAAACCTGCTCAACGCGTTTCGGTGTTCCTTTTACGACCAACCACCAAACGACCAGGGCTGTGATAGGCACCGATACATAGCGCGTTATGCCGAAAAGCTCCGACGCCTGCGCGATGCCGACAAATTCAGCGACGATGATCCCGGTATTCGCGATCAAAAGAGCAAGCATTACGAGAGCCGTCCAACGGACACCGAATTGCTCGCGGATCAGATCGGCAAGGCCTTGCCCCGTGACGACGCCCATCCGCACGCACATCTCCTGCGCAACCATGAAACAGATGGTCATCGGAATGAACGACCACAGAAGTGTGTAGCCGTATTCAGCACCCGCGGTCGAATAGGTTGCTATTCCACTGGCTTCGTTCCCTGAGTTGGCTGCGATAATGCCGGGGCCGAGAATTGCGAGGTAGGCGTAAAAGCGATATTCAGACAGGCCACGACGCAGGCGGGATGGAACGCGGCGAAGCGTTTGCACTAATTTCCTTGGTGAAAAGCGCGTATATACCATGTCTGCTACTGTCGCCGTCTGTCATCCTGATGCCTGTTTCGGTGAAAAAAAAAGAATTCGCTTGAATGAAATGACTATAACTCTTTTGTCTTAAATAGAAAAGCCATTCCGTGACTGCGGTCGAATTGTCCCCAAAACTAAGTTCTGATAGAGTGATTTTTATGGTCAAAAACAGGTTTCAGATCTTCATTTCCCTCTTACTTTATTTTGCGTTGACCCTATCGTTTCTCCCAATATCGCGGCCGGTTGCGGCAGCCTGGCGGGAACCAGTGCGCGGGCGTCATGCAATGGTTGCCGCGCAGCACGAGCTGGCGTCGAAGATCGGTGTCGAGATAATGAAGAAAGGCGGGAATGCCGTAGACGCTGCGGTTGCCGTCGGGCTCGCGTTGGCGGTCGTTTATCCTGAAGCCGGAAATATTGGCGGCGGCGGATTTATGCTGATCCGAAAAGCGAACGGCGAGGTTCACGCAATCGATTACCGAGAAATGGCCCCGAAGGCAGCAAATCGAAACGTTTTTGTGGACAAGGATGGAAAGCTGATCCGCGGAGAGGGCTCGTCGACTTTGGGCTACCGTGCGTCGGGCGTTCCCGGGACGATTGCCGGGTTCGACATGGCCTTCAAAAAATACGGATCAGGCAAGGTAAAGTGGCGCGACGTCGTCGAACCAGCCCGCCTGCTTGCGTTGAATGGGTACTCGCTTTCCTATCGAATTGCCGAACTGTTCAAATCGTACAAAGGCAATCTTTCCAAATACGAAGAAAGCAATCGGATCTTTCTAAACGGCGGCAAATATTTCGAAGAGGGGCAGATATTCAAACAGCCGGACCTTGCGAAAACAATGCTTAGGATCGAGACGGGTGGAGCCAAAGAGTTTTACACGGGGATGACCGCGCGCCTCATAGCGGATGATATGAAAGCTCACGGCGGGCTCATCACGCTTGAAGATCTGAAGAATTACAAGCCTGTCGAACGCACCGCCTTACGCGGCACTTACCGCGGCCATGAGGTGATCACGATGCCCCCGCCGAGCTCCGGCGGGATCGTTATGCTTCAAGTGCTGAATATGCTCGAAAGCTACGACATCCGTTCGATGCAATTCAATTCTGCCGCAAAGTATCACGTGCTGACCGAAGCGATGCGACGCGCCTTTGCTGACCGAGCGGAATTTATGGGCGATCCTGATTTTGCCGATGTGCCTTTGAAAAGATTGATCGATAAGAAATACATCGAACAGCGTCGCTCAACTATCGATCCTGCTAAGGCGTCGTTAAGTTCCGAGATAGGTCACGGTGAGATCATAGGAAAAGAACCGATGGAGACGACCAATTTCACGGTCGCTGATTCCGCCGGGAATGTCGTTGCCAATACCTATACCTTGAACGACCTTTACGGTTCGGCGGTTACAGTGAAGGGAACCGGTATGCTTCTAAATGACGAGATGGACGATTTTGCGGCACAGCCTGGCAAACCGAACATGTTCGGCTTGATCCAGGGTGAGAAGAATTCCGTTCAGCCGGGCAAGCGGCCTCTGTCGTCAATGACGCCAACGATAGTTCTGAAAAAGGATGGCTCATTGTGGTTTGCGGTTGGTGCCCGCGGTGGTCCGCGTATTATCTCTGCCGTTATTCAAACAGTGATCAACGTGATCGACCACGGGATGGATATCCAGGAGGCGATCGATGCACCGCGCATCCATCATCAATGGATGCCGGACGAGATCCTTTTCGAGCCGTACGGGATGTCGCCCGATACGATGAACATACTTTCGGGTTACGGACACAAGTTCACCTCAAAACCGGGATTTGTCGCGTCGGCAACCGGCATCATGATCGACGACAATGGCGTAAGGTTGGGAGCGATAGATGCGCGAAGCGATGGTGAGGCCGTGGGTTATTGATCTTTGTCGAGAAGCCTGGTCGTGCTCTCAGTCACGCTGGTTGGCTGCAGCTCACTTGTATCGCGCCATTTTCCTGCCTGCGGCGGGCCATATGTCGAAACGGGCATTGACTGTTGTGGCGGCAGTGAACTTGGATGCATCCGTTGACGATCAAGCATGCCGTGGGCATTGATGAAATTTCCTTCCAGCGTCGGCTGCCCCGATATCGCCGACTCAAACATCAACGCGTAAGCCATACGAAGAAGGCCTCCGACGAACAATAGTATCGAAGATATAGCGATTCCGATTGGCGGCAAATGAAGAGCGACCGAGATCAATGCAATGAGCGGCACCACCAAAAAGGTAAGCAGGAAAATAAATAGTCCCTTCTTCAGGCCCTGCTTACGAGGTGACGACCCCACAGGCGATCTCTGCATTGATGCGTCAATGGGAATAACACCCCCCGTCTGGAGGAGCTCCGCTATTCCCGTCAGTAGAAAACCGCATCGCGAGCAGAAGCTCGTTGCGTGTGACATCCTTTCTTGTCCGCATTGGGGGCAAAACATCGGTAAAGCCTACTTTTCTTCCTTGCTAAGTAATTTGGTTGTCTGGTCAGTAACGCTCGTAGGTTGCAGATCGTTGGTATCTCGCCATTTTCCGGGACGCGGGGCGGTATATGCGGAGGCAGGAACCGATTGCTGCGGAGGAAGTGCGCCGTGAGCTTGCGGGACGCCATATAAGCCGGCTGAAGGCTGGACGCCGGGCATCATCGGAGGGCGGGGAACGAATCCAGGCCGCGAGCTCGGTAAAAAAACAAGAGCGGCTATAAGCATCATTAACCCACCGAAAAAACCGATTACCGCACTGATTCCCTGAGCCTCTTCCGGCCCGCTGCTGATCCCGATTATCGCGGGGATAAGCATCGTAAACAGGATAAACCACAAAATACTTCCGACCACGCCTGTCTTCTTCGAAAAAAACGACTTCTTTTTATTATGAAGCTCCGCCAGTTGCGGCAAAAAGCCGCCATGCGCCAGAATTTCAGCTATCAACCCGAGCGGAAACCCGCATCGCGAGCAAAACTTTGTTTCTTGCGAGATCTGTTGTTGGCCGCAGCTTGGACAGTGCATTCTTGAACTCCAATCCGAAATGATCCGTAAGACTCAACGCTAAACGAATTTTTGCACGAAAAGGTTCATTAAGTCCAACAAACGTTGATTTGTTGAACGCGTAATCGATTTGCAAATGTGGTCGGGGATCAGGCACCCGGCGCTAATCGATCCTTGGAAGCTTTTCATCCGAAAGCATTTGAAAGACCGCAAATGCACGTCCTTGAAAATGCTCGGCACGGGCAAGCGTCTCGAGAAGTATGTCGAATAGCGTGCGTAGAACTTCCGGCGCAGGTATCCGGCGGGAAAGGTCCTCATCGGATTTGAAGAAACCAAACCCCGCGATCCGCGTTGCTTCGACCTCCGATAAATATCCGAGCACATTTTCCGTTGTTGAAAGCGCCTCCGGGAGAGTCCATTCAAATGGATCATCCCATAGCCGGGTAGTTATGCCGCCGAAGGTCTTTTCAACCATTGCTCCGGATCGCAGAATGTATTCGCCGCAGGAAAAGGGCGTAAGTGTCCGCGTAAGCTCACGCGGACGAGCAAAGAGCATCTCGTCTGAAATATTACCGATCAACTCCCGTGAATGCCGGTCGAGAACACGAAACCTACGATCGAAACCGTCAATAAGCTGTCGCATAAACAAAAGGAGCAGACGGCATTCTAGCCTTCCGCTCCTAAAAAGTCATATTCGATTTGGTCTATTTCTTACTGAATCGGCGATCCTTTTCGTACATCCCAAGGCCGTAGTTACGGCCCTTGTAGCTCACTCCATTGCCGACGGTCCCTCGAACCCCGATCTCGGCTCCTTTTGCCGGAACAGTGTTTTCGGTCATCACCCATATCGATCCGGTGCCGTCATCTACCTTATAGATCCCGCCCCTCATGTTTGTTCCTGGGATCGAAATACCGTAGCTGTCTTTTACTACGCCCGTAATTACAACTTCCTTGTCGACGTGCCTTGACGGGTTGCGTTCGATTTCAGCGATCGTTGTTCGCTGGGGACATCCGGCGGCAAAGATTCCCGCTGTTACAACTAGCAAAAGTGCAAATAACCTGGCTGTTCCGTTCATTGGTGCTCCTGTCGGTTGAAAAAATAAAGCGGGAAGAGTTACGCCTCCTCTAAAGATTCCGTTTTACGTTAAAAGTTTGCCATATTTTTATTTATTTGCGATGCTTCTCTCGTCCGGCTGATCAATTTTCTCGTCCCCAAGACAAGATATGTCCGTGCTGACTAACAAACGATCGCAGGCAAAAGTCTCAATATTTTCGAGCACATTGGCTGATGTGTGGCATGGGGATATACGCCCTAGCTCCTATGAATGGTGGTATTTCGACGCGATGTCCGAGGACGGGACTGAGGCAGTCGTCATCTGGTTTCTAGACAACTCGGTATTCTCCCCGCGATATAACCGCCGCTTGAGGCCGCGTCGCGTGTCAGCCGGCGATCGGATTTCAGAAGACCGCTTTCCAGCCGTATTTTTTGCATACTACCGCAAAGGAAAGCCAGTTTACAGGGCGTTTAGCGAATTTACGGCCACCGCGATCGACGCCGATCGTATCTCGCCGGCCTGCCGGATCGGAGAATCGTCCTTCCGTTTCGATTCGGCTCCGTACGGTTCGGGATATACGATTCATATCAAATTGCTGCTTAGCCGCGGCCGCGCTCTCGAAGGAAAATTTGAATGGCTGTCAGTCGAATCCAATCTCAGTGACGATACCGTAGAAGAAGATCACGGCGGTCACAACTGGAACGTAGTTGCGTCGCGTTCTGATGTATCAGGCCGAATAAGTATTTTCGACAGACGTGGATCCTCCATCGACTTGAGACACTTTCGCGGAACCGGCTATCACGACCATGAGAGCGATTCGAGAAGTTTTGCGGATACGATGTCCGAAAAGGCTTGGGGCCGGGTGCATTTTGCCGATACTACGGCCGTATTTCAAATGTTCTCGGAGGTCGGGTGTGACGACTACTCGAAATTGCTTGTGGTCAAGGATGGGCGCATGTCCGAGCGAACCGTTCGTCTTGATGCTCAAAACTTTGTCAGGGATAAATTCGGTATCAAATACCCTTCGCGGATCACGCTTACTTCCGACGATAATGTCCGCCTTCGCGTAAAGCCCTTTCAGGTACTCGATTCCAATTTTTACTCGCTTAGATTTGCGAGCGAAATGACGCTGACTCTTCGTGACGGCAAACCGCGCAAGGCTATCGGTATTTCGGAACTAACTGCGCCGCGAACGTTAAAGTACCGTTGGCTTGACTGGCTGACTGATATGCGGATAGGCAAGAACGGGAAGGGAGCTATTCTGTGAGGGGATAGATCGATCAGACGGACAATTTGGTTACTGCCAACGCTTGAGTTTTGGAATCACATCGTTGGACATCTGCGTCGCCTGCTCTACGGAGAATCCAAGGTTTGCGGTCATAAAATCGATCGAGCTCTGCACCATTCCTTCGACCGTCTGATCGGGGCTGGTGAAATCACCCTCTTTGTAACAGAACATACAATACTCCGACACCGGTGAACCGCCGGCTTCAGTGCCGAAATTCTTAAACTCTACCGAGATCGGCATTCCGCAGCTCTGACACCTTACCTTTTCGTCCATTCGGCCTCCTACCGCAACTTCACTGCGGTTCCGTATGCGAGAACTTCCGTCGCACCCTGCGAAAACTCAGTCGCATCGTATCGCATTCCGATTATTGCGTCTGCCCCGATCTCATTTGCGTGCATTACCATCCGATTAAATGCCTCGCGCCTGGCCTCTTCGCATACCACCGACCATTCCTCAATATTTCCGCCGACGATAGACTTCAATCCACCAATGAATCCTCGCCCGATCCCCGTCGCACGCACAACGATCCCGCGTACAACGCCAAGGTATTCAGCTATCGGCTTTCCTTCAACTTCGATCCCGGTTGTTACGATCATTTTATTTACCTCAAGAGAGAAAATATGCCTGAAATGCGAATCCCGGCCTCGATATCCTTAAAGCCGGGTAGAAACTGGTAGCGCATAGGGGAATTGAACCCCTGTTTCGAGAATGAGAATCTCGCGTCCTAACCACTAGACGAATGCGCCTCAAAAAGAAGCCAAAATCATTTTGGATTATATCGTCCAAACGCTTTTTGTTGCAATTCCGCAATTCCTGAAACAAGCTAACCAGGTGAAGGCGCCTAAAACGGATGAAAGTGCTGCGGAATTATTCGTGAGCCGTCAACCGTGATAGTACCTTGAGTTCTCTTAACCCGATCACAGCCCGGGAGAGGGTGCCTCCCTTGACCAAAACCGCAAGCCTTTTTAAACTAATAGTTTGGACTTCACTCGGGAATAAATACTATGGAACACGATCTATTCGAAACACGCAGCACCTTCACCACGGGCGATGGCGGCGAGGGCGTTTTTTACTCACTTCCAAAGCTTGAAAAAGCTGGCCTCGGTGCGATCTCGCGGCTACCTGTTTCGATCCGAATCGTGCTCGAATCGGTTCTCCGCAACTTTGACGATGGGAAGAAGGTTTCTGAAGCAAATGTGCGAGCACTTGCCGGTTGGACCGCAGTATCTGAACGGACGGAGGAGATCCCGTTTGTCGTGGCCCGCGTGATCCTTCAGGATTTCACCGGTGTCCCGTTGCTCGTCGACCTCGCGGCGATGCGTTCCGCCGTACAGAGGATGGGCAAGGATGTCGGCGTGATCGAACCGCTTGTTCCGGTTGATCTGGTGATCGATCATTCGGTTCAAGTCGACTATGCGGGCAGCGAATTCGCATACCAGCGGAACATGGACATGGAGTTCAAACGCAATGCGCAGCGTTATAGATTCCTCAAATGGGGAACTCAGGCGTTCCACGGATTTAGCGTGATTCCTCCGGGGATCGGGATCGTACATCAGGTAAATCTTGAGTATCTGGCGAAAGGGGTGTTTGAACGGGATGGCATTTATTTTCCGGATACGCTTGTCGGCACTGATTCGCACACGACGATGATCAACGGTCTTGGCATCGTCGGGTGGGGTGTCGGTGGAATCGAAGCAGAAGCCGGAATGCTCGGACAACCCGTCTATTTTCTCACGCCTGACGTTGTCGGCGTTCATCTGACCGGCGAACTGCCGCAAGGGGCGACCGCAACGGATCTTGTACTGCGTGTTACCGAGCTTCTTCGGAAAGCCAACGTAGTAGGCAAATTTGTCGAGTATTTCGGTGAAGGAGCAGCCGCGTTGAACGCAACGGATCGGGCTACTATCGCTAACATGGCACCCGAATACGGGGCCACGATGGGCTTTTTTCCGGTTGACGAAAAGACCCTCGAGTATTTCAGAGCTACGGGACGAAATTCCGAACAGATCGATACGATCCGCAGCTACTACCAGGCCCAGCAGATGTTCGGCATCCCGAGAGCGGGCGATGTCGATTATTCAACTGTAATCGACCTTGATCTGACGACGATCAATCCGTCAGTTGCCGGTCCGAAGCGCCCCCAGGATCGCATTGAGCTATCCAATCTTGACGATCGTTTTGTGGAGCTGTTCACAAAGCCTGTTGCCGACGGCGGCTATGGCAAGATGGCAGAGGATCTAGAAAAACGTTATGTCGTAACAATGAACGGGCCTTCTGATCCCACCGTAGAGGGGGGCGGCGAGCAGAGTCAGAAATCAATACCTCTGCCGCTGCTCGGCGAGGTAAGCCAGAAAAACACGAGCGTCACCTCGGAAGTCGAAATGGTCAACAATCGGCCGACACCGGATCGTGTATCGACCGATGTCCACGAGAGTCCCGAACCCGAGACCGTTGACATTGGCAGCGGCGATGTTCTGATCGCCGCAATAACTTCCTGTACTAACACATCAAATCCCGCCGTGATGATCGCCGCCGGCATAGTGGCAAAAAAAGCTTTTGAAAAGGGAATGAAGGTCCCGTCATATGTCAAGACCTCGCTAGCACCCGGTTCGCGCGTGGTTACCGATTATCTAAATAAGGCCGGTTTGCAGAAATATCTTGACGCCATCGGCTTTGAGCTGGTCGGATACGGGTGTACGACCTGTATTGGAAATTCAGGACCCTTGGATCCCGCGATCGAAGAGCAGATCGTGGAAAACGATCTGATCGCCGCCTCTGTTCTTTCCGGAAACCGCAACTTCGAAGCCCGCGTCCATCAAAATATCAAAGCGAATTTTCTAATGTCGCCGCCGCTTGTGGTTGCATACGCTCTGGCCGGAACGGTCATCAAGGATGTCTATCTGCATCCGATCGGTCAGGACAGGGATGGCAATGACGTATTTCTAAAGGATATTTGGGCCTCACTAGACGAGGTTAAAGCAGTTCTTGAAAACGCCTTCGACCCGGCTGCATACCGACGGCTTTACAGTCAATTCGCGGAGCAGAATCCGCTCTGGAACGAGATCCCATCAAGCACCGGCCAGGTTTATGAATGGGATGCGGAATCTACGTATATACAGGAACCACCGTATTTTGAAGGTTTTTCGATGGCAACCGGCAGCTTTTCGGATATAAAAGGGGCACGTGCCTTGGCGATCTTCGGCGATTCGGTCACGACGGACCATATTTCACCCGCGGGAGCTATCAAGGCGAATTCTCCAGCGGGAATGTACCTTCAGGAGAATGGGGTCGATCCTAAAGACTTTAATTCGTATGGTTCTCGTCGCGGAAACGACCGCGTAATGCTTCGCGGTACTTTTGCGAACGTCCGCATCAAAAACCAGATGGTTACTCCGGTTGAAGGTGGTTTTACCAGGCACCTGCCCGACGGCGAACAAATGTATATTTATGACGCAGCGATGCAATATAAGGCGGAAGGTACGCCGCTCGTTATCTTCGGCGGGCTCGAATACGGCACGGGAAGTTCGCGCGATTGGGCTGCGAAAGGAACCAGCCTGATGGGCGTTAAAGCTGTGATAACGCAGTCCTTTGAACGCATTCATCGTTCGAACCTGGTCGGTATGGGTGTTCTTCCGCTCCAGTTTAAAGAGGGTGATTCCATCCAGACGTTAAAGCTCAACGGTACCGAAACGTTCGACTTGGTCGGACTTGAATCGGGCGACGTGCGGCCGAGGCAGGATGTGACGCTTAGGATCGCTCGGGCGGACGGTTCCACTAGCGAAACGCTTTTGACGCTGCAAATTGATACGCCTATCGAGATCGAGTATTACAAGAACGGGGGTATTCTGCCATACGTTCTCCGACAATTGGTCGGGTAGGATTATCTAAAGTTTTTGAGAAACTTCCGCGCCTGATTCTGAGCGCGCAGGGCGGATTTTACCCTTGCAGGGAAGAATAACCTTTCCAAAACTGGAAAAAGGTAGTAAATTCGACTGTTACACCCTCTGGAAAGACTATATTTGCGCTTTGATTACTTAGGAGTTTTAAGAATGAGACGAGCGATTTCTGTTTTACTTTTTACAGCCATAATTATTTCGACTGTTCTTCCCGGCTTTGCCCAAAAACGTTCACTTTCAACCCGTCTTGAGATGCCCCGCTCGGAGGTGTTCTCGCCCGGCGTCACAGGTCGTCAGTTAGCCGTTGTTACGAAGTCACCTGCTGGGGCACCGGAAACGCGATTTCACTCGGTAGAGGCCCTTGCTGACGGCGCTAATGCTGTTGTTCGTTGGCAAATGGAGGTCGAGAACCAGAATTTTGGTTTTAATGTCTATTCGGTCGGAAGGAAAGGCAGAACGCGTGTTAACGAAATCATAATCCTTGGCGGCGCGACGAAATTGGATAGGCTTCCTCTTTACGGCGAAGAATATCAATTCGCAATGCCGATAAAGGCTGGATATGAATCGTTTGTCGTGGAAACGGTGCCGCTTACGGGAAGAACGGTGTCGAGCGAAACCGTAAGGGCAAGGTTTGTACGCGGCCTTTCCGCAAACGACGGAATTTTACCGAAGACAAAATTCGGAACAGGAAAAATAGAAACGGCGAAGCCGAACCCAGACATCGACGTTCAGTCTGAAATGACACAGAGCACGCTCGCTCCGGACGTAAATATGCAGAAGTGGATCGCGGCTCAACCAGGCGTCAAGATCGGTGTCAGAGCGAATGGTATTTACCGCGTCGACAAGGCTCAATTGCAGGCTGCTGGATTTGATACGGCTAGTGATCCATCCACCTGGCAGTTATTTACTGACGGCCTCGAGCAGGCCATCAAGGTGGCGCCGAACGGCGATTATGTTGAATTTTACGGAAAGGGAATTGATCGCGTAGAAAGCGACACGCGAATATACTATTTGCTTGCGGGCTTTTCTCAGGGGCGTCGGTTCGGTACCCGGCCGGCTGGCCCCGGCTGGTCCACTGTTAGTGCACGTTCGTACAATCAAACCTTCGTGAAAAAGGAACGAACCTTTTATCTCAATAGTGTTGTGAACGGTGATGCGGAAAATTACTTTGGAAACCCTGTCGTATCGACCTTGTCCACTAAGACATTTAACCTTTCGGGTATCGATGTAAACGCCGTGAACTGCACGATGTCGGTAAAGTTTCAAGGCTTTTCCCAAACGGCGCATCAGGTCACGATAACCTTAAATGGTCACGTACTTGACGCTGCAGTTGGGCAGAGTAAGTTTGCCTACTCCGGGGAATACACAATACCGGTTGCGTTTCTCAATGAAGGTTCGAATACTTTGACGATGCAATCGTCGGCCGCTAATGACATCAGCTTTTTTGATCAGGTCGACATAGCTTTCTTCAGAACCTTTCTAGCGTCTCAGAATCAACTCGAGTTTTATACCCAAAACTATCGCAGTGCGCAGTTGAGCGGTTTTACATCGGCAAACGTGCGTTTATTCGACACAACGGATGACGGCTCGCCAGTTCAGGTAACAAACCTTTCCATTCTTCCGAGTGGCGGACAGTTCGGTGTCAAGATTCCGGCTTATCGTGGCCGAACGATGATTGCGGTTGAGGATAGTGCGATTCAATCGCCCGTTTCTATTGTTGCGAATACTCCGTCGATTCTTTCAACCACGAACCACGATGGGCAACTCATCATCGTCACATACAAGGACTGGATGGCACAGGCAAATACCTGGGCTGATTATAGACGCGGGCAAGGCTTCAGTGTTGAAGTTGTTGATGTAGCCGACATTTACGATGAGTTTAACTACGGTGTGCTCAGCGCCGATGCCATTAAGGACTTTTTTCAATACGCAAAAAACAATTGGCAGACGCCCCCACAGTATGCTCTTCTACTTGGTGACTCAACATACGATCCACGAAATTATCAGGGATTTTTCGAGACTCTTGGTGCTTTTGATTATGTACCAGCCAAGATCGTGACCACCCTGTTCACTGAGGCGCCAAGCGATGATGCTCTTGCTGATTTTAACAATGACGGTCTGGCAGAGATCGCTGTCGGGCGCATATCGGCTCGCAACGCTCAGACGGTGACGAATGCATTTAATAAAGTCGTTAACTTTGAACAGCCGGCCTTCCAGACTCTAAATAACGGAACGCTCTTCGTTTCTGACGTGGATCCGTTTTTTGACTTCAGTGCAATGAGCGTTCGGCTTCGCGATCAGCTGCCGGCCGGTACCTCGTCGACGATGGTCTCTCGTGGTGACGTTGGGGCGCAGCAGTCGGTGGTTAACGCCATAGATACCGGTAAGTATGTTGTGAATTATGCCGGTCACGGTTCGACGGGAGTTTGGGCAAAGCCCAGCTTTTTCGGGAACACTAATGTCGCGAACTGCCCCGTTGGGCAGCCATGTATTAACAACGTCGGACACGAGTCCATCTTTCTGACTCTCACTTGTCTTAACGGATATTTTCTACTACCCGATGCCGACAGCCTTTCGGAAGTGCTCTTGAATGCAACGAATGGGGGGGCAGTAGTGGTATGGTCCTCGACCGGAGAAACCACACCTGATGTGCAGGAAGAGATGGGGCAACGGTTCTATAGCCAATTGGGAACGTCGGCGACGATGCACCGGATGGGTGATTTTATGCTCGACGCCAAATCGGTCATTCCCGGTGGACCCGACGTGCGACTTTCATTTACGCTGCTCGGAGACCCGATGCTGAAGATCAAGCAGTAAACGAAAGAGGATGTCCGAAAAGTCGAGCGGTCGCTGAAGACCTCAAATTCTTTTTAGACATCCTCTTTTTTTGTCTCCGATCAACCCCTTTGAAGTTCACTCCATTCAGACATTCTCTATTCGTATCTCCAATTTAACTTTCAAAGAGAGGGCAAAAACGCTAAAAAATGCGACTGAAAGATTAAAAAATGACCCTGAAAGATTAAAAAATGCCGCAAAAAGATTAAAAAAAGGGACAGAAAGATTAAAAGATGAGACAAAAACTATAAGTTTCATCACAAAAAGATTAAAAAACGCGACGAAAAGATTAAGAAAAGAGACGAAAAGATTAAGAAATGCGGCAAAAAGATTAAAAAAAATGAATTTACTTACAGTTTTTGCGGGAGTTTTGACGCCATTATTTCCCGCAAACCATTTGTTTTTGAACTATTTACACCAAAACGACACTTTTGGCTGCCTGCAGTCAGCATGAATGGCCTCCTCCATCAAGGGAATTTTCGCAGCGAACTGAGGAGGGTCATCGATCGAAATCGGACACATCGCGATCGCGAAAGTCACCCCGGTTAATCTGATCTCGATACCGACAAGGCGCTTAAGCACTTTCAGGACTAAACTAGTTAGAAGCTGAGATTCCTTCCCAAGAACCCACCTTTCGCTTCCCGCCAAGCAATGTTACGCAGTCCTACAAACAGAAGGTGGCTCATAAGCGATTGAAAACACGGGTCGTAACCGTCATCGTTGTGCTTGCGCCAGCCTTCACAGTGTTTCCTGTTGACAGTAACTACTGTCTATGCTATGAGTAATATCCATGATGCGTCGTTTGGCCCAATTCAAGAATCGCAAATTTGTGGGCGTCAAAGAATTAGCCCATGAAGCGGAGACGCTTCTTCGCGAAATGGGATCAGAACAGGAACGCGGTAATGTCAGCGGTTATCCGAATGAACGAACTATTCGTTTTTATCTATCGGAAGGTCTGCTTTCACAGCCTGAAGAGAAAAAGGGAGCCGCGCTGGTTTTTAACTACTCGCACCTACTGACTTTACTAGTGATTAAGAAACTCCAAGCGGAGGCAATACCCAATGGTTTTATTCGTTCGTTGGTGGTCGGAAAACATGACTTTGACTTAGAGATCATTTTAAGCGAAGAAATCAAAACGGTTACTGACCCAGACGAGATCGACTTCTACGCCAGAATGACGCCGGCGGAATTGAACGACGAATTCGGGGAAGAAGTGATACTACAATCAGTTTTTCCAAAGACTGAGGAGGCCGACCTTGGCGAGATAGCGTTTGCGGCATGTCCAGACGAAGAGTTGGAGGACGATGCCCCACCGATTAGCGACAAAAACCGGCGCACGAACAAAGCTGCCGACTATCTTCGGAGCTTGTTAGTAGGAAGTCCTCACGACGAGGCTGATCAAATGCCGTTGTTTAGTGTCTCGCGACGAACCAGTCCAACAACAGCCCACGCACCCCATCAAAATTGGACGAGGTACGAAATTGGTCGCGGGCTGGAGTTGCACATTTGCGAGAAGGTGGTGAGTGCTTCCAAGAACCGAATTGGTCGCAAAGAAATGTTGAAGATCGCTAAGATCCTCGGACTCACAGAATTCATACGAAACAGATAGGAGGAACCAAAATGACCAAGCCTCGAATTGAAATTTTCGCCGAGAAGACAAAGCTGATAGCCGGTGTCACGCAAAACGTTGATGTTCTCATCAGAATCACCCCACCAGAGCAGAGCGGCAATGGTTCAAAGCGTCCCGAATTGAATCTCGGCATCGCTCTTGATAGGTCCGGATCAATGCAGGGCAAAAAGATGAAGGAGGCTCGAGACGCGGCAAAGTTCTGTATTGACCAACTGCTCTCAACTGACCACATATCTGCCGTGATCTTCGACGATCAGATCGATGTGCTTTTCACAAATCAACCCTTGGTGGATCCGATTGCGTTGAAACGCGGTATAGACCGAATAGAAGCTCGTAATTCAACGGCGTTACACGAGGGCTGGGTTCAGGCCGGGCTTCAGGTCAGCGAGGATTTATCCACAACGGGCATCAACCGCGTGCTCCTGATCACCGACGGGCAAGCCAACGTTGGTGAGACGAATGTTGATCGAATCGTTTCTCATGCCGCCGAACTTGCTGGCAAAGGGATCTCCACGACCACGATCGGAATCGGTACGGACTTTAACGAGGACCTGCTTTTGCCGATGGCCGAGGCGGGCGGCGGGAACGGCTGGCATGTAAGAGAACCAGAAGATATGGTCTCTATCTTCGAGACGGAGCTTCACGGCTTGGTCCGCCAGTTTGCGAAGAATGTGCAAATGACGATCATTACTGCAGACGGAGTCAGGATCACCGACTCCATGAATGATTTTCCCCGAGGCGAAGCTGGCGAATACACCTTGCCAAATCTGCTTTCGGGCTCTCCGTTGGATATCGTCCTTCGACTTGAAGTACAGGCCGGATCGACCAGATCGGAATTGCTCAAGATCGAACTTGACTATACGTCCCAGGGCAACGGCAACAGAGACACTTCTACGACCGTATTCGTTTCCGAATTCGACAGCCGTGACGCGGTCAAAGCTCTCGAATCAAATAAAGACGTTCGGAAAGCTGTGCAGTTGCTGATGAATGCGCGCGCGAGGCTCGAGGCCATGAGGCGAATGGATCGCGGAGATTTCCAGGCAGCTAGAGCCATGATTGCTCAGGCGGCGGACGATTCAGACGTACTTTTTTGCCTCGCGCCTTCGGCTGACCTGATGGATGACATAGGCGATCTCAAATCCGTGAGCAAAATGCTCGAACACCGTACCGACGACCTGTCGTCACGCAAGAGAATGGCATATGGCCGCGAACAAAGGCGGAAGAGTAAATAAATAAAAAGGCTTCAATCACAATGCGAAAGCGATGCCCAAACTGTGGTTTGACGAACATCCTCTAGCGCTGTTCTGTTCGAGGTGCGCGACGCGGCTAGTGAGTAAAAAGGCGGCAGATGCGAAAGGTCCAAACGCGGATCTTTCGCGTTCACCAAAGTGTCAGTTGCAATACTGGCTCTCGTTGTGCCGGTTCTTTGGTCAGCGTTTCCTGAGCGGAAACACCAAGCAACTGGACAGCCAGAACCCTCCTTGACGAGCGTTCGTGATTCTAAATACGAGACGACAAATGAATGTAGAGGAAGCAGAAACATTGAGGGTGGTGCCTCTCAACTCACCGAACTACCTAAAACCAACTGAGGCAAAGAATATTCATAGAACTGTTTTCAGTTGGAACGGAATAACGTTTGAAATGATTTCAGATGACTCGATTCCTTATGACAGACCAGACGTCTGAACTAATGGCTCTGGATTTCCTGCGTCGAATATATTTGCCCAAATGCACCTCTCTTGGGTGGGAAATCAGGTGGCAACGGAAAATGGCGGACTGTATGTCCGCCCTAATTTATTGAGTTATATGGTACTCGCGGCGGGATTTGAACCTGCGACTTCTTCCTTCGGAGGGAAGCACTCTATCCACTGAGCTACGCGAGCATAAAATTTCACGAGTATTTTAACACGTTACTGGCCGCGAGGTTGAATCGTCACGCTCTTGATCCGGATCGCTTCGACCGGCCTTTCGCCCTCTTTCGGCTGTATACCCGAGATCGTCCTGACATTGTTCATTCCATCGATCACTTTTCCAAAGATCGTGTACTTGTTGTCAAAACCAGGTTGTCTCTTCAAAGTAATAAAAAACTGCGAATTCGCCGAATTAACATCCTGGCTTCTCGCGGCTCCTACAATTCCCACGTCGTATTTTAGATCCGAAAACTCGGCCGGAACGTTAGGTTTATTCGAACCGCCGGTTCCATCATTGGTCGGGTCAGCGTCCTTGGAAAGAGGATCGCCCCCCTGAATGACAGAGTCGTTAATTCGATGAAATGTCGTACCGTCATAAAATCCTTCTTTCGCCAGCTCTTTGAATCGCGCAACCATCTGAGGCGCAACGTTCGAGTACAGTTCGATCTTGATCGTGCCGTAGGCCGACGCGTTTTCCATCTCGATCACCGCGATCTCATTATCGGGAACCGGCGTGACACCCTTCTTTACTTCAGGCGCGGAATTCTTCGAGACCGATTTGGCCCCGTCGCAGGCGCCAAAAAGGACAACGGATAAAGCCAAAGTCGTGATAAATATTTTTCTCATTTCGATCAGATGGTCTTTTCACTATCCAGAATGATGGTAACAGGGCCGTTGTTTTCGAGCTCGACCTCCATCATTGCTTGAAACTGTCCGGTTGCAACTCTATCGACCTGCAATCGCGATCGATCGACAAAGTGTTCGTATAGCCGGTTAGCCCTTTCTGGTGGAGCAGCATTAATGAACGAAGGGCGTCTACCGCGCCGTGTGTCACCGTAAAGAGTGAATTGCGAAACCACCAGAAGCTCCCCTTTTACGTCGAGCAGCGAGAGGTTCATTTTGCCATCGGCGTCCTCGAAGATGCGCAGATTCAAGATCTTCTCAACCAGGTAATCGGCATCCTCTTCGGCATCACTCGTTGCTACGCCGAGCAACACGAGCATTCCCAAGGATATTTCGCCGATGACCTCGCGTTCAACCGTGACCTTTGCCCGCGAGACTCGCTGAACGACGGCGCGCATCTCAGGCGACCTGTTCTTCGATATAAACGCGGCTCATAACGACAGGCTCAACGGGCTTGTCATTCGGGCCTACTTCGACCTCCGCGATGCTGTCGACAACATTCTGACCATCGATCACTTTTCCAAACTTGGTGTAGCTTGGCGGCAACGGGTAATCGATATGCATTATGAAGAACTGCGAGCCGTTAGTGTTAGGGCCTGCATTGGCCATCGCGACCGTGCCCTTCTCGTAAACTCCAGCGTAAAGGTCCGACATCTTATCGATCTCGTCGTCAAAACGCCCTCCCCAGGCCGATTCGCCGCCGTATCCTTCACCCAGGGGGTCACCACCCTGGATCATGAAATTTTTGATCACGCGATGAAAGATCACGTCGTTGTAATAATCTTTTCCCGCGAGGATCCTGAAATTTTCGGTAGTTTTCGGCGCATCGCCTTCAAGTAACTCAAATCGAATTTTGCCTTTATTTGTCTCAATAACCGCAATTCTGTTTCCCACTTAATGGTTCTCCTGATCAAGTATGTATTTGTGTATCGCGGCCGAAACGCCGCCTTCGTCGTTACTTACAGTTGTATAAAATTCTTCCATTTCAAGCAAACGGGGGTCGGCGTTTCCCATTACAACCGGCGTTCCGGCAAATTCGAGCATTTCAAGGTCGTTAAAGTTGTCCCCGATCGCCATCACGTTCTCCGGTGTGAGCCCGTTAATAGTTGCAAGTTTTTCCAATCCCCACCCTTTAGACGCGTTGGGCGGCAGAATATCTATCAGAGTAAAATCGAGCTGCGGGTAGATCGTCGCAAGGATGTTCACGGTTTGTCCTAGTTCCGATTCAAGCATGCCTTTCATATTTCTCATCGATTCACAGCTTCCAGAGAATGAGATGTGTATAACCCGGTGATCACCCAAAACATCTTCCAGGCTATCCACTTTGATCATCGACCCTTCCGCTTCGGGTCCATGAAGGCGTTTCGACCAATAAACATATTTTTGGAGGGGTACGTTCTCGAGAGAAATCCGGTCGTAAAGCAGCAGGCCGATCCCATCGGGGTCGACACTGACAAGAGCATCGCCGCCGAAATCTTTTCCGACACGAAGGATGTCGAGCGAAGTACCTTTTTCGATCAAGGAATAACTGACCGTTTCAAGTGATTGTGCATACTTCAAAAGCCCGCCGTTATGGGTAACGAGCGGGGCATTCAATTCAAGTTCCAAGCCTACAGGACGAGCATCACGAAAACGACGGCCAGTTGCGATAGTAACGAGCACGCCGGCATCTTCTGCAGCGCGGATTGCTTCCTTGTTTGCGTCGGAAATCTTGCCCTGCGAATTAAGTAGAGTTCCGTCGAGATCAAGGGCGAGGAGTTTGATCATTTACGAACCTCGCGCTTGAGTTGATGAATCAACATGGAGCTAATTAGCGGCGCTACTATTAGGAGCAGGATCGTCGCCGTCCAGTCGAACCATGACGCACGCCTTATTGCACGAAGGCACGGGTGGCCTTCAGGGCACATATCACCGCCAAGAAAACCAGCTCCAAGTCGAGCATACGTGCCATATACATTCAGGGACAGATAGACTATCGCCAGTCCTACGCTCCAATAGTATTTCCGCGCAACAACAAGAGCCCCCAAAAGGAAGAATGACATTATGTGAAAGAGGCCAACCGTGTATTGTGGCGCACTGTCGACGGCGAAACCGGTCGGAGGTTTAGCCCAATTCAGTCTTTCGTTCACCATTAACCCGAGTTGAATGGAAAACGAAACACATAGAGCTACTACTGCAAGAATGGTTATAAGCCGGAGAATTCGCATTACTGATTGGCATTCGCCTCTCCGGCCCGCTTCTCTTGTCTCTCCTTCTCGAGCCACTGTTGATACTTTGCCTTACCTTTCTCAAATTCCGCCGGGGACGCGTAGAACCAATGTGAGCCGTCGTTCAGGTCTACGTTTCTGACATAAAAAAGGTAATCAGATTGTGCCGGGTGAAGGGCAGCGATTAGCGCACTTTCCGAAACGGAAGAGATCGGCCCGGGCGGAATGCCGCCAAATTTGCGGGTGTTGTACGGGGAATTGGCTTGAAGATCGCTGACGTTGATCGTGCCGTCCCAGCGATTTTCCATCTTGGCGATATAAACCACCGTCTGGTCTATTCCAAGTGGAATGCTTTTGCCCAATCGGTTATAGATCACCGAAGCGACAGTTGGGCGTTCAGACTCGACACCCGATTCAGTCTCGATCAACGACCCGATCGTAACGATCTCGGCCGGCGTCCGCCCTAGATTCTTCGCATCATCGTTCCACTCCGGTTTCCAGATCTTTTTGAACTGCTCGACCATCGTTTTGATAATGTCTTTCGGATTGGACTCGCGCGGAAAACTATAAGTGCTCGGGTACATGTACCCCTCAAGATTCTTTGCCTCTGGTGCAAGATCTTTGATCAATGAAGTATCGTCCATCATTGCGAGGACGGTTTTGTCATCTACGGGAGGATTCTGGGGAAATTTCTCCACGATGCGCTTTGCAATATCAAAACGCGTAAAACCCTCGGGAATAGTCAGCTTCGTCGTCTGGGTTTCACCCTTTTCAAGCTCCTTCAAAACTTGCATCGGCGTGATCGGAGATTGGAACTGGTATTCGCCCGCCTGCATGTTTCCGGCGTTGCCAACCGTTCGAAGATATATCTGTATAGGCAGCGCGCTTGAAATAATATCCTCTGAAGCGAGTTTTGAAATGATTTGCGCAGGTGTGGAACCTTTTTCGATCGTAATGAACTGGTTTCCCTTATCGTGTGGATGCGGTGTGGTCATCGAATTGTATATCCAATAAAATGACCCGCAGACGGCAGCGACGGCCACGATGACAAGGGCGAAAATGATCCGAAGGATCTTCATAGTTGTTATGAATTTTAGCAACCGTTAAAATTTGACGCAAAATGAGCGTACGGCGAACTTTCATAGCGATCGATATTTCCGAGACTGCCAGGGAAGCTATTACAGAATATATCACAAGGCTTCGTTCTGATTTTCCGCGCGTCAACCTCGGCTGGGAGCGGCCTGAAAAGCTTCATTTTACAATTCGATTCCTTGGTGATACTGCTGAAGACGATCTTGAACGCGTCTGTCAAATTGCCGAGTCTGTCGCCAGAGAATTCACTCCTTTCGAGGTTCGAATCACGGAAACCGGGGTTTTTCCTCATCCGAAAAGTCCTCGGATCCTTTGGCTTGGCGCCCGACAGGGAAGTGACGAGATGGTCAAGCTAAATCTTGACATAGAAACCCGCTTGCAGGCCGCCGGCTTCTCTGGAGAGAAACGTAAATTCCACCCGCATTTAACGATCGGACGCGTTCGTGATCCCCTCAGATCCCGGGAGCTTGTCCGAACACACAAACAAAGACAATTGGAACCCATCACGTTTATCGCGACCTCCCTGACTCTTTACGAAAGCAAATTGGAAAAAGCCGGATCGGTTTATTCCGCGATCCGGCTGTTTCCATTTTCTCACTGAACTAAACTATTTTGCCGCGAGGTATTTCTCGATGGCAGCGGTTACGGTATCA
>Ga0207712_10000631_pt1 | contig 27900 bp, 28 predicted proteins | sample KBSS44metaG_FD_184402 | JGI IMG/M metagenome (GOLD analysis project Ga0207712, IMG submission 184402) | Switchgrass rhizosphere microbial communities from Kellogg Biological Station, Michigan, USA - KBS S4-4 metaG (SPAdes) (version 2) | ecosystem: Host-associated > Plants > Roots > Rhizosphere...
TGTTGATTTTTGTATTTGGGACTTAGCAACCTAGGATTAGTGATGGCCACTTTTATGGAGCCTTCCGGACCCGGGACTGAAAATGTACCTACCGATCCTAAAATCAACGGAATTCGCCTTTCGATAAAATTATCAAAGCTTTCGGTCTGCAAAGCACCCAAAGCGTGACGAGGATTATCAAATACGGCCGTCACTACCGACCAAACGTCGTCGTTGTCGACCGGGGTAGAGCCCGAGGATTTTTTGGATTTAGGGGTGGACTGGGGCATTTGTTAAGGAGTGATTAGGTAATAGTTTTGAATTTTTTCCCGGGAGCTAGAAAAATGAAAAATAAAAATATTTTGTCATAAGCATAGAGATGGTTTCATTTGATGAAGACATACGAAGCATAGAAAAGAAATTATCTAATTTAGATACCAGGTTACCTCGACCTAAATTAATCAACCAAACATGGTTTAGAGAAGAAGTAATAGCTGGGGGAATATTACTGACAGGAATAGTGATGTTTTTATATTTTAGGTAAATAACCAAAAAATTACTCTCAGAGCAATTCGATCTAATTAAAACTGAAAATATCGCTTACCTTTTCATAATTTTCGTTATTAGCCGAGTTTATGTCCAAACTTCCTTATGAAAAAAGACTTGTGACTGACCTCAAAAAGGAATGTAAAAATAGAAAAATAGTTGTTCCTGCGACCGCTCGCAAAGCTGATATAGTTAAATTATTAACGAAAGATGATGTTGGTAAAGGAAAAAAGCCTCAGGGCCAACCCAAAACCAAAAAAGCTCCTCCCAAGCAAAATAGCTTTGATGCTAGTTCGATAGCAGGGCTATTGCAACTTTTCGCGACCCATCATCAGCCTCCGCCACCTCCTTTGGAGGAAAAAGAGTCATCGGACTCAGAGGGAGAACTAGTCACTTTGTTAGATTTTGAGACCATTGAAATATCGCTCCCTACTTCCAAGTCTGCTAAAAAAGCTCCCAGACTAGCCATTACCTTGGATAACCTCAAAAAAGAGATAAAAGACGGTGAGTTTATCCAGTCTTTCTTCTCATCGGCTAAAGCATTTCTGCAATACAAAACCACTTTTTATGCTGAAAAGCTAAAAGAAGTAGAGCAAGAATATGCTCGAGTGTCAGCAAAAGTCAAAAAGCTTCAGGATGATGGGGTAGACCGCCACGACATTAAAGACTTATATCCCATGTACGCTTCTTACTCTGGGTTCATTCTTCAGCTCAAAGATGTGATTGACCTAGTCTCCAACCGAGCTAAAAGTCTTACTCCAACTACTCTCAAGGCTAATTTACTGCGCGCTATCAACCACACTAAGAAAGGCTTCGCTTCTATAGTTGGTCGAGATGACATCAAAAATCACTTAGCCGCCGTCTTATATTCTTTTTCCAAGTCCCACAAGTCCCTAATAGGCTCATTTAACAACATTTGCTTAATGGGGAATGCAGGAGTGGGAAAAACGGCCATAGCCAAAGTCATTGGTTATGTCTTCTCCAAATCGGGGCTGCTAGCCACCAACTCGGTTAAGATAGTTTCTAGGTCGGACTTGGTAAAAGGCTGGGTTGGTGGGACAGCTCCCAATGTCAGGGCCATACTTTTCGAGTCCCTGGAAGGAGTGCTATTTATCGACGAAGCTTACGGGTTAACTCCTTTGGACCCAGGTAATGATACCGGTCCGGAAGCTATGACCGAAATAGTTAACTTTTTGGACAAATACATAGGGATGAATGTAACTATAGTGGCTGGTTACACTAAGTTGATGAAAATGACTTTCTTCCCCTCTAATGAAGGTTTGGCTAGAAGGTTTCCTATTGTTATGGAACTAAAAGACTACTCTAATAGAGAACTGGTCAACATCCTAGTTAGGTTTATCAACTCTAAGAGGGACCAAAAGCTGGACTCTAAGACCAGTAACTATCTCTATTCGTTGGTTATCACACTTAAAAAAGAGTATCCGATGATATTCAAGGGACAAGCTGGTGATATGTTAAACTTGGGAACCGCTATAGTCAAGTCCATCAACGCATCCTTTCGTAAGCCTTGGAAAGAAGGCCGCCTGGAAAATAACAAGGAAATAATAATGGAAGCCGTTAGAGAATACGCCGATCTCAAGGAAATAAAGTGGAACGACTCGAAAGAAGAGTCGGAAGAGGATGAAGAGGAAGTCGACGACGAGGAGTCGGAAGGCCTCGAAGAGGAGTCCTAACCCACAAATAAAAAGTTTACTCTTAGAGTAAAATTATATATGGAGCCTGAGTCCGAACCAGACCCAGCCAAAGACCAACTTAGACGAAAAGTCTTGGCGTGGTTATTTTATCAATCTAGATCATCGCCATTAGCTACTTTAGAACGAGAATTTTTATTGGCCAACTATTCCTATACTTCTTTGGACTCGGAAACCTTGGAACAAATTAAAGATATTTTCGCTTCAGTTTGGAAAGAATGGGACGCGTCCCCTAGGCGTAAAAGAAAGATCAAGGTCAAAAGAGCTAACTCGGAACCCTCGTTAGCACCAGACTTGAAAAAGTTACATCAAAAAGACGATGATAACCAAAGCGATAATAGTTCCACCAAATCCCACAGTGGCCGACGCCGCAAACATCTCTTCAGCCTTTCTGGTTTTTTGTCCACTAGCGGTGGTTCCCTCAACAATTCCATAGATGTCTAATCCTAGCATGCTCGACATAACAATGATCATTAGTATCACAGCTATGTTGAAACCGGGTGCTGGCGCGCCAACGGCGGCGATAGACGAAGAGGATTTAGATTTAATTAGCAGAGCCAATGAAAGAACTAATACCAAGGCCGTGGCCCCCATGGCTATATAGCCCCACATTTTCATCTTGGCCCAGTTGCCTTTGGCGGCCTCACGGGCCGCTATGGCCGACAGCACTGCTGTGGTCAGCGACCCAAAAATCATCATGATACTGGAGAAGGCGGCACCCATAGAGCTATTTACGACTGACCGAACGATGCGAGCGAAGCGAGCGAGAGAGGGAAGGCGGAAATAGCGAAGCGAGACTTTTCGAGCGGACTGAGCGAAGCGAAGTCGAAGGTCCCCGAACGAGCGTAGCGAGGAGGGGGCCGAGAGCGAGAAAAGTCGAGGTCGAGCGACTGAATTTCTCATAGAGAAATTTTAATATACTTACTCCTCGATTTCGTCCAACTCTATAACTTTTGGCCAAGTCTTGTTTATCTTACCCTCCCGGTCTAGTCGGTCAACTAACAAAACCATTGTTTGTTTCTCTAAATCATAAGAAATTTCAAACGGAAGTTTTATCCTGGGACTTTTCTTTAACCAAAAGGCCTCTATTTTGGTGAATTTCTTACCAGAATCCTTCAGTTGGCTAATAACCAAGACAGACGGAACATTAGGCACTGAAGGCCTAATTAATCTGATCAACGAAAGTAAAATCTCATCAAATAACGGCATCGAAATAGGTTCGTCAACCTCGAATTGATAAAATAGCGCTGATTTTTTGTGAGGAGGACCTATCGGTTTTGTTTCCTCTCCTGTTAGTTTGATTTTCATAACTGCCACGATAGTGACTAGCCAAACTTTTCTATTTTATTTTTCAATTTTTATTTTAATCCTCTAAGAGAATTTTTCGCTAACCTCGTCGACTCGCCGGCGAGCCGGCTCGTTACCCTCGTTTAACCGCAGGTTAGTTCAACTTGGTCATCGGGAAGACCGCCCCATCTATCGTAGTGCAGCATACGAAAGTAACCTAAAGAGTCCACAGTAGACTTATTTTTCTCTAAAGCTTCGCGAATATGATCCATTCTGAGGTCAAAAGTTAAAGCCATACGTTTATGACTATCATCCAAAGAATTGATAGTTCGCCCCTCTTTTTTGGTGTAGTCGGATACGTACCATTTTCTCCCAGAAAATGGTTTGTCAGTGTATCTGTATTCCAGGGCTTTCATACTAGCCAAATTAATAGCGTATTGCATTACTTTGGTAATATCAGAAGGGGAATAACCAAAGATGGAAGGCCCTCCAAGTCGAGGATCGTCGAAAGAAATTTCCTTGCCACTAGCCCATTCATCTAAAACTTTTTTACCCGCTTCGGTAGGGCCTAATTTTTTGACTATCTCGGAAATATCTTCATCCGTTACATATCCAATTCTTTCTACTTTCTCGCTGCCAAAAAAGCTCGTAACGCTCGTATGGATTTTATATCCTCCGTATGTAGCTATGGAATCCATGTATCTAGAAGGTTTTACGAACACTCCGTTTCCTTCGTAAAATTCCGCTACCTCAATATCGCCATCCTTATCTCTTTTCCCCTCTCCGGGAGGGGTGTACATTTTAGCCAAGGATTGCCTGATCAAAAATTCAATGGCTATGGGGTCAGGCAAACCTACCAAAATTCGAGTAGTGAATCTTCGCAAAATAGCAGCATCTAAGCACCAAGGATAGTTGGTAGCGGCTAATACCGACACCTTAGGCCTAGCTTTGACACCATCCATCTCTTGGAGCAGCGCATTTACGGAAGCCGCCAAACCTTCGCTTTTGGACCGCTCCCCGCCGATGGCCTCAAATTCGTCAATGAAAATAATGGCTACGTTTACTTCGCGTTCTACTCGCACCCCGTTCACTTTTACGATTAAAGGCATCTGAGACTGGTTATCAGCGCACTCAAATAGGTTATGGAGATTCTTTTCGGTCTCTCCCAGGTACTTTCCCTTGATTTCGGCCGGTGATGGATTGAAAAAGATACTATCTGGAATTTCCCCAGTAGCCGCTTTGGCTATAGAACTCTTTCCAGTTCCCGGAGGCCCATAAAGTAGAGTTCCCTTAGACAACCTGGGAAATAAGCCCTTGTAGAGGAATGGATAGATGTAATTGATTTGCATTTGATCTTTTACTGTTTGGATGCCGGCAATATCATTAAACCTTAATTTGATGTCGGTTAGGGGTGTTGGACACGTCAACGACGAAGGAGCCGCCGTCGTCGGAGACGTAGTAGAAGCCACAGCAGATAAAGACGCGGGGACATTTTCCTCGGCCAGCCTCAGTACTTCTTGTTTGGCTTTTGTCAAAACACCAAACCCCACTTTTCGAGCTTCATCAGCTAAAGGCCCTATTAGTTCAAATAGCCCTTCTCTACGCTCTTCGAGTGTTTTTAGGTTGCTCGGGTTCCACCCGACGAGTTCAGGATAGTCAGTCTCATCTTTTTTGGTAAACTTAATGGCTTGCCATTTCTTATCAAACGCTTTGGCCATTTATTTTCACTTAGAAAATGTTTAGTGCTAGTAGGCCCGACGTTAGTAAGGCCATAAGAAAAAATCCACTAGAGGGTATCTTTCCTGGCGCTAGCGTAAAAAAGAAAAATCCTCTGGAAGGTATTTTTTCATTATCGACAGGCCCAGTGAGGAAAAACCCACTAGAGGGTGTTTTTTCGGCTCAAACGAACGTAACGAGCGCAACTAGCGTAGCGAGCGTAGCGAGGAAAAACCCTTTAGAGGGCGTTTTCGTCGGGAGACCATCGACCAAAAAAGTAAACCCACTGGAAGGAATTTTCACAAGTAAGTTGGAAAAAATTTCTGAGGACCGTGGTACTAACATCGACCAACCTAAAGTCGGTGTCGAGAAGCCCGCCGCCGCGGCCGCTCGAGTTTCGCCCATAGATGCTATGAAATATTTAATGAAGGCCGCGGTCACCAGAGACAATGTCAAGAGGCTGGCTTTGGGGTTGACCATAGGTACCACCTTGGCGGTGGTGGTGGTGACTACAGCCGGCCTGGGCGGTCTGGCTTTACCAGCGGCTTCTGGGTTGGCCACTAACTTAGCAGGGTCATTTGGTTCATATTTGGCTACGGCGGCCGGAACTAAACTTACCTCTGCTATAGCTGCTAGAAATTTTGCTGCGCTGAAGAAGAAACTGCCACCCTCACTAGTCGTTCGGTGGTCCGAAAAACTAGGCCTGCCTCTAACCAAGGATACTACCTACCAAGACTTGTTGGAAATGACCATAAACTCTGGTACTAGTCTAGCCAGGGGAGGTCCTATGAGTTTTTTAATATCTTCTGGTTTATCAGTTACCGCAGGAGCCGGAGCTAAATTTGTTAAAGCCGGGGGTTTGAAGGTCTTTAGAGACCTACCTGGAAAAGTGATAGAACGATTATCGAGCCCCGGCGTCGAAAAAGTTAACTTAATGGACTTGGCCCAAGAAATAGCTGACGAGGCCGTTGTCGAACTGGATGACCTCGAAGAGGGCGAAGTGCCCCCAACCTCCAACAAGCCCCCGACAGTCGATCGGGCCACCGTAAACGTATTGGGCAAAAATAAGGTCATGGCCGCCACTGCCGGGCTCAGCACAGCACTAGTCGGCCTAGCTATATCGGGGGTCACCGGTAGCCTTGACGCCTCTTTACTAACAGCAATAGGCTCGCAAGCCATAAATCTAGCCAAAGAACACTCGTCAGCTTCTGGAATCATAGCCAACGTAGTAGTATCTAGCGGAGTGTCCAAAGTGGCTACTATGTTAGGTTTGACTGGTGACTCTGAGGCTACGCTGAAAAAATTAGTAGGGGACTATACCAAAAATAAGGATCCAGGTGTGGCCCTAAAAATTTTGACTACCCTGACCAAAGGTCAAATTTATGGGGATACTGGCCTTCGTTCAAAAACCAAAGCCGAACTAACAAAAATAGCTAAGGACCGAGGTATAAAAGTCCCGAAAGGGGTCGACCCCAAAAATTTACGTAAAGTTATTTTAGGAGCCGAAGCCAGAGCGTTAGCCGATACTCAGATGATGGTCCAAACTATGATGACTAATGCGGTAATGACAACAGCGGGGTCGGCCGTGGCCCAACATGGCCTAGACTCACTAACCCGTATAGACCCTAACTTGCAGGTAGTTGGTCCTCTGGGAAATAAAATTACTGTTGACCCCTATGATGAAGTTTCGGTCTCAGCCGACCTTGAATTTTTGAAGCTGTCTTATGAGGCCGACGCTCGCGTAGCCGCCGAGGCCGCGGCCGCCGCGAAAACCGCCCAAGACGCCGCGACCCTCGCGGCCGCTACGGCCCAGGCCGAAAAAGCCGCGGCAGAGGCGGCTACCGCGGCGGGTTTAGCAGAGCGAGCGGCCGCTCGAGCGGGGTTGAAGGCTGCTGATCAAGCCGCCAGAGCAGCAGCCATAGAAGCCGCTAAGGCAGCAGCGGCGGAACGTCTAAAAAATAAACCGCCTCCTCCGGCTCCGTTAATAGGCCCAGAAATCCCTAATGAGGTCAAAGCCGCCGCTATTCGAGCTAGAAGAGAACTCCAAGAGGCCGCTAAGATTTTTCAGCAGACTGGTGACCTAGGTTTTATAGTGGTCCCTACCGAAGGACCAGCCATAGGGGTGCCTACCGATGATGTTATGCTAGACCCTAGGATCCAAGAGGCCTTGGACCAGTTTGGAGAGATCACTCCTTTGGCCAGCCTGCTAGCCGCTAAAAGTGCCGCTTATGCTACTTCGTGGGGTGAGAATTATATTCCCGGTTGGGGAGTGGTTACACAAACCGTTAATAATTGGGTTGGAGCAGCAGAAACCGCTAAAAATGCATACAAACTGACACAAGTGATACAAGCCATTCGAGGCCGGGAAGGCCCGGGGCTAGAGGTCCCAGAAGGATTGGACCAGCTACTGTCACAACGTATACCCAACTTGGCCTCTGCTGTGGAAGCCTATATTAAGCAACCTGGGGTGGACCTCAAACAAGTTCTTCTTAATGCTCTGAAAGACCAAGTAGTGTATGGAGCTGATATAGAAAGACTATATTCGGATATCGGCCGACAGATTTTATGGGGCGCAGGAGCAAAAGAAGGTAGCGGGTTATCAGAGTGGATGGTGCGAGAGATTGGATCTACTTTTTATCACTCGATAATGGGGTGACCGAGGTATGACCGAGGAGGGATAATTTTGGTAAATCGCGTGGGTAGCTACCCTACCGTTTTTTGGTTTTGGGCTTGGGTCAAAGACCCAAATTATAATGGCGACCACTCGATAAAAATAGGGTCGAAAATATGAGGCTGGCGAGAGTTGAAAAATTATACTTTTTTAGGGGTGGTTCGAAAATCTCCTCGAAAAAGGGGGGTGTTTGGAGGTATGACCTTGGACCGAAAAATTAGAAAGTTGGACCTTTGACTTTTTGACTTTTTACATTTTCAACTTTTCAACTTTCAAAAAAGTTAGACTTGGGTAGGACCTAAAAATTATATTTGGGCTGAACAAAATTTTTCAAGTCTACCCTAAGTTAATTGTCGAAATCAGTACGTAATTTTCCCTCACAAAATTTTTTACTGACTCCTCCAGGTCTCCCAACATACTTTCCTTCGTTGAAGGAAAATTCTTACCGCCTTACTTCTTCTTACTCATTAACAACTGATTGATTTTTTTCATCAAGTCCATGGGCAGCTTTTTCCCAGTGATTTTGATCTTGCCCCCAACTACTTTGATGCTGTAAGGTAGGTCATCTTTGGTAAATTCAAGTCCCTCGTCTGTGGCATGATAGAGGATCAGACCCATCACGGCGCGTTGAGAGTCTTCACTTTTGGCCTTGGCTAAAATCTGGTCTGGAGTGTCTGAAAAATTTTTCCCATTGAGAGAGTCGTGGAGGGTCTTCCACTCTTTGACTTTGGCCATCGAGGAGGAGTGAGCGAACGACAGAACGAGCGTAGCGAGAGAGGGAGAGAGTGAAACGACGACGAGTAATGAGCTTTGCGACCGATCGACCGAAGGGAGATGAGGCTCGACCGAGTGAAACGAGGGAGAGCCGAAAGGGAGCAAAGCGAATCCGAAGACAAAATCTTACGAAAGTACCTTCACCTCTTAATGACTTTTCACTCCCTAATCGAGGTCCACATCCCAAGGCGTGTTATGTGGAATAACCTCTTCAGGTATTAAAAATTCTTCACCGTCGTCTTGATCATAGCTAGCTCCTTTCAACATTCCTCTCATCTTAGGAGCGGTTCCAAACTCTGGCTGATACCCCTGTGATGCTTGGGACCTCGAACCCGATGATCGAGAGCGACTTCTAGGCCCTCTTTCAGAGTCATCGTCGTCATCAGAGTCAGAGTCTTCAACGTATTGAGGTCGTCCTCGACTATCTGGTCTGCTTCCCCTGCTGGGGGGTTGTTGCCTCGGCAAATTGCTCAAACAAAAGTTGACCATCTCTTGTGGAATTTTAGGAGTATTAGCTGAAAATACTCTTATTACCATTCCATTGGGTCCAAAAAACATCAACTTGGGCACACTATTAATAGGCGACTGTGTTCCATGGGCTAACCTGACTATCCCTTGATACATCTTCAAGTTGGCCACAGCACACACCACCCCTCTATTTTTCAGCGAAGGGGCTATCTTTTTGAGACTCCCGTATGCTTGATCAGTAGCTGGATGTGAGACTCTGGGTATGAATTCAGCGAAAAGACACAAAAAGAAATCGCCTCGCAACACATCAGTCCTCAAAATAAACATCGGGCCATGCTGAGTTCGTTTTTGAGTAAAGTGATCTTGCTTCAGGACCTGTATAAGTTGACCGTCCATTAACGAGCGAAGTGACCGAAGCAACCGAAGGGAGGGAGGATACCAAAATTTCTCTTAAAAAAAGATTGGTCTGTTTTTAATCAACTAAACTTTCTTCCCCTCGGCATCGAATTTTTTCGAGCATCAAAAAATATCATTTCACTTACAAATGGAGCTTGAGGTGGTGCTTGAAAAAAATGCCAACGGCTACTACGCCCTAGCTGGCCTCAGGGCTCACACCAAGAAAATGTTGGAGGAGGTCCTTTCATCGGATAAGGCTTTTCTGAAGATGGTCGGAAAGACCATAACAGAGGTCAGAAAGTTGAAAGTGGGTGAATTACGTAGTTTAATGGCTTATGGCGACGTCAGCAAGGGGCTGCCTCCTCTTTCTCCCAAAAAGGGTAAAAAGACGGCTAAACCTAAAGCTGGTTCACCGAAGAAGGCTGGTAAAAAGAAAGCGGGATCACCGAAGAAAACTACGAAGTCTTCAAAGAAGGGATCACCCAAAAAGACTAAAAAGGCAGCTGGGCCTACCGTAGCTGAACTCAAAACCAACTACGAACATCAATTTGGTGAAAAGGCTCCATCTACAGCCAAGAAGGCAGACTTGATGAAGGCTTTGGAGAACGATAAGGCCATTGCTAAAAAGAAAACTACCAAGAAAGCTGGCTCGCCTAAAAAGGCTGGTTCTCCCAAGAAAAAATCCGAAAAGAAAGCTGGTTCACCCAAAAAGACCACTACTTCGAAGAAGACAGGATCTCCTAAGAAAAAGACCACTAAGAAGGCAGGATCGCCAAAGAAGGGTAAAAAAGTAGCCAAGGAAGGTTTTGCAGGCATGACAGTAGCTGACTTGAAAAAGGAGTACGTAAAGAAATTTGGAGATAAGGCGCCGGCTTCTGCCAAGAAGGCCGACTTGGTTAAGGCTCTGGAGTCTGACTCGGCTCTGGCTACCAAGGCCAAAAAGCCAACCAAACCTAAGACTACCAAGAAGCCCAAAACTCCGTCCCCAAAGCCCAAAACACCTCCGAAAAGCCCGACCGCAGAACTAAAGACCAAAACAGTGGCTCAGTTGAAGAAATCATACGCAGAGAAGTTTGGAGATAAGGCTCCAGCGTCGGCCAAAAAGGCCGAGCTAGTCAAGGCCCTAGCGTCGGGTACGGCTTTGGCCGGGGCTAAGAAGGTCGTCGCCGCCGCTGACGCGACATGCACATCCCTATCTGACTTTAAGAAGTGTGGGGATGATGAACACTGCTCGGCTGATGGTAAATGCTTGCCTGGGGCTGGTTCTGGCCCTTATCTTCAAATAAAGGGTCGTCCTAGAATTTTCGGCTCTATGGAAACCCTAGAGAGCGTCAAGAACCACCTAGGCGGAAAAATAGTTGCTCCGAAGGGTAAGAAAGTTTCAGTTGAGGCCCCTGTAGTCTCTAAACCTAAATCACCTAAGCCGCCTAAGTCGGCGTCTCCCAAAAAGCCGGTTTCTCCCAAAGCTCCAGAAGTGGGTTTAGATGATCGAACCAAGATTTTGGCAGAGATTAGAAAGTGTTTGGAAGAGGAGAGTAGAGCTAATCTAGTTTAATTTTTCATATTCGCAGTATAGTTGCTCTAAGAGCAACTTTTTTGACCCCTCGCCTCCGGTCCTCCCCCTCCCTCGCCTTCGGCCCTTTCTCGCTACGCTCGAACGGGCCTCGCCTCCCTCCCTCCGGTCGGTCACCAAAACAACACCACCGATATCCTCTCTTTTACTTTTTTGGTAGTCTTGGGAAGAGTATGTTGATGAGTTTCATTCCATTCTGGATTAAAAAAGATAATATCTCCATCAGAAAAATTAATAGACTCTACTTTCTTACCTCCGTTAACCCTAGTACGAAATAATCTGGTTTCTCCTATGGAAATAATAGCTACTTCCCCTTCGTAAGAGTCCCTATGCCAAGGAGCGTAATCTTGACCACTTTCGTATAAGTTTAACCATACGCTCCTAGGTTGAGGTTTACCTAGGGTATCTATAGTTTGAAAAATAATAACGGTCAAAACAGGAAATTCTAAAGTATCTTCCATATTCATCCCCATAGCTTTTCGGGTACCTTTGACTACTTTTGGGGTCTCCCAGTGATCTTCTAGCTCTTTTGATAACTTAGAAATAAGATTGGTCTCGGTGGCTTGTGACAAGTGAAAAAAGACTTCGTTTCGAGGTTCTTCGGGGTCGTCACGTAAAATAGGATGGCCTGGTATCTCTCTAACAGGATTTGGTGATGGATTTGGGGCTCTACTAGGCGATCTTCTAACACTACTTTCCCTAGGAAATACAGAACCGACCGAAGGGAGGCGAGGCTCGAACGAGCCAACAGTAAATGAAAACAACAAATTCATTGACAAATCCCATATAGCCGATATTATTCCAGCTTCTTCCGCTCCTAATGCCATTTCTAGCGATTCTCGAGCAGACATGGGATCTAACGAAATAGTTGTAGTCTTGGCCTTTTTTATGGGGACTAGCTTACCGTTGGAGTAAAGAGTGGGGTTGGGGTGGCGGCACTGTGGACATGAGTTAGCCGTAGTAAGCCAGTTAGTGATACAGCCCACACAGTAGCGGTGATTACATTCTTCTAATGTACCTATTTGGCCATCTTCGGGTATTTCTAAGCATATAGCACATGCTTCTTTACGCTTGTAGGACTTTTTTGTGGACATGTGATTAGCTCGTAAAAGATTATAATTTTCATTCTCGAATATCATTTTTTTAAACTATTTTCTTCCCGTACCCGATAGGAGAATAAATTGTTTTCTTCCTGTTGGGGTAGATCACGTTAGCATTACTATTCCTTATTCCACGTTTACTACCATCAATAGTACCATTTACGTTCAAGTAGATAACCCTACTGGCCGGACGGCGACCATAATGGACACTTCTTCACTCAAGGGTACTTTGCTAAGTTGACTCAAAAAATATTTTTAAGTTAAATTAGTGTCATGGCCGAAAACACCCGAACTCAAAACGGCATCATAGCCACCGATGGGTCTTTCGCTCAAGGCCTAAAAATGCCCATGTTGAATGAGGCCTTTGTGCCGGGCCGTAGGCCCGGGGATTTCGGCTTGTTTTCTAACAAAGTTTATGTTAGGCTTCAAGATCAATCTGTCATCGAGTTAGGTTCTGATACCGATACCAATGGCCCATGGAGCGTTGTTTTGGCCGCTGGAAACACTTCTGGAGCTAACAATGCGGTGATGTCTGCTGGACAATCTCTCGTTTTTGCTACCGGCATTCAAATCGGAAATGGAGTTGGAACTCCTTCAGCCTCTACAACTACGGGAATAGCTATAGGTAGTGGAGCTACGACCGCTACTGGCTCTAATTCCACGGCCTTAGGCACCGGAGCCACCGCCACCGGCATCTCCACCACCGCTATCGGAGCAGGGGCCAGCGCCCTTGATGATTTCGCCACGGCCCTTGGAGCTAATTCTATCGTCGCCGCCAATTTCACCCAAAGTACGGCTTTGGGATATTTTGCGGCCGCCACCAAAAAGAATCAGATTATGATTGGTAATTTTGTCAATGGCGACACTGATGAAATCTTTTGTGATGTTGGTCCTGGTGTCGTATTTTCCTCTGGTTATTTCGCCGCCGGGCAAGTTGTTCATGCCAGAATAAGTGCAGCGGGAGGACAACCAATAGCTCCTGGTGCTCCAGGAGTTTTTACTCAAGTACTGTTTCCCACTATCTTTCCCAACGCTGATTTTGGAACTCCTAGCATTGCAAGTTCCCCCGATAATCTTGTTGCCAGATTCCGGCGAGTTATGACCGGTATGTCTCAACTTGAACTCACTTTCGCGGTTGTCCCCGTGGGTGATTCACAACTTTCGGTTCGAGTGAGGAAAGATGACGGTTCCCTTGCTACGCTTTCTAAACAAACTTACGTCGTCAAAGCCGGGACACCCACCGTAAGCATCGCGATCCCTTACCTTGTTTCCGCAGTAGTGGCCAACACTCTCGTTTTCGTTGAAATTGACAATCCCACCGCAGTTATCTTTACCATAGACATTGGTTCGTCTTTGGCGGGAGTATATTCCAACTAAATAGTTGCTTGAACGAGTTTCATTTTTGTCAAAGACAAAAAATCACTAGGCCGGAAAAAATAAATTCTACTAAGGGGTTAGGAAATTATTACAACTCTCGAGACTTTTTCGCTCTCGCTCGTTCGTACTCGTTTCACACTCCCTTCGTACTCGTTTCACTCGTATGTCTTTCGATTCCATCCAAGTGTTTAATCCTCAAGCTAAAGCGGCTTTCGTAGAGTTTCTATTAGGTCGTATTAATACTTATTTCATCGCTTCTACCGGCGGGGAATGGTCCGAAGAACATTCTTGGACCGTAGCCGACTTTGATAGAATATTGGAAGAGTATTCGGTAAGCAGTATCGTTTTTCCTTTTTCAAAGGCCCAGTTGCTAGTAATCGTCGGTTGGCTCCGTAATGACCCCAAAGGAGATCTGCTAAAGCGTTATTCCGATCAAGAAATCGTTAGCGTATTGGCCCAAGTCAAAGAAGGTGATAAACTAAACGAATATGTTCTTAATTTGGTTCAACGCTTTCTAGATTGGGACGAATGTCCTCGCGGATACTCAAATGGAGGCGAAGATCGTGAAAAGGATCTTACCAATACCATAGTTATGGAAATCTTGAACCGGCCGCGGGACGAGGGCGCGGAGGCGGAAGCAGACCCTCCTATTTTGGATGGTGAAATCGGAGCAGATGAAGAAGAAACTTCTCTTTTAGACCCCGACGAGGACCCTGAAGGGGAAGCAGAGGCGGAAGAAGAGGACCAAGAAGCTACAGAAGAAGACCCCGAAGGGGGCGAACCTGAAGAGGATGCGCCAGCAGAAGAAGGAGAGATAGTCATCGAAGAAATCGAAGCTCCACCCAAGAAAAAAGCTCCTCGTGCTGCTCCCCCCGCTCCCAAAAACAACAAAAAAGAAGAACCCAAGGAAAATTTCACCCCTCCCAAGGGGGTAGTGCTTACCAGACTGGTCAGCTCCCTGATAGAATACATGCAGCCCACTAAGACCCCTCCGCCCAATGTGATTGTCGAACAACGTAAAAAGATCGTCAAGTATGCTACTGAAAGGCTTGGAGCTAAGGAGACTCTTCGAAGCTTTATGAAAGCATTGGTAGAGCAAACAATTGATGTTTGCGATCGAGCTGGAAAAGATGATTATGAAATTGACCCCCTCGTCGATGATGCAATGACTGCATACCGAAGCGACACTCGCAACCCCAAATCGGCTTAGGTGTAAAATAAAAAAGTTACTCATAGAGTAACTCTACTCCCTCGCTTCGCACTCCCTCGCTTCGCTCGGTCGTATGTCCGCCCACCCACCTCCTCCAGTCAAAAAAGCCTTTCTCGTAGGTTACAATTATCCAGAGTTTCAATGTTCTCTAAAGGGGTGTTGGAATGATGTCGACGCCGTTAGAGCGTTTTTACTCGATAGAGGTTATGCTCCCGAGCATATCACAGTAATTAAAGATACCCTAGAGACTCCCCGCATCGGCCCTAATGTTTTGATGGATAAGATGTTGGATTTCGCTTCTTCTATCAACGCAGGTGAACACGCTTTCTTTCACTTTTCCGGTCATGGAGGGCAGTTGCCCGATCTCAACGGAGATGAGAAGGATAAAAAGGACGAGTGCATTTTCGCTGATGACTTATCTCCTATTAGGGATGATGATTTAAGAAAAGTGTTGGTAGATACACTTCCCAAGGATGCTGTGCTAGTAGCGTTGTTAGATTGTTGTCATTCTGGTACGGGTTTAGACTTGCCATTTAGTATTAATAGATTCGGAGGACGAGAGGAAAATAGACAACATTCCCCTAATAAAGTTTTTTGCATTAGTGCTTGTGATGATCGCTCAACCGCCGCCGATACTTCGTTCAATCGAATACCCCAAGGCGCTTTAACTCATGCTTTTATCGAAGTGTTTACCAGATTTAGGGGACTGTATTGGATTCAAGCACTTTCTCTATTAATAGAAAGAACGGCCCAATTTCGTCAAACAACGCAACTTTCATCAAGTTTGAAAGACCCCAGATCTGTAAGGGTGGAATTGTAAAATAGTTTATCGGTTCGTCGAAGACGAACTTTTTCTTTCTCTAAGGTTAGAGTCGAAAATGAAAAGTTGGGAAAATGAAAAAAATGAAAAGTTGGGAAAATGAAAAAAATGAAAAGTTGGGAAAGTCGAAAATGAAAAGTTGGGAAAATGAAAAAATGAAAGGTTGGGAAAATGAAAAAAATGAAAATTCAAAATTACTTTTTGTAACTTTTGCACAATCATAAAAGATGCAAACCGAATTAACTCTTTCTGCGACCAATAATCTTGAAACTATTCCAGAGTTGCCAACATTGAGGACCCTTGAATGTTGTGATAACCAAGCTCTTCCTCCAACTGAAGAAATTTCGACCGGAGAAAACGATCTGGAAGCATTCCGATTGTTTCTCTTATCAGGAGGAAAATTTCACTGTTCCATTCGTTGCAACAAAGAAAAGTTAGAAAAAGGTGAAGATTGCGGATGTTAACTATTCACAATCTGGTTCTGCTAAATAAAAAAATCCAAAAATAGTTCACAGAACTATTAAAATTAACTTGGTCGTTCCTCACTCTCGGCCTTGCTTCGCAAGGCCTCGATTCGTCGCCTCTCGCTGCGCTCGAGGCTCCTCATTGAGAGGTATAAGCCGAACTTACCGTATACAAGTTTTGGCTATAGCGTCTAGCTATTTTCTTTTTCTGAATACGTTCCATATCTTCTTGATAAGCGTTGCGATGTCTAGTAAAAGCGTCGTTGGCCCACTCACGAGCCGTAGATAGCGTCCCTCGTTGTCTCATGGCTATTTCGTCTTGGGGTAGTTGGTTGGTAGTGGTAAGGTACTGACCATAGGGGTCCATCTCTAGAGAGTCCTTAGCCCTGGTCATGTTTCCCAACTTTACGTAACGATCGCTATCTTGATAATAACCATTAACTGGTCTCGGTTGCACTCTAGTAGGGCCGTAAGTGTCTGAAACGTTATCGAAAACTTCATCTACCATATCGTAAGTAACAGGAGGGATTTGCCATTCTTCGGCAAACGCAGGGGCCAATACGGTCTCTTGGTAGTTGATACCATCATAGGTAGGGGGCACTGAGAACCCTTCGGTCTTACCGGGTTTCAGGGCATATTTCAAAACTATGATTCCTACTATGGACGCTAACAAAAACGTAGACCAGTATGGATAATGGACCCAAAATAGAATGGCCGATATGACTATGACTAATCTAGTTAACGAATTTAACTTTTCGTTCCTAGTCATACTTTCATTAGGAAAGAGGTCCAGAGATCTGACCAAGACCGCTGGGTCTTCTAACCAAAATTTAGGTGAAGGAACATGGTCAGACATCTTTACTAGTTAGAAGGAAATTTTGGCGAAAACGTCTTCGGTCGCAAGGATAGAAAATGATGGCGGCCAGTCAACAAAAATAGGTGTGAGGTGTGAGGCTATTTTCAAAAAAATATTTGACCTCGGAATATTTTTGGTTTACCTTAACTTGTTAAACATAATCACTCTAAGAGCGACTTTTTATTTATGGCTAGTTACCATATTTTACTCTTCCTCAGAGTCTTCAGGGGCCACTACCTTGGGTTTCTTACCCTTGGCCTTGCCTGTTGCCGCCTTTTTAGCGGCGGGCTTCTTGGCTGGTGTTTTCTTCGGAACACCCTTAGCAGCAGCCTTTTTCTTAGGGGGCTCTTCCTCTGACGCGTCCTCCGAATCATCTTCGACTTCAACCTTAGCTTTTCCCTTCTTGGGAGCGGCCTTTTTGGTTCCAGCCTTCTTCGAAGCAGCTTTAGAAGCCTTCTTAGGGGGTTCTGGCTCTTCTTCTGACGTTTGGGCGTCTTCCGATGCCTCTGCCGACTCGGCCGAAGACTCTACTTCAGCCGCTACCTTCTTGGCCTTGCCCTTGGGGGCGCCCTTGGTCTTGGCTGGCGTTTTCTTCGAAACGCCCTTAGCGGCGGGTTTCTTGGTCGCCTTCTTAGGGGGTTCGTCTTCGACGTCCTCGGCCGAAGCTTCGTCTTCCGAGGCTTCGGCAACCACCTTTTTAGCCTTGCCTTTGGCCTTATTTCCCTTAGCAGGGGCCTTTTTCGGAGCGGGTTTGGACTCTTCGGCATCTTCGGAAGCCTCCTCTTCGGCCGCTACCTTCTTGGCCTTGCCCTTGGGGGCGCCCTTGGTCTTGGCTGGCGCCTTCTTCGAAACAGCCGCCTTCTTAGGGGGCTCGTCCTCGGACTCGCCGCTTTCAGCGTCGGTACCCTCTTCCTCCGCTGACGCGTCCTCGGATTCATCTGCTTCGTCGTCAGAAGCCTCTTTGGCCTTTCCCTTCTTCGAAGTGGTTCCAGCCTTCTTAGCAGCGGGTTTCTTGGCAGATGCCTTTTTCGGAGGTTCGTCTTCGGCGTCGTCGGCCGAAGCTTCGTCATCGACCTTAGCCTTCCCCTTCTTCGGGACTGACTTCTTGGCTACCGCTTTCTTTTTAGGTTTTTCGTCTTCGGCGTCGCCTTCAGCATTTTCAATAGGAACGTCTTCACCGCTATCCGAATCATGCATATAAACATTGATTGCGAACAAACTGCCGTTGTGGGGCTTAGTGCTGGGTTGTTTTGTTCCTCTCCAAGCAATGGGGACCGCCTTATTCTTTTCGTCCTTTTCTGGAAGAATAGAGAAGAAAATTTCTTGGGTCTCGCCATTTTCATCTTCTTCCATATCACCAAAGATGATGTGAGCGAATTCCTTTGCTGCAAACAGCGCGGAAGTCTTCTTGGAAGGAGACGGCTTTTCAGAAAGCTTGAGTTTAGGCTTAATAGTGTTAGTTAGAAGTGTGTAGGAGGAATTGGGCATTGAACGAGCGTTAGCGAGTGAAATTCGACCGAGCGAAGCGAGGGAGAAACGAGTAAACAAGCGAGTGAAACTCAAGCGAGTAAGATGATTTCTTGGTAACATCATTTCTACCTTTAAGTTTTTCCCAGAGGTCATTTTTCCAACTTCCCAAAAATCTTATTCTTAAGGTCGAGTTTGGAAAATATAAATGTCCGCCCCCGAGCCCCGAGAGATAAGGGTGATTAAAGTACCTCGGGAAAAGCCCTTGGCGTCATGGCCCGCGGCATTTAAAGATCTAGATGTGAATTCTTTGGGCTTGGAACACATGGAAATCAAATCAAAAGTTAAACTTAACCCACCTACCTTACGATCGGTACTTCCTAATCCTGCCCCTAAGCCAGCCCCCGCCCCTAAGAAGCCTTCGCCAAAGGCCGAACCTAGGCCTCCGCCTAAACCTATTCTTAAAAAAGCTTCCACCACCGAAGACGAAATAGCCAAAGCATTTGCGGCAGAATCTAGGGAGGATTCTGACCTCGACGAGGGCGAAGACCTCGAAGTCGAAGACGAAAGTGAAATAGGAGAGAATATAGACGAAATAGATTCTGATGACTCTGGTGGCGACGAAGACGTAGCCGAAGACCTCGAAGACGACGATTCTGAGGCCTTAGCTATTGAATTATCATCAGATAAGGAAAATGATGAAATAACCGATGCACTGAAAGAACCGGAAGCCGTAGTTGTAGCTGCCGAACCCGAGGAAACTGAACGTGAAAAGAAACGGCGAATTCTTCGCCGCCTACGGACCCTCAAAAAGATCAACCCCGAGTTTAATATTCCTGGCGATTTTGATGAAAATGATGACCTAGAGTTGATGCAATCCACCCTAGATGATATCGTTTACGACTTGAAATTAGATCAATCATTAGCTATTTATCGAACTGTTCTCCAAGGTTATTTTGGAGGTGTTGAACTCCTAGCCGGTTTTCTAGACTATGACATGGTGGGTTTTGCCGGTCATCAAATGAAAATGATGCGGCGATATGATAGTTTATTGATGGAATTAGCGGAAAAGAACTCTGGTGGCTGGGCTTCTAATTTACCTATAGAACTACGTTTATTGGGTATGGTGCTAATCAACACGGCCGTTTACTTCTTATTCCGTTATATTTTCAACAAAAAGGGAGCGCCTCAAGCACATGCTTTTATGGGGGTAGTTGACGCCTTGCCCTCTTTTGACGCCAAGCCCGCGGCCGCCCCTACGGCGGCCACTCCCGGCGAGACCCCCGCCGCGCCTACGCCGGCACCTCGGACTTTTAGAGGCCCATCAGTCAATCTCAAGGACATTGAAAAAGAGATAGGGTCGACGTCGGATAGCGAGTCAGAGGAAGAGGATGACTAAAAATTTAGGGTTGGATAAAAATTTACTAGCGACTCGGAAAATATTTTAAACTCGCCCGCTAACCTTTCTCACTTTATTCACTCAATGGCAGTCAGACTCAACTACGAGCTAAAGTCCCTCCTCAAAAAAGGTTGGTCCATAGAAACGCCGGAAGATAATTTATTTGAATGGGATGTAGTTTTTGAAGGCCCCAAAGCTTGTGATTCTGCATATGAAGGTGGCGTTTGGTTGGTTAAAATTACTTTTCCTAATGATTATCCGTATAGTCCACCAGAGGTAAAATTCTCCACCAAAATATTTCACCCCAACGTTTCTTCCAAAGGGGAGGTCTGTATCAAGTCTATCACTGACGAGTGGTCACCCAAGAAGACTATGGAAAATTCGGTTCTGAGTTTCATAGAAGGATTATTAGTAGCTCCGGATTCCGGAAATCCTATGAATCCCGAAGCTGACGTTTTATTTCGTACTAACAGAGAGGAGTTTGACAAGAAAGTGGACGTGTGGAAAAGAAAGTATGCTAGCTAAGTGAAATAATTTCTCTATGAGAAATTAACTAATTTTGATCACACACAAGCATACAACCCATGCATAAAATAACCCAAAGTTGATGACGCCGGGTTTGACTGACCCGAGTTATTTCCTCCTTGCGGAGCTGTGGGAGGGCCGCCAGTCCAACCAGGTAAATAAGGCAAGCCACAATAACCAGTTCGTTGAGCTGTCCAAACGGGATTGCCATATGAGTCATAAGTGGGTGACATACACCCGCCAGTAGTAGGAGCTAAATTTGGACACGGGTATTGCCCGAAATCGGCCATCGTTAGGTCTGAACATTCCGGTCTGCCGTTACACTTGGCCCCAACAGAATCTGTAGCATCGCGAGTGGCGCACTGATGAATGGAACCGGAGGTGGAAGCCACAGAACACACGGGATTAGGAATTCCCGGTTGAGAAAGATTAACACTACCATTACAAACATCAGTAGGAACACAGTAAATTTGGGTACCAATAGTCAAAGGAGAATAAGGTATTCCACTAGAGTCTGGTATACACGCCGACGCTGAACTCTGACTATTTAGCTGGCAAAACCCACTTGAATTACAAAACTGATAAGCGGAACCCGGGCCATTACAATCATCGCTAGCGGTACACGCCTGTGGGGTAGCTACTGAAGGATCGCACATTCCTTGAATAAAGGCTGACGGTTTCGCCGAGCACTCTCCATAAGGATCTGAGATATCAAAAAACGCTCCCACGATGTTGATAGTAGTGCCTGCGGGACATTGAAGTTGAGGTTCTCCCGCGGCATTGGTGAATGCCCCTGCTATTCCTGTAGTAGGGTCAACAGCGGCCGTAAAAGGAATTAATCTTTGGCCTATGGCCGTAGAATAATTCTTTCTAGTTTGAATGAAATACCAAATCCCAAAACCAATGCACCCCAAGGCCAAACCGGCTATGACTAGTTTGGAACCTGCGCCCATACGAGGAGGAGTGAGACTCGACTGATCGACCGAAGGGAGGAAGGAGAGGCGAAACGACGACGAGTGCGAGGCAGTTTCGAGCGAAGCGAGAAACTACCGAGTAACGAGAGGGTCGGTAAAAATAGGTTTACTTACTATAGAAAATATAGACTTTTGTCCCAAAAATAATTTACCATTTAAACATGAATCTATATTTACTAGCTGGCGCATTAGGTCTAACTATATTTCTATACGTATTTTGTTATGAGAAATGGATGGCAGAAGAACATCCTTTCCTTTTGGATATGGCGGCAAATATAGTAGTAGCTATTTTATTTATTTTAGTTTTTAGGTGGGCGGGCAAGTCTAGCCAAGAGTAGGCAAAAATAAAAATAAAAAATATTTTGCTACTAAGGTCGTTACTCGTCGCCCTCGCTACGCTCCCTTCGGTCGTCCCTCGATGGCCACCCTCCGAACATTTTCTTGGGAAGGTCGTTGTTTCGATGGGGTGTCTCAGAACCCACTTTTGAACTTTTATTTGGTTTCGGATAGACACGAAGATATGATTAGAGCTACCAAAGGCATCAAAAGATTGTCTTGGACTACTTCATTCAAAATAGAGGATCTAGAATACGATAATGAATTTTCTTATGCCACGATGATAGTTCCCGAGGATTCAAAAGATGATGTGCGAGAGCTTTTGGTAGCTATGAATTTTATAGAGACCTAACAGGTTAGAGTTAGTTACTCTCAGAGTAACTTAATTAAATTTACAGGAAGTTCGAGTGAAGCGAGAACTATTTCATATCACCTTCCATAGGTCTAACCACATATTTCTGAGTTGCATAATTGGTAATAGTGCCTCGGCCGTGATCTATCCACTCATTAGCTTTATCCAAAGAAGAGAACAAGCCAACTAATTTCTCGCACTTTCCTTTAGTTTTTAATATCACCGCGAAAGTGGAAGCTTCTTCTAATAGTCGTTTCTTATATTGCCTTCTCTTCTTTTTGAATTCTGGGGTTACTAATGGACCTTCATAATAAGCTTCAGGTTTTTCTTTTAGGTTATCGTATAAGGGAGACGAGTACAAATTTCCATCATCACCGTTAAAAAAAGCCTTTGTTCCTATTACTCCTACCGAAACGGCCATGATTTTTTCGTCAATCAAAATCCACTCAGCTCCACCTTTTCTGGAAGGAAATATCACCATAGAATCCATCTTTTTATTTTGATCGTATAAGAAGAACATTTCACCATTTTTGACCAATCTGGTAGAAATTCTGATGTATTTTCCCTTTGGTTTTGGTTTTCCTTCGGTAGTTAGCAAGTTATTTATTTCTCCCCGACACAATCCAAATTCAGATCCCGTAGCAAGGTATACATAAAACTCGACGACAGACGAGTCGTAATTTAAACAACACACGTAGTGATGAGGGGTAACTAACGAACGTTGTTGTTCACTCTTCACATGGCTTTTCTTAATAAATTTCAAGGTCCAGTCTCCTTCACAAGACTTGGAAAAGGTGCAAAATGCTGATTCCATCTTAGAAAGTTTTTAATAAGTGGATCACAATTTATTAATTTATTTTTTCGTTATTGACCGTCCATTACTTTTCTTACTATCACATCCAAATCGTTTCTTATTCCATTAGCTCCGCTGTCCTCCCATTCTTTTATTACCCGAGCTATCATTTCATCGTTAAAATCAGGATACTCTCTTTTTACATATTCCATACCTAATGTTTTCAGTGGCAACCTATCTTTTTTAGCCACAGTACTATGGTGACTGGGAACTATCTTCCAGATCGAATATCTAGTTCGTAACGCAGCCCTATCGAGCCTACTGCTCCTAATATTGGTTTGTAGAAGATAGGCGATGATTTCATCTGGGACTTTCTTTTGGAGACTAATAGTTAAAATCTCATCACATGATTTCCCCTCTTTTATTCTTTTTAGGGTTTTGAAGGCTCGAGTAAAGTCCCTGGCATAAATAGCTCCAATAACAGACTCGCTGAGATAATATACGTTATGAGATTTTAACCACTCTAGCATATCCAACTCATTACCTACAGAAGCCTTAAAAACATCCCAACGTTTTAATTCGCGGTGAATACCGGGTTTTAGGAGCGGGCCAAAGCGCTTGCTTACCACCGCAAGCGACCTATAATCTCTAGCGGAACTAAATCTGAGTTTGAAGAAAATTAGATAAAGAAGAGAGTCCTCGAGGTCGATTAGGGTAGTCGCCATACTTGGTATGATAAAATATCCTAATAAAATATTTTATTTTTTACTTTTAATGATTATTCGCTCAAAGAGCAAATTATTATCTTTAACCCCAAATACAATCACATTTCTTACAACAACAATGCATCGTAGCACTAATTATAACTACGATTATGGCTAATAAACCAACTATAATAACATCCATCCACGTGGCAATCATAAACATATCTTTGTTTACTATTATTCCTTCATCTATGGAGTAATAAACCATCGCAAAAAAGATGGGGAAGCGAATAAGAAAATAACCAACGTGAACTGCCGCATGACCAACATATTTTAGGATGTCGATTGTTGAATTAATATCACCGCTCCCAATTTCAATCGATTCGCATCTATAATAAATATTGAGACCGAGTCCGATGCAATAAATAACAACCCAACATATTCCACCAAAAATATAAGATGCTGGCGAAACTCCATGATTATCGTTGATGTCAAATGCTTCGTTAATGATTTCGCCGACATCAGTTAAAACATAAGCCCAAACAAACGAAATAATCCAGATTAAAATGATGAGAATAATCTCCAACCATACTAAACCTGCAATAATTTTCTTGGTTTTGGATGCAGAATATTCTTTGTTTTTAACAGAACGGCAACACGATTTCGCTTTTTGTTTTCGCTCCCACAACCGATACTCCAAGTTTTTTCGTTCGAGTTTAGTAACTTTTTTAGGTTTATTTTTCTTAATAGGCGGGTTGACTGTTTTCGGAAAAGGTTTTTCTTTCGGAGGTCGATCTGATGAGTCAGAGTCGGTATAGCTCGAAGAATCAAGCTTTTCAGATGAAATATCCAACTCTTCGGGGCGATTATCAAGATTAGCCAAATAATTATCTATTTCAGAATCTGTTGTATTGCTGGACTTTACACTCTCATCTTCCACAAAACCAAATTGTTCTTGATAATAAGGTTCTTCCATATTCTATTTCTCATTTTTAAAGAAATTTCATTTTCAATTTTTGCTCCAAGAGCAAACTTTATTTTTTAACATACGCTACCCACTACTATCAATCTGGCCTCAGGAGCCAAAAGTCTTATAGCCTCAACTATTGGTTTCTTGGGTCTAGTAATTTTCTTTTCCACAAACACCGCCTCTCTCAGGTTAAATTCCCAATGAGTGCTAGCTACAAATACATAAGTCTTCCATAAAACCTTTTCATCATTGGTATAGATCTGAACCACTTTAATATTAAAATCATTTCCCTCGATAGCTTGTTTGACGGCTTTTAACTTTTTGGCCATAGCTTTTGATAGATGAGCCTCAAGAAATTTGATAAAAAGAGAAATAGAGTGTTCATGATCGACGAGTATCTTCTTTTCTCTTAAAAACTCTTCATAATCATCAAAAAAGTATTCTTCTATCTCCTGGATATTCAAATGTTCGTAGAAGGGGAGCTTCTTTACGTCAAAGCCAAATCCTCCTAACGTGACATAATTAACGCCCATAACTATTTTGACTACCCACCCAATCCATTTTCGCTTTTCACTTTTCACGGCATTAGTAAAATGGCTCACCGACCTAAGGAATATTATGAAGAGTTATACCTGACCAGTATAGCCGAAACTTATTCCGTTAGTTTACCGCAGGCCGCTCTCTTCCTTCAGAAGTGCATCCAGCGCACTTCTCTGTCCCTCAAAATACCTTTAGCCGTAGTTTATGCACAAATTCTATCAGTAGAGTCCATAGCGGAGTGTGCCGTAAAGTTATCATCCAAAAAGTCCCTAAAAGGATTAACTGAAGAGGAATGTATGAAAAGCTGTTCCACAGTATGGTTCGAAAATGAATGTCACCCTAGATTTTTTGAAAACGTAGAAGCTATTAATGAAAATCCAGATGCTTTCGCCAAAACGTTAAAAAAGGAGCAACTAGCCTTCGTTTTACGATTAGCGTCCTACCTTTACTATAATTTCGAAGGCGGAGGGTTAACTGACAATTCTTTTGATGCTTTGGAGCATATTTATAACGCCAAAGAAAAGTCCAAACTTAGACGGGAAGAACTAAAAGCCATCGGAGCGTTGCCTATTCCTAGATTGAGAACCCCTTTACCCTATTTTATGGGGTCGCTAGAGAAAGTTAAACCTGGTAATCCAGCTTTATTTGCTTTATTAGGGAAACCATTGGAATGGTCGGTAAAAGAAGATGGTGCATCTGCATTAGTAGTTTACTCTGGGGGTAAAGTAGAGAAAGTATATTCTAGAGGAGATGGAGTCACGGGAGGTGATATTACTTTCGTCAAGGACTTTATCAAATTCCCCGTGCCTAACGGGTACCCCAACATAGTAGTTAGAGGTGAACTGGTCATCAAAACCAAGACTTTCGATCAGAAATATTCTAAATTTTATGCTACTCCTAGATCTATGGTAGCCTCTCGAGTAAATTCTGGCCATGTATCAGCTTGGTTAACTGATATAGATTTCGTGGCTTATGAGGTTGTTGACCTGCGTTCGAAAAGCAAATCAGAGGAGAAACCCCCTTTAGGCGAAGCTGGTTTCGGTTTGTTGGAACTAGAAGGCTTTGAGGTGGCTGACCACGGCGTGCTAAGCGACCCTACCCTATTCGATCTGATCACTCTCTACAAAACCAAACGAGCGCAATCTCCTTATTGGATTGATGGTTTGGTGCTGACTTCCGAGTCCACTAAGATAGCTTTCAAGATGTTATTGGAAGAACAAACCAGATGGACCAAAGTAATATCCATAGAGTGGAGACCTACTCGAACTGGTAAGTTGTTTCCTAGAATACACTACGAAGCTATTTATGTCACGGGAAGGCGATTTACGCACTCTTCTGGGTTTAATGCAGCTCACATTCGTGATTGGTGTTTGCGAAAAGGAAGTCAAATCAAAATCGCCATTTCCGGGGATGTAATTCCCGCGATTACAGACGTAAAAGTCACCGAAGGGGCTGCGCTCCTACCTCCTGACGTTCCAGAGTGGAAGTGGGTAGGCAAAGACGCCGTTTTAGTGGATCCTGATCATAATCCTCAGGTGTTAATGGCTCGAGTGTTATACTTTTGGCAAGCGTTGGGAGTTAGAGGTATAGCTGAGGGCACCGTGAAGAAATTTTTCGACGCAGGCTATACTACCATACCCAAAATAGTGGATCTGCCCGGCCCTAAGGCCGTACAAGAAATTTTATTTCCTGGGTCCAAATCCATCACTACCGGAACCAAAATATATACTAACGTCCATCATACGCTACAAGATGTGCGGTTCGATCGGCTAATTCCAGCTACTGGTATATTCTCAGGACTAGGGAGAAAGTTAATCAAAGACGTCCTCCGGTATATCCCCAAACTATTTATTGAAACTCCTGCTGATCTCAAAGCTCACTTAGATTCCATTAAAATACCCGGGGTAGCAGTCAAACGTAAAGAAGCTTTAATACAGGGAGTTCCCAAGGTATTGGAATTTTTAAAGGGGCTGTCGTCGGAGGACTTTAAATTAGCGCTGGCTAACGAAAAGGCCAGGATTGAAAAGTTGTTAGCCACTCCCAAAAATAAACTAATCGATGGTAAAGACTTTGTTTTTACCGGGTTTATGGGTAAGACTGATTACCGTTTAGAAGATTATATTTACGATAATGGAGGAAACATTTCCTCGACCGTTGTTTCAACCACAGGAGCCGTAGTTAGCAGAAACTTAATGGAAATTAGCAAAAAGATGATCACGGCGTCCGAAATGGGCGTGCCAGTATTGTCTATTCCTGAATTTATTAAAAAGTTTAAGATACCTTTCCAGGTGGATGATGAAAGTTTGGTGGACGCGTAAGCGTAAGCCCAAAAATATTTTTAATATAAAGTTCGTACTCGCTCCTTCGTCGCTCGTATGGCTGAAAACACTCGAACTCAAAACGGCATCATAGCCACCGATGGGTCTTTTGCCCAAGGCCTAAAAATGCCTATGTTAAATGAGGCCTTCGTCCCCGGTCGAAGACCGGGCGACTTTGGCCTTTTCAACAACAAAGTCTATGTTAGACTTTTGAATCAAACAGTTATTGAACTTGGGGCTGATACCGATACTAACGGTCCATGGAGCGTTGTTTTGGCCGCTGGAAACACTTCCGGAGCTAATAATGCGATTATGTCTTCTGGTCAAGGCCTTATTTTCGTAAGTGGAATAGCCATAGGAAACAATTCGGGGTTGCCCACTTCGTCAGTCTCTGATGCCATAGCCATAGGTTCGGGATCGACGTCGGCCACTGGTTTTAATGCTCTTGTTATTGGTAATGGAGCCACTTCTTCCTTTTCCAAAGCTACAGCCATAGGTTTTGAGGCCGTGGCTAATGGCGCTAGTGCGATTAGTGTCGGTAGCGGGGCCACAACTACGGGAAACAACACTATA
>Ga0207712_10000633_pt1 | contig 27772 bp, 25 predicted proteins | sample KBSS44metaG_FD_184402 | JGI IMG/M metagenome (GOLD analysis project Ga0207712, IMG submission 184402) | Switchgrass rhizosphere microbial communities from Kellogg Biological Station, Michigan, USA - KBS S4-4 metaG (SPAdes) (version 2) | ecosystem: Host-associated > Plants > Roots > Rhizosphere...
ACGTCGCCGGCCACCTGCGCCGCGACACCTGGAACGGCCGCGACCGGCGCGAGCTGACCGTGGAGGACGTGGCGGTGCCGGGGTGAGCGATGTGAGAGGCGACGCGCATCTCCACGCCGTCCTCAGGGCGAGATCCGTTCGGTTTGTGTTGGCGGCGGCACCAGGTCGCAATGCACCCCTGCGACATCGGCGTTCACAGCGTCAGCGCGATTCGATGATCCGTGGATCGGCCACCCGCGCTATTTCTGCTCGCCTGGATGTACCGATGGCCTACTCAAGGTTAGGACGGTTGGGTGCGTGGACGGAGGGGTTCATTGGCATCACTGCGTGAACCCTCGTGCCGCACTGTCCCGTGCGAATCCGTAGTTCGCCGTGGTACTGATGGACGCGAGCCTTCATCCCGGAAACGCCACGACCCGGGGTGAAGGCCGCGGACTGTTCCTTGCCACTTTGGCCATCGTCGCTAACAAGCAAGTGCACCCGACTCGCAATACATCGCGCGTCGAGAGCGACGCGCGTAGCGGCGGCGTGGCGTTGAACATTGGACAGCGCTTCCTGAGCGATGCGCAGAAGGGTGCGTTGCAATTGATATGGCAGATTGTCAATCTCAGGGTTCAAACGAGTCCTGACGTCGAGCCCTGACCGATCGCAGTATCCGTCAACGAATTGCCGGATCGTTGAGCACAATCCGTTGTGCTGCAGAGTCGGTGGATGCATCAAATAGCTGAACGTGCGCAGCTCTTTCATAGCTTCATCCAAGGTGGCCCTGGTGTCGTCCCAACGCTTGATCTCATGGTCCCCAAGGCCGGTCTTTGGCATCAGGCTCATCAAGTTTAGGCTGACGGCAAGAAGATGCTGCGCCGTTGAATCATGCAGTTCCTGGGCAATGCATTCGCGTTCTTCCTCTTGGATGTTTACCAAGCTCCTGGAGAGCTCGTCCGCTCTTTGCTCCAATAGCTTGCGCTCCGTTAAGTCGGCGACTACGGCAACGAGACGCGAGAGTCTGCCGGCGGGGCTTGGCTGGAATTTGCCGTCAAACTGTAGCCACCGTTGCGCGCGATCCTCTCGAGTAATCCGGCAGGTCGCGTGGAAATTGCCGCCAGTCAGTTGCGCAGCCCTCAGCGCGGCCTCGAAGCCACGTGCATCGTCGGGATGCAAATAGTTCTCAACGACCTGCTTTTTGCTTAGTGGCCCCTGCGCTTGGGCGCGCCCGAAAATCTCGTACATGCGTTCGTTCTCCCAAACGGCACAATCCGTCTCGGCATCCCACTCGAAGACACCAAGCCCCGCTCCGCTTGTAGCTATGCGCAGACGTGCTTCGCTTTCCCCAAGTGCGGCCTCCGCGAGCTTTCGGGGGGTAATATCCAAGTTCACACCAAAAATGCGGTCGTCCCTGACATCCGCATAGGCGCTGATCCAACGTTCTGAGCCGTCCAACATGCGAAGGCGAAAGTCGTGGCGATAAGCCTCATGATGCTTCGTTAGGCGCTCCCTCTTGTCGTCACTCACGTTCAAGTCCTCAAGCGGGATGCGCTTGCGCAATTCGTCGGTCGAAACGACGCGCGTCTCCTCTGGCAGTCCGAGGAGACAAGCCTCCTGGGCATCAATAAATGCGTGGCTGGCAGTGATGTCGGCCTCGAAGGTTCCCATCTGTGCCGCCTCCAACGCGAACCGAAGCCGGCGCTCACTCTCTCGGAGTGCGGCTTCAGTTTCCCTGAGGTCGGTGATGTCGACGACCACACCAAGGGAACGCACTGGTTCCTGGCCACAATAGATTCGCTGCCCATGAACAGACACCCAGCGGACCGAACCATCGGTGCGCGTGACCCTGCACACTGCGCTCCATTTTCCCCTGTCGGCTGATTTGGCAGCCGCCTCGGCCTTATCTAGCACCGCCCCTCGATCGCGCTGGTCGAATAACTGCATCGCCTTGTCGTAGGGCATCGTCGTGCCCACGGGCAGCCCCAGGGTGGTACAAAGCTCGGGTGAGAAGCTGGTCTGCTGGCGTTCGAGATCGCTTTGGAAGATCCCTATGCTGCCGACCCGGATTGCCAGACGAAGCAGGTGATCGGTGTCGCTTGCCGCCTGGACTTGTGCAGAGGTCATTTTTCACACCCCTTGCGGGGCAAGGCAGCCGCGATCAGCCGTCCCCGCAAGCGGCTGAGCCACTAAAGTTAGTGAAACAAAGGTGGCGTTAGCACCCGATAGGTAAATCACATCTTCCACAAAACTGCAATCAACGTTAATATTTGAGAAGCGCCGAGGCGGTTCCGAAACCATCGATGCCATCCGGTCAAGACCCTTGTTCGTTACGTCGCCGTGGTGGCTTGCAGCATTGGGCTGGCGCGCCCGACTTGCAAAGCTCACAACGAAAGCGCCCGGTGCAAGGCCGCAAACAACTCCAGTCCGTTGAAAGGCTTCTGCAGGACTGCAGCGACCTTTCCAGTCACCCGTGGCAGTACCGCATAACCGGTAATGACAACAACGGGAATCCCCTGGTCGTACAGCTTGTCCATCAGGCCGTAGGCCATTTCGCCCTTGAGATTGATATCGACAGCAGCGAGACCAGGTTTCTGCTCAGTCGCCAGTCGGAGTGCGTCAGCCGTTGTTGCGGCTGGCCCATTCACCTCCATACCTTCGGCTTCAAGGAGCGACTTCAGGGCGTTTGCAACGTGCCAATGGTCCTCCACAACGAGGACGCGCGCACCCTTCAAATGTGAGCACGGCACCTTCCCTATCCGCCGAGCCGTAGACAAAGGAGGTCTCCAGAGGCGACCGTGCACCTGTGCCAACCTAAGGACCGTGCATTTCTCTTTCCATCCCCACTTCGGGTGAGACCATTAGGCAAGCCCCAGAGGGAAGCGCGAATTTGAGCGATCTGGGACGGACCTGTCAGGAAAACACACCCTCCGACATTCTGTTAGGACATCTCGCACAATAACCGCTACGCCCGTGGGTGCCACGTCGGCTTGATGGTGTAGTTCCACTCGGGATGGAAGTCATCGCCGGTGATGTTCAGTGTTGCCATGTCGGCGTCGCTGACCTTGATGCCCTTTTGGTAGGTTCGTGTATCGAGCGCGCACTCGACTCTCAGTCCGGCTTTCGTCGTTGTGGCGCCGATCAGCTCGACGATGGCCATGCGATCTGTGGGCGGCCGGCCGCGCCAGTTCTGCGTGATGTGACAGAACAGCCGGTGCTCGATCTTGTTCCACGTCGACGTCCCCGGCCGATAGTGGTGGTATGGAGGACAAGCCCGGTTTCATCGGCGAGCTTTTGCAGCTCCACTTTCCAGAGCCTGACGCGCGCTCCGTTGGAGCCACCGCAGTCCGCCGTGATCGTGAGCGCGTGGGCTTTCGGATAGCGTTCGCGGCCCATGCGGTTCCGCCAGCAGCGGATCGTCTCGACGGCGAACTCGGCCGTGTCGCTGGTGACCCCGACACTGGCGAAGCCCGCATTGGCCGCCACATCGTAGACGCCGTAGGGCACGGCCTTGCCCAACTCCTTATCCACGAAGTCGTGCACCTTCACGCGTTGCGGATCGCCCTTGGGCCGGTAGTCCGAGCCGCCGTTCTTGTAAGTGCCGACCAGCTCCTTCTTCTTGGTATCGACCGAGATCACCGGTTGGCCACTCGCCTGCGCCGCGACGACTTTTGCATTGATGTATTCGAACTGCGCGTTCCGGTCGGGGCGTTTGGAGCCTTCATCCGCCTTGCGCGAGAAGCCAAGCTTCACCAATTCCCTGGCGACCGTGTTGCGCCGAGCTCGCCGACTTCACCGGCTGGCTGCATGCGGATGGCTACGCCGCCTTCGGCAAGCTCTACGAGATCGCTGGTGCGTCCTCCTCACCGCTGCCGCTCGCCGGCCCGCCGCGTGTAGCCGAGGTCGCCTGCTGGGCACACCTGCGCCGCGGCTTCTTCGGCGAGGCGAAGGGGAGTGGATCGCCGATTGCGAAGGAAGAGGTCGACAAGATCGGCGCGCTGTTCGACATCGAGCGGCAGATCAAGGGCGCGCCTCCCGAGCAGCGGCGCAACGTCCGCCAACGCTTGGCGAAACCGCGGCTCGACGAGCTGGCGACCTGGCTCGACGCCCAGCTGCAGCGCATCCCGGGCAAGAGCGGTCTCGCCGGCGCCATCCGCTACGCCCGCTCGAGATGGCCGGCGCTCACCGGCTATGTCGATCACGGCCAGTTAGTCGTACTGCGTCACGAGTTCCGGCGTCGAGGCCTGGTTTGCATGGGTCTGGTGCAGCAAGGGCAGCGCGACAGGAGCGTGAGGAGGCCGACATTGAGGCGGCGTCGGAGCGTTGCGATGGAGTGCGGGACATGGCGCTCAGGCCGGAGCGGGGGAGCCTCTGGGTCGGTAGCCTTGGGAAAGGGCAGGTTTTTCGCGGAGATATCCGGTGCGAGGCGCCGAGGGGGGAAAAGCGCCTCTTTCGGCGACTAGGAATCCATAAGCGGCGATGCACATGGTCGCGTGATGATGGAACCCTCGCCAGCTTCGCCCTTCGAAATGGCCGAGCCCGACCTCCTGCTTGAGCTCCTGGTAGTCGCGCTCGATGCGCCAGCGCATCATGGTGATGTCGATCATGCGCTCGAAGGACATGTCCTGGGGCAGCGTGGAGAGCCAGAATTTCGCGGGCTCCTTCTCGCCCTTCGGCCATTCGACGATCAGCCACTCCTCGGGCTCCTCGGCGGTCGTGCCCTCGCCGGCGGCGCGCACCCGCACGCGGGCGAAGCGCGAGGCGAGCCGCGCATTGGTGCCGTCGCGCCAGCCGATCGTGCGCCACGCCCGCTTCGACAGACTCTTGGCGAGATCGGCCGTTGTGACGGGCTCCGCGCCGCCCGCCTTGTCGACCTTGCATACCAGCGTCCTGGCCCACACCCCCACCGCATAGGTAAGCTCCAGCGCCGTGATGCGCCGACGCAGCGACAAGTCCGAGCCGTACGCGCAATCCATCTCCACCACGCCGCGCGCAATGCCGGCCGCGCACGCCCATTCGATCTGCTGCAGCGCGATCTTCGGCTTGGTCTGAAACTCGATCCTCTCGGGAACGCCGGCAGTCTTGCGGCGCTCCTCGTCCTTCGCCCAGCTCTCGGGCAGATACAGCCGATAGGCGACGGGCAGGCTGGCGGCGTGATTGGCCACCGACAGCGAGACGGCGACCTGGCAATTGGCCTGCTTGCCGAGCTGGCCGCAGTATTGGTGCGACACGCCCACCGAGTGCGATCCGCATTTGGGGAAGCTGGTGTCGTCGATGATCCAGGCTTCGATCGGCCCGTGCCGCTCGATCTGCGGCAGCACCAGATCGCGCACCTTGCCGAGCACCTTCGCGTCGGACCACTCACCCTTGGCGAGAAAATGCAGCAGCGACTGATGCTTCGCGCTGGTCGCGTTGGGGGCCGTCGCCGCCGCGATCGGCTCCGCGCTCTTGCGCTCGCAATCCAGCAGCAGCCCCGAGCAGTAATCGCGCATCGGGGCCACCCGCGCCGCGTGCCCCATCACGCCTGCAATCTCGTCCAGATACGCCGAAAAACGCTCCGCACTGTCGTCCGATCGCCGCCAGTCCATCGAAGCCTCCCGCGCTGCGAATCAAACGCATCGCTGATTCGCAGCCCAAGGCAGGGGATGGCAAAGTGACTCAGTACGATTAGATCCATCCTTGACATATCTTATTGGATCGGTGCAACAGTAAGATATATTATGAAAGCATCTATTGGAGAGGCCATGCTGCAGACCCTGGAGCTGACCGCAGGCGTTGCAGGATATGTCGCGGCGCCGCCGACACGGTCGCAACCTGCCGTGGCCGGAGCCCGGCATGATGCCGAGTTGGAGAGGAGATCGCGACGATGGGGCATGCGCCGCATCCCAGGGCGCCGGGCATCGATGCCGGCATCACCGAGGCCGCGATTCGCAATCTGGTGCATACGTTCTACGCGCGCGTGCGCAGCGATCCCCTGCTCGGCCCGATCTTCAATACCCGCGTGGCGGACTGGCCCGCGCACCTTGAGAAGCTTTGCGCGTTCTGGTCATCGGTCATGCTGATGACCGGCCGCTACAAGGGGACACCCATGAAGGTCCATGCGGACCTTCCAGAGATCGCGCCCGAGCATTTCCAGCGCTGGCTGGCCTTGTTCCATGCAACCGCACGGGAGACCTGCCCGCATGCGGCCGCCATCCTGTTCATCGATCGGTCGGAGCGGATCGCCCAATCCCTTCAGCTCGGCATCGGGCTGCATCGCGGCGATATCCCGACCGGGGCTCCTCCAAGCGCGCGCCTATGAGACCCCGACGCCCTACGATGGCCGGTAGGTCCTGGTCGTCATGCCGCCTGAGCGGACTGGGACAGTTCACTTACTCCTGGGACCGGAGCTCTTGGTTCCCAAGTATGCCGCCACGACATTGGGGTCTCTCAGAACCGGCTCCGTCGCGCCGCTGGCCAGGGTGCGGCCGTAGTTGAGCACGTGCACGCGGTCCGCGAGATCGGCGACCATTTGCATGTCGTGCTCGATCCAGATCATCGGCAGCTTCAAGTCGTGCTTGATGCGCAGGATGAAGCGGGCGAGGTCGTCGCGCTCGTCGCGGGTGAGGCCGGCGGAAGGTTCGTCGAGGAGCAGCAATGACGGGTCCAGCGCCAGGGCGCGGGCAAGGCCGACGATCTTCTGGATGCCGAATGGGAGTGCCCCGGCATGCGCGTGCCGAACCCCCTCCAGCTCGACGAACTCGATGATGCGCTCCACGGCCGCGCGGTGCGTCACCTCCTCGCGACGAACCGCCGCCGAGAATACCATGCGCCGCAGCGGATCGGTGGCGAGACGCGCGTGCCGGCCCGTCATGATGTTGTCGAGCACGCTCATGTGCGGAAACAGCTCGACGTGCTGGAACGTGCGTGCAATCCCCAACCGGGCCACTGCACGCGGAGACAGGCCAGAAATGTCATGACCGCGGAAGCGGATGCGACCCTCACCCTTGTAGATGCGATTGATACAGTTCAAGGCGCTGGTCTTGCCGGCGCCGTTGGGGCCGATGAGCGCGAAAAGCTCGCCCGCCTCGACCGCGAACGACACACCATCGAGCACCGTGAGACCGCCGAAGCGCAAGTTCAGGCTTTCGACGTCGAGCTCAGCCATACCACCTCCGGCTTCGGCGGTACTGCTTGACGTCGCGGTAGCTCCGGCGCTTGCCGCTCGACTGGCCGAGATAGAATTCCTGGATATCGGGGTGGTTGGTGAGCCGCGCCTTGTCGCCGTCGAGGACGATGCGGCCGTTCTCCAGAACGTAGCTGTAGTCGGCCACATCCAGCGCCACGGCGGCGCTCTGCTCCACCAGCAGGATGGTGATGCCCAGCTCGCGGCGGATCTGCACGAGCCGCGCCATCAAATCCTCGACCACGATGGGCGCAAGCCCGAGCGACAGCTCATCCACCAACAGCAGATCCGGCCGCGACACCAGCGCAGCGGCGATCCCCAGCATCTGCCGCTCGCCGCCGGACAGCAGACCCGCGGTGCGATCGTGCAACTCCTCCAACCTGGGGAAGTACTGCAGGATTTGCGCCTCCCGCCGCTTGCGTTGTACCGCCGGCAACCCCCGCGCTGCGGGCACCAGCAGGTTTTCCGCCACCGTCAGGTTTGGGAATACCTTCTCCCGCTCGGGAACCAACGCGATGCCCAGGTGCGCAATACGGTGCGGCTCGCGATTTTCGATCTGCCGACCCTTGAACCGGATCGTCCCCTCGGTGACGCACGCATCGTCCGTTCCGTGAAATCCGGAGATGGCGCGCAACAGGGTCGTCTTGCCTGCGCCGTTCGTGCCGAGGATGCCGACGATCTGACCTCGCTGCGCGGAGAGCGTGATCCCCTGCACGGCCGTGATGACCCGCTGGTAGACGACCTCGAGCTTGTCGACGCCGAGCAGCGGATCGCTCATCGGCGCGATCCCGCCATCGGCCGGTGCTTGAAGGGCCAGAGCAGAAAGTAGGTCTGCACCCGCTTCCAGATGCCGACCAGACCCAGCGGCTCCAGCACCAGGAACAGGATCATCACCACGCCGAAGGCCGCGTAGTTCACGGCGAAAAGCAGGCCGGCATGGCGCTGCGCCCCCGGCAGCGCGCCCAGAGCCGCTTCAATGCCATAGGGAAACAGCGTCACGAACACGGCGCCTAGAATGGCACCGAGAAGCGAGCCCATGCCGCCCACGATGATCATGGCGACATACTGGATCGTCAGGAAAAGGGAGAACGCCTCCACGGACACGAAGCCGCGGTAGTGAGCGAACAGCGCACCCGCAAGCGCCGTCACCGCGGAGCTGATCACGAACGCGAGAAGCTTGTGGGCCGAAACCCCGATGCCGAGCGCCTCGGCCACCGTCTCATTCGCACGGATCGCGGCCCACGCGCGTCCGGTCCCGCTGCGCAGGAGGTTGAGGCACAACAGCAGTGTCGCCGCCGCGAACAGGCCGAGGATGAAGTACCATATGCGGCCGCCCGAGACGGTCCAGCCGCCGAGCTTGGGCGGGTCGATGAGGATGCCGGTGGAGAAGCCACGCTTGGTCTCGTACTCACCCCCCAGATAGACGACGAGGAAGTGCAGCGCGAGCGTGCTGACGGCGAGATAGAGGCCACGCAGCCTGAGCGATGGAAGACCGAACACCACACCGAGCAGTGCACCGACAATCGTCGCGGCCGGAAGCGTCACCCAGAACGGCGCATTCATTTCCTTGGACAGGATGCCGGCCGTGAACGCGCCAGCCGCAAGCAGACCCGCATGCCCGAGCGAGATCTGCCCCGCGTATCCGGTCAGCAGCATGAGGGCGATGGCCCCGATGCACGCCAAAAACACCTGGTTTGCGAGATCGAGCTGGAAGGGTGAGGCGAGGAACGGAAACGCCAGCAGCGCGATGAGCAAGATCGTCAGCGACCAGCGCTCGGTGCGCGTCTCGACCAACTTGAGGTCCTGGCTGTAGCTGGTGCGGAAGTAACCGCTAGCCCTCGGTCGCCTAGACACGGTCGAGCTCCTCGCGCGTGCCGAACAGGCCCCAGGGCCGCACCACCAGCATCGCGATCAGCACCAGGAACGGCACCACCTCCGACAGCAGCGGATCGACGTAGTGGATCAGCAGCACTTCTGCCGCGGCCACAACGAGCGAGCCGACGAGGGCACCCGCGAGACTGTCGAGCCCGCCCACCAGTGCCGCTGGAAACGCCTTGAGGCCAATGGTGGCCATGGTCTGGTCGAGCCCGGAGTCGAGCGCGATGAGGATGCCGGCGAGCGCCCCGGTGAGCGTGGAGAGCCCCCAGGCCAGCGCGTAGACGGCATGAAGATTGATCCCGCGCTGCGCCGCCAGCAGCGGGCTTTGCCCGGCCGCACGCATGCGGATGCCCCAGCGTCCAAACCGCAGGAACGCCAGCAGCGCGCCGTAGATCAACGCTGTCGTCAGCACCAGCAGCATGGAGAAAAAGGAAATGCGTGCGCCGCCCGGCAACACGATGGACGAATTGGTAACGTGGAGCGCCTGCGCCGGGTACTGCTGCTGCGCCGACCACACCAGCACCATGACGCCCCTCAGCAAGATGCCGAGCGCTACAGTCGTCAGCACTGCTGCCAGCACCATCTCGCCCGTCATCTTGCGCATCAGGAACAGATACACCAGCACGCCCGTCAGCAGGCTCAGCCCCGCTGCAGCGGCGATCGCAACGGGCCAATACCCGCTGAACTGCGTCGCCGTCAGCATGAGCATGTAGGCGCCGAGCATCATGAGCTCGCCGTGCGCCAGGTTCAGCACCCGGCTTACGCGATAGACGAGCACATAGCCGCACGCGATCAGTGCATAAATCGAGGCCAGCACGACTATATTGACGGCGAGTTGCAACGGAGAAGCCCCGGCTACCCTCGACCCCTCTCCATCGAGTGGAGAGGGAACTGCGAGATCACTTCACGTCGAACGCATACCAGTCCTTCTCCCGCGCGATCGCGCCCTTGCCGGTGTCCCAGCGGTAGACGCGGTAGTACTGGCGGGTGCGGAAGTGGTTGTCCTTAGTCCACTCGATGGGCCCGCCGCGCAGGCCCCTGGTGTCGACCTTGAGGTTGCTCATGGCGTCCGCGACTTTCTGCGGCGTCGCCGGCCAGCCGGTCGCCTTGAGCGCGGCCTCGATCACCATGCCGGCGATCCAGCCCTCCGCCATCTGCTCGGCCGGATACTGCGAGCCGGCCTTCTTGGCCGCCTCCCTGATCTCTGCATGGATCGGCAGGTTGTCCTGGAACAGCGCGTTGGCGCCGACCACGTAGAACTGCCCGTCCTTCAGCCGCGCGAGCTCGCCTTCGGCCTCAAGATGGGCCCAGGCCACGAAGTTGCCCTTCCAGTCGAGGCGGCGCAGGGATTCCAGCGTCCGCACCTGCGTCACCCACGGCGCCCAGGAATAGCCCCAGTTGGCTCCCGCATCCTTGATCTTGGTCGCGAACGGCGTGTAGTCCGGCGTCGGCGGCGGAATGATCTCCTTGGCCACCGGCGTCATGCCCATGCCCTTGGATTGCTCCTCGGCGAAATCGATCTCGCCGCGCGAGATGGGGATTGCCATGGCGGAAAATCCAAGCTTCACCGGTTCCTTCGCCGTCTCCTTGATGAAGGCGAGCGTGGCGCGGCTGTCGTAGCTCGCCGCAAACGCCGTGGTGCAGAACTGCAGCGGGTCGGCCGGCGGGTAGACCGTCGGCGGGCACACCGAGCTCGCAAACAGCAGCGGCACGTTGGCCTGTCTGGCCTCGGCCGTCACCGGCGCGTAGGTCGACGAGAGGCTCGCGTTCAGCATCAGCAGCACGTTGTCCTGGGCGATGAGCTTCTTGGCGTTGGCCGCGGCCTTGCCGGGCTGCGCCGAGTCATCCTGCAGGATGAGGTTGATCTTCTTGCCGTTGACGCCGCCCGCCGCGTTCACGCGATCGACATAGATCCGCAACGCATCGACCGCCGGCGCGTACGTGCTCGCGGGCGGCCCGGTAAGCGCGCCGGTCAAACCGATCGTGTACACATCCTGCGCCGCTGCGGGTACGGGCAGTGCGAGCGCGAAGGCCACAAGGGCCGCGCCCAGTGCGCGACGTCTCATTTTGCTTCCTCCCAGATTGTTTGTTTTCGTCTTCCAAGTTTCAGACGAGTGCGCCGGCGACACTGTCGGCGAGAACCTGCTCCTCCTTGTCGTCGTACATCTCTTCCACGAGCGTCTTGAACCGCTCGTACATGAGCTGGCGCTTGACCTTGCGCGTGGCCGTCACCGGCTCCCCCTCCTCTTCCGGGTCGAGCGCCTTCGGCAGAATGCGGAACGCCTTGATCTGCTCGACGCGCGCAAGTTCTGCGTTAACCTTGTCGATCTCGTGCCGGATGAGACCCTGCACGCGCGGATGCTGTGTCAGGCTCGTGAATCCGGTGTAGGCAACGTCGTTGCTGCGCGCCCAGTCGGCCACCGTCTCGAAGTCGATCTCGATCAGCGCCGTGAGGTACTTCCGGCCGTGCCCGAGCACAACGACCTCGGCGAGATAAGGGCTCGCCCGCAGCGCGTTCTCGATGAACGACGGAGAGATGGTCTTGCCGCCCATGGTGACGAGAAAGTCGCGCGCGCGGTCGATGAGGCGCAGCGCTCCGTCGCGCCATTCACCGACGTCGCCCGTGCGCATCCAGCCCGCATCGCCAAGCACGGTCGCGGACGCTTCGGGGTCGTTCCAGTATCCCTCGAAGAGGTCCGCAGAGCGGACCAGGATCTCGCCGTCGGGCGCAAGTTTGACCTTGAACCCGTCCGGAATCGTGCCCACGTCGCCCGGCCGCGGGAACGGCCCGCGCTGGCCGGCGATGATGCCGCCCGCCGTCTCGGTCTGGCCGTACATCTCGCACACGTTGACGCCGAGCATGTGCCACACCGCCATGGTCTCGGCCGGCAGAGGTGCACCACCCGACACGACCAGCTCGAGCCGGTTGAAGCCTATCTTGTTGAGCACCGGGCGGAACACGAGGGCGCTCCACATCGCTTCCATGAGCGAAGACCGCCGGCCGGTGGAGCCCGTCCAGCGCCGGCGCGCATGCCCCCGCGCGAAGGCGATAGCGCGGTTATAGGCGAAGCGCTTCAGCGTCGAGGAGCTTCCGACCTGCACCACCACGTTGGCGGCCATCTTCTGCAGATAACGTGGCACCGTGAACAGCACGGTCGGCGCGGTCTCGAACAGCGTCTCGGGCAGGTCTTGCGCAGTCTCGCCGATGTGCGGCACCATCTGTGTGATCAGCGGCAGTGTCACCGCGATGTCCCGGCCCAGCACGTGGCACAACGGCAGGTAGGCCACGGTGCGATGCGGCTTCTCGACGAGTGTGGGATACTGCGCCGCGACCGAGCGCGTCGCCGCGAGATGCTTGCCGTGCGTGACGAGTGCCCCCTTGGGATGCCCGGTGGTGCCCGACGTATAGACGATGAAAGCCGGCTGCTCGGGACGCACCTTGGCAACCTCGCCCTCGAGCCAGCGCACGTCCGTATCGCCGCCGGCGGCGAGCAGCGCGTCGTATGAAACGACCTTCTCGTGGTTGAACGCAAACAGGGCGGTGTCGTCGATGACGATGATGCGCCGCAGCGCGGGCAACCGGTCGATCAGCGGAAGAATGCGGTCGACGTATTCCTGGTCCTCGGCGATGAACAGCACGGCACCGCCGTCCCGCATCTGGTATTCCACCTCTTGCGGGGAGGCCGTGGGATAGATGCCGTAGACGATTGCGCCGAGCGACTGCGCGGCCTGATCGCAGATCAGCCACTCCTCGCACACGTCGGCCATGATGGCCACGCGGTCGCCGGCGTGCAGTCCCTCCGCCACCAGGACCTTTGCGGTGCGCGCTACCATTTCTGCGTAGTCGCGCCACGTTCGTTCGCGGTAGATGCCGAGCCGCTTGGCGCGGAAAGCCACATCGTTCCCGCTCTGCCGCGCGCGCTCCAGCAGCAGAGCCGGCGCCGTCGTGCGGCGGAGCTCGTGTGCAGATCGGAGCCTGGCGGCGATGCCACTCATGACATGCGTAACGCCTCAACGCGCGGGCGCACCCTCCGGAACAGCGAGACCCTTGGCGACAATCTCGGCAAAGCCGCCGGCGATGCCGCGAACGTCCTTGCACCTGTCCGACTGGCGCCAGTTGATGACCGCATTGCACATGCCAAGCACGGCCAGCATGGCAAGCCGTGCGTCCGTGCCCGGGGGGATGCTGCCGTTGTCGATGCCGGCCTGGATCACCTGCTCGAAGCAGCGCTCGATGCGCCTGCTCTTGCGCCCGACACGCTTGCGGCTCGCGTCGGGCAGATAGCGGCGCTCGTTGATGAATACGCGCACGTAGTCCGGCATCGTCTCGATCGGCGCGAGGTGCGAAGCTATCAGGAGCTTCAGCTTCGCCAGCGGCGGCACGTCCATCTGCATGACGCGCTCGGCGCCCTTGACGAAGTCGTCCGTGCCGCGGGCGCACACCTCCTCCAGCGCCGCTTCCTTGGACGGGAAGTAGTAATAGAGGCTCGCCTGTCGCATGCCGAGCACATCGGCGATCGCCTGCGTGGTCGTGCCGTGATAGCCGCGCTCCGCGAACACGCGCGCGGCGGCGTCGATGATCTCGTCAGCGCGCCGCAGAACCCCGCTGTTGCGGACGAGGCGCGCGCGGGGCGTATGCGTGGTCACCAGCCGATCCTGCTTCCGAGCGGTATCGCATCGTCTTGCTCTATACAATTATAGAATCTATAAGTCTATCGAAAACAAAGCCAGAGCGGAGAGAGGAAACCATGGCGACCGCAGCGGCCCAGCGACCGCCCTTCAGAGCCGATCACATCGGCAGCCTGTTGCGTCCCAAGGCGTTGCGCGACGCCTTCCGCCAGCATGGGCGGGGCGAGTTGAATGCGTCCGCCTTCGCCGATATCCAGGACCAGGCCATCCGCGATGTCGTGCGCCTGCAGGAGGAGACCGGTCTCCAGGTCGCGACCGACGGGGAGTTCCGCCGCAGCTCCTACTGGGGCCGGTTCGTGGAGCGCTGCCGCGGCTTCGAGATCAAGCCGGCAGGGTTCAGGTTCCGCGACGATCACGGCCACCAGGTTGATTTCACGGCCACATATGCCTCGGCAAGGCTCGCGCGCGGGCAACCGCTCGCCGCCGACGAGTTCGCCTTCCTCAGCCAGGTGACCAAGGTCACGCCGAAGATCACCCTGCCGTCGCCCTCCACCATGCATTTCTATCGCTGCGCAGACTTCGCCGATCCGAAGGTCTATGCGAACGCGGAGACCTTTTTCGCCGACCTCGCGGCCATCTACCGCCAGGAGATCGCCGATCTCGCCAAGGCCGGCTGCCGCTACGTCCAGATCGACGAGGTCGCCATCGCCATGCTGTGCGACCCGGCTATCCGCGAGGAGGTCTCGGGCGCGGGACAGGATCCCGACAGACTTGTCGAGCTCTACATCAAAGCCATCAACGACTGCGTGGACGGTGCTCCTGTCGACATGGCCGTCGGGGTCCACATGTGTCGCGGCAACTTCCGCGGCCACTATCTCTCGGAGGGTGGTTACGAGTCGGTGGCAGAGCGTTTCTTCGCGGGCACCAATGCCACCCACTTCCTGCTGGAGTACGACACCGCTCGCGCAGGCGACTTCAAGCCGCTGAGGTTTGTGCCGAAAGACAAGGGCGTCGTGCTCGGTCTCGTCAGCACGAAAACCCCTGAGCTGGAAGCGCTGGAAGACCTCAAGCGGCGGGTGAACGAGGCGACGAAGTTCATCGAGCTGGAACGCACCGCGATCGGACCGCAATGCGGGTTCGCCTCGACCGCTGCCGGCAATCCGCTCACCGAGGACGACGAGCGGGCCAAGCTCAGACGGCTCGTCGAGGCCGCTGCCGCCATCTGGACGTAACCCCACGCCCTGAGCCCACTCCCTGTCGGCCCACTCCCTTGACGGCCGCGAGCACGGCGGCACACTTGTGGCGAACGGGGACAGCCCGTTGGGGCCGGGACGGTTCTGGAGGAGGCGATGGTGCATCTGGTGCATGCGATCGGGCACGTGAAAATCAACACCGGTGCGATCGACACGGTCATGCGGGAAGCGACCGAGATCCTCGGATTGCAGGTTACCCATGCGGATGAGCGACAGGTCTGGCTCAGCTGCAACGGGCGCGCGGCCGAGCTCGTTCTGCTCCGGTCGAGCGAGGGCTCGGCGCATACGATCGGACTGGAGGCGCTCACCGTCGACGCGGTCCGCGCGGCGGAGTTGCGGATCGAGGAGGCGGGTTGCCGCATTCTGTCGCGCGAGCCGAGCCTCGGCTGCGTCGCGGCGGGTGTCACGTTCGCAACGCCGGAGGGGCTGCGCTTCGAGATCCACACGCCCACGCGCGACAAGCTCTACGGGCGACGGTACCCGACCCACGGCGTCGGTCCGAACCGCATGGACCACTTGAACCTGACCAGCCCGGACCCGGTTGCAACGCGCCGTCAGCTCGAGGCCATCTGCGGCCTGCGACTGTCGGAGCGCATGGCCGACGACAGCCTGAGCTGGATGTACGGCGGCAACCGCCAGCATCACATCGTCGGCATCGTGCGCGGCAAGGCCGGGCTGCACCACTACTCCTTCGAGGTCAGGGAGTTCAACGACTACCTCAAGCTCGGCGACCTGCTCGATCGGTTCGAGAAACAGATGCTGTGGGGCCCGGGACGGCATCGTCCGGGCGACAACACCTATGCGTACTACACCGACTCCAGCGGAGCGATGATCGAATGCTCGGGCTCGATGGCCCTGATTGCGGACGACGCCGGCTTCGTCCCGAACGTCATCACCAACCTGGAGCGCCCCGCCAACGTGCGGACCATGAATGTCTGGGGCACGCCCGCGCCGCTCGAATGGCGCCAGCATCACTTTCCGTTCGCCACCTTCAACTGACGGACGTCCATGCATCGGCGCATCGGCCTGCAAGGGACGGGCAATGGCGTCATGACGAGGATTTGCCAATGGAAGAGAAGCTCTCCCTGCGCTCCGATGGGCTCAGCCTTTCCGCGGTTCTGCATATGCCGGACGCGAGAAAGGCGGGCCAGCGACTGCCGGCGTTCATCGTCCTGCACGGCTTCGTCGGATCCAAGGACGAATCGCACGCCGAGATCCAGGCGCGGATGCTCGAGGGGATGGGCTACGTCGCGCTCCGCTTCGACTTCCGTGGCTGCGGCGAGAGCGAGGGCCAGCGGGGGCAGGTGCGCTGCTTCGATCAGGTCGCGGACGCCAAGAATGCCATGACGGCCCTGGCCGAGAGGGAGGAGGTCGATCCCGGCCGCATCGGCGTGATCGGCCACAGTTTCGGTGCGGCCGTGGCTATCTACGCGGCCGGTGTCGACGACCGGTTCGCCTGCGTCATCTCCTCCTGCGGCTGGGGCCACGGCGAGCGGAAATTCCGCGGCCAGCACCCGACGCCCGAGGCGTGGGCGAAATTCACGTCTCTGCTGGAGAAGGGCCGCGCGCACAAGCGCGAGACCGGTGAGAGCATGTGGATCTCCCGTTTCGACGCTGTCCCGATCCCGGAGCACCTGCGCCAGAACCTGTCACCCAAGGCGATCATGGAGATCCCGGTGGAGACCGCGTTGAGCATGTACAATTTCCGCGCCGAGGACGTGGTGGGCGACATCGCCCCCCGTCCGATCCTGCTTCTGCACACCGCCAACGATGCGGTTACACCGACGGAGCAGTCGATCCGCTTGTTCGAGAAGGCCGGCCAGCCGGCCGAGCTGGTGCTGATCACGGGCACCTCGCATTTCCCGCTGGCGCCGCAGGATGCGCCGCGCACCAAGGCGATCATCAAGGGATGGCTCGACAAGTTCCTTCCCACGCCCCTGGAGCCTGGGCATGGGTGATGCCTCGGATACGACCGGGATCGACTCCGGCAGGCTCCAGCGCTTCGCCGCTGACCTGCTCGCGGCGGGCGGCTTCGCCGCGGACCAGGCCGAGCCGACGGCCGCCATGCTGGTCTGGGCCAATCTGCGCGGCGCCGATTCCCATGGCGTGCTGCGGATTCCACGCTACGTCGAGATGGTGGAGCTTGGCCTGATCAACCCCAAAGCCCGGCCGCGCCAGGTCTCGCACAAGGGCGCAGTGGCCGTGATCGACGCAGATCGCGCGCCGGGTGCAGTGGGAATGACGCTCGCGGCGCGGACCGCGATGCAGCTGGCCGACACCCACGGCATCGGCTGGTGCGCCGTTCGCGCCATCACCCATGCCGGCGCCATCGGATACTACGCGCTGCAGGTGGCCCGAACGGGTCGCGTCGCCATCGCCATGACGGCGTCCAAGCCGCTGATGATCTATCATGGCTCCAGGGCGGAGGGGGTCTCGACCAATCCGATCGCGATTGCCGCGCCCGGCAGCAACCCGGATCGTCCGCTGCTGCTGGACATGTCGACCGCCGCGGTGGCGATCGGCAAGATCACGGCCGCGCGCGATGCCGGCAAGGCCATTCCCGCCGGCTGGGGCGTCGATGAGGACGGCGGCGACACGACAGACCCGCACCGAGTGAAGGCGGTCCTGCCGATGGCCGGCCCGAAAGGCTCGGGCCTCTCGTTGATGATCGAGGTGCTCGCAAGCGTCCTCGTCGCAAACCCTCTGATCAGCGTCGCCCTTGGCCAGGGCGGCGATCCGGGCGGCAATGGCCTGGTGGTCGCGCTCGATCCGTCGGCTTTCGGAGCGGACTTCCCTCTTGGCGTGGACCGCCTCTGCGCGGCGATCGAGGGCCTGCCGCCGGCGGCTGGATCGAGCGGGGTCTATCTGCCGGGGGAGCGCGGTTTCGAGGAGATGGAGAGACGCCTGCGTGGCGGCATTGCGCTGGTGCGGGGGACACGGTTGAGGCTGCTGGCGCTCGCCCAGAGGCTGAACGTGGCGGTGCCCGAAGGCCTCGCGTAGCGACAGGGTATGGGACGATCGCGCGAATCCACCCGAGCGAGAGCTGCGGCCGCTCAGACCGCAGGGTTGCGAGCAGGCAGCGGGCTCCGGCGGGTGGGGTCGATTCATTTATGAAATCTTTATGAGACAGGGGTCGCCCCTCTCTCGATTTCCTATGACGGCGTGGACAAGTATGCCCCGTCTGCGCGGCGAAGCTGCGCTGCCTGAGTGCAAGTGACATCGCCATGCCGTGCCGAGGCGGGCTGGCGGCGCACGGTGACCTGCGCCGGCGCGGCTTCCCGCCTGAGACATCGCAAGGAGCAAGACAATGCTGGACGCGATCCTGCTGGCGGTGGGGCTTGGCTTCTTTGCCCTGTCGGTCGCCTACATCTACGGCTGTGAGCGCCTGTGAAGGAGGGTCCCATGCTGTTCGAGTACGTCCTGGGAGGCGCCGTCACCGCCGGAATCCTCGTCTACCTGATCTATGCGCTGCTGCGCCCGGAGAAGCTCTGAGAGAAGCTCTGAAGGACGCTCTGGGCGCGGTTTTGAAAGAGACGTGTCATGACCCTGATCGGCTGGCTGCAAATTGCGCTCTACTGCGCCGTGATCGTCGCGCTGGTGCGGCCGCTCGGCGGCTACCTCACGCGCGTCTTCGGCGGCGAGCGCACGTTCCTGTCGCCCGCGCTGCGCCCCGTGGAGGACGTGCTCTATCGGCTCGGCGGCGTCGATGCGACGCGCGAGCAGCACTGGACGACCTACACGGTGTCCATGCTGCTGTTCCACGTCGGCGGCTTCCTGATCCTCTATGCCCTGATGCGATTCCAGGCCGTCCTGCCGTTCAACCCAGCCGGACAGCCGGCGGTCGCTCCCGACCTCGCCTTCAACACCGCCGTCAGCTTCCTCACCAACACCAACTGGCAGAACTACGGCGGCGAAAGCGCGATGTCCTACCTCGTGCAGATGCTGGGCCTCACGCACCAGAACTTCCTCTCCGCCGCCACCGGCATCGTGCTCGCGGTCGCCCTCATCCGCGGCTTTGCCCGCGCGTCGATGCAGACCATCGGCAACTTCTGGGTCGATATCACGCGCTGCACGCTCTACGTCCTGCTGCCGATCTGCGTCGTCTATGCCCTGTACCTCGTCTGGGAAGGCGTCCCGCAGACGCTCGGCCCCTACGTGGAGGCGGTGACCCTGGAGGGCCGCCAGCAGTTCATCGCGCTCGGGCCGGTGGCGTCGCAGATCGCCATCAAGATGCTGGGCACCAACGGCGGCGGCTTCTTCAATGCCAACGGCGCGCACCCGTTCGAGAACCCCACGGCGCTGTCGAACTTCGTGCAGATGATCTCGATCTTCGCCATCGGCGCGGCGCTCACGAATCAGTTCGGCCGCATGGTCGGCAACGAGCGCCAGGGCTGGGCCATCCTGTCCGTGATGGGCGTGCTGTTCCTGGCCGGCGTGGCGGCCGCCTACTGGGCCGAGGCGCACGGCAACGACGCCTTCACGGCCATGGGGCTCACCGGCGGCAACATGGAGGGCAAGGAGGTGCGCTTCGGCATTGTCGCGTCCGCCCTGTTCGCCGTCATCACCACCGCGGCCTCCTGCGGCGCCGTCATCGCCATGCATGATTCCTTCACGCCGCTCGGCGGCATGGTCCCGCTCATCAGCATGCAGCTGGGCGAGATCATCGTCGGCGGCGTCGGTGCAGGCCTCTACGGCATGCTCCTGTTCGTTATCCTCGCGGTGTTCGTCGCCGGGCTGATGGTGGGGCGCACGCCGGAGTATGTGGGCAAGAAGATCGAGGCCAAGGAGGTGAAGATGGCCATGCTCGCCATCCTGGTCCTGCCTCTCATGTACCTGGGCTGGACCGCCGCCGCGGTGGTGATCCCGTCGGCCGTGGCCTCGATGGCCAACCCGGGCCCGCACGGCTTCTCGGAGGTGCTCTACGCCTACACCTCGCAGACCGGCAACAACGGCTCGGCCTTCGCCGGCCTCACCGGCAACACGCTCTGGTACAACGTCACCGGCGCCATCGCCATGCTGGTCGGCCGCTTCTGGATGATCATCCCGGCCATGGCCATTGCCGGCGCGCTGGCGGCCAAGAAGCTCGTGCCGCCGTCGTCCGGCACCTTCCCGACCACGGGCGGACTGTTCGTCGGCCTGGTGGTGGGCGTGATCGTCATCGCCGGCGGCCTCACCTTCTTCCCGGCGCTCGCGCTGGGACCCATCGTCGAGCATCTGGCGATGCGTGCGGGCACCCTGTTCTGAAGCACCCGTCATCCCGGAAGCCGAGCCGCAGGCGAGGCTATCCGGGACCTCGGGGACCAGTTGGATTGATACGGAGCCCTCCCATGGAATCCTCCACCCTGCGCAGGCGCATGCCGGTCTCGGCGCTGCTCGACCCCAAGATCATCGTGCCGGCCATCGGCTCGGCGTTCGCCAAGCTCGATCCGCGCACGCTGGCGAACAACCCCATCATCTTCGTGCTGGAGATCGTCACGCTGCTCACCACGGTGCTGCTCGCGCGCGACCTCGTCACCGGCGGCGAGAACCTCGCCTTCACCTTCCAGATCGTGCTGTGGCTGTGGTCCACCGTGCTGTTCGCCAACTTCGCCGAGGCCGTGGCCGAGGGGCGCGGCAAGGCCCAGGCCGATGCGCTCAGGCGCACGCGCACGGAGACCCAGGCCAAGCTGCTCTCCGCGGCGAGGTCGCGCGACTACACGCTCGTCCCCGGCAATGGTCTCAAGGTCGGCGACATCGTGCTGGTCGAGGCCGGCGACATCATCCCCTCGGACGGCGAGGTGATCGAGGGCGTCGCCTCGGTCAACGAGGCGGCCATCACCGGTGAATCTGCACCGGTGATCCGCGAGGCCGGCGGCGACCGCTCGGCCGTCACCGGCGGCACGCAGGTGCTGTCCGACTGGATTCGCGTGCGCGTCACCGCGGCGCCCGGCTCGACCTTCCTCGACCGCATGATCAGGCTGGTGGAAGGGGCCGAACGGCAGAAGACGCCCAACGAGATCGCGCTCACCATCCTGCTGGCCGGCCTCAGCATCATCTTCGTGTTCGCCACCGCCACCATCCCGAGCTACGCCATCTACGCTGGCGGCACCGCCTCGGTCGTCATCCTCGTGGCCCTGTTCGTGACACTGATCCCCACCACCATCGGCGGCCTCCTGTCGGCCATCGGCATCGCCGGCATGGACCGGCTGGTGCGGTTCAACGTGCTCGCCATGTCCGGCCGAGCGGTGGAAGCGGCGGGCGATGTCGACACGCTGCTGCTCGACAAGACCGGCACCATCACGCTGGGCAACCGCCAGGCCACCGAGCTCAGACCGGTGCGCGGCGTGAGCGAGCAGGAGCTGGCTGACGCGGCGCAACTGGCCTCGCTCGCCGACGAGACGCCCGAGGGCCGCTCCATCGTCGTGCTGGCCAAGGAGAAGTACGGCATGCGCGGCCGCGACATGGCCGAGCACAATGCCCGCTTCATCCCGTTCTCGGCCCAGACGCGCATGAGCGGCGTCGAGCTGGATGGCGCATCCATCCGCAAGGGTGCAGTAGACTCCATGCTGGCGCACCTCAACATAGCGGGTGTCCCCCCGTGCACCCGTCATCCCGGAAGCCGAGCCGAAGGCGAGGCTATCCGGGACCTCGGCGATCGAGGCGAGACCCTCACGAGGTCCCGGATCGGAGCGCCGCTCGCCTCCGGCTCGCATCGCTCCGTCCGGGATGACGGGTGGAATACAGAGGCGGGACGCGAGGTGAAGGCCTTTGCCGACGAGATCGCCAAGTCCGGCGGCACGCCGCTGGCCGTGGCCCGCGACGGCAAGCTGCTGGGCGTCATCCACCTCAAGGACATCGTCAAGGGCGGCATCCGCGAGCGCTTCGCCGAGCTCAGACGCATGGGCATCCGCACCGTCATGATCACGGGCGACAACCCCACCACCGCGGCGGCCATCGCCGCCGAGGCCGGCGTGGACGACTTTCTTGCCCAGGCGACGCCCGAGGACAAGCTCAGGCTGATCCGCGACGAGCAGGCCAAGGGCAAGCTGGTGGCCATGTGCGGCGACGGCACCAACGACGCGCCCGCGCTGGCGCAAGCCGACGTCGGCGTCGCCATGAACACCGGCACGCAGGCGGCGCGCGAGGCCGGCAACATGATCGATCTCGACTCCAACCCGACCAAGCTGATCGAGGTGGTCGAGATCGGCAAGCAGCTGCTCATGACCCGCGGAGCGCTCACCACGTTCTCGATCGCCAACGACGTGGCCAAATACTTCGCCATCATCCCGGCGATGTTCGTGGCGTTCTATCCGCAGCTCCACGCGCTCAACATCATGGGCCTGACGAGCCCGCAGAGCGCCATCCTGTCGGCCATCATCTTCAACGCCCTCATCATCATCGCGCTGATCCCGCTGGCGCTCAAGGGCGTCGCGTTCCGGCCGATCGGAGCGGGCCCGCTCTTGCGCCGCAACCTGGCTGTCTACGGGCTCGGCGGCATCGTCATCCCGTTCATCGGCATCAAGGCCATCGACATGATCGTCACGGCCCTCAACCTCGCCTGAATGAGGAGAGCACCCATGTTGCGAGAAATGCGCCCGGCGATCGTTCTCGTCGTCGCCCTGACCCTGATTACCGGCTTGGCCTATCCCCTGGCCATCACCGGCCTGGCCCAGGTGCTGTTCCCCTACAAGGCCAACGGCAGCCTGATCGAGAAGGACGGCAAGGTGATCGGCTCGGCGCTGATCGGGCAGCTGTTCCAGGAGGACAAGTACTTCCACGGCCGGGCATCCGCCACCGCCAAGGCCGATCCCAACGACCCCTCCAAGTCGGTGCCGGAGCCCTACAACGCCGCCAACTCGGGCGGCTCGAACCTCGGCCCCACCAACAAGGCGCTGATCGACCGCGTCAAGGAGGATGTCGCGAAGCTCAAGGCCGAAAATCCCGATGCTCCCGTGCCGATCGACCTCGTGACCACGACGGGCAGCGGCCTCGACCCGCACATCTCGCCCGAGGCCGCCCTGTTCCAGGTGCCGCGCGTCGCCAAGGCGCGCAACATAGCGGAGGAGCGCCTGCGCCAGCTCGTCAACCGGCACGTGGAAGGCCGCTGGCTGGGCCTCCTGGGCGAGCCCAGGGTCAACGTACTCGCCCTCAACCTGGCGCTGGATCGCGCCGCCGCGGGCGGATAGGCTGGCGCAAGCGGGGCAGACCGCGACAGAGCCGATTGGAGCCATGGCGGATCGGCGCAGCGACCAGGAGCATCGCCCCTCGCCCGAGGCCTTGCTTGCCCAGGCCCGGCGCGAAGGGAAGGGACGTGGCCGCCTCAAGATCTTCGTCGGCGCCGCGCCCGGCGTCGGCAAGACCTACGAGATGCTGGAGACTGCGCGCGCCAGGCTGAAGGACGGCGTGGACATGGTCGTCGGCGTGGTCGAGACGCACGGCCGCAAGGAGACCGAGGCCCTGCTCGACGGCTTCGAGATCCTGCCCCGCAAGCCGATGGTCTACGTCAACCGCATCCTCGACGAGTTCGACATCGACGCGGCGCTGAAGCGACGGCCGAGCTTGATCCTGGTGGACGAGCTGGCCCACACCAACGTTCCCGGCAGCCGCCATCCCAAGCGCTACCAGGACGTGGAGGAGCTGCTGGATGCCGGTATCGATGTCTATACGACCGTCAACATCCAGCACATCGAGAGCCTGAACGACGTGGTGGCGCAGATTACGCGCGTGCGCGTGCGCGAGGTCGTGCCCGACGACATCCTCGACCGCGCCGATGCCATCAAGCTCGTGGATCTGACGCCGGACGAGCTGATCGAGCGTCTCAAGGAGGGCAAGGTCTACGTGCCGGCCCAGGCGGAGCGCGCGCTCAAGCACTACTTCTCCCCCGCCAACCTGACGGCGCTGCGCGAGCTGGCCCTGCGCCGCACCGCGGAGCGGGTGGACGAGCAGCTGCTGGAGCAGATGCAGGCGCGCGCGATTCCCGGACCCTGGGCGGCCGGCGAGCGCATCCTCGTGTGCGTGAGCGAGGACCCGCGCTCGACGGGCCTCGTGCGCTACGCCAAGCGCCTGGCAGATCGCCTGCACGCGCCGTGGAGCGCGCTGTGCGTCGAGACCAGCCGCAGCCTGCAGCTCAACGCGGCGGAGCGCGACCGGATCGCCGACGCCCTGCGCCTGGCCGAACGCCTCGATGGCGAGGCGGTCACCGTTCCTCTCAGGGCGCGGCGCATCGCCGACGACGTCATCGGCTTCGCGCAGAGGCACAACGTCACGCACATCATCGTCGGCAAGTCGACGCGCTCGCGCTGGTTCGAGATCGTGCACGGCTCGGTGGTGCACGACCTGGTGCGCCGGGCCGGCAACATCAGCGTGCACGTCATCGCCGGCGAGGAGCTGGCCGCCCAGGACTCCGCGAGACCCGCAGTCGCGACAGCGTTGCCGCGCTCCTTCGCGCCCGAACCTTATGTTGTGGCCCTGGCGGCGGTGGCTGCGGCGCTCGCGATGAGCCTGGTCCTGCGGCCCTCGCTGGGCATCGAGAATGTGGATCTGCTCTTTCTCACGGCGATCGTCGGTGTCGCCGTGCGCTACGGTCTGTGGCCCTCGCTGGCGGCGACCGTTGCCGCCTCGCTCTGCTACAACTTCTTCTTCCTGCCTCCGGTCTATACCTTCACGGTGACCGACCCGACCAACATCGCAGCGTTCATCCTCTTCACCGTCCTGGCGGTCGTCGTGTCCAACCTCGCCGGACGCGGCCGGAGCCAGACGGTCACCGCCCTGCAGCGCGTACGCTCCATCGAGTCGCTCTACGCGTTCAGCCGCAAGCTCGCCGGCGCCGGCACGCTCGACGACGTGCTGTGGGCCACGGCGCATCAGATTGCGGCGATGCTGAAGGTCCGGGTCGTCCTTCTGCTGCCCGACAAAGGCTCGATTGCCGTCAAGGGGGGCTTCCCCCCCGAGGACCGGCTGGACGAGGCGGATCTGGCAGCCGCCAAGTGGGCGTGGGAGCAGAACCGCCCTGCCGGGCGCGACTCCGATGCGCTGCCGGGCGCCAGGTTGCTGTTCCTGCCGATGCGGACCGGCCGCGGGCTGATCGGCATCGTCGGCATCTGCAGGGACGAGGAGGCGCCGCTGCTGCGCGCCGAGCAGCGGCGCCTCCTCGATGCGCTGGCCGACCAGGGCGCCTTGGCGATCGAGCGGGTGCATCTCGTGGAGGACATCGAGCGGGTGCGGCGGGCGGCCGATACCGACCGGCTGCGCTCGGCGCTGCTCACCTCCATCTCCCACGACCTCAGGACACCGCTGGCCGCGGTTCTCGGCGCAGCCGCGGCGCTGCGCGACCTGCCAAAGTCCCTCGACGAGGCGGCCAAGGCCGACCTCCTGGCCACCATCATCGACGAATCCGAGCGGCTCAACCGCTTCATCGCCAACCTGCTCGACATGACGAAGCTGGAATCGGGCGCCGTTGCTCCGAATCTGGCGCCCCACGATGTCGGCGAGATCGTCGGCAGCGCCTTGGAGCGCGCCAAGAAGATCCTCACAAGGGATCGCGTCGAGGTCGCAATCCCCTGCGATCTGCCGATGGTCACGGTAGACCCCGTGCTGTTCGAGCAGGTGCTGTTCAATCTGCTCGACAACGCCGCCAAGTATGCGCCCGCCGGAACCACTGTCCGCATCCAGGGTTGGGCCGAAAGAGATGCTGTCAAGCTTGAGGTGCTGGACCAAGGCGACGGAATCCCGCCGGACGATCTGGAGCGCATCTTCGACAAGTTCCACCGCGTGCAGAAGGGCGACCGGGTGCGTGCAGGGACCGGGCTCGGGCTGTCGATCTCGCGCGGGTTCGTGGAGGCCATGCACGGCACGATTGCCGCCGCGAACCGGGCCGACCGCTCGGGCGCGGTGTTCACCATCGCACTGCCGATCGGGCAATCGGCCGACCTGGCGCGAACCGCGGCATGACGGCGCCCTCCCACAAGATCCTCGTCATCGACGACGAGCCGCCCATCCGCAAGCTGCTGCGGATGGGGTTGGCCTCGCAGGGGTACGACGTGCTGGATGCGCCGAGCGGGAAGGCTGCGCTCGAGCTTCTGGCCGACAGGCCGGACCTGGTGATTCTCGATCTCGGCCTCCCCGACGTCGACGGCCTGGAGCTGCTGCGCACCCTGCGCCAGCGCCAGGAGAGCCTGCCGATCGTGGTGCTGTCGAGCCGCGGCGACGAGGCGGGCAAGGTCGCGGCCCTCGATCTCGGCGCCGACGACTATGTGACCAAGCCGTTTGGCATGGACGAGCTGTTCGCCCGCATCCGCGCGGCGCTGCGCCATCGGCTGCAGGTGCACGGCGAGCGGCCGGTGTTCCAGGTTGGCGAGCTGAGCGTCGATCTGGTACGCCGGATCGTCAGGCTGGGCGACAACGAGGTGAGGCTCTCCCCCAAGGAGTACGAGCTGTTGCGCCTGCTGGTGCAGCACGCCGGCAAGGTGCTCACGCACAGGTTCCTGCTGCAGGAACTCTGGGACGAGCCCACCGACACGCAGTACCTGCGCGTGTACGTGCGCCAGCTGCGGCGCAAGATCGAGGCCGATCCCGAGCGCCCGCAGTATCTCTTGACGGAGACCGGCATCGGCTACCGGTTGCGAGCCTCCGACTAACCTTAAGATACGACAGGTGTCGAGGACCGGCGCGGCGCAGCTTTGGCACCGCCTCGGGACCGCAGAATGCGTATCGGGGCCTTCCTCTCGGCCGCCGACGTGGCCAACGGCGTGCGTGCCGCGGACAAGGCCGGTCGCTTGCAGGAGCTTGCCGGCCGGGCCGCCCACGCGTTGTGGCCAGCCTGTAGATCGAGCCGGAAGCGTGCGGCCGGCCCACGCCTGCAACCGCCTCAGTGCTGCCGATCTTGTCGCCTATTCTGATTCTCGGCTGGTCGACGAGATGCGGGTCTTGTCATCGCAGCAGCGTGGACGACCCCGCAGACGAGAAGCACCAATGCTCACCCGCTCCAGCATACCGCCCTGGGTCCAGAGCAGAGACGTTCACTTCTGGATGACGCACGGCGCCAGGCCGATCGCCTGCGTCGTGGCAGGTGAGGCGTTGCACGACGCCCACCCTGGGCACCATAGCGACGGCACAGGATGGACGGAGGCGCTGCTTGACCTGTTCCGGGCGCTGCGGCCGAATGTCGAGGCCGCGGCCGCGAGGAAATTCGCGGCTGGCTCGATCAAGCCCGATGGGACCGTGGTGGTCCTGACCGGAGACTTGGCCTGACCGGGTGTGTCCAACCAATGGCGCCAGGTGCGTTAACTGAACCGGTTATCCACCGGTTAATGGCACCACCTTACGCGGCTTGCATTGCGCTGCGACACAGCCCATTATGGAGTGCAGCCGGTGCGGTCCATGGTGGACCGCACCCTCAGCTTTTCGGTGACAGACCTCCGCCGTCCGTCGGCTGCCTGGCCTCTCCCAAAAATTGAGCTTGCCTGGGCCTGCGTGGGCTCATTGCTTTCGGCTTCCTTCACGCAAAGCGGGAAAGGGTTTCCCATGAGAGTCAACGGAACTGTGAAGTTCTTCAATACCGCCAAGGGTTTCGGCTTCATCACGCCCGACGAGGGCGGCAAGGACGTGTTCGTGCACGCCACGGCGGTCGAGAGGGCCGGCATGCGCGCGCTCAATGAGGGCGACCGCGTCAGCTTCGAGCTGGAGGATGACCGGCGCGGACGCGGCAAGCAGGCTGCGCAGCTAAAGCCGGCCTGATCGGCCGGCCTCCTTCTGCTTCACAGTGCAAGCGAACCCCTGGTCGAGCGATCGGCCGGGGGTTTTCTGCTTGGGCCCACGTCAAGCGCACTGCCGCGACGCGGCCTCTGACCCCGGCTCGATGGTCGTGGGCGCCGGCCCGTTGCGGGGCTGA
>Ga0207712_10000635_pt1 | contig 27680 bp, 19 predicted proteins | sample KBSS44metaG_FD_184402 | JGI IMG/M metagenome (GOLD analysis project Ga0207712, IMG submission 184402) | Switchgrass rhizosphere microbial communities from Kellogg Biological Station, Michigan, USA - KBS S4-4 metaG (SPAdes) (version 2) | ecosystem: Host-associated > Plants > Roots > Rhizosphere...
TGTTCGAAGGATTAATTTTTATTCCCCCCTGGTATACATCATAACCCGTAACACCAACATTATCTGTAGATGCAGTCCAGCTTAAAGTAAATGAAGAAGTGGTGATATTTGATGAAGAAAGATTGGACGGCGCAGTTGGCGGTTGTGTATCCATACTGTTGTTAACAGATAAGTATGTTCCTGGAATTACTTCGCTTGGCGCAGCTATACTTTGACCGGGCTTAGCCCAACCTACTGCTAAATTATCACTGCCGCTGCCCTCTTTCATCAACGCCTCTACATAATATTTTTGACCTGCCAATAAAGAAATAGCATTTGACTTTTGGGTGGAGAATTTATTCCATTGTCTTGACTTCGTAGCACTCGTGTTAAAAGCGATCTTTGCTTTGTTAGCCGGATCAGCAGTAGTGCTTAACCAAAGTTCTGCACTTTCATCACTGGCGATCCAGAAAACATAACTACCATTTGCGGGCGGACAGATATATCCATAAACCTTCATTCCGAAATTATTTCCACTGTTACCAGGTATTTCAAAAATGGTATAGGTTCCTGATGTGGAAGGATTGCCTGGATAGTTTGAATTAGAAGTAAGGTTACTCACTGATGATCCGGTAATGTTATTCCAACGCTGGTAGTTGATACTTCCAAGACCCGGGCAGCTTTGCGCATAAGAGTTCAATAAAATAAATACAAGGACGGTGGTCCCGTAAAGGTGCTTCATAAATAGTGGCTTTTAGATGTTAAAAATAAATTGGTTCGCTAAAAAATAAAGTTATAACGTTTGTTTAATCAATAAATAAATAATCAGGTGATTTAAATCAATATTTAATTAAGATAGAATTCAAATACACGATAACCCTATCTCATCTTTTATTGAAAGCAGTATCATTCATGCCAAAAATTGGGTTATTCTTAATTATGTATTTTTACAGCAATACACTAATTATGACTCAAACAACCAAACCAATAATGGGTATTACTTGTGGTGATCTGAATGGAATAGGAACTGAATTAATAATCAAAGTATTTTCAGACAGCCGTATCCTTGAACTTTGCACTCCTGTGATATTTGCTTCAAATAAGGTCATTAATTTTTATCGTAAGACACTGCCAGAATTTAATTTTAATTGGCAGAATATAAAAGACCTCTCTCGTTTGAATGCAAAACAAATGAACATCTATAATTGCTGGGAAGAAGATGTCAACATTACCCCAGGTCAGCTAACAGAGAGCGGCGGAAAATATGCCGTAATATCATTACAGGCTGCGGCATATGCATTAAAGCAAAATCACATAGACGGCCTTGTTACAGCGCCAATTCATAAAAAAAATGTACAATCAGCCGAATTCAGTTTCACGGGCCATACTCCTTTTTTAAAAAGTTTTTTTGGAGTAAATGATGTAGTGATGCTATTGTTTGCAAATGAATTCCGGGTTGCATTGGTTACTGAACATATACCCGTCAATGAAGTAGCGGCAAATATTTCTAAAGAAATTATAATAAGGAAACTAAATATCCTGAATGAAAGTTTAAAAAAAGATTTTGGTATCGATAAACCAAAGATCGCCGTGTTAGGATTGAACCCTCATGCAGGTGATGAAGGCTTGATCGGAAAAGAAGAAGAAACAATTATCAAACCAGCAATAAAAGAAGCGAAACAAAATAACATGATTGTGACTGGTCCATTCAGTGCTGATAGTTTTTTTGCAAAACAATATCATAATCGTTTTGATGCTGTACTTGCCATGTACCATGACCAGGGATTGGTTCCTTTTAAAACACTTGCTTCAGGCGAAGGCGTTAATTATACGGCGGGTCTTCCTGTTATAAGAACATCACCAGACCACGGAACTGCCTTTGATATTGCAGGAAAAGGAAAAGCAGATGAGTCATCTTTCCGCACTGCCGTTTTTGAATGTCTTCATATAATTGATAGAAGAAAAGATTTTGAGGAAAGCCACAAAAACCCTTTGAAAAAAATTACTTCTGCAATTCTTGCCAACCAGGAAGATGAAAGGATCGAAGAAAATTAATTAGTAAGCTTTTCGATTGAAAATTATTAAAACGATTACAAGTTGTAATCGTTTTTTATTTATAGTTCATACATTTGGAAACTTCTTTTTCTACAATTTTATTTCAATATTTTTTCGTAAAAATCAAAGTTCATACTTGTAACCTTAGTAATTTTTCTATTCTCCGTTTAAGTAACTTCAGATAAAAAAGTAGAACTACTACTAATAATAAAAACTTAGTCTTACTAAGAAAAATCTCTTGGAAAAACTATGAGATTTACAAAGTGAAATATACTTTTATACCCGTAACATTAATCCGGTACCCGAGTGAGTCCTACCAAGTAACTTTCTCGGTTAAGAATCAAAAAAAATTAGTTGTAGTGTTTTAGGGAACCATAGTGTCGAGAATCTTTTGCTTTGATATCCGGATGAATTAAAAAAGTATATAGCTCAATTAAACCATACTTATTATTATTCAAAATTCATCACCCTAAAAAAAGAAAACATGAAGCACTTTTTCAAATTAGTAATTCTCGCTTCGGTTATTACAAGTTTGCTCTTTGGTATTTCTGCGTTTACTTCAGTCAAAAAAGCAAAACCAAACGAAGGTAGCAGCCAAAACTCGGAAAACTCTCAAAAACAGCTGGCAATAAATTAACCATAACATTTTAAAAAGTAAAGTCATCCATAATGGATGACTTTTTTATTTCCTTCATGCCATTTATTTAGAAATGATCATCTCGAAGGCGTTTCTTTCTTTTGCAGTTTATTCGAGCCAACACGATTAAAATTATAACTCATGGTAAGCATAAAAAATCTTGGCACTACATTGGATTTCACATCTTCAAAATAGTTTTCGCCAATTATCCTGTTGATACCATTATTCTGTTTTAAGATATCATAAACTGTGAATTTGATCTCACCAGCATTTGCTTGAAAAAATTTCTTTGCGAAAGATAAATTCCATAAAAAGACATTCTCGTTAAAACCGGCACTGCGTCCCGAATTGATATAATAATCAAAATCAGTAAGAAAATAAAAACGGTTTTTGAGCCGGTAAGTGAAATCAGCAGAATAAGCCTGGTTTAAATATTTTGTATCCGATCCTGTTTCTACTCCATATGCAACAAGATTATAAACAAAGTCGCCGCTAACAGCCAGGTTAAAATTGTCTTGCTCATAATTAATTCCCGCTGATTGATTTACCTGGAAAGTTGAAGTGAAATTCTTTTGTTTATACAAAAGATTTGCATCCCGGCTTAGGTACATCATATTGGTAAGATTCAAATTCAGTCCCTTAAATTTTTTAACAGGGAAATTCAAGGATCCTGAACCAGAGACATTAAACGACCCATTCATATTTTCAGGTTTATAAATAAGAGTCACAGGATTCAATGAATCAATACTGTTAACAATTTTATTCCCGGTATAGTTGACGCTAACAGTTGCAGAAAAAAATCGTTGGGATGCTAAGGCAAATGAATTGTAGTTAACATTAATATTATTTACAAACTCTTGCTTTAATGAAGGATTTCCTGTTTTTATCATCAACGGGTTGCTAACGTCAGCAACATCCTGCAATTGATTTACATTTGGCGCATTTGTTCTTCCTCTATAATAAATTTTTATATTCTTTGAACGTGTGATAGCATAATTAATATTAGCAGTCGGAAAAAGATTAGTGAACCGCTGATGAACAGTGGTATCTTTCCCCGTTGAAAGAGTAACACTCCGGTTTTCCAAATTGCTGACCTGGTAACCAAGACCAACCTGGTAATTGAATTTTTTTAATTGATGCCTGAAATTGAATCCTGTCCTACTTGAAGAGTTTGAGTAATCAAAATAATTTGAGAGTTGTGAATTCAATTGATCATACTTGCCGGAGCCTGAATTAAAATCATATGTTTTTTTATCTGAAATAGTATTACTTGCTGAAAAGGCATAGTTTATTTCAAAAAGTTTATTCCGGTCAATAGGCTCTGTATAAGAAGCGCTGACCGTGTTATTCCCGGATTCGTTTTCCTGAAATGCCTTCTGATTAAGGTCTTTAAAAGAAGCAATAGAGCCATCGGTGTTGTATGCTGTGATAGGAGAAAGGTTATAGCCTTTTGAATCACTACCACCAGGGCTATTTCTCCAGCCTAAGGTAAAAGTTCGGCCTATTCTTTTAAATTTTCTCCGGTAAAGCAATTCACCCGAATAATTTATTCCACTCCTGTCATCATGTTTATTTGTTCTTACTTCGGTAGCCAGGTATTTCTCAATCCCATCAGAAAATGTAACGTTTGTGTCAACTGTTATTCCCTTGTATTGCTGTTTACTAAAATTTGCTGTATATAATATAGAGTTAGCTGAATCGATAACGTATTCCCATCTTGCATTTACTCTGTGAGTTCTGCTACCATTAATAATATTGCTATAAGTACTCGTTTCGGATGCAGAATCACCGGGGAAAGTATTTCTTCTGAATTTATTTTGTTCAAGAACATTCGAATTATCACTATAAAAATAACTCCCTCGAAAATCGATCTTAGGGCCCCATGAATCATTAAAATTTATTCCCGCAGAAAGTGGCCTGCTCACTCCTCCAGCTGTACCGCCTGATGCATTCGCCATACCCGATCCTGAACCTCCGCCATTGGAAAATGATGAACCACTTTGTGAGGAGACATCAGTAAACGTATAGCTTGCTTTATTTGTGTTGTTTGCGGATCCAACTAATGATATACGCTGGTCTCCTCTGAAGTGATTGAATGAAAAATTTCCTTCATAACGGGAATTGCTTCCAACTCCTGCAGTAGCTCTTCCGAAATCACCCTTTCTTTTATCTTTCTTTAATTTAATGTTGATAGATTTTGTGCGGCTGCCATCATCAATTTTTGTAAATCTCGATTGTTCGCTCATATCATCAAAAACCTGTATCTGGTCCACCATATCAGCAGTCAAATTCTTTGTTGCAATTTTAGGATCGTTACCGAAAAATTCTTTTCCATCTACATATACTTTTTGTACTTGCTCCCCCATTGCCTTAATCGTTCCATCCTTCTGCACCTGCACACCTGGTATTTTCTTTAATACCTCTTCTACGGTCGCACCCGGTTTTGAGTTAAAGGCATTTGCTTTAAATGAAATAGTGTCTCCATGCATTTTTACCGGGCTTGCATCAGTAATAACAACACCAACAAGCGTTTTAAACTCCGGTTCCATTATTATCGTTCCAAGATCTGCAATCCGATTAACAGCAGAAATGGTAAAAGTTCTTTTGTAAACTTCGTAACCGGTGAATGATATGAATAATTGATAATCACCGAAGGAAAGATTTTTTAGCTCAAAAGAACCTTTTGCATCAGATATGGTATAACCGACAAGTGAGGAATCTTTTTTTTGTAAAACAGAGATCGTTGCATTGCTGAGTGATTGGAGAGTGCTGTCACTGAGCTTGCCTTTTACCGTGCCTTGCTGCGCAGATAATAAAAAGGGGAATAAGCCACTTAAAATCAATTGGGCAAGGATTTTCATGAATTGGATTTGTCTATATAAAGATAATTCCTGTTTCTGCTTTCGGAAAGCATTATAAGCACGAAATCATCAATATAAAAACGAATAAAGGGTGCTTTTATTTGAGAAAATAACAAACACGAAAAAGCCCAGAATTTTGAAAGAATGATTACTTAGAAGTATTACTGAAAAAGAGATTCATTTAAAAATTGAATCATTAACCCCCTTATTTATTAGATATTCAGTGTATGTGATCTCTACCTTTCCTTTTTTATTTTTAATATTTTCATCTGGTTTCTTTTCAGCTCCATCATCATAATCGAATGTTACCCCCTTTGGTAGTTTATAATCCTTAGTATTAAAAGAAAAAATGACCTTATCAGGTAAGCCATATGCAATGTATTTTCCATAACTCATTTCCAGTTCATAAGTACCGTTGTCTCTTGTTGTATTTTTCGCTTTTTTTATCAATTCGGTTTTTTCATCAATATAAAGTGTAGATAGCACGATCTCTGAGTTTTCATCTGAAGGCAATAGTTTGAGAATCCTTAATCCAGAGGATGGATCGGTACCAGCATCAACTATTTCATAATTACCGGAACCGGAAAGAAATTTAGCAAGATTAATATTGACAGATCCCTTTGGAATAAATGAGATGCCATTTTCATTTACAATTTTCATTTTGTCCGGCTTTTTATAATACACTTTCACCGATGCGATCGGGGTTTTTATAAAAACTACGTTTGTTTTCAATTTTCCTTTTGCAGTGTAATCATTTACACTTTCTAATTTTGCTTTTATTTTATTTATTAACTCTTGCGGTGTTTGCGCCGAAAGTTGAATGAACAAAAACAAAACAAAAAATATTATCAATATTTTTTTCATCTCAACTTAAAATATTTTTTCTTTTAAAATACCAAAAAGCGGTCCCTAAAAAAACTGCAGTGTACCCAATGAGTATTGCTGCACTTTTTATTATAGCAGGAAAATTTTCAATAGATCCCTTTTCTGTTACTCCATCAATTGCCTTTACATAGAAAAACCCTTTCCATCCTAACATATGAGTTGTAAACAAGTATGGCTTTATCGTTTCATCATAAAATGGGATCTGCATTTGAGTAAGTATGGTAAACACAATAATAACGCAGACAGTAATTACAATTGGTCCAATGGAATTATCGGAAAAAACGGAAAGCATAAAAGCTAATGATGATACACATATAAGCCCAATGGCTGCAAAACAAAACGCCAGGGCATAACGCCATAACACATCATCTGATTCCATTACATTAAACTGGAGTTCTCTTGGTACGCCGAGCCAGTTTACACCAAATAAAAGTATGCTCAGAAACAAGGCAAGTACCGCTACCCAAATCAGCAAAATCATTGTATAAAAAACAGATGCCGTAAATTTCACAATTAACAATTGAATCCTGCTAACTGGTTTTGACACTAGTAGTCGAAGCGTCCCCATGTTTGCTTCACCGGCAATCGAATCGCCGGATACCAACGCAACAAGAATTGGGATATGAATGAGTAAAAGATTTAAGATCACAAAACAAACAAGATAGCCATTCAAAATAATTTTGCTTGGTATTTCTTCGAAGCTATCTCCCATTCCACTCATCATCAGGCCAACATATTCTTTTCCGCCAAATTTTAATGCTATTTGAATAAGAATAATGATCAAAGCAATAACAGCAAATGCAATATATGTTCTTGGTCTTTTGAAGATTTTAAATATTTCTATTTTCAGCAATTGTATCATATCAATGTGATGTAAGAGATAAAAAGTAATCTTCCAATGAATTTTTTTTATGAATTGAAAATATATCCTGTTTCATTTCTGCCATTTGCTGAACAAAAGACGGTATTTCTTCTCTTTTCATTTGCATTGTGATCTTTTGCCCGTTTATTGAAATGATCTTATTGGTCCAGTCTGTTTGCTTCAGCTGCAATTCAAATTCTTTTGCGGACCTGGTTTCAACTTCTATTCTCGATTGTTCAGGGTTCAATAATTCAATCATATTCCCCTCTGCAATTTTTTTTCCTTTATGAATGATGAGCAATGAATCTGCTACTTGCTCCATTTCACTTAATAAATGCGAGGAAATAAATACAGTTTTCCCCTGATCCTTACTTAGGTGATTAATTAGCTGTCGTATGTCTGCGATCCCTTGCGGATCCAGTCCATTCATGGGTTCATCTAAAACAATAAGATCAGGATCATGAACCAGGGCTACTGCAATTCCCAATCTTTGTTTCATTCCCTGTGAATATGTTTTTATTTTACTATCTGCTCTTTCAGCAAGCCCAACTTTTTCCAGTTTATCCATTAATTGTTTGCGTTTTAGTTTTAAGCCGCTCATAGTTGCAAACAAATTCAAGTTCTCTATTGCAGTAAGATATTTATACAGATCAGGTTTTTCTATTATAGCACCTATACGTTGCAAAATTTCTTTTCTATGTGTAAAAAGATCAAGGCCAAAAATTCTTATTTCACCTTTAGTAGGTCTAATTAAACTCAGCAGCATTCGTATAGTAGTAGATTTCCCTGCACCGTTTTGACCTAAAAAACCGTAAACGCCATTCTCTATTACGGTAAAAGTCAAATTATCGACTGCGATTATTTCGTTGAATGATTTCGTTAATCCACTAACATCAATGATTGAAGACATATGGTAATAGTACGAAATTCAAAATTAGCTCTAAAATTCTTTATTGAAAATGAGTCTTTTCAAAATAAGACAAGAAAAAACCCCTTGGAAAAGCTTGTATGCCATGAATGCACATAGTACGTTTGTGATGTAGTAGAATGATCATAATATTCAAGGAAAAATTACGATAAACGATCCGTTTATAATTCAACCCCTAATGAAAATGAAAAAAGTTATAACTCTGCTATTAATTAGTTTTTCAATAGCCACTCAATCACTCAACGCACAATTAGACCTGGCCTTTATTTCTAATTTTAGTGCTAACCCTACCAATTCCTGCAATCGTCTTAGCTGGACAATCGCAAGTAACCAGAGTATAAGTAGTTTCGAACTCGAAAAAAGCACGAATGGAAAAGACTTTAAAACTATTACCGTTTTGACAGCGACAGAAAAGTTTAATACAGAGAATTATTCATACGCAGATACGGCGATCAATGCAGACAAAATAATGTACCGTCTTAGATTATTGATTAAGAGTAGCAAGAATGATTTTTACTCGCGGATAATTTTAGTCCAGTCAAAAATGAAACTTGATGACAATATCAGGATCATTGAAAACCCAGTCAGGAATAACCTTTTTTTCAATTACAATTCTACAAAAGTGCAGGAGGCAGATATCAAAGTATATAGTCTAACAGGAAAAATATTAGTTAATCAAAAAATAAGCAGTTTCAAAGGAAATAATTTAATAACTATTCCACTATGTTCAGGCTTTGTCCCTGGCATGTATATACTTGAAATAAATACTGACATTTTAAACCAAACGACAAAATTTGTAAAACAATAACAGCATTTCATAAAATACTAATACAAGCCAACAGCTAACGAAAACGGCCCTTTTTATAAAGGGCTTTTTTATATAAATAACCAGTCAAAAAATACATACTTCTTATTTTAAAATTTAGATCATCTTTTTAGTTGTTTGATTTCTTTGAGTAATAATACTAGTTTAAAAAAATTATTCTGAAATTTTTATTGAAAATGAATCTGTTGAAATTTTGAATAAAAAAAATCCTTAGGAAAACTTGCATCAATAAAATGCACATATTACGTTTGTGTTATCGTAAAGAATCCACTGATCCCTGAAAAACTTCGATAAGCAATCCGTACTGATACCTCCTCTAAAAGAAAAAATTTCCCGGTAACATTACGGTAGCTTCTAAAGTTAGAAACAACAATCCGTTTAATATTCAACCCTAAGAAAATGAAAAAATTTTTTACCCTTTGTTCCCTTGTAACATTGTCACTTTTTGCGAATAACTCATTCGCTCAGATCAATGAAAATTTTAATAATGGATTTGCCCCCCTTCAAGCTGATTGCTGGCAATTCACCAGCATGATGCATGCAGCCAGCCCTTCCCCTTATGTTATTAATGGAAGTGGAAGTGCATACTCAGAGCCACCAGTAAGTTCCGACAGTTTACGTATTATGCGCACCCCTTTCCTTCTTTTCGGAACTACTATCGATATCTCTTTTGTTTACAGAATCAGCGGCAATCTAAATGGCCTCGCAACTAGATTTATAAAACTTGACCTGGTGAATTCTGCGGGAGTAGTTGTTCAGACACTTGACAGTATCAGCATCAGTAATGCTGCTACTACTGCAACCTTATACAGTCAGACCTTTGCAATAAATGTTCCAGGTGTATATAGATTTTCTCTCACCATGGGTGGAAAAACAGGAGGCGGTAGTGTACGTACATCAATTGATGATTTAAATGTAAATGCTCCTGTAGTAGGTTGTACTGATGTTGTAGTAAACAAGCTATTACCAGTTCATCTTATCAACTTCCAGGGTAATATGAATAAGAATAATAAAGTAACGCTTAACTGGACTGTTGCTGATAATGAGATCTCCAGCAATTTTGAAATAGAAAGAAGTTTTAACGGAAGAGACTATACTACAGTTGGTGTTCTATTTGCATCTGAAAAAATGGGAACTGAAAATTATATGTTTTATGAAACAACAAGTGGTATAGATAAAGTGATGTATCGTCTTAAAATGACCGATAAAAATCATGAAGTTGATTATTCAAGAATATTGATCTTCCAGTTGAAATCTACAACCACTAATAATATCAAGATCATCGGTAACCCGGTAAATGATAAACTTACTTTTAGCTTCACTTCTCCGGCTACACAAATGGTTGATGTAAAAGTTTACGACGTAAGTGGCAAAATGTTACTAAATAATAAAGTAAACAGCCTGGAAGGTAGCAACGTAATAAGCTTACCATTAAGTTCAACTTTCAAGGCTGGAATGTATGTGGTAGAAGTAAGCAATGGAACCGAACTTCAATCATCAAAATTTGTAAAGCAATAAGAACATTAAACTCAATTAACTTTTCATTTCTTTAATAATATCTCTATTTCATTGGAAAAAATCTAGTTACACAAAAGCCGAAATAAATTCGGCTTTTGTTTTAAAAGGGAATTATATATTCTACAAGCCATCTACCTGAAATCTGGAGGGAACGAAGGAAGATAGTCCAAGTAATCCTCGTCAATCGAAAAGATCTCCTGATACCAAGCCAAAGATTCTGACGACTGGTTAAAAACCCTGAAAAATTTTCATTCACTTAGAGTATCAACGGAGACGGGCCCTATTTCTATAGGGCCTTTTTAAATACAAATAGATCCGATAATAAAACACATCCTGTTTACAACTAAAATCAGATTATCATTTGTGATTTCCTGATGAAAGATTTTATTAACTAACGATCTTCAATGATGAGAGGCATAAAGTATTAATACCAGTTTCAAAAAAAGTTTTAAAAAAAATTTATTGAAAATGAATCTATTGAAATTTTACTTAAAAAAAACCCTTAGGAAAAGTTGCAACAATTAAATGTGTGTATTACGTTTGTATCAGCGTAAAGAATCCACCGATCCCCGAAAAACTCCGATAAGCAATCCGTACTGATACCTCCTCCAAAAGAAAAAATTTCCCGGTAAAATTACGGTAGCTTCTAAAGTTAGAAATAACAATCCGTCATAACTCAAACCCTAAGAAATGAAAAAGTTTTTTACTCTATGCCTATTTGCTATCACAGCAATCTTTTCAAAAGCACAAGTTGTGCTTAATGAAGTTTATCCTAATCCAGGTAGCACTTTTCAAGAATTTTTTGAATTGTACAACACAAGTACTAACCCGGTGCCTGAAAATCTCGACAACTACACTCTTGTTTCTTATTATGAAGAAGCAGGTGGTAAATCGGGATTTTATGTATTGGACCTACCTAGTCAAACAATAAATGCAAAGGGATACTATGTTGGATCTTCCATTTCTACATTTGGTATCCAGGGACAAAGCGGTTTAAATGCAAATTTAAACTGGAATTCAATTCCTGCTGGTGGTGCGCTAACAAAATGGCAAAAGAGTGGCTCGTCTTATATTCAAGTTGCAGTGCCTGCAAACCTGAATGATCTTTTTGTGCAAATAACGGGCGGCGGTGGTAGCAGCGCTGCCTATCACGTTTTAGTTTACAAAAACGGGATACTTGTCAACGGGATTATGGGTGGCACTAATGCAAATGCTATTCCTGCATATTTTAAAGCAATGCCGAATTTATTTGTTGATATGACCGGAACATCTCCTGATTTTACTATCAATTTTAGCGCAATGAGTGACAATAGTGTGGAATACATAACTGGAACTGCTGGAACTAATAATGGTTATTATCGGGAATACGATGGTAAATGTGGTGTATGGAAACTAAGTAGCACGGCTGTAAATTATACACCTGGTCAATCAAATGGTTCAGCTGCAGCGGTCTTAGGTACAATAACAATTTCTTCAACGATTTCAGCATACATTGCAGATCCTACAGAATTATTAGTGACCTATAATATAACTGCAGGCCCTGCTGATGCATTTCCAATTGTAGTTGAAGTTTACGAAGATCTTGGAATTGTTGGGCAATTAGATGCAGGTGATGTTCTACTTGATTCAAAAAATATTGGCAGCGTTTCTGTTGGTAGCCAGAGTGTAATTGTACCGACAGCTTATGATGGGGCAATAATTGTTGCTAAATCACCAGCCGGTTGCTATGACCAGGTAATTGTTCTTCCAGCTCTTCAATCGAAATCTACTTTACCAATTCATCTTATCAGCTTCCAGGGTAATATGAATAAGAATAATAAAGTAACTCTTAACTGGACTGTTGCTGATAATGAGATCGCCGACAATTTTGAAGTAGAAAGAAGTTTTAATGGAAAAGATTTTACAACGGTTGGTGTTGTATTTGCTTCTGAAAAAATGGGAACTGAAAACTATATGTTCTATGAAACTACAATCGGCACAGACAAAGTGATGTACCGTCTTAAAATGATCGATAAAAATCATGAAGTAAATTATTCAAGAATACTGATCTTCCAATTGAAATCTACGACCACCAATAATATCAAGATCATTGGTAACCCTGTAAATGATAAACTTACTTTTAGCTATACTTCTCCAGCTACACAAATGATTGATGTAAAAGTTTACGACATAAGTGGTAGAGTATTATTAAATAAGAAAGTGAACAGCCTGGAAGGCAGCAACATGATAAGCTTGCCATTAAGTTCAACTTTCAAGGCTGGCATGTACGTGGTAGAAGTAAATAATGGAACCGAACTTCAATCATCAAAATTTGTAAAGCAGTAAACTTAATAACAAGCCATCTTCCCGAAATCTGGAGGGAGCTAAGGAAGATAGGAACAAGCAATCCTCGTCAATCAAAAAGATCTCCTGATACTAAGCCAAAGATTCTGACGACTGGTTAAAACCTTGAAAAATTTTCATACACTTAGAGTATCAACGGAGACGGGCCCTATTTCTATAGGGCCTTTTTATTTTTTACGCTTTAAAGTAAATAAAACCCTGGTATCGTAGTTTTTCATCGCATATTGCTTGCATTACCGATAAACCCGTAGTAGATTTGTTAAGAAGATTTCGTCAAATATCCGACGTAAAAACCATCTAAGACAATCCGTACTGATACTAACTCTAAAAACAATCCCTTCGTCATTACGGCATTTTCAGTTGATGGTTACGATCAGAAATCATTAGCCCTTTTATCCAATAATCCTGGGGAAACTTAAATCCTTTTTTGATAATTCAACCCTAAGGAATATGAAAAAAATTTTTACCCTTTGTCTGCTATTATGCATCGTGATCGTATCAAGATCACAAGCTGTGATAAACGAATTCTATCCACAACCGGGTAATGGAAACTCGGAATTCTTGGAACTCTACAATGAAAATAACAGTCTCGAATACCTGGATAATTACACTCTTGTTTTATATTATGAAGAGGCTGGTGGTAAATCGGGATTTTATGTTTTGGATTTTCCTAACGATTCCATAGCTGCACATGGCTATTATTCTGGTGCTTCTCAATCACCTTATAATATCCAGGGCCAATCAAATATTACGGCTGACTTTAGTTGGAATTCCATGCCTCCCGGTGGCTCATTGACAAAATGGGAAAAAAATGGATCATCTTATACGTCTGTTGCAGTACCCGCTAACCTGGATGATCTCTTTGTAAAAATTACAGGTGTTGGAGGTGTCTTTCATACCTTTCTATATAAAAATGGAATATTAGTGAATGGAATTATTGGTGGTCTTAATTCAAATGTTGTACCGCCATATATCAAAGCAATGCCGAGCTTACCCGTTGATATGAGTGGTAGTTCGCCTGACTTTACAATTAACTTCAATGCTATACCAGATAACAGCCTGGAATATATTCCCAATTCTGTCGGTACAAATAATGGTTATTACCGTAGCTCCGATGGACTATGTGGTGACTGGCTAAAAAGTGATCAGCCTGGTCAACATACACCTGAAGTGACAAATGGCACATCTCTAAGTTTAATTCCTTCAAACCAATTTTCAATTGCAGCGATCATATCCCGATACGGCAGTGATCCAACCAAATCTCTGTTAACCTATAATATATCATCAGCTCCTGCGGGTGCCTTTCCTCTTACAGTTGAGATATATACTGATCGCGGTGTAGCAGGTCAATGGGATATAAACGACAGCCTTATTGACGTGAGAACACTCCTCAGTGCTTCCTCAGGTAGCCAAGATATAATCTTACCAACATTGAAAACTGCTGTAATTATTGTTGTAAGATCAGCATCTGATTGTTATAACAAAAATGTCCCAGTTGCAAGTTATTGGTCAGTATTGCCTGTTGAGTTGGTCAGCTTCCAGGGCAATATAAATAAAAGTAATAGAGTATCTCTTGGGTGGAAGGTGACGAACAATGAAACAATTGATCAATTTGAAATACAAAGAAGCTATGATGGTAGTGAATTCAAAACGATTGGTGTCGTATTCGCAAGCGAGAAAAAAGGTAGTGAAGACTATATGTTTTATGAAACGATCAGCAGCTTTGACAAAGCAAGGTATCGTCTAAAAACGATTGACCAGAACGATCAGGTTACCTATTCTAAAATATTGGTGTTTCAGAGTAAAGCTGCAACTAATAGCAATATCAAGATCATCGGAAACCCTGTGACTGATAAACTCACCTTCAATTATTCAGCTTCTGCTACACAGGCAATTGATGTAAAAATTTATGACATGACAGGAAGGATTATCATGAGCAACAAAATAAATAGCCTTGAAGGAAGTAATATTATAAGTTTTCCTTTGGCCTTGAATTTTAAACCGAACATGTACGTATTAGAAGTAAGTAATGGATCTGCTATTCAAACAGCAAAATTCATAAAACAATAAAAAATTTTAATAGCTGAAATCCGTACCGCTAAATAAAGTCTCCCGATACTAAGCCAAAGAATCTATAGATTGGTTAAACCCTTGAAGTTTTCATACACTTAGAGTATCAACGGAGACGGGCCCTTTTTCTAAAGGGCCTTTTATTTTTGTGTGAGGTAAACCTGTAAATTTTTTACATACTCTTCGAATGCTTTGATACCAATAGAGGTTATTTTACAAATTGTTTGAGGATAATTGTCCTTAAACTGTTTTATTACCTCGATATAACCCGCCTCTTTTAGTTTTTGAATTTGCACACTTAGGTTTCCGGCTGTGGCATTTGCTTTTTCTTTTAAAAAAGTAAATTCTGCCTCCTTCACACTTATAAGAAGTGACATTACGGCCAATCGTAGTTGAGAATGCAATATGGGATCAAGATCTTTAAACATTCAATTGGGCTTGTTCCTTTTTATACATTCGATATTCTTTTTCCATAATAATTCCCGGTACCAGCCAGGCAAGTATAGCTGATGCTGCAGTTAACAAAAGATCTATTTTGATAGATGTATATATAGCAACAATACAACAGATCCAGCAAAAAATACCGCCCCACAACATTGGCTTGAATTTACATGCGGCGCCGGTTATAAATGTTGGCAAACCATATAACATTAAAAAAAGTGGAGCAACATATTCATTAAAACGAAAGGAAGCAGATCTACCGGTTATGTTTTTATACTCATTGGCCCATGACCCCCATTCACCAAAAATATTGTTGCTTATATAAATTAATAAAAATATGCAAATGCCAAACCCAAGCCATATATAATCCAAATATGGATCATCATACGATTTTACTTTTCGTTCTTTTTTCTCTTTAATAGAAATAAATATTTGTGGAATGATTGCGACAAGTGTCAGCAAATAAATATCAAAAGGAAGTTTATAATCAAATTGAACTTCTGATAATCTTACCAATGAGCAAATAGCAATCACAGTCCCCCACATAATAGCGCCAATCCCTGTATCATGATAAGATTCTTTCGCCTTATTGATCATCATGGTGATCAGGTGCAGGCTTTCTTGTTCTGTTAATTTTTTTTCCTGTTCCATAATGGTCAATTATAAAATGAGACCAACTGCCCCGTAAGAAACTGGACAGTTAATTATGTAAAACAACTATTTATAAAGAGATAATAAATAAGCTACCTGGCTTCTTCCCCAATTAGGATGAATACTTGTTTCAGGTTTAAATGTCTCGAATAGTTTTTGAGCCTTTTCAAAAAGAACTTTTGCTTCTTCTTTGTTTCCACCAAATTGTTCAGGGGTAAAATATTTATCCTGTGCTTCTAAAATATAAACACGGGGGTTTTCAGCATTTAATTTTTTTGCTTCATCAAGCATTGCCTGTGCCTCGGGCCCATACGTCATGTAGCGATTCATTGGGTCCCCAAGCAATCGTAATGTGGCGATCATTTTTTTAACAACATAGATCTCAGAATTGTTTTTCATTAACTCTTCTGCTTTACCGATCTGTTTGTCTGCTTTATCAGCATAAGGATCGGTCTTATCTGCTTTTGAAGTCATCATATCTCCTCCAGTACCTATCAAACTACCAGCACTTGCATTGCAATAAGCTGCATAATAATAAGCAAGCCATTGATTTTTTTCTGCATCCGCAATCCTTTCAAAAGCATTGGCAAGATCGGTAAACCCCTGCGCAGTATGAGTTGTGTCAATTTCGGCAACTTTACTTTCCATCGCCTTTACAAATTTGTCCGGCATTTGTGCGAATGAAAAGCTCGCAACAAATATTGCGGATAAAATAAGAATTGTCTTTTTCATTGTTTATCGTTTTAAGTTTTTGAAATAATATTAAAATAAGCGGTCTACTGTTTGTTGAGATCTGTCAATACCAAAGCTGAAGAAGGCTCCGATATAAACAAATACCCTTGAGGGCGGAACGATCTGTTCTTTTCTTGATCCATTATAAGAATATTGATAACCATACACCTGTTTTATACCAAAAGCATTACTGATCGAAAGCACATATACTACAAAGTTTTTTGCATTCTCTTTACCTATGCTTGGCAGGTAATTAAAAGCGACACTAAAATTGTGATAATCCTGTACTTTACCCATGTCAGCAAAATAATATTTGCTTCCGTCAAATCTTATATTATAATAAGGTCGGCCGCTTGCATAATTGTATGCTCCATTGAATTGCATCTTCCACGGCTGTACAAATTTTTTCACTACCACTGAAGCAGTATGATTTGCGGCGAAATTCGGATTAGTTGCATAGGGGAAATTGAGGAAATCTCTTTTTGTATCGAGATATGAATAAGATATCCAGTAATCAACATTCTTAATTGTTTTTTTATCTCTCCAAAAAAGTTCAAAACCCTTTGCATCGCCAAAGCCATTGTTATTTATTGCCATATCCCGCCCGCCTACAAGTCCTGTTTTAATAAGGTTATCATATTTTTTATAAAAAATTTCTGCACGAAAGGTTCTCACACTTGTCACCTTCATGTATTGAGCAATATAATGTGTCGCTTTCATAAATACCAGGTTTGCGGCTGAAGCTGAAGGCAAATACCGGCTTTCAGGAGTTTGATAAAATATTCCATAGGCCAACGATGCCTGTGCTTGTTTGCTTAGTTTGTAGGCCAAAGAAAAACGCGGAGCAATATTGGTTTTGTCAATAAGCGATGATTGCTCGACCCGTCCTCCAATTTTCGCTGCAAGTGCGTTGGTTAAATAAATATCGCTTTCTGTAAAAACTGATTTAATAGTTGCTTTTAACCTGCCGTCAAACTTTTGCCCGTTGTAAATAGTGTAACCAGATCGTTCGTCACTAAAATTATATTCACCGCCAAATCGGATCACGGATATTCCTTTCAGTCTTCTTTCAAATATTAATTTGCCATTGAAATAATTCGAAGTAAGATCAAGATCAAATGTTTTGAGTTTAAGGGTATCTAAAACAACATCATTTTTATTCGCATCTTGCATTCCTGATATAATATCATCCTGGTTAAGTGTATATGAAATACCGGCATACATCTTCCATCTTTTACCTAATTTTTCTTTCCATGATAAATTATGGAACGTATTAAAATTTGAAACACCGAACCGATCTAAATAACCGAGTGAATCAATACTATTTACCGTATAGTCAAGCCTGCTCTTACTGAAGTATCCATAATATTTCAACATTCCAGTTGCTGAAGTTTTAATTCTGAAATTAACATCGCCATCATGAAACACCGGCACCTGCGAGTAATCCTGTTTTTGTTTGATGATAGCAAAAGCAGGAGCAAGATTTGTATAACTGTATGCCCCGCCCCAGGAAGATTTTTTATTTTTCGATAGCGACTGGTATCCGCCGTTAACTCCTATAATAGATACACCAAGACTTGCTGAAGTTCTATCAGGAAGATCTATAGATTCCAGGATCAAAGCAGACGATAAAGCCTGTCCATATAAAGCTGAATAACCTCCCGTGCTGAAAACTGTTCCTTTAAAAAGAAATGGAGAGAATCTTCCATATGATGCAATGTTAGGAGAACTGCTATGAAAGAAATTATTTACCAATGTACCGTCGATAAAGATCTTTGTTTCTTCTGCAGTGCCCCCGCGGACAAACAAACCTTCTTGTTCTCCCACTTGCTGTGCACCAGGTAAAGTTTTCAAAGCGCCAGTTACATCTCCATTAGCACTTGCTGTGGTTACAATATCAATTGGAGTTAAAACAGCTGCGGCTCTTTTTTTATCACTCGCTTCAAATGTTCCTGCACTTAAAACAACGGCTGATAATTCAGTTACTTCTTCTTTCAAAACAATATCAATTGTCAATGTTCCTTTTCCTTCAAGCTTTATAGTTTGTTCAAAAGGCCGGTAGCCAACAGAGGTCGCTGTCAATATAAATTCACCTTTCTCAGAGGTCTTAAAAGAAAATTTGCCGCTTGAATCAGAAGTAGCACCATCATAAGTATCTTTCAAAGTAATACTGACACCGATAAGAAGATTTTTTTTGTCTGTTACTTTTCCTGCAATTGTCGTTTGAGCTGAAAGTAAATCAGAAACGCAGATAAGCAGGATGAAAACTAAAATTTGGATGGTAGGTCTCATGGCTATTCTCGCTTTGGGACAACAAACATAAAGTAGTTTATAATATAAACCAAATTTATTTTACGATGTCAATACCATCAACAATTTGTTGTTGTCGAGAAATCCTTTAGACATAAAAAAAGGCTGACACCCGTCAACCTTTTATTGAGAATAAATTTTATTAGTTATTTAGCCTTGTACTGTGGTATCAATTGCTTTGCCATCTCCACCATCTTCTTAATTCCTTCTTCTGGCAAATTACCTTTCTTAAATTCTCCCAGTACATCAGGAAGTTTGTTCTCCATTTCCATGAGGAAATGGTCTTCAAATTCTCTTACTCTGTTTACAGGCACATCTTTTATCAACCCATTTGTACCAAGATAAATAATAGCTACCTGCTTTTCTACTGAGAATGGAGTGTATTGTGGCTGCTTCAGGATCTCCACGTTTCTTGCACCTTTATCCAATACGTTCTTAGTTGCAGCATCAAGATCACCACCGAATTTTGAGAAAGCTTCCATCTCACGATAAAGAGCCTGGTCAAGTTTCAAAGTACCAGCAACTTTCTTCATTGATTTGATCTGCGCATTACCACCCACACGGCTTACTGAGATACCTACATTGATCGCAGGACGAATACCAGAGTTGAACAAGTTTGTTTCCAAAAATATCTGCCCGTCAGTAATTGAAATTACGTTTGTAGGAATGTATGCTGATACGTCACCTGCTTGTGTTTCGATGATCGGCAACGCTGTTAACGAACCACCACCTTTCACCAAATGTTTAATTGTATCAGGAACATCATTCATTTGCTTTGCCACACCATCATCAGTTATAATCTTCGCAGCTCTTTCCAATAAACGGCTATGCAAATAGAATACATCACCAGGATAAGCTTCACGACCTGGAGGACGACGAAGCAGCAATGACACTTCACGATAAGCTACTGCTTGTTTTGAAAGATCATCATAAATGATCAATGCTGGTCTTCCGGTATCACGGAAAAACTCTCCTATCGCTGCACCAGCAAATGGAGCATAAAATTGTAGTGGAGCTGGATCACTTGCAGAAGCTGCAACGATGATCGTGTATTGCATTGCACCTGCATCTTGCAAAGTCTGCATAACACCGGCAATAGTTGAAGCTTTCTGACCGATCGCTACATATATACAGTAAACAGGTTTACCTGCTGCGTAAAATTCTTTTTGATTAATGATAGTATCAACACAGATTGCAGTCTTACCAGTTTGACGGTCACCAATTACCAATTCGCGTTGACCACGACCGATCGGGATCATTGCATCGATCGCTTTGATACCTGTTTGTAATGGTTCTTTCACCGGCTCACGGAAAATTACACCCGGAGCTTTTCTTTCCAATGGCATTTCATAACGTTCGCCAGTTATCGGACCACGACCATCAATTGGTTCACCCAATGTGTTTACAACACGTCCAACCATTCCTTCACCAACTTTGATAGAAGCGATCTGTCCTGTGCGACGAACTTTAGAACCTTCTTGTATACCACCAGTCTCTCCCATTAATACCACACCCACATTATCTTCTTCAAGGTTCAATGCAATTGCACGAACGCCATTTTCAAATTCAACAAGTTCACCATAGCGAACATTGCCCAGTCCATATACACGGGCAATACCATCACCCACCTGCAACACGGTTCCTACTTCTTCCAGGTCGGTGCTGGCGTTAAAGTTGCTCAACTGCTGACGCAGTATCGCACTAATTTCTTCCGGTTTGATCTGTACCATATTTCTATTTTTACCCCCCAACCCCTAAAGGGGAGTTTTGAAAATTTTCTTTTCAATATAGCAACGTAGGGATTCGATGCCTTTTATTTTATTTATGAAGCGAGCAACAGTAATTCTATTAAACATTTGTTGCGTCGCACCCTTCAACATTCTGTAATTCTAATTATCAAAAGAACTATTCCACCTAAGTCTCCCCTTTAGGGGGACAGGGGGTTGTTTATCTCACCTTATAAATAAAGTCATTATTCTCAAATTGCTTTGCAATCTCTTTAAGATCATAAGCAACACTTGCATCCACCATTTTATCTCCTGTTTGCAGAATAAACCCACCGATGATATCTTCTTTCACAAAAGTTTCCAGTTCTATATTCTGCATTTCTGTTGTTGCTTTGATATGATCAACAAATGTTTTTTTCAGATCATCACTCAATGGATATGCAGTAGTAAGTTGTACAGGAAATATTTTTTTGATCTCTTTGTATTGATGTATAAATGCGGTTGTGATTTCCGGTAATGCACTTTCTCTTCCTTTATTGATCAACAACTGGATAAATGTATTCGTTAACAGGCCAATATTATTTTGTGCAACAGCTTTTACAATTTTCCCTTTTGCATCAGACTTAATCACCGGGCTGCGAAGCATAGTTACAAAATCACGATTGCCTTTGCAAAGCGATTGCAACCATTCCATATCACCAAACACTTTTTCCAACTCGCTCCTTTCAGTTGCAAGCCCGATCAGTGATTTTGCATATCGTGTAGCTAATCTTACGTTGGACATCTTAATTTGCTAATTAGCCAATATGTTAATGTGCTAATTGGCACACCAGCATATCAGCACATTTTCTAATTCAATTTTACTTCGTTGACAAGATCTTTAATATGAGCTTCCTGGTCTGCTTTATTCCCTAATTCTCTTCTTAATATTTTTTCAGATACCTCGATCACCATTTTACCAACCTGGTTCTTTACATCAGTAATAGCCGCCATCTTTTGTGCTTCAATAGCCGCCATTGCTTCCGAAACTATCTTCGATGCTTCTGTTTTTGCAGTTTCTTTTGACTCGTTGATGATCTTTTCTTTTGTTTCTCTTGCCTCTTTTAAGATCTGCGCTCTTTCTTCACGAGCCTGTGCTAACAATGCTTCATGCTCACTTTTCATTTGCGCCATTTCTGCTTTTACTCTTTCAGCAGTTGATAGTGCATCAGCAATACCTTGCTCTCTTTCTTTCAAACCTTTGGTGATCGCAGGCCATGCATATTTTTTCAAAATGAAAAACACAATAAGGAATGCAAGCAGTGTCCATATTATCAATCCAAACGAGGGGCTAAGTAAATCCATAATAAAACCAATTTGTGGTTTATAGTTTTTAGTTTATAGTTCTGCATGTTGTCAATGTTGAATAGACTTAATGCAGTACAAGAGTGCGACGCAACGGAAGAACAATAGAATTACTTACGCTGGTAACACAAAAATCCAATTCAATTTTTAAGAGCTTTCCCAACTCCCCTTTAGGGGATGGGGATAAAATAACTGCATCCTCCGCCCTGTGCTTTGGATGCAGTCGTTGTTCATTAAAGAACCATAGCAAGGAAACCAACAATAACTGCGAACAGCGCAACCCCTTCTACCAATGCGGCAGTAAGGATCATGTTGCTGCGGATATCATTTATCGCTTCCGGCTGACGGGCAATAGCTTCTACAGCTCCTTTACCGATCTGTCCTACGCCGATACCAGCTCCCATAGCTGCAAGACCTGCACCTATTGCACCACCTGCATTTGCTACGCTTCCAATAGTTTCTAACAGAAAGAAATCCATGATTGAACTTTTATTGATTAAAAAATAAAACTCTCTTAATGGGCTGCATGTGCATCATCATGATGAACCTCTTCGAATGCCTGGCCAACAAATACTGCTGTAAGCATGGCAAAAACATAAGCCTGGATAAATGCAACCAAAATTTCAATGAAATATATAAATATCGTGAAAGGTATAGAGAACAATGATGTTCCCCAACCCGCATATTTATTTAATCCTGCAAAAATGAAAATCAGTGATATGAGACATATAATAATAATATGTCCCGCAACCATGTTGGCAAAAAGTCGTATAATCAATGCCATAGGCTTGATGAATACACTGAGAAATTCTACCGGAACAAGAATGAGTTTTACACCCAACGGCATACCCGGTGGATTGAATATATGTCCCCAATAATGTTTTTTGGAACTGACAAGTATAACAATAAAGGAGATAAGGCCAAGAATGAGTGTGAAGGCGATGTTGCCGGTTACATTTGCAGACCCCGGTACTAATCCAATAAGATTATTGATAAGAATAAAAAAGAAAACTGTAAGAATGTAGGGAAGATACTTTTCCCATTTATCGCCAAGATTTGGCTTTGCTACTTCGTCGCGAACAAAAGTGACAACAGGCTCAAGTAAGTTTTGCATTCCAGTCGGAGCAGATTTAACACCATGACCTTTTTGATATCTTTTGGCAATCGTCATCATGATCCAAACAAGTAAAGCAAGTGCCAGGATCATTTGCACTACATTGCGGGTTAAAGAGATATCATAAAATTTTATTGATCTATCCCAATTACCATTCGCATCAACGGGAATAATTTTTCCTGCAGATAGTTTTTCTTTTTTAATATCAATCCCTTTCTGTCCCAGCTCATGGAGATAATGTTCTTCAAGAATTCGATATCCTTTATATGCCTTGTGACCATGTTCAAATTTTGAAGACATGAAAACATCGAGCCCTCTTTGAGGAGAATAAAGAATAACTGGTAATGGAATACCTATGACTGTTTTAGTACCATCTGCATGATCAATATCGAGAAAATGAAAATCATGCCCGTCAAGAATATGACCAAAAATCACTTCTTGTGCATTAAAGCCTTTCTTCTTTTCAGCCCCATTTTCGCCATGCTCACCTTGTGCAAAAGAAGGCAAAGAAATAAAGAGTGAAAATATGCTGAAAGCCGCTACAGTAAAGGATTTCATTAGTCTTGAAGTCATACCCATCCCGAAATTTGGCGCAAAGATAAGGGGGCAGGGGTAAAAAACCACGAAATTGAAGAGGCCTGAATAAAAAAATAAGGCGACGATTTATGTGCTATTATAATGTGATCCTGGAACCTTCAACAGCTACATTAAAGCCTTTGCTTTTCACTTCATTATATTCTTTTGCAGGTTACAACTATGCTTACGCAACTGACTTATGTTTTTCAAATTGCAGCTGATACAATTTTTGATAATAACCTTCTCTTGAAATCAGCTCCTCATGAGTACCGACCTCTTTTACTTCGCCTTTATCCAAAACAATTATCTTACTTGCCTTGCGAATGGTCGAAAGCCGGTGTGCAATAACAATTGAAGTTCTTCCGGCGATCAGTTTATCGATCGCATTTTGTATCATCATCTCACTTTCTGTATCAACAGATGAAGTGGCTTCATCAAGAATAAGAATTGATGGGTTGTAAAGTAAAGCTCTTATAAACGAAAGTAGTTGTCGCTGACCTAAAGAAAGTGTAGCGCCCCGTTCCATTACATTAAAATCATAATTGCCCGGTAGCATCATGATGAAATCATGCATTCCGATAAGTTTTGCAGCTTCAATTACTTTTTCTCTTGGTATATCCGGGTTACGTAAAGTAATGTTGTCAATGATGGAACCGGAGAAAAGAAAAACATCCTGCAAAACAACACCAACACTTTTTCGAAGCGTGTCAATATCATACCTTTCTATGTTCACATCATCAATTTTTATTTCACCGCTTTGAATATGATAGAGACGATTAAGTAAACTGATGATCGTTGTTTTGCCACTGCCGGTATGACCAACAATTGCAACTGTTTCTCCGGGGTTTACAGTGAAAGAAACATTTTTCAACACCGGATTTTCAGGATTGTAGCCAAATACAACACTTTCAAACCCGATCTTCCCTTTTATATGCAAAGGCTTATATGCATCGACAGCTGAAGGTTGCAAATGATCATCACTATCCAGCACTTTAAAAACTCTTTCACTTGCCACCATTCCCATTTGCAATACATTGAATTTATCTGCAATCACTCTTAATGGTCGAAAGATCAAATTCAAACAAAGGATAAACGCCATTAATGTTCCTTGTTCACTTTGCTGCAGGTTCAACGCTTCTTTCGATGTCCACCAAACTAATAACCCAATAGCTGTCGCTAAAACAATCTCTACGATCGGAAAGAAAATTGAATACGCCCAGATCGCATGAATATTCGCATTACGATGTTCTTTATTAATGTTTTTAAACTTTTCCATTTCTCTTTCCTCTGCTGCAAATGCCTGCACAACAGCCATACCGGTGATATGCTCCTGCACAAATGCATTTAGATGAGCCACTGCATTTCTTACACGATGAAAAGATTTGTTTACACTTTCTTTAAAATAATAAGTTGCCAATAATAGGATGGGGAAAGGAATTAATGCGATCAACGTCAATCGCCAGTCGGCCCAGAACATATAACTTAATACACAAATAATAGAAAGTAAATCTGCAAAAATTGGAATAAATCCATCGGCAAATACATCATTGATCCTTTCTATATCATCAACCGTTCTTGTCGTTAATGTTCCGATCGGTGTTTTATCAAAATGCGAAAGATTTAATGAAAGGATTTTTTTATACACTTTCACCCTAAGGTCTTTTACAACATTTTGTCCCAACCAGGCTGTGATGTAAGAAAAATAAAAACGCAAACCGGTTTCAAGAAAAAGAAATCCAATTTGAATTATTGTGATTACCAGCACCCACTTCCATAACCCTCCGGATATAAACTTATCGACTGTAATTTGTATAAGTATAGGACGAACAGGGGTAAAAATTGCGAGTATGATGGCCAGCGCTATTGACCAATAAAATCTTCTTTTATACGGTGCTGCAAACCGCAATACTCTTTTCAAAAGATCGAAGTCAAAAAATTTTTTATTGATAACGTTGGTCATTTTCTAAACAACAAATGTAAAAAGAAGAAAAGGAATGCAATTACCGGTTATCAGGAACTTAATTATTCATTAACGGTTGCCGGTGCCAGGTAATTGAGTACTGATGCTGTTAGCGAGGTCAGGTTCTGTTTCTCCCATTGCAATTTTATAAGCTTTGATAAAAATTGCACCCAGGTTTTTATATGGAGGTATATAGTCATCAAATTCGGGCACATTGGCTTCTTTCCTGAACTCCTTCCAGAAAGGGATCCAATCTATATTGTTACCATTCCTGACTTTTTCTGTTAAGAGTTTAAAAAAGGGGACATTAATGATCGTTCTCCCAATTTGTTTGGAAGCAATAATGTGTGCATCCGGAGCTTTTGCCAGCACATCATGGATAAGATGATATCCACCACAAGAACCCAGGAATACGATCTTTGATGTGGTCGCCATTTGTGCAATAGTATATGGCGCTGTATAGCTATGACCCCTATGTATTGTAACAGTAGGATAAATATTATTTCTTACAAGGTAACTGCACAATTCTTTCTGCGCCTTTTCATCTTCACCATTTTCCTGTGGCAATGCCCTGTTAGCATAAATGGAGACAGGCTTGCCTTTTAGAGAATGAAAACTCACCCACTTGTCATTACTTATCATTTTCCAATTGGCATTTTTATACATATTCACAAATTCATTGAAAATACCCATGTCTGATTTTTCGCCATAAAAAAATACCTGCATAATAACACGGCTGCTGTCATTTGTAAGAGATGAATAGGGAACACTGTATACAGGAGGTACACCTAATTCTTTAGTTAAGTCAATATTTTTTGTGGAATCTGCCGAAAGAAAAAGCTCCTTTAAGAGGTTATACATTACTATTCCTCTTTTATTATTTCGGGAAACATTACGATCATAATTCCAAATTACATTGCTTAACATTTCATCTGCAAGTGGCTTATTCGTTTCAACAATACTTGCATACGAATCAGCAACATCCACTCCATCCTCAAGACCTGATGATCTTTCCAAATTACCAACGAAAGCTCTCATCAGGTCACTGGCATTTTCCTGGTCAGGGAAAGAAGAAAGAAAAGTACTAAGTGTATTATACCCTGCCGCCATTTTTAAAAACTTACGATAACGATCAAACATTACAAGCTTTAATACGGAATCTCCACGATTACCAACCCGGCTCATCATTAATGGAAAGACTCCTTTAACAAAACTGGAAGTATAAATAATGCCATCACTAAGAACAGCCAGGTAATAAAGTTCCTGTGCATTCAATGATTGAATAATTCTGAAACGTGTCACTGCTTCCTCTTCATGCAACGCATTTATTGTATTTACAAAAACCTGCTGTGCTTTTTTTTCCATCATCTCATTAAGTGATTCAAGCTCGAATGCAGTGTCTTTATTTAATAGTCTTTCAGTATAATCAAGATGCGTTTTTACCAATAACTTATAATATTGAATAGAATCTTTTCTTACTGCATCAATTTCGGATATTGTCATTTTACCGTTTACAATATTGTCAAGAAATGGAAAATACAATTGTCCACTGCCACCGCTTGATGTCATCTTTACAATTGTCTGCACAAACGGATCTTTAACTTTCTTTATACGATTGCCCAGTATATTATCAGCAGCTGCATAATCATACAATTGTTTTGGATAAAGGTGCCCGGCTGCTATGATCAGGCTATCGATAAAAGGAAGATCAGGAATTTGCCTAAGCGTAATAAGTAATGTGGCAAAAGTTTGTTCCGGATGTAATTCGCAATATTTCCTTATTAAAATATTCTTTGATGTTTTGTAACCACTATTTTTTTCAAACGCGGTGCAGTCGAGCAAAGGTCGTGCAACATCATAT
>Ga0207712_10000636_pt1 | contig 27630 bp, 48 predicted proteins | sample KBSS44metaG_FD_184402 | JGI IMG/M metagenome (GOLD analysis project Ga0207712, IMG submission 184402) | Switchgrass rhizosphere microbial communities from Kellogg Biological Station, Michigan, USA - KBS S4-4 metaG (SPAdes) (version 2) | ecosystem: Host-associated > Plants > Roots > Rhizosphere...
CTCGGGGCAGGACCATCACCGGAAAAATGATCGGATCAATTCACCCGCTGTTCCCTCTGCTCCTCATCGCAGCCTGCCGTCGGGACCAGTCCGGGGAACCATGGGAAGTCTGGATTCGGGGCTACGGTCCGATCGAGTCAGGCATGACGATCGCCGAGGCGGCGAAAGCTGGGGGACGCGACTTCGAGAGATCCGACTCCTTGGAGAGCGGGTGCCACATGGTCCGGCTGATTGGAGACAGCGGTAAAGGCCCGCTGTTCATGGTGGTGGACGGGAAGATCGCGCGAGTCGATGTGACCGGACCGGGAATCCAGACCAACCACAAGGTGGCGGTGGGAGACGACGAAGCGAAAATCGCGAAGGTGTATCCGGAGCGGGTCACGGTCTCCCCGCACAAGTACACCGAGGGACACTATGTGACGGTCGGTCCTCGCACCGAGGCGGACAGCGGCTTCGAGGTCATCTTCGAGACCGACAGCCAGCGGGTCACTCGGTATCGCGCGGGCAGGCTTCCCGAAGTGGAGTACGTCGAGGGATGCAGTTGAAAGAGACCCTGGATGCGAAGGAGCTCCGTCGATTCGACATGCCTGATGGGACCATCGCCCACGTCGAGCTGCGGATCGACGATACCGTCGTAATGCTCGCGGAGGGTGGCGGGACTTGGCCCCCCTTCCCCACGTGGCTTCATGTCTACGTTCCCGACGTGGATGCGACCTACAACCGAGCTCTTACGGCCGGAGGAGTTGCCGTTCAGGCGCCGGAGCAGAAACCAGGCGACCCCGATCGCCGGGGAGGGGTGAAGGACCCGAGCGGCAATACCTGGTGGTTTTCAACCCAGGTGGGCTGATGCCCCGTTACGTGGCTTTCCTGCGGGCCATCAACGTCGGCGGTCACCACAAGGTGACCATGGACCAGCTCCGCCGGACGTTCGAGGCGCTGGGGTTCAAGGACGTTGAGACCTTCATCGCGAGCGGCAACGTGATCTTCAGCTCGCCGGCCAGGGACCCCAGCTCGCTGGAGCGCAAAATCGAGCGGCGTCTCGAGGCCGATCTCGGATACGAGGTAAAGACCTTCCTTCGCACCACCGCCGAGGTCTGCGCAATCGCCCGCTACGAGCCATTTGCGAAGGCCCAGTTGAAGGCTGCCTATGCTCTCAATGTGGGATTCCTGGCTGGCCCGCTCGAAGCAGAGGGCGTCAAGGTGGTCCAGGGATTCAGGACCGAGATAGACGATTTTCACGTGAATGGGCGGGAGATGTACTGGCTTTGCCGGAAGAGGCAGAGTGAATCCAGATTTTCCGGAGGCCTGGTGGAACGGGCCCTTAAGCTCCATTCGACGTGGCGCGGTCTGAACACCATCGCTCGTCTCGCGGCGAAGTATCCCGAGAATGCTGGTGCGTGAGATCTGGTCCGGTGCGCAAACCGGGGTAGACCGTGCAGCTCTCGACGTCGCCCACGACCTGGGGCTCATCAGCGGCGGTTGGGTCCCGCTTGGCCGGATCGCGGAGGATGGCACGATTCCCGAGCGCTATGCCGGGCTACGGGAGACGGAAACGCCGGACTATTCCGAGCGGACCACCCGAAACGTCGAAGACAGCGACGCCACGTTGATCCTGTATCGCCACCGGCTGACGGGCGGAACCGCCTTCACCAAGCTCGAAGCCGTTCGCCTCGGCCGGCCCCACCTGGGTGTCAACCTCACGGAAAACGATCCCATAGAAGCGGCTGCACTGATTCACGAATGGCTGGACCCGCTTCCGGGATCCCGGCTCAACGTGGCGGGACCGCGAGCCAGCACGGACCCGGGGATCCATGCTCTCGCGGAAGCAGTGTTACGCGCTGTCCTGGCAGCCAGATCCTGAGTCTGACCGAGACCCGTTGGTGTATGGCTCAACGCGACGTAGTACTCCGCTGGATCCAGCAAGCCGCCCGGGTCATCGCCCGGCTGCTGGGGTCCGGCAAGCCCGGCGATCTTGAGCTCGCCCAAATCGAAGTTGATTCTGCCGTGGAGGCGTTGTTGGGCTCGCTGGCACGGTTGATTCCGACACTCGATGCCCGATCCGCCGGCGAGCTACTCCATGATCCGGAAAGAATCCTGGGCTATGCCAGGTTGCTGGCCTTGCGAAGCGCATTGAGGCAAGCCCAGGGTGAGAATGACGCCGCAGCGCGGGACGCCGCGCGGGGTCGTGAATTCCATGACCTTGCAGTAGCGGCCCGACCAGACCTCGCGAACTATTGGGAAGACGAACGGCAATAAACATCATGAGCTCCGCTCCGTTTGTCCCGGCCAATCCCGACTTCGTCCGGGTAGTGCAGGAGAGCTTCAGTCGCCAGGCGCTGATGCAAACGCTCGGCGTGAGCATAGCCCATCTGGCTCCCGGCGAGGTGCACCTGAGTCTGCCCTACTCGCCGCAGTTCGCCCAGCAGAACGGTTTTCTCCACGCCGGGGTGGTTGCCAGTATCGCGGATTCCGCCAATGGATATGCAGCCTTCAGCCTGGCTGCCGCCGACACCGATGTCCTCGCGGTCGAGTTCAAGATCAACCTCATGGCACCGGCGAAGGCGCCGACCTTCCTTGCCTGTGGTCGGGTGCTGCGTCCCGGACGTACCCTAACCGTTTGCCTTGCCGAGGTGTTTGCGATCGACGGCGCGGACCGCATGCCGGTCGCAACCATGCTGTCCACGATCATCATCCGGCCGATCCGGGGTGGGGAGCCTTGAAGTTAGATTTCACTACGGACTACAACTCACGCCCATTCACATGAGCTTATCCATATGCCCGCCATCACACTTTCCTCCCGCGCCGCGCTGAGCCTGCTCGCATCGCTCAGTGCCTGCGTGGCCGACGAGCGAACGACAGACACTCAGAAGACCGGCAGTCTCCCCCGAACTTTTCTCGCAACCGTGGCCTACGCGCCGCACCACACCTCTCTCGACACTCTCCCTCCCGAGACCTATGAGGGATGGAAGCAGTACCAGCTGGTATGCGCCCGCTGTCACGGAGAAGAAGCCCAAGGTTCGAGCTTCGGCCCCAGCCTTCTCGCCGCGCTGAAACCCGACGGCGGCATCCCGACGAAGGAAGCTTTCGTTCAGCTCCTGGTTTCCGGCCGGCCCGACAAGGGCATGCCGCCGGTCAAGACGCTGGGACTCGAGCCCAAGTATTTCGATGGGATGTATGAATACCTGCACGGCAGGGCGACCGGGGCCTACAAGCCGGGTCGTCCCGTGAAGGCCTCGCAGTAGCAGGCTCGGGGTGACATCCGCTCTGGATGATCTCGCGGTAGCTCGACGGTTCGTCGAGCGACTGGCGACCCTCCCGGACGAGTCCCGCCACCCGGTGTTACCTCCGCTGCTGGACGTGGACCCGTATCTCAGCGCCTGGAGCAATGTCGAGGCGGCGCTGGGTAACGCACCGGAGCCCGAACGGCAGGCTCGCCTGAAGCTGGCGGCCGAACTCGACCGCCGGATCGGCGAGATCGTTCTCGAGCCGCCGGTCCGTGCGGCAGCGCGTCGGGCCAGTCGCGCGCTGCTCGCGCGGCCCTGGCTCACGCCTCCCGAGAGCTTCAAGTTCGTCTACGAACCGTTTCAGGTCTCGATTCCCCCCGAGTCGCTGTAGCACCAACTTCCCCGCCCTGCCCCGGGTACTCGTCAGCTTCACCCTTGACGGGTTTCCTCCTGCAACGTAGTGTATCGCGCCGCCCACCATGCCCGCCGGGCGGTCCACCCGATCCATTGTAGTTGACCCTGTCTGGGAGGCCGTCATGGACATGCTCCTCGCGCTTGCTCTCAGCATTGGCGTTCTGATCGCGGGTTGGACCTATGTTGCGCTGGGCCCTGCCGCACTCCCTGTGTGGGCGGGCATTGTCGCGTGGGGAACCTTCTTCGCCGCTGGGGGGAAGACGACGGGCCTGACCAAGACCATCGCGTCGAATCTGAGCGGCGTGTTCTGGGCCTTTGTCGCACTCAAGCTTTCCACTACCCTCGGCGGAACGCTGCCGGTCCTGTCGGCGCTGGTCGGTGTGGTGGCTCTCGCGATGGTCCTCCAGTCGAAGGTGGCTGTCCTCTCGTTCATCCCGGGCGCGTTTCTCGGCGCCGCCACGGCCGTGAGCGTCGTGGTCGGTACCAGCGGCACCTACACCAAGACGATCATTGCTCTGGTCGCTGGGGCGGTGCTGGGTTTCCTCTCCGAATTGATCGCGGGCAAGATCGCCAAGCCAGCGGCTTGAGTACCTTCTCCTGAACGCCCCCACGGCATTGCCGTGGGGGCTGTTGTTTCTCCGGCCGCCGTTCTCATTACCTTTCGAGCCGGCCGGCCATATCGGGCCGCCCGCAATTGAAATCCTTCAACATCGAAGCGCAGACATTCTCCGATGGCAAACTCGACCATTCAGCCCGATGCCGCTGCCCAAGCCTATATCGCGGGGCTGCTCCAGGCACTCGGCACCCAGGCCCCGCTCGAAGTGCTTCGACACACACCTTCGCGATTGCGCGATGCGGTCCAGGGCCTTTCCGAGGACCAGCTTCATCGTCGCGAGGCGCCGGACCGGTGGTCGGTCGCCCACGTGCTGCAGCACCTGGCCGACTCCGAGCTGGTGGGGGCGTACCGATTCCGCATGATCCTGGCTCACGATCGCCCGGATATTCAGGCCTACGATCAGGATCTCTGGGCCGAACGGTTGCACTACGATCTCGCCGATCCCGCCGAATCGCTGGAGGACTTTACCGCGATCCGCGCGACCAACGTGCGCCTCTTTGAGCGAAGCACCCCAACCGAGAGGGAGCGCGTGGGGGTCCATGCCGAGCGAGGGGAGGAAAGTCTCGCGTTCCTGCAGCGGGTCTACGCCGGGCACGACATCGTTCATTTGCGGCAGCTCGCTCGCATCCGGCAGGCTACCGGATGACCAAGTCAGCCACCACGCTTGCAAAGGCGGAGAAGTCGCTGCGCGATGCCGGCATGAAATTCCCCGAAGCGACCGAGGACTTCCCCTGGGGTCACCGGGCCCTGAAGGTGAAGGGAAAGGCTTTCATCTTTATCGCGCTTGAGGGAGACGAGCTGAGCATGTCGGTCAAGCTCCCCAGCTCGCACAGCGTAGCGCTGACTCTCCCTTTCGCCTCTCCCACGGCTTACGGCCTGGCCAAGAGTGGCTGGGTTACCGCGCGGTTCCAGCGCTCGGAGCGGATTCCGCTGGCACTTCTTTGCTCCTGGATGGAAGAGAGCTATCAGGCGGTGGCTCCGAAGAGTCTGGCCGCCCTGCTGGCAGGCGGAGCGCCGGTAAGGCGAACCGGGCGGACGGGTCGGGCGCGGCAGAAGTGAAGGTTCTCGCCTGATGGATACCGGCCTTGTCGCGGTCGCCGCCCTGGGGTTCTTCCTGGGGATGCGTCATGCCACCGATGCCGACCATGTCATTGCGGTTGCCACGATCGTTGCGCGGCAACGTTCTACCAGGAGTGCGGCATTGATCGGCGCGGTGTGGGGGTTGGGACACACTCTCACCATTCTCGTTGTGGGCGGCGGCATCATCCTGTTTGGCTGGGTCATTCCGCCTCGGGTCGGACTCTCCATGGAGTTCTCGGTCGGCTTGATGCTGATCATCCTTGGACTCATGAATCTGACTGGAGTTCTGCAATGGATGAGCGACCGCGCCGTGTCCGACGCGAGTGCCGGTGCCACCCATTCGCATCCCCACAGCCACGGAGACTACGTTCACAGCCATCACCACGGCCACGATCCGGAGCGGCATCCGCACCGCGCCGATCGGACCCCGGTGGCGTGGCTCGATGGTCATCTCGGCCATTCAGGCATTTACCAGGTCATCCGTCCGCTCGTCGTAGGAATCGTGCACGGGCTGGCGGGCTCTGCCGCTGTCGCGCTGCTGGTTCTGACCACGATCCGGAATCCGCAATGGTCGATGGTCTACCTGTTGATCTTCGGATTGGGCACTTTGGCCGGCATGATGCTTCTGACTCAACTGATTGCTGTCCCCTTCGCCATTACCTCGCAGCGGTCCGGCCGGTTCCACGGCCATCTTCGGATCGCCTCGGGACTGCTCAGCCTCGCGTTCGGGGGCTTCGTTGCCTATCAAACGGGCGTCGCAAGCGGCCTCTTGAGCGGAAACCCGCAGTGATGCCGCGCTGATTCCTTCTCTCTGCCGCGAGGACCATCCTGAAAATCACTCTCGATGTCGACCGGTTGGTGAGCGAAGGCAAGATCACCCAGGAAGAGTGTGTGCGACTCAAGGAGCTGGCGTCGCAGGAGACCGGCTCCCAGGGGCTGAACCTTCTCATTGGCTTCGGTGTGCTGGCGACGACTGGCGGGGCCCTCGCCCTCATTCGCTCAGCGACCGCCTCGATTGCCCTGGGTGCCGTCCTCGAGGCCGCGGGAATTACACTGTCGGCGCGATACCATCACGAATGGGGCACCCTCGGCCTGATCCTCCTCCTGGTCGGAGCCCTGACCGTCTCGGGTGGCATCCTGATCTATACCGATGGCAGGATTGAAGGCTACGTCGCGGTCACCGCCATCTGTGCCGCAGTGGGAATCGTCGCGCGGAGCGGAATGCTGGTCGCGATGGCGGTGATCGGCCTTTCCGCCTGCCTCGGTGCCGCCACCAACTATTACCACGCCAGTTACGAGCTGGTGATCCGTCAGCCGGCGCTGACGGTGGTGGCGTTCACGGTGCTCGCCCTGGCGACGTATCGCCTGGCGTTGAGGCTGCCCCCGGAGACCGAACGCCTCGCTGTCATCGCGTCGAGGACCTCGCTGATTTTGGTGAATTTCAGTTTCTGGGTGGGTTCGCTCTGGGGAGACTCCCTTTGGTTCCGCCCGCCGAGCTGGTCGCTGGGAAGCGGCGAGCTGATTCCCGACTGGCTATTCGCCGTGTTGTGGGCGGTGGCATTGATCGGCACCGGCATCTGGGCAGTCCGGCTAAACCGCCGATGGGTCGTCAACACGGTCGCCGTCTTCGGTGCATTCCATTTCTACACGCAGTACTTCGAGCGGCTGGGCGCATCACCCGCGACTCTGGTGGTGGGTGGCGTGATGGCCCTGGGATTCGCGGTCGGCCTGGCTCGCTACAACCGCGCCATCGCTTCTCTACCAGCGGCGGTCGCTTCGTGACCGCGACCGGCTCCATCACCACCCCGGCAATCCTCGAAGAGATGGTCGCGCGCCTCGGCGGACTGCGACAGGACACGCAGCGACAATGGGGGACCCTGACAGCGGGGGAGATGGTCTGCCACATCGCCGACTGCAGTACGAGCATCCTCGGCCGTTCGGACAGCAACCGCCCCGCCAAGCACCGTCCCATCCTCAAGTGGCTGGCACTCTATACCCCCATCCCCTGGACTCGGGGAAGGAGGACACCCGCCTCGGTCGATCCCCGACGGGCGGGCACCCGACCCGGGGAATTCGAATCGGATCGCCGGCGAGCGATTGATGGGCTGCGGAGCCTGGCGTCGGCTCCCGACGCAGCCTTTCCGACGAATCACGCAGTGTTCGGTACCATGACGCCGCGGGACTGGCGTCATTGGGCCTGCCGCCACACCGACTATCATCTGAAACAGTTCGGCTTGTGATGCCGTAGCACGCTTACCCTGACATGAGGAGAAAGTTGTGGCCGAAGAATCGCAACTACAGTTCCGCTCGTTCGCTCATGCGGCGCTTCGCATCGCGGCGGGACTCGTCTATTTCACCCACGGATCTTCCAAACTTTTCGGCTGGTTCGGTGGATTCGGACCCAATCACGGCACCGCCGACCTGGCGACCCGCTTCGGGGCGGCAGGCATCATCGAAACCGTGTGCGGATTGGGATTGATTCTGGGATTGTTTACTCGTCCGCTCGCGTTCATCGCCTCGGGAGAGATGGCGGTCGCCTACTTCTGGATCCACACGAGTGGGAGCGGCAAAATGTGGTGGTGGCAAAACGGCGGCGAGATGGTGATGCTCTTCTCGTTCATCTGGTTGCTCTTTGCGGCGTGGGGCCCTGGCCCTGCCAGCGTAGATCAGTGGCTCGCCCAGCGAAAGACCTGATCGCTCCCTGATTCAGTGAGAGGTGGAGGAACCGTGGATCTCGACACTCAGGTGAAGCTCGTGATCTACTGGAGTACGGCCGAACGAGGCCAGCCTCCCGGTATTAACGCGGTGGCCAAACACGTAGGAGAATCGGTTGACCTGGTTCGGGAGTCGTGCGGGAGACTGGCTCGGAGCCGCCTGCTGGTACTGGAGCCGGACGGCGAAACCATCCGCATGGCGCCTCCGTTCTCCGGAGTACCCACTCAACATCGGGTGACGGCCGCAGGGGTGAGCTACTATGCGAATTGCGCCTGGGACGCCTTCGGCATTCCCGCCGCGCTCAATCGTCCGGCGGAGGTGGTCTCCCGTTGCGAACAGTCGAAAGAAACACTCCGCCTCACGGTCGGGCTCGATGGGCCCGAGTCTTCAGACTGGTTGTTCCATTGTGAGGTGCCAGCCGCGAAGTGGTGGCAGGACATCGTCTTCACCTGAAGCACTATGCTCTTCTTCCGGTCGGAAGAGCTCATCGACCAGTGGTGCTCGAGCCGAGCGACGCCGCGCCGGCCTTCGGTGCGAATGGACCAATTGTGGCAAATGGCGGTGACCTGGTACTCCAGCCGCCTCCGCGCAGAATCTCGACGACCCGCGCCAACCGAGATACGGAGCATCTTCGAAGGCATCGGCCTGCACGGCGACTTCTGGGACCCGCAGGCGGACACGTTTGGGTAACTCCGCACCGCCGGGCGACCGGCTCCCCGTTCCCTGTTCCCTGTGTTCCCTGTTCCCCGAGTACCATGCCCACCGACCACCCTCTCTCCCCCGCCAAGGCGCTGCTCTTCGGCGCTCTCACTGTCGCTTTTCTCGATGGTCTCGATGCGGTGGTCTTCTTCGGCCTCCGGGGTGTCAAGCCGATCCTGATCTTCCAGAGCATCGCCTCGGGACTCCTCGGAAAGGCCGCCTTTCAGGGTGGCATGGGCACCGCGGTGCTGGGCCTCATCCTTCATGTGTTCATCGCCTCCTCGATCGTCACCACCTTCTACCTCGTAAGCCGCCGCTTTCCGGTGCTGGCCCAGCGACCCTTCTTGTATGGGCCACTCTACGGCCTGCTGGTTTATCTCATCATGACCCAGATCGTGCTGCCGCTCTCGGCGGTGGCGTCGCAGCACCGTTCCCTTCCCGTCATCATCAATGGTTTGCTGATCCACCTGGTGGGTGTGGGGTTGCCCAGCGCTCTGGCCGCGCGCGCCGCCACCACCCGACCTTCGTAGCCGGGTGACGCTCGAAACGTGGAGCTGACGGAACGGACCCGGCGGTCCGTTGCCTCCGGAGCCGAGGCTATTAGTTTGCGCGGACAGGCTCTTGGAGGATGTGGCACATGAAGCGTTGCGCGGTATTGGGTTCCGGCGAAGTCGGCCAGACCCTGAGCAAAGGACTGAAGAAGCACGGCTACGAAGTCAGAATCGGCAGCCGGACGCCCGCCAAACTTGGCGACTTCAGCAAAAGCACCGGCATCCCTGCCGGAACATTCGAAGAAATTTCCGCCTGGGCTGATACTCTCGTACTGGCCGTATCGGGTAGCGGCGCCATGGCGGCGCTGGAGCAGGCAGGTCGTCCCAACCTCAAGGGGAAGCTGGTGATGGATGCCACCAACCCCATCAGCGACGATCCTCCCCAGGACGGCGTCCTCAAGTATTTCACCACCCCTACTTCATCGCTGATGGAGCAGCTCCAGGCGGCCTATCCCGACGCCCGGTTCGTGAAGGTGTTCAACAGCGTCGGCTCCGACCTGATGGTCAATCCGGTTCTAAAGGGTGGGAAGCCGACGATGTTCTACTGCGGAAACGACCCCGCCGCGAAGGCCGAGGTCGCCAAGCTGCTCGACCAGTTCGGCTGGGAGAAGGAAGACATGGGCACCGTGGTCGGAGCGCGCGCCGTCGAGATTCTGGCCCAGATCTGGTGCATACCGGGTTTCCTGCGGAACGATTGGACCCATGCCTTCTGCTTGATGCGGCCGTGACGCTCGGTTCGGTTGCACCCACGACGGCCTGACCCACCCGACCTGCATGCCCCTCATGCCCCTTGGTTCGCAGATCGTCCACCTGCTTCTCCTTGCAATACCGGTCGCGTGCATCGCCTGGACGGTGACTCACGAAGAGGTTTTCCGGGAACCGCGGGAATGGTGCCTGAACAAGAGCAACGCCTGTCGCCATCTCTGGCAGCGCAAGTTTTTCTTCCTGTTCACCTGCGAGTACTGCTTTAGCCACTACGTTGCGATCGCGGTGCTACTCGTCACTCGGTTCACCATGCTGTATGACGATTGGCGCGGTTACGTGATCGCCGGCTTTTCGCTGGTCTGGGTGGCGAATGTGTACATGAGCCTGTTCGGCCGGCTCCGCCTCGACATTCGCCATGAGCGCGTCAGCATCGAAGCCAAGGAGGCCGAAGTAGAAAACCAGACCAAGTAGATTGCTGGCTCTCCGGTACAACCGTTGTCCCCGAGGGATTGCCATGGCCCGCCAGGTCGCCTCCGTGATCGGAGCGCTCTTCATCCTGTTCCCTTTCGCGGCCAGTCAGCTCGGCCGCATGCGTACCACGTCGCTCGCCTACCAGCTCCTCAACCTGGTCGGCGGCAGTATGCTCACTGTGGTCGCGGTGCTGGAGCTGCAATACGGTTTCGTCCTGCTCGAAGGAACCTGGGCACTCGTCAGTCTCATCGGCCTCGTGCGACTGCGGAGCTCCGTCTGACGCTTGCTGCCAACAGTACGCCGCACCATGTTTGAACCGGCGATCACGATGTACCACCGAAACGCCCGGCGCGGGAGGCGCAGATGTTCGGCCCCAAGGGACCCTTCTGTCAGAGTTGCGGGATGCCCCTCGGCAAAGATCCGGAAGGGGGCGGGACTGAGGCGAACGGTGCCAGGAGCGCCGAGTATTGCAGCCATTGCTACCGGGCGGGTCAATTCACCGAACCCGACATCACCGCCTCCCAGATGGTCGCCAAGGTAGAGGGGAAGCTCAGGGAGATGCACTTTCCCGGCTTTCTGGCCCGGCGCTTCGCGCGAGACATCCCGTCGCTTCGCCGGTGGCAGTCTGGAGTAACCGCAGGTACCTAACAGTCCCTTTGGTTGGTGCAGTCCCGTGATTCGAAAGCTCTCTTCGGGCCAGTACAGGCTCTATTCCCGGAGGAAGGATCTTCGAACCGGCCGGCGACGGAACCTCGGTACGTTCAAGACGCGAGCGGCCGCCGAGCGGCACGAGCGAGCCATGCAGTATTTCAAGCGGCAGGGTTGAAGTGCCGGTTCGAGGCCTGCTGCTCCTGTTCGCCGTGACGACCCAGACCCTGGCGGCCCAGGGCTCCGACTCGCTGTCACTCGATAGTGTTCCGCTTGAAGGATCTTCCCCTGCTGGCCGGCTCAGCCACCTGTTCGATGGGGCGGAAGATCCTCAGCTCCTTATCGTGATTCTCGACACGGCCATCGTGCTCGGCGCCGAGTGGATCAGGCCGACCAGTGCTTCCGGCATCCTCTGCATCGGATTCCTGGATTCGATCGGTCTCCACGACCCCCACCCCGAGCTGCTGACGGGAGTGACCCCACCTCCACAAGTGACTCTCCGACCAGCCACTGAATGTGCTTCGCGGGAGCCGCTCATTTCGATCGCCGGGCTGGGGGTCGGAGCGGACCAGCTGACCGCCAAGGCATATTTCGGTCTCGCCTGCGGCGACTTCTGCGGCACCGACACCCAGTGGTTCGTCGAGCTGCGCCGGAAGGGTTCCCGCTGGGCCATCAGCGTCGTTCGATGGTTCGGCACCAACTAACCTCCACCGGATGACCATGGTCACCCGAATCGACGAACGGCTGCGGGCGCTCACAATCGAACTTCCCCAATCCAGCAAACCCGGCGCGAATTACGTCCCCTTCGTGCGCACCGGGAACCTCGTCTTTTTGACCGGCCAGCTGTCACAGTGGAATGGAGAGCGGCGCTTCATCGGCAAGCTGGGCCGGGAATTCGGAATCGCCGAAGGGCAACAGGCGGCCCGGCTCTGCGCCCTCAATCTGATTGCCCAACTCCGAGAAGCCCTCGATGGAGACCTGGACCGGGTGGTTCGCTGCGTCCGGGTGGCCGGGTTCGTCAACTCTGAACCGGCATTCCTCTCACATTCCCAGGTCATCAACGGCGCTTCCGACCTGTTCGTGGAAGTGTTCGGAGAAGCCGGGCGCCACTCCCGCATGGCGGTCGGGGTAAGTGCGCTGCCGTATGACGTTGCCGTCGAAGTCGAGGCCGTGTTCGAGGTACGCTGAAGGCGGGTCGCTTACCCTTTCCCCACGCGGCATATGCTCCCATCCGATCCTTTGTCTCCCGAGTCGCTCACGTTCTGGATTCGAGTTGGCACTGCAGTCATCTGTGGTGGGGTGATCGGCATCGAGCGCCAGTCGCGCGGCAAAGTTGCCGGGGTGCGCACCAGCATTCTCATCACGCTGGGGACGGCGGTATTCGTGATGCTCGGTGCCTCGCTCCATACGGAGGGCTCGGATCCCACCCGAGTGCTCGGGCAGGTGGTCACCGGGATCGGATTCCTGGGCGCCGGCGTAATTCTGGCCCGGGAAGGTCGAATTCTGGGGGTAACGACCGCGTCGGTCATCTGGGTCCTCGCCGGTCTTGGCTCCCTCATCGGGGTTGGGCGTCTCGGCGCTGCCGTCGCCCTGACCATTGTCACCCTGGTCATTCTGGTCGGAGTGGAGAAAGGCGAGACCGCCTGGGAACGACGCCAGGGACACCGGGTGTCGCGGGAGCTGGAAGGGATCGAGGTCGAATAGAGTGACGCTGGACGCAGGCACACTGTCTATCGTCGGCAAGTTCGGAGTCCTAGCCGGATGGTTCGGCTTCGGCACCGGTGTATGGCTACGGCGACGAGGGCCCGTCGCCCAGGACCGCGCGCGGGACGGGGGGTCTCTAGCCGGCATCCTGATCCAGGCAGCAGGGTTTGCCATGGTCTGGGGACCTCGGCGGCCTGACGGGACACCGATTGTCCCTATGTCACTTGTGACATGGGTGTTACTCACCGGCTTCGCCATAGGCTTAGCATTGGGATCGGCTTGGCTCGGCGCCGCGTCGATTCGCACCCTGGGGAAGCAATGGAGCCTTCAGGCTCGCATCACTCAAGACCACGACCTGATCACCACCGGACCTTATCGCTTCGTGCGGCACCCGATTTACACGGCGATGCTCGGCCTGCTCCTCGCGACCGGTCTCGCCTTCTCCCGACCGGTTGGGCTGGGGGCGGGTTTGCTGACTTTCCTGGCTGGGACGGCACTTCGAATCCGGGTTGAAGAACGGCTCTTGAGAGCGACTTTCGGAGAAACCTACGACGCATATGCCCGTCAGGTGCCTGCCGTAGTACCCCGGGTGTTAGGCGGGTTCTGAACGCTTGGTAAGGCCTTTATGTGCCCAGGGCAGCCGGACGGAGGCGCAAACGCGAGTTTGGTTGTATCTTGGAACTGTGGGACGTTGGGGTAATAGTACCAAACCTTAGACAAGCGGAGTCATTGTTTGCGACGTGGGGTGGCTCGAGTAAGCCCTGAGCCCAGGTACCTCGGCACGTGGTTGGCGCTTGAAGCTGGATCTTCAGGACACGTGCTCTGCAGGATTGCCGCGCCGGCGTTTAGATCTAGTCCTACCGATCTAGCCGGGTTTCCCACTCAAAATTGTGTGTTCACCCAGCCACTGCCCGAGCGTCCCCTCGTGTCGTGGGCTCAAACGCAGTCCCTCAAGTTTAGCTTCATCGTGTTGGCCGACCCGGCATTCGGGTCTACTGATCATCCTCTCGATTGTAAGGAGGGAGCAGCCTGATGTCAGACGACCAGCCCGTCGTATGCGTGGTGGACGACGACGCCGAAGTGCGCCGCGCACTCGAGCGCCTGTTGCGGTCGACCGGCTATGCCGCCTGGGCCTTCCCCTCGGCGAAGGCCTTCCTCGAGTCCGGACGGGGCCAACACCCCGGTTGCCTGGTGCTCGATGTCCGGATGCCCGAGCTCTCGGGCCTTGACCTGCAGCAGGCGTTGGATGAAGCCGGTTGCCACATGCCGATCATCTTCATCACCGGTTATGGCGATGTGCCGACCGCGGTGCGGGCGATTCGGCGGGGAGCGGTGGACATGCTTATCAAGCCAGTCGACGAGCGACAGCTCTTCGCGGCGGTGGGCCGTGCCCTGCAGATCGATCGCGCCGAACAGGCGATGCGCGCCGAACAGGCCGAGCTCGGCCGGCGCTACGCTCGTCTGACCCCACGAGAGCGGCAGGTCTTCGCGCTTGTGGTAGCCGGATTGCTCAACAAACAAGTGGCCGCGAGGCTCGGCACCAGCGAGCGCACGGTGAAGGTTCACCGCGCCAGAGTCATGCGGAAGTTGGGAGTCGAATCGTTCGCCGAACTGGTGCGACTGGGCACGCAACTCGGAATCGGTCCCGCTCCGGTGGCTCGATTTCCCAGCCCGAGTTACAGCGGAGCGAGCGGGCTTCCCCAAGGTCCAATGGCAGACATGCGCGTCGGGGAGTAATTCCTGATGCCATGGATCGCGCCACTGGGCGCCCGCGGGCGAACCCCCTGATAGCAGTAGTAGACGACGACGAAGAAGTTCGGCGTGCGCTTGGCAGGCTACTGCGATCCGCCGGCTTCGCCGTTCTTCCCTTCGAGACCGCCGAACAATTCCTCGCCAACGATCCCGGCCACACCGATTGCCTCGTGGCAGATGTATGCCTGCCGGGAATGAGCGGCACCGACCTCGAGGACCATCTCGCGCGCTCTGCGCCCAGCCTTCCTGTAGTCCTGATTACCGCGCTGGATGATGCCAGCACCACCGAACGGTTGAAGCGGTCCAGGGCTGTCACAGTGCTGCAGAAGCCGTTTGCCGATCACGCCTTGTTCGACGCCATCGAACGGGGATTGGCCTCGAGCCAGGCCGGCGGCCAAGTCGAACCCCTGAGTTGAGCCGGAAGCACCTCACCTACAAGCCCCCGTGTAGCCGCCGCCACACGATCTGATCCCGCCTCCTCCACTCCGCATATCCGACGAGAAGGCCCGGCAATAGCGGAAGACTAAGTCCACCAAACTCGCCACCGCGACCCAGAACCCGGTCGCCGACCAATCTTCAATCTGAAATCTTCAATCTGATATTTATCCGACCCTTTTCATGGCCGGCGGCGCCCAGCGGCCATCTATGACCTCCGGGCGAGGGGAATAGAGTCGCATGGTTATTCCGAGCCTGCCTGTCGGTGGCGAGGGCAGCCAGTTCCGCTCCTGATCCTTCCCCGGATTCTCCGGCTGAATGTGCAGGTCGAGCGATCCGTCGTGGTTGTACTTGAGATCATCCCGGTCGCCGATCGCGTAGCGATTGATCGAATTGTGGACCTGAAAGCCGTTCTGGTCATACAGGGTCAACGACCAGAAGGCATCGACTGGAGGGAGATCCTTCCTGTCGAAGTGGAGCAGGTATCGATTGCTGCCATCGATGGGTTTCCCGTCGCAGTCGGTGAGCAACAAGGGGCAAACCGCGTCTTCCGGCAGGTTGGCGCCGAGACCGCCCATCGCGATGATTGCGCGCTGCAGGTAGTTGGTGCCGTACACTCCCATCGTTGTCGTGTTGATCTGCCAGCCATTGACCAGGCGCCCCATCGCCGGGCCTGCCGCCTGCATGGCCTCGAATCCATCCGCCGCTCCCTGCTCGAGAGCCCGACGGATTGCTGGATCCGCCTTCCCGGTATCGAAGCTCCTTCCCACCGCCAATCCGAGGCGCTTCATCCGGGCAATGATTGGCTGATCGGTGAAGTGGGGTGGATTGATCTTTAGCAGCTCGGCCGCGTAGGAGAAGAACTGTAGCGGCGGCATCTTGTTTATCTGCTCGAGCGGCGGCGTCACCATGTCCACCGTAGGATCTATCGAGCCGTTGAGCGGGTGCCGTTCTCTTCCCCACTGCGAAAGCGGCGTTATGACGAAGCCGTCCTGGACCGCCTTCACCGCCGGGTAGTCTTCCGGCCCGTTGGTCTGGGTCCGCCCAATCATCCAGACAAATGGCGTCGGCGAGGTGATGCGCTCCAGGTCACCAGCCAGCTGGCGGGTCCAGCCCGGCCCGACGATCGCCCAGTGGCCGGGACAAGTTCCGGTCGTGCGCTTCCCCGGGACCGCGAACACGTCGGTCCACATGTCGAGCATCGCCAGCAGATAATACCGGCCTTGAGCCTCCGGGGCGGAGATCACCATCGGCTCCCGGCTCACGTCGAGCCAGGCGGTGGAATACAGGGTATCGAAATTCGGTCGAACAACGCGAAAGTCCCCATCGGGGAAGGTGCGCATGTGGGCGAAGGTGTTGATCGGACCACGACCCGGCACCCGGCCGAACTCGATGTTAGTGAGCTGTAGGCGCGTCAAATCCATCGTGACCAGAGGGTACAGGTAGATGTACGCCTCTTGAGCAATGGTGCCCAGCTCGTCCGCCATGCTACCCTCGTTCAGGTCGCTCTTGGTCTAGCCATTCCGTACAAGCGTCAGCTCACGCTGGCGCTCGCTGCGTCGGCGTAGCGAAAGGAGAAAACCCTGCCTTGCTTGTTTGGGAGGACCCGGCTGCCGCGTTGCCCACTCATTGCGCGTCCGCTCTTCGGTCTGTTTCAAGATATGCACGGTCGTACCAATAGAAGATTACCCTTTAGTCGTACCCTCCCTCCCCTTGGTAGCATTCCCTTGACCCCGATTGCAGGGGACGTAGACTGAACAGCCAGTCCCCGGCTCTGGATTGAGGTTCATGACTGCATCGAGTCCGCTCACCGCACCTTCCCTCCCGCCCGGCGATCCACCCTTTCCCGACATGGTGTGGATCCCAGGCGGGACTTTCCGCATGGGTTCCGAAGATCATTACCCTGAGGAGCGTCCGGTCCACCGCGTGACGGTTGCCGGGTTCTGGATCGACCGCTACCCGACCACCAACGGGCGGTTCGAAAAATTCGTTGCCGCAACCGGACATCGGACTTTCGCGGAAATTCCCCCCGAACCCGCTCACTACCCGGGCGCCAAGCCGGAAATGCTCTACGCCGGCTCGCTCGTCTTCACCAAGCCGCCTGGGAAAGTAGACCTGCGAGACTACACCAACTGGTGGCAGTTCATGAAGGCGGCGGACTGGCGCCATCCCTATGGGCCGGAGACCAGCATCGCCGGACCGGATTATCCGGTGGTCCACGTGGCCTACACCGACGCCGAAGCCTTTGCTGCGTGGGAGGGGAAGCAGCTTCCGACGGAAGCCGAATGGGAGTTCGCGGCCCGGGGCGGACTGGACGGGGCCGCCTTCGCCTGGGGCGAGGAGTTCCTCCCGGGCGGGAGATTCATGGCCAACACCTGGCAGGGCGAATTCCCCTGGCGCAACCTGGTCGAGGACGGGTTCGAGAGCACCTCGCCGGTCGGGTCCTTCCCGGCCAACGGCTACGGGCTCTACGACATGATCGGCAACGTCTGGGAGTGGACCACCGACTGGTACGTGCCTCGCCATCCGGGAGATGCGCCCAAGGCCTGCTGTATTCCCCTGAATCCGAGAGGGCCGCGCGAGGAGGAGAGCTACGACCTCTGCCAGCCCAACATCCGCATCCCCCGCAAGGTCCTGAAAGGGGATCCCATCTCTGCGCGCCCAACTATTGTCGCCGCTACCGGCCTGCGGCGCGCTATCCCGAGCCGATCGACACCTCCACCTGTCACGTCGGCTTCCGCTGCATTGTCCGGGCGCCTCAATCGGACTGATCGCGCTGCCACGGATGATCCCTTGCCGCGGGTCACCTCGGTCTGTCTTTGTGATTAAACAGCGTGGGCTGTAGGCCGTTAGCTGTTAGCTGTCGGGTGATGCCTCCCTCCTGACCGTAACAGCTAACAGCTACCAGCTAATTGCTAACGGCTAACCCTATGGAGGAGGAACGTCGAGGGTGACCGTGGCGTTGGGCTGGAGGGTCGTGGGGTCGGTGCTGATGGTGTTGCCGCCCACGATAGGCACCGCCTCGAAGCGCACCGTGCCGGCCCCGATCGTCAGCGCAGGGGTCAGCGAGAACTTGGTGGTCTGATTGTTGGGAGCAAGTCCAAGCCGGATCCGCTGACCGGTACGGACGAGATAGATATCCACGTCAGCGGATGAGCGATTGATCACTTCCAGGTGCGGCTCCGACCCCTGATCCGGGCTCGGGGACTTTTGAGAACTCCCAGACGCGCAGGCAGCCAGAGTAACGGCCAGCAGGGCTGCGCGAGTAAGTTTGTGTGTCAAGTACGGCATGACTCAGCTCCAGTCGGTTGTGAAGACCCCTGAATCTAGTGGGGAAATCCGGCGCCATGCTCATGTTCAACACTTTGAAATTAGCAATCTTCAATCTGAGATCTTCAATCTGAAATTCCCTGGCCCCTTCTCCACCCAACGCGGAGCATGCCCATGGTGGTTCTCCAGGCAATTCCCGCCGGCCATCTCGATGCCTACCAGCTGCTGCGCGCCAGAATTCGAGAAGCCAGAACCTGGTCCTGGGCCAACAAGAAGAAGACCCGCTTGCGCCATGCCCAGCGTCCCAAAGGTGGCTACATCGAGGTGAGCAGGGCGAACGGCGTCTTGATCGCTCACATTCGCCCCAAGACCCAGAGCGACCTGTTCTACCTGGCCGAAAAGTTCACTGGCCGCTTGCTGGCGTGGTTCGAGGGACAGCTCCTCGCGGTCAACCTGCAGTTCGTGCCGGAGCCCCCACCAAGGAAACGGCGCCGGCGGCGCTGACCGGCGGCGGCTGGCGTCGCACCGCATAACTGGCCACTTTCCGAGCACGGCGCACGGGGCGCCGCATCGATTCGGAGGGGTTATGGCCAAGTGTGACGTTTGCGGTAACGACTACCACCTTTCGTTCCAGGTGGTCGCGGCCGGCAGCACCCATACATTCGACAGTTTCGAGTGCGCCATCCACATGCTGGCGCCGACCTGCCACCACTGCGGATGCAGGATCATCGGCCACGGGATCGAGGCCAAGGGCATTTTCTACTGTTGTGCCAGCTGCGCCCGGCATGAGGGAGTTACCGCGGTTGCGGACCACGCCTGAACCGGGGCAGATCGAGCCGGTCAACCTCGCCAACGGGCTGCACACCGATGGGCTCAAGGTCAATGTCGTAATGAGAGACGCGCCCGGCGTGGCCAGTCTCTGTCAGGTAGGGCCGCTGGTGACGCGGGATAGCATCGCACCACGACAGCCCCACCTTCAATCCGTTCCGGCCCGCGCTGCCGTCAGGTGCACGTGGCAGTGCGTCGGCCGAAACGGTCTCGCAGTGCACACACAGGAGGTGTTCCGATGACCACGCAGAGCCTGATCCTCTTCCTCGTAATTGGGTGCCTTGCCGGTTTCCTGGCCGGAAAGATTATGAAAGGTTCGGGGTTCGGATTGGTTGGGGACCTGGTTGTCGGTGTTCTCGGCGCCTTCATCGGCGGGTGGGTGTTCAGCCTCCTCGGCATCGCCGCGGGAGGAATTATCGGCGCGCTGATTACCGCCCTGGTCGGGGCGTTGCTCCTTCTGTATCTGGTCCGGCTCGTCAAGAAGGGGTAGCCGTACACCATACCGGTCTATCCAGTGAGCCTGCTCGACCATTGGATGCCGGTTTACGACGTGAGCGCGAGTTACGATATCACCGTTCGGGCTTCACCCGAGGCGGTCTATCGCGCATTGTGGGAAGCCGACTTCCGTCGCGCCCCGCTGATCCGCGCCCTGCTCACCCTGCGGTCACTGCCAGGTCTGATCCTGCATCCGCGCGCCACCAGGCGCCGGATGCAACACCGGCGGGACCGGGAGGTGGAAGGGCTACGAGGCATTCTCGGCGGCGACGGATTCGTGCTGCTGGCCGAGTCTCCCGGTGAGGAACTGGTGCTCGGCGTGACGGGACGGTTCTGGACTCCTTCCGCCAAGCTGGTGCCCAGTTCGGCGGCCACCTTTCTAGAGGCTCTACCACCTGAGCTGGCCCGGGGAGTCTGGAGTTTCCGGCTGGACCCGGCGGGGGCCTCGACTCGCCTCACCACCGAAACACGGGTCCGCTGTGACGACGAAGCGAGTCGGAGAGCCTTCAAGCGCTACTGGTTCATCATCGGGGGCGCGAGCGGCCTGATCCGTAAGGTGATGCTGCGTCGAATCAAACGCGCGGCGGAAGTGGGGAGGGCGAAATGATCTGCCGCATCTGGCATGGCTGGACCATGCCGGCGAACGCCGACGCCTACGAAGCATTGCTTCGCAGCGAGATTTTCCAGGGAATCGTGGAACGAAACCTCCGGGGATTTCACGGCATCGAGCTGCTCAGGCGTCCGAGCGACGAGGAGGTGGAGTTCGTGACCCTGATGTGGTTCGATTCGATCGACGCAGTACAAGGGTTTGCCGGCGCGGACTACGAAGTGGCGGTCGTACCGCCCAAGGCCCGGGAGCTTCTGCTCCGGTTCGACCAGCGCTCGGCCCATTACGAGATTCGAGAAGGCAGGAAAAACCAGGCCCCGGGCGGGCCTGTGGCGTAGACCCGCCTGGCACAGCACATTAGTAGAGAAGGCTGATTACGCAGGAGGGCTCATGAGACCGTCGCTCCTCACCTATACGGCACCGGGTGCCGGGCGCCGCGTTGCGCTGGGTACCTTCAGCACGACATTCAAAGTCCTCAGCGAAGCGAGTCGCGGGTCCGTCGCGCTGGTGGAACACACGCTGGGCCCCGGATTGCTCGGCGCTCCGCTGCATCGCCATTCGCGGGAGGACGAGATTTCCTACGTGCTGGAAGGCACCCTCACCGTGCAGCAGGGAACCAAGATCGAGCTGGCCGGTCCCGGAGGCTGCATTCACAAGCCCAAGGGAGTCTTCCACGCCTTCTGGAATTCGGGCAGCGAACCGGTCCGGTTTCTAGAAGTGATAGCGCCGGGCGGATTCGAACACTTCTTCGAGGAGTTGGCCACGCTCGCAACACACCATAACAGCCTGGACCTCGTCGCTCTTGCCGGTCTGGCGCGGGGCTACGGAGTCGAGTTCGACCTGGCCTCGGTGGACACCCTGCTGGCTCGCCACGGTCTCTCCCCCGGCTGACCGCGCCTGGCCCCGATCCATACCCATCAGCATGACTGCAAGGCCGAGAACCCGCGATCGGAGTGCCCGGCCCCCGGACCGGCGCCCGCTCTGGACCTGCCCGCGCTGCGGGCACCGTTTCGTCACTCGGAACCTCTGGCATTCCTGTACCAGGGTACCCCTGGCCAACCACTTCGTCGACAAGGACGCCAAGATACGCGTGCTATTCAACCATCTCCGGAAGTTGATTCGCGGTTGCGGACCGGTCACGGTCTACGCTCAGAAGACGCGCATCGTATTTCAAGGCCGGGTGCGCTTCGCCGGGGCCATGCCGCGTAAGCATTGGTTGGACGCTGGACTCTGGCTCAAGCGGCGGATAACCCACCCTTCGCTCACTCGAGTCGAGGATTTCGGTCGCCTGGGCTACGGACTGCATTTCCGTTTCACCGAAATGGAGCAAATGGACCAGGCCTTTGTTCTCCTCGCGCATGAGGCATATGCGATCGGCCAGCAGCAGGAGAGATCGCGCCGGCCCTGAACAGCCGTCCGAGTAGTACACCTGATCGTGCAGATCTGACTCGTACCCCGGGAGCCCTCATGGGTGGTCGTCTGTTCCGTCTTGCCATTTATGCTGGTTTTGTGCTGCTCCTGTTGCTCGGTGCCTCATGGGCTGCGGCCTATTTCGCGGTCGGCTCGATGCTGGGCGCACCGCCACCCAAGATGGGCGCCCAGAAAACGGTACTGGCTCTACGCGGCGCGAAGCAGATCAAGGGTAATCCGCCGGCCTGGATTTTCAGTTTCGGACCCACGGTGATTCCGGGAGCGCAACGGGCGGTGATTTACGTAAGTCTCACCGGGAAGGTGCTTCGTACCGAGCCGCCTGATCTGGCCAAGCGGGTGGACGCGTTCCAGATCCACTAAGCCCATCTGATTCCTGATCCATCATGGCGAAGGTCGATCTGCTGTCACGCGCGATCGCTCCGAAGGCTGGTCGCGCCTGGCATGGTGGCGTAACTCCAGTCGGCGCGGTGCGCGGTATCAGTGCGAAGCAGGCGCATTGGCGGCCTGCTCCAAGACTGCACTCGATCTGGGAACTCACATTGCACATTGCGTACTGGAAGTACGCAGTGCGCCGTCACGTGGATCCTACCACGGAGGCCGGCTTCCCCCGCTCACCCTCCAACTGGCCCGCCCCACCCGATCATCTCGATGAAGGGTCCTGGACGGCCGATCGCTTGCTGCTCAAGGCGGAACACGAGGCCTTTGCCGAAGCCCTGCGCCGATTCCCTGAGGGACGGCTGAATCGCCGGCCACCCACCATCCGGAAATGGAGCTACGGCGACCTGATCGCCGGGGTGCTGGCGCACGATGCGTATCACACGGGGCAGATCCAGTTGCTTAAGCGGCTCTGGAGCCACCGTTAGAAGGTGTCAGGTATCAGGTGCCAGGTGTCAGGGAACAGCGACCCAGATCTGTGACCCTGACCCCTGACACCTGACCCCTACCGACCAAGACTGACAGCTCACGCCCCACCTCCCACCTCATCTTGCGGCCCGCCGTACCGCAGCCGACTATAGGGAGACTTGCAAGGAGGCTCGCATGCCAAGTGTTCGGGACATCCTGCTGCGCAAAGGCCGTGAGGTAATCTCTGTACCGACGTCAACCACGGTGCAGGAGGCCGCGCATCTCATGAATCAACGCAGTATCGGAGGAGTTGTCGTAATGGAAGGCGGGCATCTGGTAGGGATCTTCACCGAGCGCGATATCATGCGCCGAGTCGTCGCAGAGGAGCGGAACCCGGCCAGCACCCAGGTCGGCGACCTCATGACTCGGGTCGTGGTCACCTGTAGCCTCGATACCAGCATCGAGGAGTGCGGCAGCATCATGACTTCGCGCCGTATCCGGCACCTGCCCGTGACGGGACCCGACGGGCTGTGCGGCGTCATCACCAGCGGGGACGTGCTGGCATTCCAGGTCGCGGAGCAGCAGGCGACAATCGCGCAGCTCAATAGTTACGTCTTCGACGTGCGGTAGTGGAGATCCGCCTCGCGGAGCCGTCGGAGGCGGGAGCGGCGGTCGCCATCCTGAACGCCTGTGGCATCGAAATGCGCGACCGCCATGGCGTGCCTGACTGGTTGTTGCCGAGCATACCAGGAACCATTGCGGCGGACGCGACGGCGGCACGCCTCTTCGTGGTGACCGAGGGCGGCGAGATCATCGGGACCTTCTCACTGTGCGACATTCCCGATGACTATTATGCCCCAATTCAGTGGGAGGAGCCCTCAGGATCCGCGGTGTACCTCCACCGGTTCGCTATCACGAAGAAGGTGCAGAGCAAGGGAATCGGAGCGTGGTGCCTGACCCACATGGAGGAGCTGGTGAGACGGCGGGGACGGCGGTGGATCCGGCTGGACGCAACCCTGGTGGACCCCAAAGTCCGGGCGTTCTATGAGAGGGCCGGGTTTCAGGCCCGAGGCGTCACCTATATACCAGTGCCGCTTCCCGATCACCCCGCGGTCGCGGTGATGTGTTACGAGAAGCGGCTCGATCGACGCCTGGGAGAGATCGCTAATTCTTAGTTTTGGCCTTCATCGAGAGCGTAACCGCCGCACCCGCCTGGATTCCCTGAACCCGGATCTCGTACTCTCCGTCCGCGCGCGGCTTGACCAGAAAGGTTATTGAGCCACTCGCGCTGGGCGGCCCCATCATGTCCTTCCGGATATCCGGCTTCTGGGTTCCGGGGTCCCGCGGCTTGAAGCTGAGGACCACACCAGGGTTGTTGAGCTCCGCCGAGTAGGTCACGCCCCCCTTCAACTGGACGCGGATGAATTCGACGGGATTGGTGAACGTGTAGCTGAACGCTTCGGCCGGCGCTTGCGGCTGAGCGGAAGCTGAGCTCGCGGAATCGGCCTTTGCCGAATCGGCCTGGGCCGTTGCGGCCGCAGGCAGGAGAAGCGCGGCGAGCAGGAGAATGGGGGTACGCATGCCCCTACGCTATCCCTCCAGACTCATCCCGCGCAAGAGCCGAGCTCACCTCCTCCTCGACATTCCGGTCGTCCACACCTACAATGCGCCATAACCCGCCTGAGGAGCGGCATGATGGACGCAGACGGCTCACCGGGTCTCCTGCAGATCGGACAAATCGCGCTGACGGCGCGGGACGTTCCCCGGGCCATCGCTTTCTACCGCGACGTGCTGGGGCTCAAGTTTCTGTTCCAGGCTGGACAACTGGGGTTCCTCGAGTGCGGTAGCGTCCGGCTGATGCTGTCCGCTCCGGAGCAACCGGCCTTCGCCCACCCGAGCTCGATCCTCTATTTCAAAGTGAACGACATCCGGTCGAGCCATCGCGCACTCGAGGAACGCGGGGTTCGATTCACCAGCGACCCACATGAAGTGGCGAAACTCCCCGATCACGAGCTGTGGATGGCATTCTTCCAGGACAGCGAGGACAACATTCTCGCGATCATGAGCGAGGTGCGCGGGTGATTCGTCGCGCCAGCCAGATTCTCACCGCGCTGGTCATCGCCTTCCCTGCCCCGGGTGCCGCGCAGCACGGCAACGTGTCGCTCGGCGCCATCATCGGTTATTCCAGAGCAAGTCTCACCGGCAGCGACGCGGCAGGTCTCACCAGTCGCGCGGCGACTCTGGCCGGCGCCTTCGTACGGATTCCGGCAGCGAGCTGGTTTGCCGTCGAGCCCGAGCTGCTCTTCGCCCGTAAAGGGGGTGAGACCGCGCCACTCCCCGGCGGGGGCGGCACGCTTGATTTCGAATTCGTGTACCTGGAGACGCCGATCCTGGCCCGGTTTCGAGGACCCCGCCTGGGCAAGTATGTCAGACCCTTTGCATTCGGCGGTCCTGCCGCGGCGTTTCTGATCGGCTGTGATGTGCAGGCCATCGGAACCGCGGGCGGTCAGCGTCAGGCCTGCGACGCTTCATCCGTGCCGAGCATAGACGCCACCGCGGTGGTAGGTGGAGGATTCGAGTTTGGGGTAGGAAACAGCGTGCTGGGAATCGAGGCCCGCTATTCCCTCGGACTCCGCAGCATCACCGAACAGGGGTTGGATATCCGGAACTCCCTGTGGGGGATCCTGGCCGAGATTCCCTTCTGATGCGACTCGCCTACCTCTGGACCAGCCCCAACAGTCTCCTCGGTGTGGGCTGCGCGGTTCTGGCCCGCACCACGGGTGGCGAAGTCGCGATCCATGACGGAGTGCTCGAGGCGTGGGGCGGCGCGCTGGCAGGCATTCTGCCCCGGTTGCCCGCAGCGACCGGCGTCGTGGCGATTACCCTCGGCCATGTCGTGCTGGCGACCAGCCAAACCGAGATGGAAAAGACTAGAGCTCACGAACGGGTTCACGTCCGCCAGTACGAGCGCTGGGGACCGTTCTTCATCCCCGCCTACCTGGCTGCGAGCGGCTTAGCGCTCCTTCAAGGACGCGATCCCTATCACGACAACCACTTTGAACGAGAGGCGTTCACCCATGCCTGAAGGTTTGCGTCCGATAATGTTGGCGGCGGCAGTCGCACTGTTACCGACTCCACACATCCATGCCCAGGCGGCACCACGACTGGATCAGGTTTCCTGGCTCGCCGGCTGCTGGGAGGCCACGAACGGCCCTCGTACCGTAGAGGAGCGATGGATGGCCCCGAGGGGCGGGAGCATGATCGGTGTGGGCCGGACCGTCAGAGACAACACGCTACACGACTACGAGCTGGTCTTGCTCACCGAGAAGGACGGGCGCCTCGCTTATGAGGCGCATCCGGCAGGTCAGGCGACCAACACCTTCATGTCGAGCCTGGTCGCCGATACGGCCGTCATTTTCGAGGATCCCACGCACGACTTTCCGCAGCGGGTTGGGTATGTCCGCCGAGGCCCCGATTCGCTGGTGGCCTGGATTGACGGGGTCGCATCCGGAGCCAGCCGGCGTGCGGAATTCCCTTATCGTCGAGTAGCCTGCGACTGATGAGTTCGATCGATCCTCTGCTCGGCGTTGGATTGGGACTGGGGTTGGCTGCTGCATGCGGCTTCCGGGTATTCGTACCGCTCTTCGCGATCAGCCTTGGTGCGCTGACCGGCCACATCCCGCTATCGCCCGGCTTTGCGTGGATCGGGACAATACCTGCCGCGATCGCCTTCGGCACCGCGACCCTGCTCGAGATCGCCGCCTACTACATCCCCTGGTTCGATCACCTGCTCGATACCATTGCGACCCCAGCCGCGGTCGTGGCCGGCATGGTCGCCAGCGCATCGGTCATGGCGGATCTTCCGCCAGTCCTCAAGTGGGGTGTGGCGCTGATCGGAGGCGGGGGCGCAGCCGGGTTGCTGCAGGGTGCCACCGTACTGCTCCGGCTGAAGTCGCTCGCCGCGACCGGAGGCGCAGCCAACGCCCTCGTGTCCACCGTGGAGCTTTTCGGTGCGACCGGCACCGTCATTCTCGCGATCGTGCTGCCCTTCGTGTGCCTGGCGCTGGCGATCCTTTTCTGCTTCTGGGTGTTCCGCAAGGCGGGCCACATTGTCTTCGGCCGGAAGGCGGCGGAGGCCGCAGCCTCAGATGGAACTTGAGGAGCGCTGGAAGGGAGCCTGGTTCAATCTGGGCTCCGGCAATCCCGAGCCCCGGGTACTGGCCGAGCTACTTGGCCGTTACTCGGAGCCGCACCGCGCTTACCACAACGTGGAGCACCTGAAGGACTGCTTCCGGCGATTCGACGAGGTGCATGGCCTGGCCCGGTATCCGGCCGAGGTGCTCCTGGCGCTCTGGTTTCACGACGCGATCTACGACACCCGCGCGAGTGACAATGAAGAAGAGAGCGCGCGTTGGGCGAGAGAGGTCGTGGTATCATCCGGTGGGTCGCCTACCTCTGCCAGCCGAATCAATGACCTGATCCTCGCGACCCGCCACGACAGCAGTTCGATCCGGGGTGATGCTGCCCTCGTCGCAGACATCGATCTCACCATCCTCGGCGCGCCGCCCGAACGCTTCCAGGTCTACGACCGGCAGATCCGCCAGGAGTATGCCTGGGTACCAGAACCGGATTTCCGGGAGGCCCGGCTACAGATCCTCGAAGGATTCCTCGTCCGGCCGGCGATCTACCTGACCGGCCCGTTCCGCCGGAAATACGAGACGCAGGCGCGCCAGAACCTGGAGACTGCCGTGGCGGAGCTTCGCGAGAATTCCTACTGAGCCGAGCGAACCATGCCCCCTGCCCTCACTCGGGTGCTGGAGACCGCGCTCTATTCGGATGACCTGGAGCGAGCGAAGCGATTCTATTCCGGACTGATGGGACTCAAAGTGCTCGACGAGGGGAGCAGGCTGGTGTCGCTCGACGCGGGGCAAGGAACCGTCCTCCTGCTCTTTCATCGCGGCGCCACCACGAGCGGAGCGGAGACACCTTCAGGCTGGATCCCTCCCCATGATGGCTACGGCCCGATTCACGTCGCCTTTGCGATCGGGCGGGACGATCTTCCGGCGTGGGAGAAGACGCTCGCCGAGCATGGCATCGCGATCGAGAGCCGAGTGCGCTGGAGCCGAGGAGGAGAAAGCATTT
>Ga0207712_10000638_pt1 | contig 27539 bp, 31 predicted proteins | sample KBSS44metaG_FD_184402 | JGI IMG/M metagenome (GOLD analysis project Ga0207712, IMG submission 184402) | Switchgrass rhizosphere microbial communities from Kellogg Biological Station, Michigan, USA - KBS S4-4 metaG (SPAdes) (version 2) | ecosystem: Host-associated > Plants > Roots > Rhizosphere...
GATGACCAGGCTGAGGGATAAACTTTAACTAGAGTAGTGAGGGGTTTGGTGATGCCCACGTCTACCTTTTTGATACCCTCGGACTTGCGAAGAAAAGAGACTCTGCCTCGGAGGGCATTTCTTAGTTGGTCATCGGGATCCACAAATTCCCCCTTTGGAAAAAAGTGTTTATGAAAGGCTCCTTTAGTAGGCAAAGCTTCACTTTCCGGAAGAATTAAATTCATTAACGTAGCAAACCCTTCAGGCTTATCCCAAATGGGAGAGCCAGTCATCACTATGATAATGGATCCTTCGATGAGATGCAAAAACTTGTAAAAGTTGGCATAAGTGGCTTCGTCCAATGGGGCGACGCCGACGTCCTCGTCGGCGCCGGCCTCTTCCGCGGCTTTCTTTTTCTTTTTGGATGGAGCGGTCTCAGTAACTGTATGAACTTCATCCAAAATAATCACTCGCCCGGAGTAGAGTTTCCGAACAGACTCATCATCTAGTTTCATCACCGAGTTGATCTCATTTTGGGTGACCACGTCATAATACTTTTTGACCTCTGTTCGAAGTCGGCGCTTGAGGGCCTTCTTAGTGGGAGCATCCTTTTCCTTGGGTTTGTATACTCCTTTGGTGCACCGATAAACTATTTCATTCTCGAAACGCTCTACTAACGTCAAATTATTAACGAAAATGAGCGCTTTTTTATGCTCCGAAATATTACCAGTTTTAACGCCTTCGGCGATGGCCGAGGCCGAGCAAGTTTTACCCGTGCCTGGTTGATGAAACAAGGCTCCCTTACGGTAGGGAGTGTGAGGGGAGAACATGCGCTGGGCGTAGGCTTGTGAAGCATACAGTACGTCGTCTATCTTTTCTCCGGCTTCCGGCCCCAAAGAAAGTTCTTGAAGTTCTTTCTTTTTGGCTAATTTTAGGGCGAAATCTGAATTTCCGTCCGCGTCTACTGAAGTAGGGTCGGGATATTCAGGAATAAAGTCTTCTAAAGGAAAAGCTAAGGAAGCCATCCTTCTTTAGTGATAGGAGAAAAGTGTTCGAATGATACTGGCCACTCCTTAATAGGAGGGTCTTGGGTGGTTTCTTGGGAAGAGGGCGGAACTATCATTCTTATCAACCTGGGCTGATTGGGTAAATTTTTGATAATAACGGCGTAAGTAATGGCTTTGGGGTTACCCAAATCCTCTTTGGGAATACCTTCTGTTAAGTGAACCCATAATTCCGTGCTTTTTTGAGTTTTGTAATAAATAACTTCAGAGGACTCTTTAGAGCCTATAAAGGTATGAATAACAGGTTTCAAATCTTGTTGGAGTTCCACAAAGTCCAATACCAGATTAGCTAATTTAATAGTGAGTTGTTTCGAAAGTTCCACACTAGACATATGAGTGAAGAACCCAACGAACTTGGTGAGTTAGATTTACATTTCATCGACGATCTTTTAGGAGATTCTTCTTCCATAGATATAGAAGAAGAGTTAAAAGCCGAAAAGAGTTGGTGTTACTCCATATTAGTCGTATGGTATGTACTCATAGGGATGTGCAGGGGAGCCAGGCTAAAATATTTTAGTTTCTAAGTTGATGAATTTTAGGGCTATATAAACATGGAGCCAGATACCCCTATTGACTTGGGTGCCATACCAGTGGTGCCCATCACCGAGTCTATGAAAGTTAAAACCGCTCCCGCTTCAGCCCCTGTTGCGGCCCCGACCCCAGAGGAGCTAGCCAAAACTATGGAGGCGGTAGCCGTACCGTTACCAGAACCCAAATTAGAAGTTCCGGCTGACGCAGAGCCCGTAGAAGTTAAGATAGCCGAACAACTCGCTACTTTTCGAGCGGCTCCAGCGGCGGTCCCCGTAGCCGCGGTCCCCCTCTTTCAGTATCACCAAGGAGGTATGAAGGCGCCAGTCAACCTGGAGTTTCAAGAATTCGACGACCCCTCCAGTCATATTCACATTAAGCTTCGTTCCGTGGAAAAGACATCCAAAGATAAGATCAAAGAGCTGGGGAAGATCATTCAACAAACTTGGGATGGCGCTGTAAATATTGATGGTAAATTCCAACGCAAGAAAGGCTTTGAAGCGTTTGTTTATTTTTTGAAGTACCGTCGCTTGGAGACTAGGGATAGGAACGCTCTGGACGAACTGCGAAAAGTGGCCTTGAACCGTGGGGTCTGCTTTATCTTTGTCGATGAGGTTTTCAACAAAATGAACAAGGTGGCGACCAAACTCCAAAGTCACGGCTTGCTCCCACCTGGCGCCATTTTGCTACCTTGGCACCAAGATTTTAGTCTGGATCAACTCAAAACGCTAATTGGATTGACCGTGTCTGCTCGTTTTGAAGATATGACTAAATCCATGAGATCTATCAACAGAGTGTTAATACCCCCGCTGCCTAAGAAGGACTAATTTTGTTCGGAAATTTCGGAGAGGTAGTTAGCCTTAAGGTTGGTCTAACTTGGTCAAAGACCAAGTCCTCAGTTCGCTATGACGTCCACAGACGCCCTCAAACTTTATGGGCCGGCGGTCGCTAACCTGGCCGTTACCGTGGCCGCTTATTTTCACTTACGTTCTCAGATTAATGGTTTGAAGGCTCCTCCTTGCGAGTGCAATCAGGACGCTATTTTGGAGCGTCTGGATAAGATAGAAGAAGCTTTGAAACGATTATATCCAGCAGTTCAAGCACATGAGCAGTTTATTAGGAACCACCCGCCTCTAGGCGCCCCCGACGGCGTTTCGGAGATACCACCAGCACCCACAGAAGATCAAAAAGATACTCGAGCCACTGGCAAAACTACCAACAAGGCCGCTCCCAAAGCCAAAGCGGCCCCTAAAGCCGCACCGAAAACAAAAGCTCCTGAACCTTCGGCCACGGACGCGGACCTGGACGACGAACTAGATCAAATTTTGGAAGGGGAGGACCAGGCCAACATAGAGTTAGAGGCTACCGAAGCTCCTTCAGAAACCGAACCTCCTCCACCAAAAGCTAAGGCCAAGGCTAAAGGAGTACCCAAAGCCGCTGCTAAAAAGTCATTCAAGAAGAATAATTAAGTTCTGATAAAATTTCTCTGAGAGAAATTAATTATGAATTCTTTGGCGTTACGGAGGAGCTATGTTAAGGCAACCCACGTCCTTTGCGTCTTTCCACCTTATCGGACCTTCCCTTACCACGGTTGGCAATCCCTTGAACATTCCGTCGATATCAAGAAGATATTCGTAAAAACAAGGAGGTAAATTTTCGGGAATGCCTTCTTCCCAGAAGAGTTTAAGAACGGCTTTAGCGGCTTCACTAGCTCGAGGGATTTCATCACCGTACAACGAAAGAAAGTAATCTAAAAACTCTTTAAACGCCTTTAAATCGTCTTCGGTGCTGGTTTCCCTGATAATAAACCAGAGGTGTCTATCCGGTTTCACGTAAGTGTCAGACCAAGTAAAACTAGCCTCGTAAGGGCGAGTGGTGTCGGTAGTCGCCGCGATAAATAAAAATGTAGCGTGAGGTTTGCGAGGATTCAACCATTTACATTCAAAAACTCTCCTATTCGGTTCATCACGGGATGATACAGTTAACCTAGCTAATAAATTGGCGTATTTGGGATCTAATTTGCTTTTGGCTATGAGTAGATGGTGGATCACCCAGTCTAACTTGTCCTTTTTTATTAGCCAGCCTTTGGTGGAGGTTGGAGTATCGGGGTAGAGTTTGGGATGATAATTACCCAATTTTAGAGTTTTAATTTGTTCTCGAATATCATCCGGCAAACGCCCAACTAAAACGTGAGAATTTTTGGAGTAATTGTAATAAACAGTGAATTCGAGGGACATTTTTATCACAGACTATATTAATGGAATGATGATTTGTTTTTTCAATTTTATTTGAAAAACTAATAATTACTTTCTCTAGGAGAAATTTTGTCTCGTTATTCTTAACTTAGTCCCTATCCAACACTTCTATTTCTATAGCCTTGATACCAAATTCAGTTATCTCATCCAGACTCCAATTGCAAGGAGGTTCCAAATACACTTTCCTAGCTTCTTCTAAACTTTCAACACCAGGGAGAACATCACCAATACCTTCTGCCCTCAAAAATTCATCTAACGTACTATAATATCTCACCCCACAGCAAAGCACTTTTAACCTCTCCACGCCACTTTTCATCACAAAAACAGTACCATAGTGAATGTTTTTCCACTTGGGAGTGTCTTTTCTACCTTCCACTCTCTTGGTTAAATTACGAATATGAGTAAACCAAGGTTCAGAAACGTCCATAACTATGTTAGAGGTCATTTTCTATGTTATTTATCAAAATGTTAATTCAATTTTCTCTCTGAGAGAGAACGAGCACCTCCTTTTGGTCGTTAAACCTCCTCGGCCTCAGGCAGCTCCGTTGGGTCCACTGGATCTAGTGGTTGATCTTGATCTGTTGGTCCCCCGCCTCCATTTTCCTCTTTTGCCTTAGGTTTGGGCATATTAGCCATCATGGCCGTCATCACAGGAGATATAAAACCCAAAAATCCAGGATTTTGTAACAGATTACCCATTTGAGCCAAACCCCCCGGGGTAGCAAAGGCTGACATCATTCCTTGTAAGGATTGATCGGGAATCTGACCGGCTAAGTTCATCATATCCATAAAATCGCGTACTGGAGGGGCTCCTTCTCCGAGGTGAGTTTCTTCCGTCGTTTCACCTTCTTCCAAATCCGTTTCTTCTAACGCATTATCCAGAATTTGATCTAATTCGGCGTCAACGGCGGCTTGCGGGACGGCTATGGGTTGTCTTCTGACGGGCTTCTGCGGGTGCTCTAAATTCTTATGGATTTTAGGTTGTTGAGGTTTTTCTTGAACCGGCACACCCACCCAATAAGCCTCGCTTACCAAGGGAATACCCACAGATTCGAAAAACTCATAGCTAAGTAAATTCAGAACCTTTTCTCTGGAAATAGTGCCTTGGCGATACCACTTGGTCTTGGTAAAGATGACCCCTTTACCTCGGGGCTCTAAAGTACGAACTTCCAGACACAATAATTCTCCATTGTTAGTGTCCCGTGCCGATTTGCTTAAAAACAAGCCTTCGTGGTGACAAAACTTTTTCAACAACCCAAAATTCTCCATTTAGGTTAAAAGTCTATTCTTTAGGGTTACTCTAGGAGTAACTTTTATTAAGAGATTTACTCGGAAACTTCGATGCTTCCTTCCTCTTCATCCGCTGTATTGTAGTCGTCAGAATCGTCTTCGGACTCGTCTTCGGACGAGCCGAAGTCCTCCTCTTCTTCAGATTCTTCCGATTCGAGGTCTTCGTCTTCGTCGGAGTCATCTTCGACTTCCTCGTCTTCGTCTTCGTCGGAGTCATCTTCTTCAGAGTCCTCCTCGTCCGAACTAAGGGCATAACCATCTTCTTCTTCCACTTCTAACGAGTCTTCATCACTTTCTTCGTCTTTGGCTTCGCCAAAGTCGATTAGTCCTCTCTTAATCAAAGCATCTCGCTGTTCGTCGTTAATCAATTCTTCAAATGTTTCTTCATTTAAAACATCAACTTTCATACCCTCCGAAGACTCAACGGCTTTGATTTTCTTTTCCGCGGCGTCGCTAAGAGGAACAACAGACGCCCACGGCTGGGCTAGATTAACTTTAGCCTTGGTATTTTGAGTACCGATACACAACACTCGAGTATTATTGTCCACTTCGAATTCGTAAAAAACAAGAGTACCTAGTGACAGGTTACCCCATTTGTTTTCTACTAGAGTTAGGGTTGGCTTGGGTAAACTCGTTCCTCGTTTGATGATATCCTCCCTTTGGTCGGATACCTTCGAACTACGTTTAAAAGACTTTTTAGCAACCGGAGCTGTTTTTTCAAAGTCTTTGGACTGGTATTGACTAATAGAATAATCTTTTAGCAACGTTTTGATCTTGGGTAGCATAGTCGAAGAAAATATCAACCCAGGCCATTTGTTATGGATCTTGGCGCTTTCGAATTTGATCTTGGCCTTCTCGATTAGACTTTTTATTTTCAGTGCATCCTCCGACCCGTCGTCAGGAAGAACCAGAGCTACTTGATTTTTGGATGGGCCGTGTTTTAACAAAAGTGCGACGTCAGTCGCAGCCGGTTTTGCTTTAACAATACTTTTAGGTAAAGAATACGAATCAAAACTATTGAAAAGAGTAACAACCAAATTTTCAAACGCTTTTTTGGTGGTGACCATACGAGCGAAGCGAATTAGGGATTCAATAATTTCTCTAGCGAACATTTTTCATTTTCAATTTTCTCTCTGAGAAACTATAATTTTCTAAAACATCATTATTACTTTTCTACTTAACATTTCCGCATCATCCTTTATTAATTTCCATATCCCCAAAAACTTTTCGGGCGGTTGTCCTTCTTTAGCTATTTTAGGGTCAGCCACCGGACGCTTATTTAACCTACTTCGATGTAGCCATAGCGCCCCTCTAATATCATCTTCTGTTAAGTTAGGGTGCCTCGAACGAATTAACCTGATGATCTGAACATGTGAATGTTGATCTACGCTAGCGGTAATTAGGACTTTGGATAAGTCTAATTTAGAAGGTTCTGGGAGGACATCCAAATCTATCAATTCAACTTTCTTCGTGCCTATTTCGCACCAAGCATTCCAAACCAAGTCGAATTTATCACTGGGCGAAGGATTAAAATATATATTATCTAGCACATCAGACCAAAATATGGATAGACGGTCTAACATATCTTGATCTCCTTTCATCCCTCCGTATGCTTTTCTAAACAACATAGCCCAGATCATATCTTTTTTGGTGGAACCAAGATTGTTCAGCATATCAAAATCAATCTGGGAATCAACCGATTTTACAGGAAGACGATAGTTAGAGTGACTTATTAAATATACTACTCCTAGCGTGAAAGATGTTTGCTCTGGTGTTAAAAGATAACCTTTGCTGGTGGCCATCATCAACCAGGCTAAAGTTGAGAGAGCTGGAATAGGCAGAGCGTCCTCTAAAATAATAATGATTAGTCGTCTTATGGCTTCTTGTACGTTAATGGACATGAATAGGTACATGCTTTTAACGGCTTTGGAAGCCAGTTTACGGCGGATACATTTTTGTAGGTTGGATTTGAGGAGGGGGACGACCGAAGGTCGAGGGGATGGGGTTTGGAGAGGCGGTAGGGGCGGTGGGGAAAGTGGTTGAGAGGACTGTAAAGTTATGGAAAATAGTTGTTTTAGTTTGATAGTAGCTTGAAATGTTGGATGTAAGATGGGTTTAGTGGAAGTGTAGACATGCGTTGGCGAGTCTAAGATGAAATAGGAGGGGTGTGGGGTGGGCATTTGTGTGGGGTGGCGGGAGTGAAGGAAGTAATGAAATTTTTCCTCTTGGAGGAATAATACTTTTTATTTTCTAACTTTGCGTTTTTTACTCTTTTTCGGTCTGCGCGGACAAGCTATCATCTTCTTTAAGTTGTTGGCACATCTCTATAAATCGCATTTGAGCTTGGGCATACTCGGGCGTATTCATTTCTTTTATGACGTCTTCTCTGTTTCCATATTCTGTCCATTGCTCTATTTTATGTCCGTTAATTATGGTTTCTGTGTAACCAAATTTGGTGGTTGGAGTGGACATTTTAATTGAAGTTATCTGATGTAAAATATTTATTTTTCTCTTTGGGAAAAATTTAGAAAAGTTACAAAATATTACTTGAAGAAAATCATGGTAGTCTGGTGCAAAAAGTGCAAGAAAGAGAGGGCCTCTTACAAGGAAAGAGGAAGAGGTAAACCTTTGTTGTATTGTACGAATTGTAAGACAAAAGGATTAATAAAAGCCAGTAGGATATGCGAGGAAGAAGGCTGTCACAAACAATCTCTTTTTGGCGATCCGGAAGAACGAAAGAGTCGTTTTTGTAAAGACCATAAGAAAACAGGTATGATGAACGTAAATAATAGACTTTGCGCACAACCAGGCTGCAATAAAATACCTAATTTTAACGATGTAGGTGAATTACGTGGAAAATTTTGTGCAACGCACAAGGAGCCAAATATGGTGGATGTAAACCCGAGTAGAACTCGCTGTGAAGAACCAGGTTGTGACAAAAGGCCTAGTTTTAACATTAAAGGAGAAAACAAAGGGAGATTTTGCACAAAACATAAAAAATCAGGTATGGTTGACGTTGTATCTAAAATGTGCGAAGAACCTGAATGTCCAAAACACCCAGCTTTTAATTTTAAAGGCCAGCCTAGGCCTAGATTTTGCGATGATCATAAGAAAACTAATATGATAAACGTAATAAGTAAAAGATGTGCTTATTCAGGTTGTGACAAAATCCCCAACTTTAATTTTAAAGGAAAGAAGGCAAAATTCTGTGCGAAACATAAGAAAAACAAAATGATAGACGTGGTCAATAAACGCTGTGAGGCGCCTGGTTGTGATAAACACTCAAAATTTAATTTTCCAGGGGAGAAATCAGGCAGATTTTGTAAAGCTCACAAGAAATATGGCATGAAAACGATAATTCGCGTTTTTTGTGAACACGAGGGGTGCGATAAAAGACCACTTTTTAATTCCAATGGGGAAACCAAAGGAAGATTTTGCGGTGTTCACAAAGAAATAGGAATGGTGGATGTAATAAGCAAAAAATGTAATCGTCCTGGTTGTAAATCTCAAGCAAGTTATGGATTTCTTTTTTCGCCGTGCGTCAAATGCGGTAAACATAAAAATCCAAATATGTTTTTTAAGACACAGCGATATCCTATGTGCCAAAATTCATTTGAAAAATTGTGTTTCAATCAACCTTTCTATGCTCCTCCAAATACTAATTATCCAACCCATTGTGAAAAACACGCACCTTCTGACTATGTAAACATTATTGAAAAGAATTGTGAAGGTTGTGGTGATCTTTATTTCATTCCAGATGATCAAACCAAGTGTGAAATTTGTAGAGATGACAAGGCTAAGGAAAAAATTGTAAAAGCCATGGAAATAAGAATAAAAACAATATTAAAAAATCATAAAATACCTTTAAAATCTCATGATCGAATTCCCGAAGGAGGATGTTCGCAAAAACGACCAGACTTTGTCATAGATCATCCCTATTTTCCTATTATAGTAGAAGTTGATGAAAAACAACATAAAAAATATCCGGGAGTTTGCGATGTTACTAGAATGATACAACTTCATCAAGATTTTGGAGAAAATATCGTTTTCATTAGATACAATCCAGATTCTTATACAAACAGATCTGGTAAATTACAAAAGGGCTTTCAACAAAATCCTGGGAGGGAAAGAAGGTTAATCAGCCTTATAAAACAATTACTCCAAGAAGAACAACTCGATAATGTGCTGTCCGCTTATTATCTATTTTATGATGGAGATAATGGCGCCGATATGATAATTAACATCGACTATGATAATTATTATTCTGATTATAGACCCTTGGTGAGAAAAATGGAAAATGAGCGAAAAGGGCTAACCGAAGAGATAGAAGAATAAATTATTGACATTTACTCGCCGAGTAAATAAAAAAGTAGTCAGTGTTCAATCTCACCTTTACATCTGAATTCGCTGTACTTGAGCTTCCATATTTCCATGAAATTCGCGGGGATATCCGTGGTTCAAGTAGGGAAGACCGTTAGCCCCATTACTGGCGCATCCGCACGGGCAACCGATGGGATGGTCAGGGGGAGCATCGTTCGGGGTAAGGTATGTACGTACAAAACCTCCTCCCCGACCCGTTTCGTAAATTTGCCACGGTTGTCTGTTCCTACCCACGGCCATTCCCTCGCCTCCCCACCTAGAACCAGCCTGTGCAACTGGAATATAGGGTCTAGCGAGGTTTTCGACTGCAATTAACCGTTGTGTGTTGTAAAAAGAGCGAGCGCTGCAACCATCAGTGCTACCCAAAGTATTAATGGTTGTATAAGGCGCTTCGCGTCCATATTGATCAAAATAAAGATCTCCCGACCTCACGGGGCAGTTGGACTCGTAGCCTAGTGCATAACTATTAGACCAATTCTTCAACGCAGCCGAATTTTCGACCCGAGAAGTAATAGCAGCCTTAAGCGATTGACCAGTACCGGGCATTTCAAAAAGTCAAAAGATTTAGTAGAGAAAAAATAAAATTAGGGATGAGAACTTTTCAGCTTGTCAGCCCACCTCGACTTACTCAACCCTAATTTTTTACTCGACTTGACATCCCAACCTAGTCAACCTCCTCTCACTTTCACTCAATGTCCTCACCCCCACCCTCCCTCCTTGGCTCCACCTCTGATATTTTTATCAACCTGGAAGTCGACTCTGCTTTCCGCGTTTATCTCAAACAAGTCCTAGCTACCGATGATATCGCCGTAAACGACCTATTAGGTGGCTTTCAAGAATTTCTATTCGTATTTACGTGGGAGAAATATTCTAACCAAATCAAAGAAGAAATCGTCCTCAGCTTCCGTGAGACCCTCGGCCCAGTGATAGATCGCTATACCGATGGTGACATCTTAGGCTGGATCTCCCCATTTCCCTGCGGGTCACTTGGAGACCTTGTAGGGTGCTGCATGTCCAAGCTTCTGACTCTAGAGGTCGCATCACCTAAGTGGAACTTAACTGAATATACGGCAGATATACTCCGAAATGTGTTATGGGCCAGAATTATCAAAAGAATATCTCATTCAGAAGAATGGAACCTGGCTTATAGGGTCAAAGCCGAACTGGCCGCCGACACGGACGCTACGCCTAGAGACTTGGCCGAGTTCATCATAGCTCGAAGGAGAGCCGGCGAAGAGTTAAACTCAGAACGTCGATTAAAATTAATAAAACAACTCTCCATAAATTTCGGATTTGGGCTGCCTAAAGTTATGCCGAAATGGGTCTAAATAAAAAATAATTTCTCTTGGAGAAACTGAAAAAAGATCTGGGAAAATAAATTAAATAGTCATGCTGAACATATCAAACAAAAATTATGTTTGTTTGGTAGTTGACGGTGATCTTCTAAAAGCTCGCGATTTACATGGAAACATCGTTTTTCATTCGTTAATTGATATAACCAACTTGGATTGTTCGGATAATCGCCTTCAATCTCTTCCCCAATTACCAGATTCTATTTTGATATTAAGCTGTCATTCTAACTATCTTAAATATCTTCCCGAATTACCAAAGCAACTGGTTATATTAAGATGTGCAGATAATCGACTCGAAAGTCTTCCTAAATTACCGGAAACAATAGAATGGCTGGCTTGTTTTTGCAATCCTTTAAAATTTATACCCCCTTTACCAAAACGTCCAAACGTGTATTCAGTTCCCATACAACTCGAAAAATTGCATTCTAAACTACATTATCCGGTTTATTCTCGCCGCTACCAAACGTATAGATACCTAATTTCGTTTTTGGTTTTAGAACTTGGCGCATCGGTATCAGTCGTCTCGAACGAACAATTCTGGTTTCCTGGAATAGTATAACAACACCAATTTCTCCAAGAGAAATTAGGAAAAATGATAACGAAGAATGTTTTCGATAGTTTAATAAAATCATGGAAATATTCATCAGTGGATGTGATAAAATAGAAATAGACGGACAGACCTTAAAAGCGTATCTCAATGACGAAAAAATTAAAGAATTTCCGTTAATGGGTGTAACGCACCTCAGGTGCGTCGAGGGTCGATTAGAAACTCTTCCTGATTTACCAGAATCCCTAAAAGAGCTAGATTGTTCTTATAATGAGATTCGCGTTCTTCCAAAATTGCCTAAGGGGCTGAAGAGACTGCTTTGTCACGACAATAATTTATCATCACTTCCAGAACTGCCCGAATCATTAAAAGAGGTTACATGTTCTGCAAATCATCTTTATGAACTTCCTAAATTACCCAGAGCGCTAAGGAAGTTGAGATGTGATGGTAATAAGTTAAAAACACTCCCAGAAATACCAGAAACGTTGAACAGGCTCCATTGTTCTGAAAATTATCTTCGATGCCTGCCTAAATTACCGAAAACATTAGAGTATTTAAATTGCAGAAACAATCAACTTGACGAACTACCCACACTACCAAAATCGTTAAAAGAACTAAATTGTTGCGATAATTATCTTGAAATTCTGGCCCAGCTGCCGCCTTCGTTAATAATATTAGTTTGCACTGGCAACCCCTTAATTTTTATAGCTCCTTTGCCAAAACGACCATCATCATATTTCATTCCTTCAGAATTAGATGGGGTGCACTCTAAATTAAATTATCCAGTTTATCGTCAACGATATCAAACTTATCGGTATTTATTGACAAGTTTGGTTTTAGAACATGGCATGTCTCCATCCATACTTTCCGATCTCTGGTGGTTTCCTGGAATAATAAACGAATCCGAAAATCCCTAATTTCATATATTTCTTCTTTTATTTTAATAAATTTCTCTCAGAGAAATTAGGAAAAATGATAAGAGAAAATAGTTTAATGTTAATAATAGAAACATGGAAATATTCGTCAAACAATGTTTTAAATTAGAAATAGATGGTCTGACGCTAAAAGCATACCTCATGAACGGAAAATTTAGAGAGTTTTCTTTGGTGGGAGTGACGCACCTCCGATGCGTTATGGGATCTCTAGAATCTCTTCCCGTTCTGCCAGATTTTATAGAAGAGATCGATTGTCATCACAATAATCTCCGAACCCTACCTAATTTACCCAAATCGCTGAAACGACTGTCGTGTCAAGGCAACAACATAATATCCCTCCCTGACCTACCCGATTCTCTAGAAGGGTTACAATGTTCCGGTAATTACCTTGAAATGCTCCCAATACTACCGGATTCCATAATAAAATTGTATTGTCAAGACAATGAATTAAAGACGCTTACAAAGTTGCCAAATTCACTAATACATTTTCAATGTGGATTTAATCCTCTTCAAAGCTTTCCTGATCTTCCAGAATCATTGAGAGAAATGGATTGCAGTGAAATAAGGGGATGTGCATTGCCCAAACTACCTCACTTGTTAGAGAGTTTGCACTGCTCCCATTCTTCGCTTTCATCCCTTCCTGATTTACCGCCTATGCTAAACTTTCTGGATTGTCCTAATAATAATCTTTCGATTCTGCCAGAATTACCAGAATCATTACTCAGATTGAATTGTTCTAATAATAAGCTCGTTAGTCTGCCAAAACTACCAATCAAGTTAATAGAACTGGGATGTAATGACAATCACATCCAAAAGCTAACCGACCTGCCAAACTCATTGAATATATTAGTGTGCCTTAGGAATCCATTAATTTTTATAGCTCCTTTACCAAAAAAGCCAAAAGATTATATCGTTCCGCCAAATTTTGGAACATTACATTCCCGTTTAAATTATCCAGTTTATTCTCGTCGCTACCAAACGTATAGATACCTAATTTCATTTTTGGCTTTAGAACGCGGTTTATTACCAGCCGCGTTATCCAACGACCTCTGGTGGTTCCCCGGAATGATAGGCGAACCCAAACGTGAATGGACGGAACAAGCTGCGACCAGACAAATTAGAAACGAATCTCACCAAATGCTTTTCGAAAATCTCTAATTTTTATTATTTCTCAAAGAGAAATACTTATTTACTTGTTTTATTTAAAGTTCCTTCTTTTTCCACCAGCGTTTCTAATTCGTCGATAAGTAGGATGTTTGGTCACTGACTTTTCTTCATTTCCATAAAGCCATTCGGGTTCACCTTCAGAATTGATCTTTTCTCGAAAAGTGACAACACCTCCAAGTAAATTTTTAGTTTCGTCGGATAACGATTCCCAAATTTCAACGTTAACAAAAGCGGGTTCCATAACTCGTTTCAACTAAAAATAGAAATAAAAGAAAATGATTTTTCAGTTTTTCAAGATCCTAATTTTACTTTAGTCGACCAAAGGCCAAACCATAACATCAACTTCTAATGGTGACGACAGCACCACTACCATATCCTCTTTTGGTATTCCTGGTTTCCGAAGGATATTAGTATTAAGTATTAACGCTGGAGAAGTGTGAATTTCGTCTTCGAACCATCCTTCCAATAACACTTTTTTACCTTGGAAAATAGACAAACCAGCTTTGGCCTTTAAACCTCTGGCCAACACTAAATACGATTTATTAGATTCTAGGAGGATGGAGACCATACGACCGACTACAAGGAGGGAGTAACGACCGCAGAGAAGGAGTAACGACTACAAGGAGGGAGTAATCTGTCCTGGACAGACTTTTTTATTTTAGTTTTTGGTAGGGTCACGCACCCACAGTTGGTAGTTCTCTGCAAAAATCTTCAAAGATCCAAAACTCGAAAAAATCTTGATTGGCAAAGAACTGATAAAGTTCCTTGTCACTACTGGAAAGTACTTTTAGAGCCAAGTTAACTCCGTGAATATTAAACCAGTCGAAACAAGTACAATTCGAAATGAATTTCGGGAAATCTATAATTCCTTTGGTAATTTCTATATAAGATGTTTTGCCTCCTTTTTCTCTCATCAAAATTCTAACTTTGTTGTATTTTTTAGAGCAAAAGTATCCATAAAAATCGTTTTCGGCGATTGTTCCTTGCGTTTCGATGTACAACACCCTACCCCATTTGTATTTGTGAACGGAATATGCTAAGTTGTTGTGAAGAGGGTCAAATTCATCGTAAAGATAGTCCAAACATCCTGCTAAACTCCAATTTTTAAGATCGAAACCAGAATCAAACTCGGAAACTTCAATAAGATATTTGTTGAAAGGGCGCATCGACCGAACGAAGTGAGGGAGTCGAACGAAGTGAGGGGGGGGGGACAAATAATTCTGAGAATTATTATTTTATTTCATTTTTCCGTTTTCGAAAATTCTCCGCTAAACTCCCAACAAATACCTAATAGGATAACAATCTCCGCTGGAAACTGAGTAACATTGCCAACTTAGGAAAACTTACTGCATACAACCCTTTACCTCCTTTATTCAGCACAACGGCTTCTATTTTAGGTATTTCATAGACTTGGCTGAGAATAGATTGAAATTCATCAGGGAAAACTATCCACGACTCTGCTTCACGGTCCCCCCGATACAAGAATTGAAACTCCCTAATCTCCCTAGGGGGTTTCGGGGGCGTGGCTAACGCGGGGCCGACCCGTTTGAGTTCATACTCTGCACCGGACTCTAAGATTTTAGCGGATTTATTTAGCAAGTCAAAACTTACCAGTTCGGCATTTTCTGTACCACCAAAAACCACTGATATTACCAAGTGGTGCCGATGGTCAATTATTTTGTCTAATATAGATGAAATTTCCTTACCTAGTTCTACGAAAGTTCTGATTTCGTCCGGTTTAGTTTGGGTGGGTAAAGGTCGCCAGTACCATCCGAGGGTCTCCGTAGGAGGCCCGAGGGGGACGGCCGGCGCGTTCCACGCCGCCCCACCCCTACCCCCAGGATACTTTACGGTTTTTATGATCTTGCCACCAGATGATTTGGATCGCCGTTTTTTGATGTAGATCAAGTTCTTTAGCTTTAAAGCGGCCTCTACGCCTTCTGCGACTAGCTTTTCGATAGAAGCCGTCATAACTGCGTGGTGTAAAGCATCATTAGGAATGGTGTCTATATTAGCACAAAATTCTTCTACTATCCATGATTTTAGCCTTGGATCGGCGTTTCCAGACTCTAACAACAACAAAATAGTGATGATGGCTCCCGTGTCCGTCATCACGGATAACATAGCATCTTCGGCCTCTGCTTCGTCTTGGATAGTTTGATAGACCAGCCCAAAAGTTTTGGTCACTGGGCGGTCCTTGATAAACTGAGAAGTTACTCGATCTTGAGGACGTAATTTCAAACAGCTCCAAATTAGTTCCCAGACGGGTTGTGGTAGCCCAGAACCCCGTAAAATCTTAGTCAAATGATTCTCCCAGGTGGGCTGGAGGGTTAGTCTCACAAGGTCTTTGGTCATTGGTACGCCAGCCACTATCTCCAACAAAATACAACCCATGGACCAAACGTCCACTTCGGCTCCATAAAGTTTTAGGGCTCGGCCGGGTTGAATTTCTGGGGCCATGTACATCGGTGTGCCACAAATAGTAGAAGCTTGTCCTTCAGCGTCTAGATCTCTAGCCAAACCGAAATCGGCTATTTTTAAGGCCAAAGTAGCACTAGAAACTAATAAATTGGCGGGTTTGAGATCACGGTGGACCTTTCCCATAGAGTGGATAAAGGCCACTCCACTCATCAATTCATAAGACCACTTGACCCTAAGTTCGGGGCTAAGGGGGGTAGGGCCATTTAGCAGTCGGTCCAGGGAAGCTCCCTCAACATACTCCAAAACGATACACACCACTGGTTTTTCAATTCCTTCTTTGGATCGCGTCCCTCTAATGGCTTCTATGTATCTAACTAGCGAAGGATGAATTAAAGAACGATGCTGAGTGATTTCTTTGAGAATATCATTAATCTGACCCGGGGATTTAGCGTCCTGTACTTTTATGGCTACCGGTGGGGGCAGCGACCCGCCTTCGGTAGGGTCGCTTATAGCTCGGTAGACTCGGCCGTAGGCCCCTTGACCCAGTTTGGCCATACAGGCGTATTGACCTATCTTGAAGGGGTAGGGCTTGTCGGGCTTGGGGGGAGGAAAAGTTAGTGAGAGTGGAGGGGACGGAGTTGAAGTGACTGTACCCATACGAACGATAGTGAGTAGCGAAGCGAGTGGCGATAGTGAGTGAAAAATTTTATATACAAATTCTCAACTTATTTTCTAGGTACATTTTTTAGTTGTCGTTCACCTAAAAATGAAAAATATTTTCTATCTTGATAGTTATTAACATGTCTTCAATTTCCTCAGAACGCGAAAAAGAACACATCACATACAGAATTTTATCTCTTTTATTGAGGACGATACTTCAAAATGCTAGGGAAGGAAAAATGACGGTAGAAAAATCATTATTAGCTACTTGGGATTTGACTTCCTCTACACATTTTGAGTTGGTGGCTTTTGATATAAATGGTCCAAACGAACGTTCCACCTTTTTTGTTAATCAAAATGAATTGGTTAAATACATCAAAGGAGAGGAAAATAAATGGATTGAGAGTTGTATTGAATTGATTATCACCGCGATCGATAAACCCGAATTATTTCGCATAAGAAGAGAAGGGAACTTGGGGTTGAATACTCAAATTTGTCTAATGATAGTCTCATCAGCCATATTTAGAAGAATGATAGACTCCCCACGCTTAATTAGAGATTGTCATTTCAAATCAAAAGATCACATTCGTAGTGAGTCATATAAATATTTACTTACGTTTCTGATACTAGAATCCCATGTTTTACCCTCTATAGCAACTAATTCCCAATTTTTAGAACTCATACCCATTTAAATAATCAAAGTCGGTCTCAGACCAACTAAAAATGAAAACACATTTTGAACTAACAATAATAAACTAAACATGTCCTCTTTCACTTCAGATCGTGAAAAAGAACATAGATTATATAGAATTATGTCTCTTTTGTTGAGAACTGTGACGAACATTACCAGGGAGGTAAAAGCTCTAGGAATTCACTGTATGTTAAATATATGGGAAACAACATCTAATCATCCGACCGAAGATCACCACTTTGAATTAGTAATTCTAAATACAGGCGATCCTAAAGAAAGAGCGATATTTTATTCTACTCGATGCCAATCAGGACTTTTATACTCTAAAGAAAATGAATTAGAGTGGATTAGAAAGTGCACTGAGACTATTATTGATACTGTAAATGAAAACCCCTCCGGTATATTATTTCACGGCTCCAACGTTCGATTATACCAAATTATGGCCTCATCCGCTGTATTTAAGAGAATGGTAGATTCTCATTACTTAATTAAACATTGTGACTTCGCGATTCAAGACTACGAGCGTAGTCAGTCCTATAAATATTTGCTTACGTTTTTGATACTAGAATCCCATGTTTCGCCTTCTCTCCCAGCTAATTCCTCTTTTTTAGAACTTATCGAACCATAACTTCTACAACCTAACCAAAGTCGGTCTCAGACCAACTAAGACCATCCCAAGAAAAAATCAAAACCCGATCACGATAATAATAACAAATAAAAAATGACACCCCGACCGTCGACGACTTCGTCGCAACACCCACGATTCTCTCTTTATCAGAGATGCACCACTGACACTCGGTGGAAGAATTTATTCGAAATGATGTCTCAGGGACAGTTTCCCAACGGTTTCCAAGCCACTACGCTAGGAGATACTATCATTTCTCCTGATGGGCGCAAGCTAAAATTAATCGAAGACGCCGATCAGCGTTCCGTGATGCAAAACTCGGTCAAGATACGTGAATTTATTTCTGAGGCCTCCGAAGGAAGTACCGGAACGACTACGGGCGCCACCTCCTTCGGAGGAGGAGGTACCGGCACCCCTAAGGAAGAAATTCCCACCGAATGGAAGGCTATCAAATCCAAAGAAGCCAAGAACCACTTGGTGGCTTTATTCGCTTCCGAAATAGCTCGAACTAATGATTTGACCCCATTAGAAGGCAAGAAAATAGCCGAACAGATAAATCTGTGCATCCAACTCAAAATCTTCGAATCCCCCAATATCCATCTAGACGAGGGTAAGATTGAGGAAATCGAAGGACTTGAGTTTGATGATGATGGCAAGGTAGTCATCCCTCACATCAAGGTATCCAAAAAGTCAGCAAGTACCAAGAAAAAGAAGAATGTGTTGCGCATTCAGATAGATAAGATGATGAAAGATAACTCTGCGCGCATAGATGATTTATTCTTTTTATCGGAGGAATAAATTACAAGCTCCTCTCTTTGAGAGAAGCGAAACGATTAAACAGCGCCAGGGAACCACCAGGCCTCGTTTGATAATATTACTGGTGTCACGGGGTGGAACGCCAGATAAGTAATTAAGTAAAAATAAGTTTGGTAGCGCTGTTGATATTTAGGATAATTTTCTATGGAATGCAACAGTTTAAGATTCTCAGGAACTAAATAATGTTTTGGTCTTGTTGTCATCGGTTTTATAAAAACGAGTGGATTGTGGTTACAACTTAATTTTTTCAGGTCGAAAAGCGACGAAATACTTTGAAGTTGATTACGAAAACAAAATAATCTCTTCAGGCTATTCGGCAGTATCGGAAGAACACGAAGTTCATTATTAAAGCAATATAATCTTTTCAAAGTTTCTGGTAAAACGGGAAGACTTTGGAGATGATTGTTATTGCAGTGTAACTTTTCTAGGCCATTTGGTAGTGTTGGAAGAGTCTGAAGTTGATTATCAAAACAAGATAAACTTTTCAGGTCGTTTGGTAATGTTGGAAGAGATTGAAGTTGATTATCGGAACAGTGTAAACTGTTCAAAGTTTCTGGTAAAACAGGAAGACTTTGGAGATGGTTGTTATTGCAGTGTAACTTTTCTAGGCCATTTGGTAAAACGGGAAGACTTTGGAGATAATTATAAAAACACCATAACTCGGTTATTCCTTCCAATGACCGATCTCTAACATTTCCGTTGGTATCATAACACCGCAAAGTTAAGCCGATAACCTCTAATCGGACCAAATTTAAACCTGATATGTCTAACTTCATATCTGAAAATTTTTGGGAACTGTCACAAATTATTATTTTTTCCTTCTCGGAAGGAAATTTTTTAGCCCTAATAGCACTTTGGGTCCCTCTCGATAGTGATATTTTGTTGAGGGCCAATGACCCATGACATCAAGTTCCTCTCCTTCATATCCTTCATCTCGATAATCTCATCTATCCTTTCGTCCATTAACTTAAATGGTTGACCTGAATTTTCATCTGGGCCGGGTCTAGGGACGCCTTTGGGCATCTTTAGCTCTAAGAAATAGATATCTACCTTGCGGTCCTTTAGGGGGAGATGCTCGTGGGACTTGTAACGAGAGCCTCGGGCGACGATTTGTCGAACGGCCGCTGACGAGAAGGCCTTTTCCATGATGATGACTCGGCGGGTGCCCTTGAAGTCTAGCCCCTCTGAAGTGGCCTGAGTTACGATGACTAAACCCTGGCCCTCTGCTACGTCATTTGCCACCGCTTCGTTATAAGTATCCACTATCATGGACTTTTGACCTGGTGTCATATCACCGCGGAGATAATTAGATGCTATGCCAGCGGCTTTCAACTTTTTCTGGATGACGGCCACTCCCGAGTCCTTGAAGAAAGAGTAGATCAGGGTCTTCTTGGTGGGATCCTTCTTAATAATTTTGACGATCTCGTCGGCCTTGGGCGACTCTTCCAAAAATTTGTTAGTGGCCATTCTCATCTTGTTAACGTAGAATTCCTTCTTCTCTGACGTCTTGCCCAGTAAACCTTTATTTTTGAGGTGCTCTTGCCAATATCTATTCCAATATGGCTTGGGCATTTCTACCTTTACGAGGTGGTCAACCTCATTAGGATACTTGGTAGGGTCGCCTTCATAATACGAGACCAGACACTCAAAATACTTACGAACCTTGACTGGATCAAACTCCCACTTTTTGGTGTCTTTGTTTTTAGTGCCTGTTAATTTGAAAATGTCCTTGACCACTCCGCCATCTTCGGGACCTCGAGCGATAGCCACCAGATTCTCTAAGTCTCTTTCGCTGTTGCGGAAAATAGTACCGGACATTACCAGAACTTTCTGGGCCTTGCCCGCTAACTCTAACACCCCTTTAGGAGCTCCTCCCTTTTGGGCTCCCTTCTTGGCGCCGCGCTTGACCACTGATATTTTGGCTTTGAGCTTGTGAGCCTCATCCACGATGAGAAAGAAAGGTTTTTGATCTAAGCCGTTTTCGGAAACGTATTTGGGTAATTTCACAAAAGTATCCACTACGAAATGTTTGGCTACGAAATTATGGCTTAGGCCGTAAAATTTCTTCAATCCCTTTTCTATAAAATTATCTATCAACGGTCCGGGAACGGCCACCAAGACTATCCCTTCGGGATGCTCTTTTAGCCAACACAAGCTAGCCGCAGCGGCCGTTAAGGTCTTGCCGGACCCGGGCAAGTGATAGGCGATGAGCCCAGAATGTTTTTGGAAATGATCAATGACTCTGGTTTGGTGGTCAAGCAATTCTTGGTCATTGGTCAGTGCCAAGCACCCCTTAGGGGCCGTTAGGAAGGCCGGGGGCATCGACTTGGGTCCTTTGATGACCCTACGGACATTGACTCGGCGAGGGGGTTTGGCCTTCGTCTTCGGCGAAGTGGCTCGAGGCTTAGGCGAAGTGGCTCGAGGCTTAGGCGAAGTAGCTTTAGGAGACTTAGTTTTCTTTTTGGGTGACTTGGTTCCTTTTTTAGACAGCAGAAAAGCTACATATTCAGCTTTTTTGGTAGATCTAACATCACCCAACGACTTGGCCAGAGTTTTGAGTTCAAAGGCCTTTCGAGCCGTTAGGCTTTCTTTGGTAGCTTGACTTAAGTCTATTTTCGATGAAGCCACTTTCAGACTATCTACCTTAAGTTGGCCCTTCGGCCGAGCCTTCACTTGGCCCTTCCCCTTGGCCAGAGCCACATAAAGTGTCCACCTGTCAGCCTTAAGAGCGGGAATAGGCTTAGCACCAAGGTCCACTAACAACTCTCTCAACCTTACCGAGGTAACTTCATCGGCCGAAGTAGGCTTATCGACCGTTCTCGCTTTCTTTTTCGGAGGCATCAAAAAAGAGGTGTTTAATGAGTGCTAAAATTTTGGCCCCGGTAGAGCCGGCGTGGAAAATAAGGCTAGCGGCCATCACCAAACAACGTGAAGATGAGAGGCTGGCCGCGGCTATAGCAGAGTCTAAGTTGATAGAGAAAATTCAGCAGCCGACAGAGACTGACCGTAGGGAAGGTCGGCAGTCAGAGGTCGACTCGAAGTCGGCTTTGGAGGATCCTATAGCTGAGAATAGAAATCGGCAGTCAGAGGTCAGCGCAACTGAAAGTCTTCCGACTGAAGGTCAGCAGTCAGAGGTCGACCCTCTGGTGAAAGTGGAGATAGCCCCATTGGTGATCGAGGTCACCGAACCTCCAGACTCCCTGATAGTTCATCGTCAGACCAAGGCTCTGCCGCCTCCCGCTGTTGACACTCCCCAGCCCATCACTCCGCCCTCACCCACTCCCACCATAAGCCTCGATACACATTTCTATGATGGAAAGTTGATAGGCGAAGTCGGCTCTCTGGGTATGTTGCCCATAGGGCCAGATTTCGACTCACAACTCGAACACCTTAGGGCCATAATGGAACACTACTCGGCACTCAAGGGTCGGAGTAGTCAGTGGGTCCCCTACTTTATGACTATTTTACAGGACCATCATACCAACCCTCAGGCCAATTTCGACCCGTCAAACGGAGTAGATGCGGCTCAAGTGCTCTATAATATCAACCTCAAACTAGTAACATTGCTCGAGCTGAGCTGTATCCAACTCGAAGAGATGGCATCGGGAGGTTGCTCTCAAGGTAGGGCTACTAGGTTGTTGTCGGTATTGTTGAGTACTTAGGGGAGGTTGGGTCAAGGTTGAAGTTGGACTTTTCAACTTTTGACTTTTGACTTTTCAACTTTTGACTTTTCAACTTTTGACTTTTCAACTTTTGACTTTTCAACTTTTGACTTTTCAACTTTTGACTTTTCAACTTTTTGGACTTATAAAAAATTTGGACTTTGGTCATACCTGAAAAAATATTTTGGTCCAAACAAAATTTTTATACCTGCCCAAAGTCCAATTTTTTTGGCGAGTGATATTTTTCCTTATGTGACCACGATAGGGTAGGGCGAAAAAATGCCATCACCAAGTCGAAGAAAATTTAGTTAGTCAAAGTTGGGATGGCGACCCATCTTAGGGTAGGGTCACTGACCACCGAACAAAATATCAAGTTTCACCCAACTTATGTTTCACTATGGAATGAAGTGAAGCCCTATATGGCTAAGCACTCTCCCATCGGAGCCTTACACCTCCTTTTGGGATGTTTGAAAAAGTTAAGTGGTGGGGAGTGGCTAACTAAATCTAAAATATTTGGTGACGCCAACTTTTTTGCGGACCGAAAAGACCTTATTAGAGAGTCCGAAAAGTTAATTCACGACCCAAAATTAAAAGTCGATGGTTACGATGGTTACATCGTAACACCCCCACTAACCTCTCGAGAGGCCAACGCCCGGATGATACCTGATCTACTGGTGATGATCATGGAGTCCTCTCCATACACCAAAGAAGTCTATATAAAGCTTACTGAAAAAGACGAAGGTGAAAAATATTCCATAGCATACAGGCAACAACCATATCCTCGATTAGAGAACTCATGGCCTTTTTATCATTATCCTAGTGAAAGTTGGAGAGTCATTTTTCGAGATGAACCCAAGAAAAGTTTTCGACCTACCCAGTCCATCGATGTGGTAGCCTTCATTAGAGGAGTAGCCTTTCAAACTTGGTTGGGTCACTCATTCGATGTTATGGACCCTCGAGACTGGGGTGGGGGCCATGAGGTGCTAGCCGTTGTACCGCCCTTCGAGGCCAAGCCAACAATAGAGCATCATCACTATGAATGGTTCGTTGACACGTCACAACAAGCACTAAAAGGCCAATCTAATTTCGTTAAAAGTTCAGTCAAAAGCCTCTTAGAGGATCCGTATGACTCTAAATTATTCAGGTCGGGTAACTATGACGTAAATAAGGGCTTAGGTACAGGCCAGCGCACATTTGGTCAAATCTTGGCGGCTTACGCTTTGGCTCACCCATCCGACGATCATCTAGGTGTTGAAGAGTGGGTCGGTTTTTACGATAGGGCATTCGGAGATGACCGAGACTACCTTTTTGGAACCATAGGCAAATCCCCCATAAAACCATCAGACACGCCATCAGTCTGGCCAGAGGTCAAAACCAAGAGAGTGGTGAAATTTAGGGACTAGTGAGGTCGGCTAAATTTTCTCTGGGTCCTTCGGACCTTCGAAATTTACCTCCCTTCGGTCGGCTAAATTTTGGACTTGGTCCAAAAAATTGAACTTTCCAGAAAATAAAAAATTAAGTTGGACTTGGAAAAAATTTTAGAACATCCCTAAACTTAAACTTTTTGGACTAGGTCCAAGATTGACTAATTTCCCTCTGGGAGGGAAATTTTTTCTGCTCAACTTTGGATCCATCCGACCTGGCCTTTGGGTCACTTAGAGCAACATACCCCAAAAATGTTACGAAAATAAAATTCATTAATTACTAAAGGTACTTGCTCTAGCCCTCACCCCGCTCGATGGCCCGAACCAAGCAAACCGCTCGTAAGTCTACTAAGACCGCCAAGCCTCGAAAGACCGCTGAATCAGCCAAGGCAGACAGCCCTAAAGCAGCCCCCGCCGCCGCTAAGAAAAAGAAGGCAGCTGACCCGCCCAAGGTCCCTGGTAATGCCGTCCTCCGTAGGTTGGCTATGGCCGCGGCCCCTGATATGGAACACGGAGTTAACAAGGAGGCTTACTCTCACATTCTCCAAATTTACATGCGTAATTTAGAGTCTTTGGCTGGTCATGCCCGAAAGGAATTCGAAGCTATTAACAAATCTCTCGAAGCCAAAGACAAGCCCATCACCAAGAATGTGAATTTCAAGGCTCTTAAAGATATTTCTGGGCTATCCGCAGAAGAAGCCAAAGATCTTCCTACTTGTCTTTCTTTGGCCAAAAAACCTGCCAAGGGTCCTAAAAAGGTCAAAAAGCTTGACGGGTGCTTGATTGGCCCCCGTTCGGCCTTTAAGAAGTACCTAACCATGGGTTCTGATGACCATCAAATCAAGCCCGTCTTTTCTCCCCGCAGTGCTCCTCACGTGGCCCCTAAGAAGGGGGCCAAGGCCAAAACTGCTGGTTTCACCTTCCGCAAGGAGTTTCTCAACGGTCTCCAGTATGCTGTGGAACGCGAAGTCGTTACTCAACTTGGTGAAGTTTGGGAAGCTTTGGGTAAGGCTAAACGTCTCAGCCACAAGGCTTTTGTTGCTGCTCACATGAATTATGGTGAAGAACCCGAAGTCAAGGAGAAGAAACCCAAGAAGAAGACCGCTAAGAAGGCTGAAGCCGGGTCCCCTAAGAAAAAGAAGGTCGCCGGTAAGAAGGCCCCCGCTAAGAAGGCTGGAGGCAAAAAGAAGAAGGCCGGTCGCCCCAAGAAAGCTAAGGCGTCCGAGTAAGGGCCGTCCCAGCTAAAAACCAAGTTCCCTCTCAGAGGGAAAATTACGCTTAGTACCAATACAAGGCCACTCCCCTGAAAGTTACTCGAATTGGAGAACCAATATAATTGTTGACCAGGTACTGTATATTTATATTTTTAACAGGTCCTGAATGATTATAAAAATTAAATCGAATGGTTTGCCATTCTCCAGTTGGATAAGAAGATAAAATAATACCTTCAGACAGCCAAATAACATCCATAGAAGCCATTAATGCTGGTTCCCCTACAGTACTAATATTGACATCACCTTCTATGACCACTCCAAAGTCTAACAACTCTAAAGCGTAATCTATTCCTATGCTAGTGGGAGGTTCAAGATCTAACAACATGGTCATCCAATACTCTCCTTTGATAACAGTTCCTATAAGTTGAGCAAAAGTTTTGGCTTTAGGGGGAACTACAGGACATTCAATGGGATTAGTGTCATTGCAAAAGATAATTATGGGTTCTTCCGAAGGATAACCATAATACCAGCCGTCGCGGACGATGGGGTCTTGGGACCATAAGGGGCCGGAGGCCCCTTTCGGTCCCGGAGGGGACCGCCCCGGCCGAGAAAGTCCCTCTATTAGTAAGAAGGTCCAACTTAGGATCAAATATTTAAAAGTAGTTTCGAACATGGCTCTTTCTTATGTTCAAGAGGATCTCTCTAGCTATATAGATTTACACGACCTGACTGGTATCCCTTTTAACTTTCAACTAGTTATTTTTCCATATAGGGGTCATCAACCTCCACCTTTTCCAGCCATCGAGGACTCGACGTCAGACGACCCGGAGCCCAAGGAAGGCAGTCTACTAACCGTCCACCGCTCGGCTTTCCCCTTTTCCGAACTTGGCTCGACCGAAGACTATACTAATGAGATCCGATGGTGGTTTCATCCCCTTATTTTTGCAGGAGAAATACCTATACATCGCAGGATTTTAAAGATAGTGAAATCTAGACCGTTGAACATTAATCCTCTGTGCGCCAGAAACCCCGATTTTCAGCTCATCAAAAAAGTTAACCCTAGTGTTATTAGCGAACTTCACAAAACTAGAGTCATCAACGATACCATAAAAAGTTGGGGAAATTTGGCGGCTGGAGAACGTAACAGAATTTTTGCGGATGTTAGGCTCATAGCCAGAGAATTTAAGAAGGCTTATCCGGAAAACTTTGGCGAGTCTGGTGACGACTCTTCTCAGGGGTCGTTTAGGGCTGAGGGAGGAGGACAGGATGAGGCAGACGAGAGGGAGAGAAAAGAGGGAAAGTTCATGAAGAGACTGAAAAAGATCTCTCCTACCATAGCTAGAAAGCTAACTAGGAAAAATGAAAATGGTCAATAAAAATACAAATTTCCTCCCAGAGGAAATCAAAAAAAAATAATATTATAAATCCCCTTTCTTGTTAGCCGTAAATGGTTCGTTCCAAGAAAGAGGTTCAGGAAATGGTTGAAAAGGAGATAGCTTCTTTAGAAGACGCTATTCTAGCTTCTAAAACAGTTGTAGAGCTAAAGAAAATAGCCAAGGAACGTGGAATTAGTTTGAAGGGTATCACTAAAAAGGCTGACATTCTAAAAGCTTTGGGCGTGTCTTCGCCAAAGGCCAAAGCCAAGTCGAAAAAGGCACCAGCCAAATCGAAAGCCAAGAAAACTACTGCTGGTGAAGGCGATTTATTCAAACAAGCTAAAGAAGCTCTGAAAGTTAGAAATACTTTCATCAAAGCATTCAAAGCCAAATACAAAAAGGAATTAGAAATACTTCCCAAGAGTGCAACTCTTTCTGACATAGCATGGTACTTATCGGGAACCAAATTGCGAATCCTTGGTATTAACCATCAATTACCCGAGCCAATTATCTCCGGTGAATTTCGTGATGTTATAACCGACTTGATTTCTTCCAACGAAGATCCAGGATATTAATTGGCCTAATCACCCCATTCTATCTATAATTTTACTAATTTCACTAATTTCTCTTAGAGAAATTTTAACTTATTATTACTACGAGGCTAACCACTCTTACCCCAAGGGAGAATAGCAGGTCTCACATCTAGGACCTCCCTTTCTAAGGCTGTCGCTCGACGGAGGCCTGGTAAATACCCTTCGTCCTGGTTTACGTCTGGAGAAGGTTTCCGATCCCGAATTCGAGCAGAATCTACACCCCGAAGGGGCAGCGAAGGGTCTGGTGACTTTATTAGGATCGGACGATAATACTGGAGGGGATAAAATACGAAAAGAGGACGATGGGGTGGGAGCGGCGAAGGACCGTCACTGAACCGCAGGCTCAACCGTGGGCTCAGGTTGGGGTTCAGGGGCGGGCTCAGGTTGAGTTGAAGTTTCAGTTTGAGATGTTACCTCAGGTTGAGTTGAAGTTTCAGTGGTAGAGGTAGGCTCACTTGGAGTAGGCTCGGTAGAGGTAGGCTCACTTGGAGTAGGCTCGGTAGAGGTAGGCTCACTTGGAGTAGGCTCGGTAGAGGTAGGCTCACTTGGAGTAGGCTCGG
>Ga0207712_10000640_pt1 | contig 27493 bp, 23 predicted proteins | sample KBSS44metaG_FD_184402 | JGI IMG/M metagenome (GOLD analysis project Ga0207712, IMG submission 184402) | Switchgrass rhizosphere microbial communities from Kellogg Biological Station, Michigan, USA - KBS S4-4 metaG (SPAdes) (version 2) | ecosystem: Host-associated > Plants > Roots > Rhizosphere...
CAGGTCGCGCGACGTCGCACCCTCAGCAATCGCGCGGCGCACCGCGTTCTCAATCGCGCCGCCCGCCTCATCGTAACCGAGGTATTCCAGCATCATCGCGGTCGTCAGAATTGCACCCAGTGGATTGGCCTGTGACTTACCAGCCAGCGGCGGCGCGCTGCCGTGAACCGGCTCAAACAAAGACACACGACCTGGATGTATGTTGCCCGAAGCGGCAAGGCCTAACCCACCCTGCAATGCGGCACCCAGGTCAGTCAGGATGTCGCCAAACAAATTATTCGTCACGATCACGTCGAACTGCGCTGGATTGAGCACCATGAACATGGCAGTGGCGTCAACGTACTGGTGGTTTGCTTCAATCTCCGGATAATCAGCCGCGACCTCTTTAAAAACTCTCTGCCACAGATCGCCACCGAACCGCTGCACGTTCGACTTGTCAGCCATCGTCACTTTGCTGCGCTTGCGTGCCCGCGCGTATTCAAATGCCGCGACAATGATTCGTTCCACTCCGCGACGCGTGTTGAGCTCCTCCTGCGTCGCAATCTCGTCCGCCGTTCCTTTCTTTAGAAACCCTCCGGCGCCGCAGTATGCGCCTTCTGTATTCTCGCGAAAGACGACGAAGTCAATTTGCTCCGGAGTCCGATCGCGCAACGGCGTGAGGCGGGCGTCAATTAGTTTGATCGGCCGCAGGTTGATGAAAAGATCAAGACCGCGCCGCATACCCAGAAGAATTTCTTCGGCGTGCTGGTTCGTCGGCACGCGTGGATCGCCAAACGCGCCGGCGAGAATCGCATCAAAATCCGACGACAACATTTCCAACGCGCCCGCCGGCAGCCCAGTGCCGTCGCGCAAGAACTTTTCCGCGCCCCAATCAAAGTGTGTTAGTTGAAACTCAACTCCGTGAGTCTTATGCACACACTCCAGGACGCGCACCGCTTCATCGATCACTTCCGGACCGATGCCGTCGCCGGGAATAACCGCAATTCGCTTCTTTCCATTTTCAGTCATCTCTTATAGGCCAATTCCCTGTCAGAACCGCCTGCGGTAGCGGGCGGGCACGTAACGCAAAATATGCAGCCCGCGGAGCAGCCGAAAGCATAAAGCCTGGCGTGGGGCGTAGCGGAACCCCAGGTTCCTGGGCGCTAAACAATAATAGAGCCCGCGTAGCGGGCGATAGCCCAGGCGCACGAGAATTCTGTCGGCGCCGCGGGCTGGAATTAGCCCCCTCGTCCACTTCCCGGTGTTCCGCTCAGTGCGGGCGGCTTTGCAGGCGCTCCTCGATCTTCGGCAAGCTGTTAAGGATCACGTCTCCTACGACTTTCAAACTCTTTACCGAGATCTTATCAAGCGTATCTTCTTTCGTGTGCCAGTGCTCGTAAGTGGTCAACTGAATGATGTCGATGACGGACTCCACTCCCGCTTTCAAGAAAGGCTCATGATCATCGCCACCCACACCTTCAGCCCGGTTCACGAAAATCGAGCCGTAGCCGAGGTCTTTCGCCACGCGCCAAATTATGTCGAGCAGCCAACCGGTACTCATGTCTGAGCGGCCAAACTGCTGGTTGGTATATCCGATCATGTCCAGCAGGATCATAGCGCGCACCCGCGCCAGTTCATTCCGGGTTTGCAACTGCGCCACGTAATGCCGGCTCCCGTAAGTGTTGTCCGGTGCGCCCGGTTTGGTGCAGTCGTCCCATCCGGGGCAAAACGCCTCTTCGCCGTCAAAGAAGACAAACCAGTAAGTGTACTTGCGCTCCTCCCTGGTCGAAGCCATCACGCGCGCAATCTCCATCAACGCTCCGGTCGAAGAACCGGCGTCATTCGCGCCGACGAAGCGAAAGCGCTGATAGAGTTTCGTATCGTAGTGGCTGGAAATAATAATCACGTCCCGCGACGCGCCCGGCAATTCCGCGGTAACGTTGACCATCTTCTTGTCGCCCATCGGGGTTGACGCGGTAAATTCGTCGGTCGTGACGCTTAATCCATAACTCTTCAATTCACCTGTGATGTAGTTGCGTGTTTGCTCCAGCTCAGCGGATCCGGCCGGACGCGGACCAAACTCGACCTGCTTGCGCACGTGTTCAAACGCGCGCTGGCCATCAAACGGCGACTTCGAAGAGACTGCCGGTTCACTGGATGATGCCGGTACGCTGTTTGCCGAATTCGAGCCGGAGCCCGAACCAGGACAACCGATAAATGCGACTGGGGAAATAAGACAAAACGCCAGAGCGAATCCGCGCCTGGCATCGGTGGCAAAGGCTAATGTCCTTGCGATCAGGTTTGTCATGCTTGTTGGATAGTTTCTAAAGAGCGGCCACTGGTTGTTAACCGGAACGCGCCGCCTTCCGTGCGCTTTCCGCGACGCGCGCGTTGCGCCGGCAGTCGGCGCAGATTCCTATGATGCGCAAAAGGTGCTGGGTCACTTCAAACTTATGCTTCGCCGCCATCGCGTCCTGCAGCGCCTCTAGCTCAGCGGAATAGAACTCGATGATCTTTCCGCATTGGGAACAGATCATATGATCGTGATGGTCGTGCTTGTAGTTGTGTTCGTAATGGGTGATGCCGTCGCCGAACCGTACCTCGCGCGCCAGGCCGGCTTCGGACAAGAGTTTCAGCGTCCGATACACCGTGGTCTGGCCAATGTTCGGATCCTTTTCGCGGACGAGTTGGTAAAGGTCTTCACTGGAAAGGTGTTTTTCGGTGCGCAGAAATACATCCAGAATCAGTTCGCGCTGCGCCGTGCGCTTCAATCCCTGCTTCTGGATGTGCTGGAGAAAAACTTCCTGTTCTTCGGTCATAGAAAGCCGGAGTCCGACGCTGCTGGATAAAGCATTCTAGCATCGCTCTTAAGGAAGTCGGAAAGGATAAAGGCAGCGGGCCAGTAAGCCCGACCGTAAGTGAGGCGCAAAGTAAGGGAGGTACTCCTCCCTTTTCCCCCTTTCCTCCTTTCCCCTTTCCCCCTTTCGCCTTTTGGCAGGCGCGCGCGAAGTGATATCTTTGCCCACCTGTGCCGGGGTGGCGGAATGGCAGACGCTACGGACTTAAAATCCGTTGTCCGAAAGGGCGTGCGGGTTCGACTCCCGCCCTCGGCACCAATCCTTGTTAAGAAAAAAGGAGACTTAAATCCGAGATGACCCGACAAGGCGACAAGGTTGAGGTAATACAGAAAACTGTGGTCGTTATCGACATTTGCTCTTCAACCTCGATTATTGAGGAATTACTTGGTTTACCATTGTTCTTTTGGTATCTCATCCATCGACTCAGCTCCGCACTTGTAAAGAACGCTCCTCAGTGCGGTCAATCCTGAACACGGCCAACCTGAAACATCCAGCAAGAGCAGGAAATCTCTATCCGTACGTATTCGTGCGTCCCACCAGCGCCAATCCCTTGTCCACATGAACCCTCGAACACAATCAGCATTGGTATCATCGGCGCTCAGGCTGAATCTCTGCTGATACCACTCCTTAAGCTGGCTCATGCTTTGCTCTTGTAATAAGAAGAGTATGTCGTCCGGGTCTGTAAGGTCGTGCTCCAGGTTTGCGGCTGTCACCATGCCGAGATAGAAAGTGAGAATGAATTCCAAGGTCTCCTTGACACATTCCAGGACATCAGAAGAATCTCTGCGGCAGGTTACTCGATAGCCGGCGAGGCCCAAACCTGTGGGCCCCTCTTCCGCTCGCGACCCTAAGAGCAAATGCCGCAATTCATCCTTTGTGTTCGTATCCATGAGGCTGAAGCATAACATCAGTGAAGACGCAGCCTCTATAAGTGAAACGCTGCCAGTATGGTTTTTGCAGGATCGTACAATCATTCGCGAACATCGTCATATCGCCTTGAACCTGAAGCCCGGCAGTATCGTTGCGGTTGTAGGTGACGGCGCCGTAGGACTGTGCGGCGTAATTGCGGCGCGCCGGCTTGGCGCCGAACAGATCATAATGCTGGGCCATCATCGCGATCGCATCGCCCTGGCCGAAGGATTTGGCGCCACCGGCGTAGTTAAAGAACGAGGAGACGAAGCTGTCGAGCGAGTGCTTGAGATGACCGTGGGCTTGGGCGCTCACTCAGTGCTTGAATGCGTTGGCTTGGAGCAATCAACGAAGACAGCATTGAGCATCGTCCGGGCCGGGGGTGCGGTCGGACGTGTCGGCGTACCTCAGGATACAAACATTCCGGTGGCCGACGAGACCTTCTACAAGAACATCACGATCTCGGGTGGACCTGCTCCGGTTCGCGCGTACATCGAGGAACTATTGCCCGATGTGCTCGAAGGCAAGATTGAGCCTGGCCGCGTTTTCGATCAAACCACGAATCTTGATGGAGTGCCCGAGGGCTATCGCGCCATGAATAATCGCGAGGCGCTCAAGGTCATGATCGACTTTTGAAGAGAAGCAAGCTTTTGACCGCGACGGCTGAGGCGTAAAGGTGTATGCGTAGAATAGAGGAAGAAAAATCAGCGCAAGAACGGCTCTTCTTTGCACACTTGAGATTAGAATTCACTTAACATGCAATGCGAGAACCTTTCCGTCGTAGATCCCGTTGTAAAGCTTGATTGCCAAATTTGAATCTCTCGAACTGAGCAATCCATACTGCCTTAGTGCAACTTCCCGTCGGTTTAACCGCAATGACACGACTCCGATATTGTAGTAAGCGACGGCCAACTCAGGTTTCGCCTTAATCGCGCGTTCGAAGTTCTCGATTGCTTGCTCGTACTGCCCTGACTCAGCCTGAGATGTTCCGAGATTGTTATAAGCTTCGGCGTAGTTCGGATGCATTCTGATGGCTTCCAAATAGACACTGACCGCCTCCCTGTGCTGACCGTCGTCGTCAAAAGCAACACCCATGCGATTGTAGGCTTGCGCAAAATCCGGTTTGAGAGTGATTGCGTTTCGGTAGGCCTCGATAGCTTCGCGACATCGATGAAGACTTTGCAATGCAACGCCGAGATCATAGTACGCTTCGGCATAATCTGGGGCTAACACGAGCGCTCGCCTGAGCAACTTGATTGCCTCCTTGTGACGGCCAAGCGAGTTATAAGTCGCGCCAAGGTTGTTATAAGCAACCGCGAATTCCGGATCGAGTTTGACAGCTCGCTCGAAAGCTTCAGCGCTTTTATCGTACTTTCCTGCTTTTGCTAAAAGCACGCCGCTTTCATTGGCAGCGACTGCCTCCATCTTATCTTGATTAGAGCGCGGAGTTTCGCGGCGTTGGGCCAGACTCGAGCAGGTGATGATTGTTAGACACACGACGAGTCTTAAAACCTTTAACACGTTCATGCCTCCTCCGGATTAAAGATCGCGTAACGCGAAACTCACCGCGCTTGGATTGCTCTCCCGTCGATGTCAACGGCTACGGATAGGTCACGTTGAAGCTGTAGGTGAGAGCGTATTGCCCAACGAAGTTATAAGTTCCGTTTTTGCTGATCGAATAGAGGTTCGCTACGCCCGGGTTAGGATTCACCGAACTTTGAGTCGGATTCGGAACAACGGTCCAGGCAACGCATGATCCGCCGGGAAGCTGCTCCGTGCACGTCACTGTCGCTCTGCCCGTTGGTTGAGGAGAATCATAACGGGGATTCATCAGCAGCACGTAATTTGTGTTGTTGAGCGGCACACGCACTCGCATCCCGCAGTTCGGATTGGAGGTCGCGATGCCAAACCAAGGGACAGTGTTGGTTGTGGCGCCAGTCGGGTCAAAGCAGACGCAGTGCAAGTGACCATGGAAAGAGTACGTTCCTGTCGGCCCTGAGCCACTGAGCCGGCTGAGAGTAAGCCTGTAAGAGCGACTGGTCGAGTCATCCAGGTAAAGGCTCCCATCGCAGTTGTTGCCTACGCAACCGTCGCCATCGATCCTGTTGCTCACATTTGTGGAAGAGTCCGTCTTGTAAATGCCATAGAGTCCGCCAGTGCCAGTGAGGTTGACATTCAGATCATCGCTCTGCAATTGAAACGGATTACCAAGATCGTCGAAGTCAGAGATCGTGGAGGTGACATTGTATTGAGGTATCGGCGTCGGTTTTCCTGCTGGCCGCGCCGGCGCCGCGACGGATAACGCCGCCTGCGCCGAGGTTGCTTGCCGAGGCGCCATCGCAACGTTCGACACGATGAGAGGCGCTAGTGCAACAGCGAACAGAAATCTTTGTCTATTCATGGGAAAGGCTCCTTAAAGAACGATTGGTCTCACTTGGTTTAGCGAGAAACGCGACTGAATTCAGTCATCGGCAAATTGTCCGTTTCAGTATTGTCAAAGAACCATGTTCAGCCAGATAATTGCCGCCGCATTTATTCCGACTCGCTGTGTTGCCCCTAACTGAAGAAATAACGCAACTACTGGCAAACTGGAGCGAAGGCGACGGTCAGGCTCTGGAGCGCCTGGTCCCGCTCGTCTATCCAGAGTTGCGACGCATGGCGCGGCGACAGATGGCCCGTGAGGATCCCAACCACACGCTGCAGACATCAGCGCTGATCAACGAAGCCTATCTGAAATTGATCGACCGGCAGCAAACCAACTGGGCGAGTCGCGCCCATTTTTACGCCGTTGCTGCTCAGGTAATGCGACACATCCTGATCGATCACGCGCGGCGACATCTCTACGACAAACGCGGAGGCGGTGCGCCACACGTGCCGCTCGAAGAGGCGGAAATCATTAAAGCGGAACGGGCGGGCGAGCTCATCGCGCTGGATGAAGCGTTGAAGGGTTTGGCGAAACTCGACCCACGGCGGAGTCAAATCGTCGAGTTGAAATTTTTTGCGGGTCTAAGCGCTGAAGAAATCGGCGGTGTGCTGAATATCTCGCCGGCAACCGTTCAGCGGGAATGGCGCGCCGCTAAGGCATGGCTGCGTCACACTATGGCAGCTCAGCCATCCGTTTGACTGAATTCACAGCGGCTTCACGCTATACATAATAGATACTTTGCGTGGCAATGATGTAGCGATGACTCCTGAGCGTTACCTGCAAATCGATCAAATCTTTCAGGCCGCGATCCAAATCGAGCCGGAGCAGCGACCTGTTTTTCTTGACGAAGCTTGCGGTGGCGATGGCACACTGCGCAGCGAAGTTGAGTCTTTACTCACCTCAGACAATGGTGGCGCAAGTTTCATTGAAGGGGCTGCGTTCAACGCGGCGGCCGCACTCCTGGGCAACGACGAACCCGAGTTACATTCCGGTGAACGAATCGAGCGGTACGGAATCCTGTCGCTGCTCGGTAGCGGAGGCATGGGTGAGGTTTACCTGGCACACGATGAAAAACTAAACCGGAAGATCGCGCTCAAACTTCTGCCGTCTGATTTCGCTTCTGATAGTGAGCGACTACGCCGCTTCGAGCAGGAGGCGCGCGCGGCCTCCGCCCTCAATCATCCAAACATCATCACCATTCATGAAATCGGAGAGTTTGAGGGCCGGCATTTCATCGCCACAGAATTCATTGACGGACAGACGCTGCGTCAGCGATTGCAAGCATCGCGTCTAAGCGTTGACGAGTCCATCGACATAGCTATTCAGATTTGCAGTGCGCTCAGTGCAGCCCAGCAAGCCGGAATTATTCACCGAGACATTAAGCCTGAGAACATCATGCTGCGGCCCGACGGCTACGTGAAGGTGCTCGACTTTGGCCTGGCGAAGCTCGCGCAGGAAAGTGAAGCGCGATTCGGACGAGAAGAACGCACAGGCGTGGATCTTTCGTCCGGCTTACTAATGGGAACAGTAAAGTACATGTCGCCCGAGCAGGCGCACGGTGAGCAAGTCGATGCTCGCAGCGACATCTTCAGTTTGGGCATCGTGCTTTACGAGATGCTTTCATCCAGCGCGCCATTTGTGGCCGACGATGCTCTCGCTCACATCCACGCTCTGCAGAAAGATAATCCACCACACATCCACGACCTTCGCTCCGAACTTCAAGCGGTGCTTGATCGCGCTTTGAAGAAGGACCCTGCCGAGCGATATCAAACTGCTGATGATTTCCTCACCGCTTTGAAGAACTCTCAGCAGACACCGGGAATTCGCCGTACGAGTTTAATGAAGCGAACCGCCGCAGTTCTGGCGGGCGTCGGCGCCCTAATAGCAATCGTAGTGGGATTACTGCCTGCGGGGCCTGCAAGTAAGCGTGCGGAAACTGCGGCCACACGAAAGACTGTCGCTGTCCTGCCGTTCAAATCCATCGGCAAAGATCCAGTCGACGACTACCTAAGATTCGGCATAGCTGACGTTGTCATAAACAAGCTGACCGGACTTCAGGAAATAATCGTCCGGCCACTTGCTTCAGTGTCAAAGTACGGGGCAACCGACAAAGATCCAATTACTGCGGGCAAAGAATTAGGTGTCGATGTTGTGCTGGACGGGCAGATCCAGCGAACCGGCGATCACTATCGAGTCACCGTTCAGCTATGGCAAGTAGGTGATGGGGCTTCCCTCTCTTCGTACGCTTGCGATGAGACGTGCGCCCAGATTTTCGAGCTTGAGGATGCGGTTTCCGAGCGTGCGATGAATGCGTTGGCGATTCGGTTAACTACGCAGGAACAGCAGTATCTCGCGAAGCGCTATACCGACAACCAAGCTGGCTATGACCTCTATCTGAAGGGCAGATACTACTTTTCGAAAACTACTCAGGAGGGTTTCGCTAAGGCGGCCGCATATTTCCAGCAGGCAGTTGATCTCGAACCAAAGTACGCTCCGGCTTACGCCGGTTTGTCAGACGCGCTTTATCAGTTGGCGTGGGCCGACAGCCCACAGGCTCCAGACCTGATACGCCGATCCAAGATCGCGGCAAACAAGGCACTGGAACTCGACGATGGTCTCGCAGAGGCGCATTCTGCGGCCGGCGGAGTCAAACTACAGGATTGGGACTGGTCAGGCGCAAAAGCCGAGTTGGAACGCGCGTTGGCGCTGAAGCCGAACTATCTGCGGGCGTTGGATCTCTACTCCAGCACCCTGCTTCAATTTGGCCAGAACGATAAAGCAATAGAAGTTTCGAAACATCAACTCGAACTCGATCCGTTATCCATTACCAGCAACTGCGATTTGGCGTTTGTCTATATATACGCACGCCAGACCGATGAAGCCATAGCTCAATTGCAAAAAATAATAGAGATGGATCCGAATTTGCCCGTCGCTCATAACTTTCTGGCTAATGCATACTACCAAAAAGGAATGTACGACAAGTTTGTCGAGAAGGTCATTGAAATCAGAAGCGATGCCGTTCTCAACAAAGGCGACTGGAATGCGCGCGGATTGAGTGCGGCACAGGTTCGCGAGGCTTATGCCCGCGGCGGATTTCACGGGTTTCTGCGCGAGGAGTTGGCGAGCCTGGTGGCGCGCTCAAAGAAAGAATATGTTCCGCCCAAACGGATCGCTGTGTTGTATGTCATGCTTGGTGAAAACGATAGAGCTATGGAGTGGCTGCAGAAGACTATCGACGAACATTCCCAATCGGTTATGACCTTCAAAGTAGATCCGCGCCTGGCACGCATACAGTCTTATCCGCCCTTCAAGGAAATGCTGCGTCGTCTTGGCCTCGAGCCGATGTAAGTACTTGAAAGTTTGGCGCGCTAAAGAGCATTGCAGTTGGATCAGCTCTCCATGGCGTAGTGATTTCAATCTATCCAGCGGTCAAGCTATGGCTCCCCGCGGAAGTCTGCCTATTACAATTCGTCTATCCAAATCGTTCGCATGGGATTCATGAAGGCGCCGGCACACGCCGCCACCTGTTTACGTTGCTGAACAATTACTTGAATGAAAAGCTGCGACGAGGCTTTTGCCATTCTCAACAAGTTGAAGACGGCGAAAGAGTATGTCTCACCCTTCGAGTTAGCCACGCTCTACCTCGGACTGGGCGACAAAGAAGCCGCCCTTGAGTCGCTCGAAAGCGCCTACCGAGCGCACGATTACCAGATGCAATACCTCAAAGTTGACTCGCACTTCGACGCCTTGCGCTCCGAAGCGCGCTTCCAGGCCCTCATGAGCAAAGTCGGGCTGCCGCAGTAAATCCCCGCTGGAAGCCGTAAGGATGCCGGCCCGCACTAGCCCCATGATAATCTCAAAGGTCATGCGCTGTGGGGTCGCCACTTCGCACGTCCCCCGGCATCAGTTCCCTCACCGACGTTAGCCCCATCATCAGATCGGGACCACTAATCTGATTCCAGGTTTGAAGTCTTGAACCGAAGGCTTTGAGTTCCAGATTAGAATGTCAACGTATCGGACAGTTGGATCTTCGCCATCTAAACAAGTCAAGAACGTCGTGCGAACAGCTCAAAAGCAATACTTTGCCTAGTGGTATTTACCCAGCCGGTAGTATGATTCTGCAACCAAAATAAATACCCCCACGAGAACGTGATGGTTAGCTCCCCCGAGATAACCAACATCCAACAGGTGAGGAACGGTCCACTTGGCCCAAAAGAAATCGCTGACTGTTGATTCTGCTGCTGCGAAGCGTGGACATGGGACTCCCAAACCGAGCACTCGTTTGAGCCGACAACTGGCTAAACCAAAAGCCAACTCAAAGAAATCTCCACTGAAACCACCAACTGACTCGGCTTCGCGAGACAGCCATACCCGAGGTACGGCCCGACAGGCTACCGGAGCGAATTCATTTCCAATAGTCGGAATCGGAGCGTCAGCGGGTGGACTTGAAGCCTTTACTCTCTTGCTTCAACACTTGCCAGCGGACACAGGAATGGGCTTCGTCCTGGTCCAGCATCTCGATCCTGTCCATGAGAGTGCGCTCACCAAACTTCTCTCGAAAACGACGTCGATGCCCGTACGCGACGTCGCCAACAACCTGCCGGTCGAAGCGAATCACGTTTATGTGATCCCACCCAACACAACTTTAAGCATTGCCGATGGGATTCTAAAACTTAAGCCGCGCAAGAAAGGACGCACGCCCGCTCGTTCAATCGATTCCTTTTTTGAATCGCTTGCGGAGGACCAGAGGGAGCGGGCGATTGGTGTAATCCTTTCGGGTACCGCGAGTGATGGCACGGTGGGACTTGAGGCCATCAAAGCGGAGGGTGGGATCACGTTCGCCCAGGACGACTCAGCCAAATACGATTCGATGCCTCGGAGTGCAGCGGCCGCGGGTTGCGTGGATTTTGTGCTCTCGCCGGCGGAGATTGCAGGAGAGCTCGCGCGGATTGCTAGACATCCGTATGTGGCCGGTCATGCGCTGCAATCCGAACTAGAGCGGGAGGCGGATCAGCATGGTGGCGCTCAAGGTGCGCTGGCTTCGGGAGGACATGGCACACCACGCACGGGTTCGGCCCAAGCGCAGGCCGAAGCAAAAGCGTCGCCTAACGTCGACGACAATGCCTATAAAAAAATCCTTTTGCTCTTGCGGAACCATTGTGGCGTTGATTTCTCACTTTATAAGTCCAGCACGATACAGCGGCGCATCAACCGGCGCATGGTGCTGAACAAGGCAAACACGCTCGAGGATTACGCTACGTTTCTAAAAGGCAACAGCAAAGAACTCGATGCGTTGTATTCCGATGCTCTTATCAGTGTGACAAGTTTCTTTCGCAATCCAGAGGCTTTTGCGGTCCTCAAGGGGAAGGTCTTTCCCAAACTGCTGCGGCAGCGTGGCGATGATCCATTTCGGGTTTGGGTGCTTGGTTGTTCAACCGGGCAGGAAGCGTATTCACTCGCAATGGCTTTCATGGAATCTGCGGAGAAAGCCCCACGTCGGCGGAGGCTTCAGGTATTCGCCACTGATCTTAACGACGCGCTGCTGGATAAGGCGCGCCATGGCCTTTACACGAAGAGCCTGGCGGAGGATGTTTCACCGGAACGTTTGCGAAGATTTTTTGTCGAAGAAGAAGGCGGTTATCGCATCGTCAAATCGCTGCGCGAGATGGTGGTGTTCGCGCGACAGAATCTTATTAGCGACCCGCCTTTCTCTCGGATGGATCTGATCAGCTGTCGCAACCTGCTTATTTATCTCGAGCCGAGTCTGCAGAAGAAAGCGTTCCCGACTTTTCATTATGCCCTCAAGCCCGGAGGGTTCTTGTTTCTTGGCGCCTCAGAATCCATTGGCAGCTCCACCGAACTGTTTGAGCCGATTGACAAGAAACAGAAGATTTACTCGAAGAAAGTCGCGCCCACCCCATCGTTTCATTTGCCAGTTAGGAAGAAGCGTGATGAGCGCGGTCCTTCAGGCCAGGCTCTCAGACCTCCGCTGCTTCTAACATCGCAAGCGGAGCCGCCTCCAGGGCTGCAAAGCGAACTCAATGCCCAGCGGGAAGCGGACCGCATGAGTGTGAACAGATTTGCACCTCCTGGAGTCCTCGTGAACGAGGATAACCAGATTATGCAATTCCGTGGTCCGACCAGCGCGTATCTTCAACCTCCGGCGAGCGGCAAGGCGACCTTCGATGTGTTGAAGATGGCGCGCGAAGGATTGATGTTGCCGCTGCGAGCCACCATCAAGAAGGCCAGGAAAGAAAACAAAATTGCGCGGCGAGAGAATGTGCCGGTTAACCAAAACGGCGACACCCGGTCTGTAAACATCGAAGTGGTTCCGGTGAAGAACTTGAAGGAGCGTTGTTTTTTGATTTTGTTTGAGGAGGCGGGGAATGCGGTAGGCGCTGAACGCCTCACGTTGTCCCAACCGCAGCCGACTTCCGGAACGAAGACTACGCGCCCTAAAAGCACGAAGGAAGAATCGCGCCGCATCGCTGAACTTGAGCGTGAGCTTGCCGAACGTGACGATTACCTGCAAGCAGTTCAGGAGCAATACGAAGCGGCAACCGAGGAACTGCAAGCTTCGAGCGAAGAAGTTCAGTCCGCCAACGAGGAATTACAAAGTATCAATGAGGAGCTGGAAACCTCGAAGGAAGAGTTGGAGTCGGCAAATGAAGAGTTGACCACAATTAACGAGGAAATGGGATACCGCAATGCTGAACTCAATCGGCTCAACAGCGATCTAACTAACCTTCAGACTTCGACAAAACTGGCGATCGTGTTGCTCGGCCGAGACCTTGCCATCCGCCGCTTCAGTGCTCAGGCCGAAAAACAGTTTAGCCTGCTAGCCACAGACCTCGGCCGGCCCATAACGAATGTCCGCCACAATCTCGACCTACCAGATCTTGAAGATTTCATCGGCGAAGTGATCAGTAGTGTGCGCGAGCGCGAACGCGAAGTGCAGGACAAGACCGGGCGTTGGTATTCGCTGCAGGTGCGCCCTTACATCAGTCTCGAAAACAAGGTGGACGGCGCGGTGCTCGTGCTGATGGATATCACGGCTCTGAAGCAGACCGAACAACGAATCAAAGAGGAGCGCAACTACGCTCAGGCGATTATCAAGACCGTACAGCATCCGCTGCTGGTACTAGACGACAAGCTGCGTGTGTTGACAGCCAACGAATCCTTTTACCGGACGTTCCAAGTCGCGCCGGAGCTGACAGAAGGTCGATTGATCTATGAGCTGGGCAACCGGCAGTGGGACATTCCTGCTTTGCGCGAGCTGCTGGAAGAAATTCTCCCCAGGAAAACTTTCTTCGCGAACTTTGAGGTAACGCAGACCTTCGAAACCATTGGCGCGCAAACAATGTTGTTGAACGCGACACAGCTGGAAAGCCAGGATGGCACTGCCGCACGGATTCTTCTGAGTATTGAGAACATTACGGAGCGCAAGCTGACCGCGGAAGCGTTACGCGAGAATGAGGAACTCTATCGCACGTTGTTCGAGCTAAGTCCCATGGCTGTCTATACCATTGATGCCTCAGGAGTGATTCTGCACTTCAACCGTCACGCCGTCCAACTCTGGGGTCGCGAACCGGCGTTGGGGGATACTAACGAACGGTTTTGCGGCTCGTTCAAAATGTTCCGGCAGGACGGCAGTCTTATGCCCCACCAACAGTGTCCCATGGCCGAGGTGGTTTCGGGCAAAGTGTCTGCAGTGGATAACGGCGAAGTGCAAATCGAGCGGCCCGACGGCTCGCATATCACCGTCCTCGTCAACATCCGTCCGCTGAAGAACGACCGGGGAGAAGTCACTGGGGCAATCAATTGCTTTTACGACATTACTGAGCGCAAGCAGACCGAGGAAGAACTCAAGAACCTCATGGATAGGGAAATGGCGGCGCGCGCTCAAGCCGAGGACGCAAACCGTGTAAAGGATGAATTCCTCGCGACTGTCTCTCACGAGCTGCGCACGCCTCTCAACGCAATATTGGGCTGGGCCCACATGCTGGTTCGAGGTAGGTTGGATGAAAAGAGCACCGCCCACGGTCTTGAGGTCATAGCGCGAAACGCTCGGGCGCAAAACCAACTCATCGCCGACCTGCTCGACGTGTCGCGTATTATCACCGGCAAGTTTCGATTTGAGCAGGGGACGGTTGAGCTAGTCCCACTCATTGAGGCCGCGATGGAGACAGTTCGACCCGCGGCGGAAGCTAAGGGTCTTGAACTAACGTTGACGACCGATCCCACCGCAGATCTGATTTACGGAGATGCCAGTCGTCTGCAACAAGTGGTTTGGAATTTACTTACGAACGCGGTCAAGTACACACCCAGGAACGGACATATCGAAGTACAGCTAAAACGCGAGGACACAAACGCCGCCATTGTGGTCCAGGACTCCGGTGAAGGCATCAACGCTGAGTTCCTCCCTTATATATTCGATCGGTTTCGTCAGGCTGACGGTAAGACAACGCGGGAGCATAGCGGACTTGGTTTGGGCTTAGCGATCGTTCGTCATTTGGTAGAGGCGCACGGAGGAACAGTCCGTGCGGCCAGTCGAGGTAGTGGGGCAGGAGCGATCTTCACCGTGACGTTGCCGTTAATGGCGTTGCGAAGCGCAGACATGGAACTGAGCGACGGCGATGGAAGGCAGGCTGAACTATCGGAGTTAGCTAATCAGAAACTTGCCGACCTGGCCGAGGTGCGGGTGCTGGTCGTTGATGACGAGCCGGACGCGCGCGAGTTGTTGACGTTAACCCTGACACACAGCGGCGCCGAAGTTAGAGTTGCTGCCAGTGCCAGGGAGGCTGTCGATATATTGGACGAGTGGAAACCAGATGTGCTGGTGTCTGATATCGGGATGCCGAGTCAGGATGGCTACGAGTTAATGAGAAAAGTGCGCGCGCGTGACACTGAACGCGGTGGGGGTATCCCGGCTCTCGCGCTCACAGGATATGCCAGCCCGGAGGATAGCGCCCGCGCCTTGCGAGCCGGGTTTCAAGTGCATATGGCAAAACCTGTATCACCGAGCGACTTAGTAGCTAGTGTGGCAAAACTTGCGAAGCGAATATGATTTAGCCTCACGTTTGTTTCTTTTCACAACGGGCCATCTAGTCTTTCAACCGCTCCCAAATCCGTTGTCCGAAAGGGCGTGCGGGTTCGACTCCCGCCCTCGGCACCAATGATTCAATAAGTTTACGGGCACTCACCGATCCACTGGAATTCTCGCTCCGGAGTTTTCTCCGTTGCGCGATCCATTTTCGATTGTGATATAACGCGGAGGCTCAAGTGGGAATGTCGTATTGCGTTTAGACCGCATTTACATTTTCGTCTGAATTCTGCGCGAAGCTCGAATGCCAACTTGCCCCCAATGTAAGAGCTCGATCGGAAGCGGCGCATTCAAATGCCCCACGTGCGGCATGTCTCTTGATCAGACTTCCGGTCCGACGGTGATCATGTTGCCGTCTCAAAAAGAGTCGCGATCCAGCCACTCGTCCCTCCATTCGACTGAATCCACTGAAGGCGCCAGGTTTGCTTCGGGAACGATCCTCGGGGAACGCTACCGGATCGTAAGTCTGCTCGGCCGCGGCGGCATGGGTGAGGTTTACAAGGCTGAAGACCTGAAGCTCAAGCAGATCGTCGCGCTCAAGTTTCTGCCCGAAGCTGTCGCGCTCGATGGAGCGGCGTTGGCGCGCTTTCAAAACGAGGTCCGCATCACGCGCCAGATCTCGCACCCAAACGTCTGTCGCGTCTATGACATCGGCGAAACCAAAGGGTTGCACTTTCTGTCGATGGAGTTCATCGACGGCGAGGACCTGTCGCACCTGCTCCGCCGTATTGGACGTTTGCCAGGTGACAAGGCGAACGAGATCGCTCGTCAAATCTGCGCCGGCCTGGCCGCCGCGCACGACAACGGCGTGATGCACCGCGACCTGAAGCCGGCAAACATAATGATCGACGGGCGCGGTAAAGCACGCATCACCGACTTCGGCGTTGCAGTGGTCGCGAAGGAGTTGCTAGGCGCTGAGGCTGCTTCCGGCACACCGGCCTATATGGCCCCGGAACAATTGAAAGGCCAGGAGGTGACGCAACGCAGTGACCTCTACTCGCTTGGGTTGGTGCTCTACGAACTCTTTACCGGCAAAAAAGTTTACGTCTCAGACAATATTCGCGAGTTAATGCAACTGCACGAGAGTTCTTCGCCGGCCAGTCCCTCAAGCCATGTAAAAAACATCGATCCATTGGTCGAGAAAGTGATCCTCCGGTGCCTGGAAAAGGATCCGAGCCAACGGCCGGCGTCAGCGATTCAAGTCGCGGCCGCGCTGCCGGGCGGCGATCCTTTAGCGGCGGCGCTCGCCGCGGGCGAGACACCTTCACCTGAGATGGTAGCCGCGGCGAAAACAGAGGAAGGTCTGCGACCGCCTGTGGCAATCGCGCTCGCGGCCGGTGCATTCCTGCTGTTAGCAGCGGTCGTGTTGATGTCGGACGCGATTGGCATTCACTACAAGGTCCCTTTTGATAAATCACCTGAAGTGTTACAGGCGCGCGCCGCCGAAATTGTGAAGCAGTTGGGCTATACGGATGAACCAGCAGATTACGCTACCGGTTTTACTCCGGAACGAGCCTATCTTAATTACCTCAGGAAGAATGACCAATCGCCGCGGCGATGGGACAAGTTGGCGAGTGGCCAGCCCGCCCTGATCACTTTTTGGTACCGCCAAAGTTCGGACTACTTGAGGCCTATTGGCGAATCAACTCTCGTATCGCCTGACGACCCTCCGCAGACTGTACCGGGTATGACCACCCTGGTGCTCGACACGCGGGGTCGCTTGATTAAGTTCTCTCGAGTGCCGCCGCAACTCAACACCGCGCCGGCAGCGACACCCACAGTCGACTGGGCGCCGCTGTTCAGCGCCGCCGGGCTCGACATCACTCGTTTCACTCCGACCGACGCACGTTGGAATCCGCCGCAATACAGCGATGCCCGAGCCGCCTGGCAGGGCGCTTATTTGGATCAGTCACAAACTCCTCTGCGCATAGAAGCGGCCGCTTATCACGGCAAGCCAACTTTTTTTGCTTTAATTGGCCCATGGGAGGAGCCGGCGGTGGAGAAGCAACAGTCCCGGTCCGTTTCTGAAAGAGTCTCGACGACTATTCTCATCCTGCTCGTACTTGCGGTCTTAGTCGGTGGTTTGCTACTGGCCCGCCACAACTTGAAATTAGGAAGAGGAGATAGAAAGGGAGCCTTCCGCGTAGCGCTTTTTATTCTGGTTCTTGCCGGGATGGACTCATTAACGGTGCGACACGCCCCGGAATTCAGCACTGAGTTCGGCGCCATCATTGAGCGTTTTTCCCAGATGCTATTTATCGCTGGTTTGACGTGGCTCATCTATATCGGCCTCGAACCGTTTCTGCGGCGTCGTTGGCCCAACCTGATCATTTCATGGAATCGGTTGCTGGCCGGTAATTATCGCGATCCGTTGATTGGCCGGGAAATTCTGATTGGGGGAGTCTGCGGACTTGGTATTTGGATACTCGCGATCTTTCCTCAACTCATATTTAGGTGGTTGGGTAAGCCTTACGACATTGAACTCTTCAATCCGCCCCTCCACGGTTTACGCACGTTGATTAATCAATTTACTGCAAACCTGATTTTTGCGCTGGTCCTACCGATGAGCATTCTGCTTCTCGGTCTCCTGTTTTCCATCGTCTTACGCAAACGATGGCTGGCTGGCACGCTAATCTGGTTGCTATTGACTCTTCCCAGCGGACTGACGAGTCCGAGTTTGGTGGGCATCATATGTGCTGCGATAGGGGCCGCGCTGATAGTGATGGTGACCCTGCGTTACGGATTGCTGACCGCCTACTGTTGTTTCTTGTTTATTCAAGTAGGCGGTAACCTTCCGATTTCCACGAATTTTTCGGCCTGGTATGCGGAATCAACCATCTTCGTTTTGGTCATCTACGCCGCACTTATTCTTTACGGCTTCTATACGAGTCTGGCAGGTCAGCAGCTCTTCAGCGGGAAGCTGCTGAACGAGTGAATTCGGATTCTGAGAACACTTGGTCGATATGACGCTGGCCGGTTCCCCCGAACAGATACACGCGCAGATAGGCGAACTACTCGACTCGCTTTATCGCGTGGATTCGAGACGAATCCTGGCAACTCTCATCCGCTTGCTCGGTGATTTTGATCTGGCCGAGGAGGCGATGCACGAAGCCTTTGCGACGGCGCTGAGCTTGTGGCCGCAGAGTGGCGTACCCGGCAAACCGCGACCATGGTTGATTTCGACGGCCCGCTTCAAAGCCATTGATACGCTGCGCCGGCGGGCAAGATTCGATGCGTCGCAAGACGAGCTCATGCGCTATCTCGAAGCGCAATCGAGTGCGGCGGAAAGTTCCAAGGGAGAAGACAGCGTTGAGGATGTCGTTGAAGATGACCGCCTGCGCCTGATTTTTACGTGCTGTCATCCATCCCTGGCCCCGGAAGCGCGCGTCGCGCTCACCTTGCGTGAGGTGTGCGGGCTGTCCACCGAGGAGATAGCACGCGGCTTCCTTATCACTCCCCGTACGCTGGCGCAGCGCATTGTGCGCGCCAAGGCAAAGATTCGCGAGACACCGATTCCCTACGAAGTGCCGGCGCCCGAGGAATTGCCGGAGCGACTGGGCGCCGTGCTCCACGTCATCTATCTCGTCTTTAACGAAGGTTATTCGGCTGCGGCGGGAGCGGAGGTCACGCGGGCCGAGCTAACCGGCGAAGCGCTTCGACTGGGCCGGTTGCTGACCGAACTCCGGCCAGATCCGGACGTCATCGGGCTGCTTTCCCTGATGTTGCTACAGGAATCCCGTCGCGCTGCGAGAACCTCGCCGGCTGGAGAGCTAATTTTGCTGGAGAACCAGGATCGCTCGCTCTGGAACCGCGAGCAGATCGCCGAAGGGTTGGCTTTGCTGGAGAAAGCCCAGAAGTCCCAACGCCTCGGCGCTTACACACTGCAGGCTGCGATCGCGGCCGTTCATGCGGAGGCGGAATCGACCGCTGTGACCGACTGGCGACGGATCGTCGCGTTATACGACGAGTTAGTTCGAATTCACCCTTCGCCAGTTGTACAGCTCAATCGTGCCGTGGCCGTTGCAATGCGCGATGGTCCAGAGACCGGTCTGACGCAGATCGACGCGTTGTTGGACCATGGCGAATTGGCAAATTATTACCTGGCGCATTCAGCCCGTGCAGATATGTACCGCAGGCTGGGCAGGACAAATGAGGCGCGGGCCTCTTATGAGAAAGCTCTAGCTCTGACGCAACAGGAACCGGAGCGGCAGTTCCTGCAGGAACGGATTCGGCAGTTGAAATAAAAAGAGATAGCCCGCGGGGATGCCATCGAGCAGCAGAACATTCTTTGCTTCTGATAGTGCGCGGAGCGCACGACAGCGTAAAGCCTGGGGTGCAGCGAGCGAAGCGAGCAAACCCCAGGATCGCAATCCAAAAAGGCGGTTAAGCCCGCGGAGCGGGCGACAGATTTGGAGTGCGGTGGCAAGCGCAGCGCGACGGCGCTTTGGATCGACCCAATGATCCAAAGCGCCGTCGTCGTCCCGACAACTCGGGACTATGCAGACGCACTCCAAAAGCTGTCACCCGCTCCGCGGGTTCTTTCTATCGTTACCGATCGCAATCCTGGGGCTCACGCCCCAACCTTTATGTCGTCGTGCGCTACGCGCACTGGACTGTTAAAGAATCGCAAAATCGCAGGCCTGACCCTCGACCCGATTCAGGGGATGGGTTTGAACTACTGTCAAAAGTGACAGGCCTTAAGGAACTGAAGGGGATTGGTGGTACAGTCTAAAGTCGAAGCCGTAGCTTTGTGTCTTGGGTTGCAGCCTAAAGGCTAAACTCTCAACTCAAATATCCTCTACTCGCCGAAAGGACATCAAATGCGAATCCAAAAAACAATCTTAACGTTGGTAATTGGCCTATTGGTTCTGATGGGAATCGGTTGCACAACTTCCCCGCCAACCGGCTCTCCCAGTCCCACGCCAATCGACACGCCGAAGCCGGCACCGATCACCGAGGCCGAGGTAAACGCGGCCCAGCAGGCCTGGTGTGATGGACTCGTAGCAATCGGCAAGGTCTACAAAGATGGCGGAGACTACAAGGCTTTCGCCAGCAAGTTCATCGACGACACTTATGATTTCAAGGATGGCAAGGTCTTCTTTCGCCCGACCCTGGCGGTGGCGCCGCAGGCCTTCAGAACCACGAAGCCCGGTGCACTCGCCTACTTTGTCGGTGGCGATTCCAACTTCCCCGATGACAAAGGATTCGCCCTGGCCCCCTGGGTAAAGTGCAGATACGACAATGCCATTGAGGGGACTAACGCCATCCAAATCCATGGCAACATCGCCCTGACTATGGGGAATGTGCATGTGGAAGGGGCCGATGGCAACAAGGTCATGGTCGATAAAGTATTTGCCTTCCGCAAGGGCTCGGACGGCAAGCTGCGCCTGATGGTTCACAAGTCCGCCCTGTCGAACGAACCAAAATAATCGGTAACCCACGAAGCTGCGGCTCAGCACAGTTGAAACGCGAATTGCTCGAAGTATAGAAGGCTGTCCCGGCTTCCTCTTGCTGGCGTTACGGATAATCAACCTGTTCGTCACGCCGCATGAACCTCTCCGACCGGAGAGCTGATCTTGCTGGAGCACCAGGATCGCTCGCTCTGGAACCGGGAGCAGATCGCCGAAGGGTTGGCCTTGCTGGAGAAAGCGCTGAAGTCCCGACGTTTCGGCTCTTACACACTGCAGGCTGCGATTGCGGCCGTTCATGCGGAGGCGGAATCGGTGGCTGCGACCGACTGGCGGCAGATTGTTGCGCTGTACGATCGCTTGCTACGAATTCAGCCTTCGCCAGTTAATGAGGCCTTTCTGACGGCAGTCCATACATCATCAAGCCAAATTACATTGTCCAGCATACCTGACGCTACGGTCGATCGCGGTGGCAACTCTCAGCAACATGGGTGCTCTTCGCGGCATTTACGGATTCACTGAGCCGGGAAAGCACAATTGCGAGAACGACGAGCACCCAAAATTGGCCGATGACGATCTCTACCACGGTGCATGCGCGGGCTGCGTTTGAGACCGGCGCGATGTCGCCGTACCCGACAGTGGCCAACGTTATGAATGAGAAGTATAGAAAATCACTGAGGCCCGTGGCCGAATGGTTAGGCGGAAACACGTAGGCGGAATGATCTAACTTCCAGATCGCGGCATGAAATGTCCCAAACAAGGCGCCCAGAAAAGCGTAGCCGAATGCGAAGAGGCCGAGTGGGGGCCCTAGCTTTTGAAGTGCCGCACCCAAGAATGGAATGCTCGCCAGGAAGGAGCGTAAACGGCGTCCCACGAGCCAACCAATCGGAATCAAAACGTGAGTAGAAGCGATTACGACCAGTGCAACTAACGCTATCTTCCACACTGGCTGATTGGTCGTGTCAATCGGCTTTCCAACGAGAATTAACAACGCGCAGGTTATCGGTAGAAAGAGTTTGGAGGGAATGCCGGTATACAGAAACGCCAGAAATCCTTTCGCAGACTCGGGCACGATGCCTGCCAATCCACACGAGAACCCAGAGATCGTCGAGCTCATCAAGAGAAGGCAAGATGCCCAGCCCGCTGATGTCATGACATCCCGCGAGAACCCATTGCGCCTAGACGCCCAGACTAATGAGATTGATATCAAACCGCAGAGCACCGAGATTATGAGACAAAGGATCAGCCGCTGTGATGGAGTTGCCTCTCTGACGGTTCGCAGCACAAGCCACGTAAAGCAGAAGCTGCAAATCCCCGCGAGGATCGCGATCGAGACTCCTGGGGTGTCTCCTGTCGTCGCCTCATCAACGCCAAGGAGCGTGATCGCGAGTGGGAAGACCAACAGGGCATAGAGGCCGCCAACCGCAAGAAGCAACGCCGGCGGGCGAAGGATGGGCGGCAGGAACAGGATTCGTGGATGATTGAGAATCGATTCTGACTGATTGTGATCTTGCTTCGGTGGCATTATGTACCGTCGGAAACTTGGGGTCAGGCCTGCGATTTTGCGATTCAATCAATCAGAGAGGGGCTGTGTCGACTTACTTGAGAATCGCAAAATCGAAGGCCTGCCCCCATTAGGCGCTTGTTTTTTGTAACCTTCGCCCAAACACCGCGGCGGCTGTGGCGGTGATGGCAGAGACGAAAATAATGAAGGCACCCATCATGACTCCGCCGGCAATATCGTCCTTACCACGCATAAAGATGAATGAATAGGCTTCCGCCCCGAGAATAAAGGTCGCCGTTGTTAAGGCGCAGTACTTGATGATCCGCAAAGCCCGCACAGAACGCTGGGAAAATATTTCATTTCGTCGGGCATACCCTGCGATCTTGAATGCCTGATAAAGACCGACAAAAACTGGGACGAAGGCCAGATAGATATACGCCAGGAATGGATCCTTGAAGTAGATCTCAAATTGCGTGGCGTGCACGTTCCTGCCTTCGACTTGGGGTTCCCAAAGCAGCGCGGCAAGAACGCCGATACCGATCAGTACAATTACTACCTGAAGGAAAATCGTGGAGCCTCGTTTCATAGTTGATCCTGGCTTTGCCTCAAAAGTCAAAATGCAGTTATTTGGCAGTGGGGTGTTCATTAATTCCCCAACGGGGCTACGGCCTCCAGCCCAGGGTTGCCGCTTCGGCTACCCTGGGTAGAGAAAGGGATCTTCTCCTCAACCGCAAGGCGGTTGCGTCTGCTTTGTGCATTTCTCTGATAAAACGACACAACCGCGTTGCGGTTGAAATTTCTTTTCTTACTAGTTCCCAGGGTAGCCGAAGCGGCAACCCTGGGCTGGAGGCCGATGCCCCGTTGGGGCATCACAAAGCCGTTGATCCCTTATGGCTGACTTACATTGCAACTCTATTTCACAGGTCTATCGTAATTTCAGAAGAGTTCCTCGGCCAGCGCGACGATGATGCCCGCAGGGCCTCGCATGTAGCAGAGTCTGTACTTGTCCTCGTACTGGGCCACCTCGCCGACGAGTTCGGCGCCGTTGGCGCGCAGGCGAGCCACTCCTATTCAATTACTTGCCAGTCAGCTCTTTCTTTCGCTCGGAGAGCATGTACTCCCTTCGGCATACTGAAAGACTTAACATAACGATCCAGTCGCGCTTCGGAATCGCCGCCGCAGTTGGTAGAAATGACTATCGCATAACTTTGATCAGTTATGATGATGTAGCTGCGGTCGCAAGGGTCAGCCATCATATTGCCGGCCTCGTAATAAGCCGGCACTTTCTGCTTTCCAATGAGCATAGGCTTGAAGATCACCGGATGCTTGCCAGAAACTGGATCTCCGGCGGCATTGGTGCATTCGACACACTCCCACCTGTTCAATTTTGTGTTGTAGGTGAACCCGCCGACCGCCTTCACAGCCATGCCCAACGTACGCTTCGGAACACGCTTAACGCGCACACCGGATTTCGCATCTGCGGCCGAAGCAAAAAACGGCATTACGAAACACACCACTGCTACAAAAATCACAAAATGTCTTTTTCGCATGATTTTATTCTCCTGGATTCCTTTCTGCTCAAGTACTAAATCGATCATCGATACTCCGAGACTTATGCATAACTGCGTCTTTAGCGTCATGACTTACTGAAAGCTGAAAGCCATGACAGGGGCAAACGCGCACTCTTAACAACGTTTGTTTGACGGTGTGAAAAGGCAGGAAGGCAGTTGCTATTGCACAGTGAGAAGCAGTGCCCTTCGCACAAAACAAGGCGATTCTCTCAAGGGTCGGGGGAATGAGATTATCCTCGATTTTAGTATGCTGTTTTGGAGCGGGCTCACTATAAGCATCCAGCCTGCGGATGACAAGTAAATTTTAGGTGGATTGCGAAATCGCTAGCCGGACCGCAATCTGGATTTCCAGGCATAGTTCTAAAGCCCGGATGCAAGAATTTCTTTCACGAGGTGTCGAATTCCGCCCGGCCGTTCGACTATATGGTGAAGGCAGGGCAACTGGCCCGCCCAAAGACTTAAGATTGAAGACCATTACAGGAGAAAAAATCATGCCGCAATACCTCGTTGCTAACTACCTCCGCGACGACTTCGACCCGTCCACCGTAACCGAAGCGATGATCGAGGAGATTCACGCGCTCAACCGCGAAATGATTGCTGCCGGCGTGAGGAAGTTCGCTTGCGGAATTTCCCCGGCTAGCAACGCCAAGACAGTGCGGAAGCAACCTGATGGTAGGGTGCTGGTCACCGATGGGCCATACACCGAGACCAAGGAGCACATGGGCGGTTTCTGGATACTGGAAGCTGCCGATATGGGCGAGGCACTCGCGTGGGCGCGCAAGGGCGCCATCGCATGCGATACAGCGGGCGAGGTGCGCGAACTTCTATTCTTCCCGGACCCGAATGCAGCAACGGAATAGTCTGGCCGCGGCGTGCCGGCGTTAAGCCAGTTTTGAAATGGGAAATAAGCTACCCGTAATGTCTTAGTATGAACGTACGAGAACAAATCCAAAAGTATATTGCGAGCCAACCTGAACCAAAACGCAGCGACATGCAGGCGTTGCATCGCATGATTCTGGAAGTAATGCCAGCATGTAAGTTATGGTTCCTGGATGGTAAAAACAGTGAGGGTAAAACTGTTTCTAATCCTAATATTGGGTATGGACTTCAGACGCTAAAATATGCCGACGGCACAACCAGAGAGTTTTATCAAATTGGTTTGAGCGCGAACAAAACCGGAATCTCTGTCTATATCCCTGGTATCGAAGATAAGAAATACTTAGCCCAGACATATGGGGAAAAACTCGGCAAGGCGAGCGTGACCGGGTATTGCATTCGGTTCAAGACTCTAAAGGATATAAACACCGGGATTCTTGAAGCGGTAATACGATATGGGTTTGAGGCTCAGAAGGAAAAGGCAGCCTGATGAAATTATGAAAAGCAAAATCAAGCTTGTTCTCGTTCTTGTGTTGTTTTGTGCCGCAGGTTCGGCATATGGCCAAAAGAGCAAGTCATATTCGCAGGAGGATGCCCAAGTCTATGACGGGCGGATTCAACCGGTCAAAGGTAAGGTGGTTTATCTCGAAAAGAACCACGAAAAGATACCAGCCTCGGGCCAGTATCTGGTTTTCCAACGGGACGGTTGCAAGGATTGCTTAATCGCAACGCACACGGATGGCGAAGGAAACTATAAGCTCTTGTTAGGCGTTGGCAAATACAAACTCATCGTTCAATTCAAAGATTGTGGTTACGCACCAACCGAGGACTGCGCCGGGCACAATTACCTCGAAGCTAACCAGCCCCAATATCTTGTCGTGGAACGTGGCCCATTATATTCGGGTGAATTCAATATCGAACTCGTTTCACCAAAACACTGAAACCGAGATTCAGGAGACATGGAATTCAACCCAAGTAACCCTGTTATCAACCTCTGTGTTCAAGGTATGGACATGGAAGGAAAAGGCGAACCTGAAGAAGCGAGCAGACTATTCCTTCAAGCCTGGAACGAATCGACAAACGACTTTGAAAGATTTACTGCTGCTCATTTTGTGGCTCGACATCAAACAAATGTTCCCGACAAATTAAAATGGCTCGAAACAGCGCTGCAGTTTGCCTTAAAGATAAATGACGAAGCGGTTAAGGCAGCTTTTCCTTCTCTATATTCAAACATTGCCAAATGCTATGAAGACTTAAACGATCCTGACAACGCAAAAAAGAATCATGAATTAGCAGATTCGTTCAAGGGCAAACCGTCTGACAACGGTCCGTTTTATCACGGCACGAAAGCAGACTTGCAGATTGGCGATTTTCTGACAGCGGGGAGCAGTTCAAATTACAAAACCAAACTCATAATGAATCACATTTATTTCACAGCGCTGGCTAATGGGGCGGGACTTGCCGCAGCCTTAGCCAAAGGCGATGGTCATGAACGTGTTTATGTCGTTGAACCAACCGGGAGCTTTGAGAATGACCCGAACGTTACAGACAAGAAATTCCCGGGTAATCCAACCCGTTCCTATCGCAGTCAAGCGCCATTGAAAATCGTTGGCGAGGTGAGAGATTGGGTGAGACAAACACCTGAGGACGTCCAAAAATGGCGAGAGAAGGTGGCGAATGTCAAAGGAGAAATTATTAATTAATTTCTGAAATGCGCACAATCGCCCCGACTGGTGCGTGAGCAGAAATAACTGAGAGAGATTGTGCGTGCGGGTTTCTTCGATGCCGGCCTGGCCGCCCCACTACGCGCCTCCTCACGATCGTATTACCCAGGGCACGCTGGTTCTTCACACGAACGAATTGCCGGACGCTAAACCATCGATCAAGACTTTTTCTATTTTATGAAACGAAGCTCAACAATATTTCTTCAGGTAGTCATCGTGCTGATCGGCATTGGCGCTCTTGCGTTACTGCTTTGGGAACCTCACATTGAGGGCAGGAATGTCCACGCCACACTCTTTCAAATCTATTTCCAGGATCCGTTCCTCGCGTATGCGTATATCGCGTCCATTCCGTTTTTTGTGGGGCTCTATCAGGCACATAAAGTGCTGGGATATGCCAGACAAAACAAAGTATTCTCGCCAGAGTCAGTGAAAGCCTTGCGGACTATTAAGTATTGCGCACTGGTAATTATCGGTTTTGTTGCGGTAAGCGTAATTTTCATGATCTTTGAAGACCGGGATGACCGGCCGGCGGGGGTTTTCATGCGCCTTCTCATTACCCTTCCTTCAATCGTCGTCGCCGTCGCGGCGGCGATGTTTGAACGGAGGTTGCAGCATGCCGTCGAAAAAACACTGAGAGCGGCTTGATCAGGCATTCACGCGCTGACGGACGTCGCCACTAGTTCGCTGGCGCTCCTGCGGGGCGCGAGTCCCCAAGCCGTTACAAACCAAGCGCCGACAGGGCGCCCTCCAATGAGCTTAGTTAACTGTTAGTAACGAATACTTCCGACGGTGGGCCTGTCGTTCTGACCTTCCCGCGATCGAGGACCACTGCCTGGGTACCCAGACGGACAGCCTCCGCCGTGTTGTGCGTGACGTAGATAAAAGGAATTCCCACGCGCCCCTGCGCCGCAGCGATTTCATCGAGCAAGCCGGATCGGGTTTCAAAATCCACCGCGGACAGCGGTTCATCAAGCAGAACAATCGCCGGGTCGGATGCGAGTGCGCGCGCCAGCGCAATCCGTTGCTGCTCGCCGCCGGACATGTTTTGCGGGTAGCGATGTCTAACGTGCTCGATCTTGAAAAGCGCCAGCATCGCCCTTCCCTCTTCACCCTTGAGTGCGTCGGTCCTGGCTTTA